>WNGD01011082.1_pt1 | contig 10221 bp, 12 predicted proteins | sample 5400671 | NCBI WGS metagenome assembly WNGD01 (sample SAMN13153369, study PRJNA577476) | soil metagenome | isolation source: 40 cm soil or saprolite under grassland replicate 2 | place: USA:California | collected 2016-06-15
CAAACCCGTTGACCGTGACGATCCCATCCGGCGTGTGTCCAGCGCCGACGCCGAAAGTGGAATTAGCCGGTGTGGTGAAGTCTACGTGGAAGCGCCGCACAAAGACCTGGTTCTCCACGGCGCCGGCGGTGGTGGAGCTTGCCGTCATTCATGCGCTCATGATGTACGATTTTTTGATTCTCTACCCGATCAATCCCAAAGCTCTGGCTCGTTACCGTGAAGCGTTTCAAACCAGCGGCGCCAAGGATATCCCACCGATGCCGAACTGCTGCTGGACTTCCTGAGCAAACATTCCGACAAGCTCCGGCCCTGGGTTCCCGATTCCGAACTGACTCGCAAGCTGCAGGCACTATGTGAGCAACGCCGGAAAATCGTCAACCGGCGCGTGGCTCTGGCCAACCGCATCACCAGTCTCCTGAAGCAATATTTCCCTCAGGCATTGGACTGGATCGGAGACGTGGCCTCCATTCAAGCCTGCGATTTTCTGGAGTGCTGGCCGACTCTGGCTGCCGTTCAACGCATCCACGGAACGAAACTGCAGGCCTTTTATCGCCGCCATAACTGCCGCAAAGCCTCCGTGATCTCGGAACGTCTCCAACAGATTGCTCTCGCGCGGCCGCTCACCACCGACTCGGCCATTATCGAACCTTACAGCCTGGTTGTTGAAGCTTCCGCCGTTCAACTCCGAAACATCATCCGCGCCATCCAAAAACTCGACAAGCGCGTCGCCGAACTGTTTCGTCAACACCCCGAACACGATCTGTTCGACAGCTTCCCCGGCGCCGGCGCTGTTTGCGGCCCTCGTCTGCTCACCGTCTTCGGCACCGACCGTGCTCGCTGGGCTTCACCCGTGGACTTGCTGTGCCATTCCGGCATTGCTCCAGGTCACTGAACGCAGCGGCAATAGCTGTTGGGTCCATCGCCGGCTGGCCTGCCCCAAATTTGTCAAACAAACCTTCCATGAGTTCGCCGATCAATCGATCCGATACTCCAAGTGGGCGCGCGCCTATTACGATTTGTTACGCGGAAGGGGCAAGAGCCACCATGCGAGCCTACGCGCTCTGGCCTACAAATGGATTCGGATTATCTTTCGCTGCTGGAAAGATCGTAAACCGTACAACGAAGAAATCTACATCCGGTCTCTTCGTCGACGCGGATCACCGGTTGCGGAAAAATTAATTTGACGGCGGTACTCAGATGTCCATACCACCTGCACCCAGCAGTTCGATCACTTCGCAACTACCGAGCTTTGTTCCGGCACTCAGTCGGCTCATGGGAAAAGCGCGCGCGATAATAGCGGGTTGTTCCAAAAAGCCTTTATCATCGGCTTGCGCCTCGTATCGAAGGAGTTCCTCCACCTCACGGCGCAGAGCCTCGTCGTCGCCGCAGGCCTCGCGAAGGTATGCGGCCCGCGACTCCGCATCGCGACCACGCGCCTCCTGGTGTATCTCCTTGACCCGCCGGTAACCCTCACTCACATCGGAGATCCTCCCTCCGTGATTACGGCAATTCTATATTTCACCCAGGCTTTTGACCACACATCTGACGAGTGACCGGCCATAAGCTGGACGTCCACCCGACACAGCGACGTGCGATTGTGAAGCCTGCAGGTTGCACTTTTGGCGAGAATTGTCGCGGAATACGCGACATGTGGCCCACGTACAACTGGTCCTCAAAACTTAGAGGCGGAATATAGATTGCATAGCAGAATCGCATGACAAACCCTTCTGCGGCTTTGTTTCAGCGCTATGATATAAGGCAGCCCGCTTCACACTGGAGACGATTGTATGAGCGCCCATGTCACAAGCTACCTCGACGCGATTGCGCACTTACCCTCCGGCGCGACGCTGACTTTGACGAATGTTTCCTGGGAAGAGTACGAACAGCTCCTGCAGGATCTCGGTGAGGGCTCTGCCGTCCGCGTCTTTTACGATCACGGCTGGTTGGAAATTGTGAGTCCAACGGGAAGACATGAGAGAAGCAAAGACTTGATTGCCTATCTGGTGCGTGCAATAGCCGACGAATTGGAACAGGATCTGGAAAGCTTCGGATCCACCACATTCAAGGAGAAGGAATTGGAAAGTGGCGGAGAACCGGATACATGCTTTTACCTTCAGACCGCCGCCAGAGTAAAAGGGAATAACGACAGCTCCGAGAAAAAGCTGGCATTTTATAGAAAACTTCGCGTTCCCGAGATCTGGCGATACGACGGCCGCCGTGTCGTTTTTTATCACCTCACCGAGTCCGGTTATGTGGAGGCTTCCGCAAGTCGCGCACTTCCGTTATTGACCCCGGATGTCCTGCTTCAATTCTTACAACAGGGAGAAAAAGAGGGACAGACTCCTGCTTTACGAGCCTTCCGCAAATGGGTTCGGCAACAATTGACGGGTTGAGCCGGACGAGCGGGAGGCCGCGCTTCCGGAGTCATCAGTTGTCCCCAGTCGTTCAGGGACAGTCGGGTAGCATGAATGTCAGCGGCACGATCTTGGTCCACGGTCCCCGCGCTATCGAAGTAAGCCGAACAGATGGCATTCCAAGAACTTATTTCGATGTCAGCTTACGATAGAGCCATGCTCGTGCAGTAGCCCAATCGCGTTTTACCGTGGCGGGAGAAATATTCACAGCTTCGGCGGTTTCTTCAATGGAGAGTCCGGAAAAAAATCGCAATTCAATGATCCGCTCTTGCTGCGCATCTAATTTTCGAAGTTCGCTGAGCGCTTGATCGAGCGCGACGACGTCGAACTGTCCCCCCTCAGCCTCGCCAATCCCGTCAACCAAAGTCACCCGCACAGCGCTTCCGCCGCGCTTGAGCCGGTGGCGGGCGCGCGCATGGTCGACCAGGACTCTCCGGATGATCTGTGCGGCCGCCCCAAAGAAATGCGCACGATTTTGCCAATTGACGCGATTCAAATCGACCAGACGAATGTAAGCCTCATTGACGAGAACTGTCGCCTGAAGCGTGTGCTCCGGCGCCTCGGACCTCAATTGCTTTCGTGCCAAACGCCGAAGTTCGTCGTACACGATTGGCATCAACTTATCGAGTGCCGCCCGATCACCCTGGTTCCAGGCCAACAAAAGCTGTGTGACATCCGCCGGCGAATTCATGTTATCGGTCCGTCGGGCATTTTCTAATGATCGAAGCAGTTCAGCAAATCTTTTGATTGGTGAGCCTCTGCCGGAATGTTTCTTAGGCCTAAACAATGTCAGGATGTCGGTTTTTTCGCCCAACCTTTATTCATAGGTAAGACGAATGGCAGATGCAGAAAACGACATACGTGATGAACTTTTTTTCTATCGAGGTGTCGATTCGGTGGATCGCTTTTCAATAATAGTTAGACCAACGGGTTGACACGCGGTCCTGGGTTCAAAGCGCGCTGAAGATGCGGATATGAATGACCGCGCGTCATGACCGTTGGATTCTCAGCCAGCTCTGCGTCCTTTGGTGGCCATAGCGACCTGAGCCATGTCCATAAGGAGAAAAAGCGGGGCGTGTGCCTCTCCGCAGGCAGAGGCGGCGGTCTACTGTCCGAGGGCGCGGCTCCGGCGAAAGAGGCTGCCCCTCACTGTTTTTCCTTCGTTGGTGCACCGGCCTGCTCCTGTACACGCCACTAGCGCTCCAGAACCGGAAGGTCCCGGTTGTTTTCGCAGAGATGATCGAGAGCCGAAGGTTGGCCGACAGTTGCAGGCCGCGACTCGAGTCCCATAAGCGTGCTTTGGGGAAGCATGGCCGATGTCATCACTAACAATGGACTCCAACATGAAAAGTCGCGGAAAACACAACCGCGTTTGTCGCTGAAAATCCGGATTTTAAGAGAGTACTGCCCTACGTTTCCGGAGAATGCTTGAATCTGGATGGGCTTGGGCATGGTGTTTGGATTGCAATTGCCCGGCCGGAGTTGAATGGGGATGCTGCTGGATGAGCTGAGGAATGGGATTCGCGTCCGGCATTACAGCCGGCGAACCGAAGAAGCCTACGTCGGGTGGGTCAAACGATTCATCCTATTTAATAAGAAGCGGCATCCACGAGAGACAGGCATGTCTGAAGTGCAAACTTTTCTGACGCATCTTGCGGTCGAAAGGCATGTTAGCGCTTCGACTCAAAATCAGGCGTTGTCGGCAATTCTTTTCCTCTACCGGGATGTCTTGAAAGTTAATGATTTCAATTTCGAGATGGCGGTGCATGCGCGAAGGCCGGAAAGACTGCCTGTTGTATTGACCCGGGAAGAGGTAGGTGTGATTTTGGGCGAGATGAGCGGGACGCCGCGGATCGTCGCAGGATTGCTTTACGGCGCCGGTCTACGGCTACTGGAATGTTTAACGCTGCGAGTGAAGGATCTGGAGTTCGCAAGAAACGAAATTGTGGTTCGGGATGGGAAAGGCCAGAAGGACCGCGTGACGATGCTTCCGGAAACCGTCAAGGAGCCGCTGCTGCGCTCCGCAACCGGCTGGGCGAGGAAGTGATCCGGATGCTACGCGCGCTCGCTCTGTACGTGGAGATCAACTGTAAGGACGACATCAACACATTCCTGACCAGTGGGTTCCACCCGCGGACGAGCACTCGCATGGCGGCACAACCGCTCGATCAGCCGACGGTCCTCGGTATCGATCAAGGCATTACGGGAGAGCTGCTGGTGTGGATCAAATCCGTGGGCAGGTCGGCGAAGAGCTACGACGTGCGCTACGGAGCAGTCGGCTCCGGCGGCACTATGCCGGCCGAATGGTTGACCGAGACAATTCCGAACGCCAAGACCGCTGCTCGACTCAACGGCCTGATTCCTGGTACGACGTACGCGATTCAGGTACGTGCGTACGGTCCGCAAGGACACACGCCCTGGAGTGACTCCGCTGTCCGTATGTGCATTTAGTAGGGACCGCCGCCAATTCCGCGATGGATTTGCGGAATTGGCGGCATTTTTTCAAGGTCTTGGTGTCCGGCTACTTCTTGGTGTACGAGTTGGACAGCGTGTTCCCGTCCCACGTCAATCCGCTGGCAATGATCTGTGTGACCTGCGTTCGTCAGTAATCATGGCAGCGCGAGCAGTCCTACAACAAAAGGCGGCCGGTTTGATCGGCCTTCAATTACCGCTTACCCCTGAAGGCAACGGGCGATACCGCGCCGATTCGTACGATCGCGGGACCTAAAACCCAATTGAACTGGCCGACCCACATCTTCCTGGATCGAGAACGCGAGGAATTGTATGTGGCCAACGATGCCGGCGATTCGATTCTGATCTTTCGCGAAACGGATCACGGAGACGTAGTTCCCGCCAGGGTGCTCACTGAGCGAAACTTCATAGGTACGCGCAGGCAAATTGCGTAACGTTTAATTGCCTGTTTCCAACCTGCCCGCTTGATATACGACGCGGTGGCGATATTCTTCGCTTCGACGGCGGCGCCCGGAATTACGCTACCAGTCGCGTCGGAAACAGTGCCGGTTATCATGCCACGATCTGTTTGGCAATGCGGCAATGGAAAAGACACAAATGGCGATCTGTAGTTTCTTCATGGGGGACTTCTCGTAGGTTGGGTGCACTTTGCGGACAATTCGGTCGCGGGTGGTAATATGATTCCATTTATCTTCAAACCTAAAGGGTTAGGATGCCCGCTACGAACGGCAATGCCGAGCATCGGTGAAAAAGTCCTGTAAGGTCAGGAAAAATTACCGGGCCTTGTAGGAGAGACCTCACATCTTTCTGGTCCGAATGCCTGGACAGCACAGAAAACAACTCAACGGTCGACGCTAAACGCGTGCACAGCCGACACGTAAGCGCTTGCAAAATACACTGCTGGTGAGTGGCATCAACGGACTACCTCGATGGTGCGCGACCTGCTGGTTACCCGCCCACTCTCGCTATGAATGGCTCCCATGGAGCACTTGGATCCGAACACGGTAGTAATTCGGTCCATCGCTTCGATCTGGTCCTTGCCGCCCGCTTAGGATGTGATTTCTGGATCACATCGCCAGAGGTCATAGTGAGTACAAATGTCACACGTGCGCCCGGCGACAGGCACCGGCGCACGTGCCCCTGCGCCGCAATGCGACCCAGATGGGCCAGTTGGGCGGCATGCCGGGGGCGGCGCCCTTGCCATCACAATGAATGAAAGGAATTTTTCACTATGAAATATTTCAGCTGTACATTTGCCCTAATCGCATTTGTCGCGCAGATACACAGCGCGACTGCAGCGGAAATAGTTGTTCAAGCCGGCGGTACCGGCACTGCACAAACCGGCAGCTGGAGCTCAGCCACTGACGCAACCATGCCCTACAACGGCAATCTCGGTGTGTATACGCAAGCCGGCAATACCGCCACTTACACGTTTGCGCCAACATTTCCGCAGACCACCACGTACGCCGTTGAGGTCTATAACTCCTGCTATTCACCACGCAGTCACATAGTCACGCATGTGATCAATCATGCCGGCGGCAGTGCCACACATATCATCGAACAGGATTGCGCGGTTGATCCCTATCGCGGCCAATGGCGGCCTTTAGGCTCTTACACATTTAATGCCGGCAACACGGGCGGTTTAACGATTTACAGTGCGGGCAGTAACAATTCTTATGTCGGCGCCACCGCCGTGCGTTTTATTTACACGCCATCGAGCAACCCACCGCCGACTATTACGCCATCGACCACATCGATGAACGTCAATGAAGGCCAAGTCGTTGCGTTGAGTGCAACCGCGAACGACGTGCAAGACGGCAATCTCACGTCCGCCATTCAATGGCAAGCGCTCGGACAAACGGGTACCGGCCCGACTTTTTCAGTGACGGCGGGCGCGGTGAATTTTGTCGTAACACTTTCTGTCACTGACAGCCAAGGCGCGAGCAGCACTGCATCGGTTACCGTTAATGTCACACCGAATACACCGCCGCCCACACAAAGCCAGTTTTTTGGATTCGATTGTCAAAACCTCGAGGCATTGACTGGTTTCACCACCAACAATGCCAGTGCATTGCCGAATGTCGGCAAACGCTGTGGCCGCTACACCGCGGAATTGCTCAACAACGACAATGATGTGACATTGCACTACAACACTAGTCAGGGTCGTTTCGATGGCGTGCTGGCGACATTTCCATTTACCGCAATTGTTCGCAACGTCGGTGTCGCGCCGCTGGGACAACCGGATGTTGCGCACGAGGTACAATACGCGTATAACTTCGCTGGTATTCAAATTCACAACAGCGATTTCAACAATCTAAACTCCGCGCACGTCGTTGTCGGTATGCGCAGCGGCACGACAACTACCATTGAAGGCAAATTGACGCGCGATGGCGTCTCCACACCAACAGATATCGGCCAGAATCAATTACCAAAAGGGCGCGCAGATATTCGCGTGGTCGGTGCAACCAATGGTACGTTGACAGTGTATTGGCAGCAGCCGAATCTGACCGGCAACAGCAACAACGACAATTGGATTCCGTATAACGGCACCGGCATTTTGCCAGGCGAGCTGCCGGTGTGGGGACGAAGCGTTTATATCGGTTTGATTACCTACGCCGCTGGTACTAGCGGCGTACCGTTCATGGGTTTGGCCGATAGTTTGGAAATTATTGGGCAGTAATTGTGCTAATCATGCTTGTTGTCAGCCCGTTTTAGGATTCCGCTAAAACGGCGACAATCAAATCGGCTTTGTCGCGACAAGGGCGGCTTTCTTCCCGCGCGATGGCAAGTCCTCGATCAGTGCCAGTGTCGTTACCATGGCGGCGCGGCCGTTGATCAGAGGCTTGGCGCTTGCCGGTGATCGTCCGCTAGCATTTGCACTTTGGTAAAACCGTCGTCGGAGTGATCTTCGGAATCCAAGGTTTGGCCGAGATCGTTTCAGCCATTTTGTCCATTGCGTTGGGCGCATAGACAGCCGCGACCGCAGATGCTAGTTAGAACGTTCGAGCCGTTTGTGATTGTGACGCTGCCGACGTCACGGACATTCCCGGTAAAGGTTCACGCGCGCAAGGGGAATCCTCTGATGAGCGATCTTCTCCAACCGCTGCAGTACTACTGGGTCACGGCTCAAAGCGAATACTCGACCGACATTCTATTCAACAGTTCGGCCCAACTGAGCGAACTCTATCCCCGACTGCTTAGCCACAGCACGTCGTGCTTTGCGCCAAGGAAGTGATGAGCTTTCTTCGACGCAGGCTGTATCCGCACTTCGAAGGCGAAATCGTCAGTGACGTCTGCGACCTGGCTTTCAAGCGGATTCCTGGAGCAAGTATCAAACATCGAGTGAAACAGAACTGGCTGAAGATGTACGACAAGGCTGGTTCCGTCCTCCGGTTGGAGGTGGTGATCTATGAACCGGACGGATTAAAGGTCCGAAAACAGGTCACGCGAAAAGGAAGGAAGGTCCTGCAGTGGGTCGATATGCGTGGAAGTTAAGTTGATAATCCAACCGACGCGATCCGTACTTTGGATCGCATCACCACACGCAAACAACTGGCTCTAAAACGCTCTGTGCCGAACCCTCCGCGTGGGCACAGGTCATGATCAATGCGTTTCCGGGATCTAATCCAGACAACATTCTCTTCGCTGGTTCCCTCATTGCGGCTTCCACGCTGGCGCAGACTACACTCACTCTGACCTTTCCTGGCCCAATCTCGACGACTGCAGGCGGCGTTCAAATCGTAGGTGCCTCGGGAGTATTTAGCACGGTGAGCCTGGCCAGTGTGCAGAGCAGTGTGATCGACGTGACCCTGCCTGGAACCGATGCCATCAACACTTCGAGCGGTTCCTTTAGGATTCAGGGATTCCAGTTGCCCGCGTGCGGGCCGATATCATTAGCGGTGAATCCAGTCACAAACAACTACATCCTGGCTACCTCTACCATCAACCAACCTCCGCCATTGGTCATTACAAGCGTTAACATCTCGAAGGGAATTGTCTACATTCACGGCACCGGAAACTTTTGCTCCCCAAGTGTCTACCTGGGGGAAACGAGACTGACTGGTGTTGTGACCTGCAAACTGGCGGGGTAAGCGCCATATTGCAGGCGATATCCTCGAAGGCAGTTACTTGTTGAAAGTTTCGCGTTTCCCCGGTGACGCCAACACGGCTTGGGTTTTTGTTGCAAAGATTTCCGGCAAGTGACGATTAACCTCATTTTCCAACCAGATTTGTAGTGCTCCTCGTCTCCCCGAGGTGGGTTTCCGGCCGGGAGTCGCGTTCGCTGCAGCAGCCAGCCTGAGTGAACTCGGAGGAGGCGTTCTTCTAATCCGACGCTCGGGTTTTTCACGCCATTTGGCGTCGCTGCTGTTCTTGCAGCAATGCTCGTGGCAATGGTGAGCGTTCATTTAAAGAATGGATTCTTCGCGATGGTAACGGAATCGAGCTGCTCTTGCTCTATGCTGTCGCGGCTCTTGGGCTGGCGTTCACCGGAGCGGGAGTATTCTCCTTGGATGCCTTGCTTGGCGTCACCTTGCTCAGTCAAAAACCAATCTTGTTGTGGCAATACTCTCATCGGCCGCCATCAGTGCGGGGATTACGCTTGCGCTATGCCGGCAGTCTCGACACGAAGCAGCGACCGCCTGAAGTGAACTCAGCGAAAGCTCGTTCGGACGCTCTCCTGGCGTTGGCTAAAGACCGGCCCAGAGAATGACGTCCGCATTCGACGTAAAAACCCTTACGCGCCGAGCTGCCGGCTTTCAAAAAAAGCCGGTGCGGCAAGGCGTCACGGTGCTTGCCGCACAGACGGTGCACACTATTTCTTCAGTTCGTTGTAAGCAGTCTGGATGTTGCCTTTGATGCCCCCGAATAAGGGAGGCGGCGGGCCATAGCCCGGATACTTCGCTGGGGCTTTCCATTCGGCGGCGGCCTGATCGACGGTTTTGCCGGCTTTCATTTCGCTCTCGACCCACGCGATGAAGTCATTATTGAAGTCGGCGTATTCTTTGAGATCCGCTGGTTTCATTAACGTGCTGTGGCCGGTGATGATCGTATCAATGTTCTTGACCGCCGAATAGGCTTTGCTCAGCGTCTTGCCGTATTCGACGGCACTGCCGCCACTCGCCACGTCAATTAAAGGCGCGTTCTTCCCGGCAAACATGTCCCCCGCGTGCATCGTGCGCAACGCCGTAAAAACGACCCACGCATCACCGCCTGTGTGGCCGCGACCGAAGTAAAACAGGTCGATCTGGTCCTTGCCTGAACCGACACTCATCTTATCTTTGAATGTTTTTTTCGGCAGGTATCTGGCCTTGTCGCCTTTGAATGCGTCCTGCTT
>WNGD01012184.1_pt1 | contig 10221 bp, 10 predicted proteins | sample 5400671 | NCBI WGS metagenome assembly WNGD01 (sample SAMN13153369, study PRJNA577476) | soil metagenome | isolation source: 40 cm soil or saprolite under grassland replicate 2 | place: USA:California | collected 2016-06-15
ATCTTCAGCTACGACCCCTCCGACTCCGGCATTCCCGACCCCGGCTGCGGCGAGGACCGCGCCTACAGGGGCCGCGCCTTCATCTCCGTCCCGGTCGTGTACGCCGCGCCCGGCGGGACGCCCAAACCGATCGGCGTCATCAACCTGACCGACCGGCTCGGCGCCGACGCATTCACCGCCGGCGACCGCAAGCTCGTCGCCGCGATCGCGAATCAGATCGGGGCGGCGGTCGAGAATGCGCGCCTCGTCGAGCGCGATCAGGGCCAGCAACGGGTGCGGCGCGAGATGGAGCTGGCGCACGACCTGCAGCTCAAGCTGCTGCCCTCGCCCCTCGTCGTGGCCGCCAAGGCCGACGTCGCGGCGCGCTGCCGCTCCGCCGATTCCGTGGGCGGCGATTTCTACAACCTGTTGAGCCTGCACGGGGACCGCATCGGCGTGATGATCGGCGACGTCTCGAGCCACGGGTTCGGCGCGGCGCTGATCATGGCGCTGGCCATGGCCGCGTCCGGCATCCACGCGGAGACGGCGGAGTCGCCCAGCGAAGCGCTGCGCCAGATGGAAGGTTCTCTCGCCGAGGAGCTGGCGCACACGGAGATGTTCCTGAGCCTGTTCTACGCCGTGATCGATCCGGCGGCGGGACGGATCGCGTACGCCAACGCGGGCCACCCGCACGCCTTCCTCATCGACGGCCGGTCGGGCGACGTGGAGCGGCTCGAAGCGACGCGTCCGCCCCTCGGCCTCGGCGTGGGCGGCGAGGAGCACAGCAAGCCGTGGCGCCGCCGCGAGGCGATTCTCGCGCTGTTCACCGACGGGCTCGTGGATGCCCGCAACGAGATCGGCGAGCGCTTCGGCGAGCCGCGCGTGCTGAGTCACGTGACGAATCTCCGCAGCCGTCCGGCCCGGGAAATCCTCGAGGCCGTCTTCACCGACATCGCCGCCTTCACCGGCGGCGTCCCCGCCACCGACGACCGCACCCTCGTCCTGCTCAAGGCTTGAGGCCGAACAAGCGCCTCGGCCAGCATTTCCTGGCCGACCCCGGAATCCTGAACCGCATTGTCGACGCGCTCGACGGCTCGCCCGGTGAGACGATCATTGAAATAGGTCCTGGCCAAGGGACGCTGACTCGGGAGCTGCTCGCTCGAGGCGTTCACGTCATTGCAATCGAAAAGGATCGTGCGCTCGCGGCGGAGCTGCGGGAGTCGGGAGTTGGGAGTCAGGAGTCGGGCGTCTTGGCGGTCGTCGAAGCCGATGCGTTGCGCATCGATTGGCACGAACTAGCGCGGGGCACTCCGACGCCTCACTCCCGACTCCCGACTCCTGTCAAAATCATCGGCAACATCCCCTACAACATCACCTCTCCGCTACTCGAGAAAGCCCTGACCCCACCTTTACCCGAACGGATCGTGTTCTTGGTTCAGCTCGAAGTGGCGCGCCGCATCGCGGCTGCTCCGGGCAGCAAGACGTACGGCGCGCTGTCGATCGGGGTGCAGGCGCAGTGCCGCGTCGAGGAGCTGTTCACCGTCTTGCCGGGTTCGTTCCGCCCGGCGCCCAAAGTGAAGAGCGCGCTGCTGCGGCTGACGCCGCTGGCGGAACCGCTCGTGCGTGCGGACGAAGTCGCGCCGCTGCGCGCCTTCGTGACGGCGTGCTTCAGCCGGCGGCGCAAGCAGCTGCACAACGCCGTCCCGGGTGCCACGGCGGCCGCCCTGACGGCGCTGGGGTTCGATCCGAAGGCGCGGCCTGAAACGCTCGCGCCCGCCGAGTTCGTGCGGCTCTTGCGCTGGAGTCAGCAATTGTGAAATAATTCACAATGCGGAAGATTTCCGACAGCACGGTGCGCCGTCTCTCCCTCTATCTCCGGTTCCTCGAGCAGGCGCAGGCCCAAGGCCGGTCCACCATCTCGTCCGGGGAATTGGCGCGCCTCGGCGGCACGACGTCGGCGCAGGTCCGCAAAGATCTTTCCTTCTTCGGCTCCTTCGGCAAACGCGGCCTCGGCTACGCCGTCCCCGAGCTCGCCGCCAAGATTCAGGGAATCCTCGGGCTGCAACGCGCCTACCGCGTGGTGCTCGTGGGCGCGGGCAAGATGGGCGGCGCCCTCGTGCAGTATCAGGGATTCCGCCAGCGCGGCTTTCACATCGCCGCGATCTACGACCAGGATGCGCGCAAGATCGGCTCGCACTGGAACGGATTGGTGGTGCGCGACGTGAAGCACCTCGAGGCCGATCTTAAGAAGGAGCCGAGCGACATCGCCATCGTCGCGACGCCGGGCGCGGCCGCCCAGGAGGTCGTGGATCGCCTGGTGCGCTGCGGCGTGAAGGCGATCCTCAATTTCGCCCCCGTCCCGCTCGCGGTGCCGGCTGACGTCGAGGTGAAGACCGTCAACATGGCGCTGGAACTCGAGACGCTGAGCTATGCGCTGGCTAATCGGTAAACCAACTGCGTGGAAGGGCGTCTAACTGCGTGTGAAGGCGTGGCAACCCACGCCTTTCCACGCTTTTTCACGCAGTTCCACGCCGTTAGTTAGTTTCTCCCCCATGCCCCGCGTGCACGTCACCTCCGAAATCGGCCCCCTGCGGGCCGTTCTTGTGCATACCCCGGGCAGCGAGCTGGTCGCGGTCACGCCCGGCAACCGCGAAGACTACCTCTACGACGACATCATCGATCTCGAGAGCGCTCAGCGGGAGCATCGGCGGCTCGTGGCGGTGCTGGAGCGGTTCGCGGAGGTGCACGAGGTGCGCGACCTGCTCACCGAGCTCGTGGCGCGTCCCGACGTGCGCGAGTTCCTGACGACGCGCGCGCTCGAGGTCGTCCCCTCCGACGTGCTCGCGAAGCAGTTCGCCGCGCTCCGTCCCGAGGACCTGGTCGCGCTCATGATCGAGGGCGCCGTGGAAGACGCGGGGCCGATCGCCCGCGCGCTGAACGAAGTCGGCTACGCGCTGCCGCCGCTCCCCAATCTCTTCTTCACGCGCGACGTCGGGATCGTGATCGGCGAGCATTCGATCATCGGCTCGATGCGCTACGGGGTGCGCTGGACCGAAGAGCTGCTCGTCAAGGCGCTGTTCCGCTACCACCCGCAGCTCGAGAATGCCGGCATCCTGTACGACGGCTCGGAGGAGAAGCGGAACAACTACACCCTCGAGGGCGGGGATGTGCACCCGATTCGCCCCGATCTGCTGGTGCTCGGCTTCAGCGAGCGATCGAGCCCCGCCGCGCTCGACCACCTGTGCGAGCTGGTGTTCGAGCATTGCGACGTGACGGACGTGGTGATCGTCGTGCTGCCGGCCGAGCGCACGGCGATCCACCTCGACATGATCTTCACGCAGATCGACAAGGAGATCTGCGGCATCTATCCGCCGCATTTCGTCGGCCCCGAGCGGCTGGCGGTGTTGCACCGCCGCAAGCGCTCCAAGGGCGTGAAGGAGATGCCGAACTTCTTCGCCGCGATGCAGGCGGTGAACCAGCCGCTCGAGCCCGTGTTCTGCGGCGGCAACCAGCGTACGCTCCAGGAGCGCGAGCAGTGGGCGTCGGCCTGCAACTTTTTCACCGTCCGCCCCGGCGTCGCGCTCAGCTACGCGCGCAACGAGGCGACGCTCACCGAGCTGGAGCACGCCGGCTTCCGCGTGATGTCGGCGGTGAATCTTCTCACGGGCGAGGAATCGTTCGAGGAGGGCGAGCGCGGCGTGATCACGATGGATGGGAGCGAGCTGGTGCGCGGCGGCGGCGGGCCGCGCTGCATGACGCTGCCGCTCCGCCGAGACGACGTCTGAGCGGCCTCGACGCACACCCGGCCTCGAGCCTGTCGGCGCGGGCCGTAGCGTACCTCGACGCGGGGGGCGGGCCCGCGGCGAGCCTCGCCATTGTCCGCGACGTCCTGGGGATCGCGCAGGCGAATCGGCACAACGCCGACCGCATCGCCACGGCGCTGCTCGCCGCCGACCCGCGCTTCACCCGCACGCCCGACGGACGTTGGATGCTAGTCGCGGCGCTGGCGGCTTCCAGCGCGGCGCTCGAGGCGTGCCGCTTCGCGGTCGTCGACGTCGAGACGACCGGCACCCGGGCGCGGCGCGGCGATCGCATCATCGAGATCGCGGTGGTGGGTTCACCCCGGGGCGCCGCCCCGGGGTCAGCCGAGCCCCAAGTGCTCTTTCATACGCTCGTGAATCCCGGCATTCCGGTTCCTCCCTTCGTGGGGAGTTTGACCGGTATCACCGCGGCGATGGTCCAGCAGGCGCCCCCTTTCGACGCCGTTGTTGACGAATTACTTCACGCCCTTCGTGGTTGCGTGTTCGTCGCTCATAACGCCCGCTTCGATTGGGCGTTCGTGTCGGCGGAGGTCGAGCGCGCGCGCGGCTTGCTGCTCCAGGGCCCGCGCGTGTGCACGATGCGCCTGGCGCGGCGGCTCTTGCCCGATCTTCCCCGGCGCAACCTCGACACGGTGAGCTACCATTTCGGGATCACGATCGAGGGCCGGCACCGGGCGGTGGGGGATGCGGTCGCGGCGGCGAAGTGTCTGGATCGGTTGGTGGGATTGGCGCAGGAGCAGGGGGCGGTGACGCTGGCAGACTTGGTGGAAACGCGGAAGGCGGAACGCGGAACGCGGAACGGGACTGCCACTGACAGTTCCGCATTCCGACTTCCGCATTCCGACTTACCATGACTCACACCACATTCCGTGTAGGTCACCTCACTTGCCATGCTTTGGAGGCAGGTAGACAGCATCTAGACGGCGGCGCCATGTTCGGCGTCGTGCCGAAACCGCTGTGGGAGCGCCGCATCCCCGCCGACGAGCGCAACCGCATCCCGCTCGCGCTGCGCTGCCTGCTCATCGAGCACGACGACGGGCTCGTGCTGATCGACACCGGGATCGGGAACAAGGAAGACGAGAAATTCCGCGGCATCTACGGCGTCGAGAACGAGGGCAAGGATGGTCGCACGAAGCTCGAGGACGCGCTCGGCGAGCTGGGGCACGGGCCTGACGACATTCGCTGGGTGATCAATACGCACCTTCATTTCGACCACGCCGGCGGCGACATGTGGCGCGATCCGTCGGGCCAGGTCCTGCCGGCGTTTCCCAAGGCACGCTACGTCGTGCAGCGCGGGGATTTGGAGTTTGCGCGCCACACCAACGAGCGCACGGCGGGAAGCTACCTGACCCACAACTTTGCGGGGATCGACTTTACGCTGCTCGACGGTGAATCCGAACCCCTCCCGGGGATTCGGTGCTTGCCCACGCCCGGCCACGTACCCTTCCACACGTCGATCCTGGTCGAAAGCGCCGGCGAGCGGGCCTGCTTCCTCGCCGACCTCGTGCCCACCTCGGCGCACCTCCCACTGCCGTGGATCATGGGGTACGACCTCGAGCCCCTCGTGACCCTCGAGAGCAAGCGACGCACCTATCGGCGGGCGGAGGCCGAAGGCTGGCTGCTCGTCTTCGAGCATGACCCGGTGGTGGTCGCGGGACGACTCGGAAAAGACGGCAAGGCGTTCGGCCTTGTGGAGCCGCTCCGGCTCGGGTAATTTGGTGCGCACAATACGGTAAGCGGGCGCGTTGCCGCCCCACCCGCCTCGCCTCTCGCGGAGAGTGCGACAGGGTTCGCGAACCACCGTCTCGCTCCCCCTCGCCACGAAGTGGAGAGGGGGCCGGGGGGTGAGGACGCGGATCTCGGGTGGGTCAACGAGATCCGCTTTTTTGTCGCTCCAACGGAGGAGACCGAAACCTGGCAATTCCCGACAGCAGAGCGCCGCGCACTCGCGTCAACCGGCAGATCCGCATCAGTCCGGTGCGTGTGATCGCGGACAATGGCGACCAGTTGGGGGTGTTGACGATCGACGAAGCGATCGCGGCCGCGCAGGAACGGGGCCTGGACCTGGTGGAAGTCGCGCCGCTCGCCCGGCCCCCCGTCGTGAAGATCATGGATTACGGGAAGTTCAAGTTCGAGCAGGCGAAGGCGGCGCGGGCGGCGAAGAAGAAGCAGCACGTCATTCATCTGAAGGAAGTGAAGTACCGGCCCGGCATCGACGATCACGATTTCGCGTTCAAGACCCGCCACGCCCGCGAGTTCCTGCAGGACGGCAACAAGGTGAAGGTGACGATGATGTACCGCGGGCGGCAGATGGCCCACATCGAGCTGGGTCGAGAGGTGCTCGATCGGGTCGCGCTCGAGTTGAAGGACATCGGAAAGATCGAGCAGGACCCAAAGCTCGAGGGCCGAAACATGTCAATGGTGCTCGCACCCAAGTAGGTGCGGCGTGGAAACCCCGCGGCCATGCCGCGGGGTCTTAAAAGGAACTCGCAATGCCCAAGATGAAGTCCAAACGCGCGCTCCGAAAACGCATCCGGCTGACCGGATCCGGCAAGCTGCGCCGCTACCGCGCGTACAAGCGCCACATCCTGACCTCGAAGCATCCCAAGCGGAAGCGTCACCTGCGCAAGGCGACGCTCGTCTCGCATGCGGATCGACGCCTCAAGCGCCTGTTGATGGCGTAAGGAGACCTCATGCCTCGCGTCAAAAGCAACGTCGCGCGCCTGAAGCGCAAGAACAAAGTGATGAAGCTCGCCAAAGGCTACTGGGGCGGGCGCAGCAAGCTGTGGAAGGCCGCCAAGGAAGCCACCGAGCGGGCGGCGAAGTACGCCTACCGCGACCGGCGCGCCAAGAAGGGCGAGTTCCGCCGCCTCTGGATTCAGCGCATCAACGCCGCAGCTCGGCTCCACGAGCTGTCGTACAACCGCTTCATGAACGGCCTCAAGAAGGCAGGGGTCGAGATCAATCGGAAGGTCCTCGCCGATCTCGCCGTGCGCGATCCGTCGGCGTTCGAGCAGCTGGCGGAGGTCGCGAAGAAGGCTCTGTAATCATGAGCCTCGATGCGCTCCGGGAGCGTCTGCAGGAGATCCCACAAGCCGACGAGCGCCGGCTCCAGGAGCTCAAGACGGAGCTCCTGGGCCGCAAAGCCGGCGCGCTCACCGAAATCCTCAAAGGCCTGGCCACCCTCGACCCCGCGACGCGCAAGACCGTCGGGGCCGCGGCGAACGCCCTGAAGCGCGAGCTCGAGGACGCGTTCGCAGCGCGCGAGCGTGCCCTCAAAGGGGCCGCCGCGCAGCCGGCCGGCCCGGCTGGGATCGACCTCACGATGCCGGCGCGCCCGGAGTGGCGCGGCGGGTTGCACCTCGTCACTCAGGTGATCGACGAGATCTGCGACATCTTCCGCGAGCTCGGCTTCACCCGCGCGGTGGGTCCCGAGGCCGAGACCGAGCGCAACAACTTCTACGCGCTCAATTTCCCCAAAGACCACCCGGCGCTCGACGCCCAGGACAGCTTCTATCTGGGCGGCGACGTCGTGCTGCGCACCCACACCTCGCCGGTGCAGATCCGCACGCTCGAGAGTTATCCGCCGCCGGTGCGCGTGGTGATCCCGGGTCGCTGCTATCGCCGCGATCCCTTCGACGCCTCCCACTCGCCGATGTTCGAGCAGATCGAAGGCCTGGCGGTGGACGACGGCATCACCTTCGTGGACCTGAAGGCGACGCTCGCCACCTTCGCGCGCCGCTTCTTCGCGCGCGACACCGCCGTGCGGTTCCGGCCCTCGTACTTCCCGTTCACCGAGCCGTCGGCCGAGATGGATGTACAGTGCCAGCTCTGCAAGGGCGCCGGCTGCGCCGCCTGTAAGCAGACCGGGTGGATGGAGATCCTCGGTTCCGGGATGGTGCACCCCGCCGTCCTCGAGAACCTCGAGGGCGACGTGCGCTTCCTGCGGCAGTTCGCGGAATGATCGTCTCGCGCCGCTGGCTCGAAGCCCTGCTGGGCCGCCCCCTCGATGCGAAGGACGTCGCCGACCGCCTCGCCATGCTGTGTGCGCCGGTGGACGCCGTCGTGCCGCTGCATCAGGACCTGCGCGACGTGCTCGTCGCCCGCGTGCTCGAGGTCAAGCCGCACCCCAACGCCGACCGCCTGACACTCTGCCTCGTGGACGCCGGTGGCGCCGCGCCAGTTGAAGTCGTCTGCGGCGCTCCCAACGTGCAGGCGGGCAAGGCCTATCCGTTCGCGCCGGTCGGCGCGACCCTGCCGGGTGGGTTAACGCTCGACCGCCGCAAAATCCGCGGCGTCGAGTCGAACGGCATGCTCTGCTCGGCCAAGGAGCTGGGCCTCGGCGCCGACCACGCCGGGATCCTCGAGCTCGAAACCACGGCCGCGCCCGGGACCAAGTTCTTGGACGCCCTTCCGATCGCCGACGATCAGATCGTGGTGGATGTGTCGGCGAATCGGCCGGATCTGCTGTGCCATCGCGGCGTCGCCCGCGAACTTGCGGCGGTGCTTGGAGGAACGGTAAAGCTGCCGGAGATTCCCGGTGGAAAGTTGGAAGGTTGGAATGTTGGAAGGAAACACCGTCCAACCGTCCAACCTTCCAACCGTGGTGTCGTCGACGGTGTCGAGGTCCGCCTCGAAGACCCCGAAGGTGCCCCGCGCTACATGATCGCCGTCATTCGAGGCGTGCGGGTAGGGCCCAGTCCCGCCTGGCTCGCCCATCGCCTCACCGCGCTCGGCCACCGCCCCATCAACAACGTCGTGGACGCGACCAACTACATCCTCTTCGAGATCAATCAGCCGCTCCACGCCTTCGACCTCGCAAAGCTGCGCGGGCCAGCTGTCGTCGTACGTCGAGCGAAGGCGTCGGAGAGAATCGTCACGTTGGACGGCATCGAGCGAAAGCTGACCCCCGAAATGACCGCCATCTGTGACGCCGAGCGGCCGACGATCGTCGCGGGCGTGATGGGGAGCGCCGACTCCGAGGTCACGGCCACCATGACGGACCTCGTGCTCGAGTGCGCGTACTTCCAGCCGACGCGCATCCGCCGCACCCGGCGCGCCCTCGGCCTCTCGAGCGAGTCGAGCTACCGCTTCGAGCGCGGCATCGACATGCTCGCCATGCCCGATGCGCTGGGGCGCGCTATCGACCTGATCCGCGCCGTCGCGGGCGGCGAAGTGCGTGAAGCCCCGATCGACCTGTGGCCCCCCCCCGGGCCCCTGCAGCCGCGCAGCGTCTTCCTCCGGCCCGAGCGCGTCGCACAGCTGCTCGGCGTCCCCGTGCCGCGTCCCGAGGTCGAGCGGCTGCTCTCCGCGCTCGGCTTCGTCGCGGCTCCCAAGGACCAGCGGCTCGCCGTCCAGGTCCCCGGGTGGCGCCCCGACGTGACGCGCGAAGTGGACTTGATCGAGGAAGTCGCCCGGCTGCGCGGCTACCAGACCTTCCCCGATGAGCTGCGGCCCTATCGTCCCGGCACCGTCCCGGATGCGCCGTCGGAAGTAACGCTGTCCAGGATCCGCGCGCGGTTGGCGCGGGAGGGTTTACTCGAGGCGCGCACGCTGTCGCTCGGTCCCGCCGACGCTCCCGACGCCATCGCGGTCCAGAACCCGCTTTCGGTCGAGGAGGGACACCTCCGGTCCCGGCTGGTCCCGGGCCTGACTCGACGTGTCGAGCACAACTGGCGGGTGGGGGAGCGGGACGTGCGGCTTTTCGAGGCGGGCGTCGTGTTTCGGAAGGGAAAAGGGGCCCTCCCCGACGAGCAACTGTGGCTTGGAATCGTACTTACCGGGGCCCGGCGGCCCCCCCATTGGTCAGAAGGGGGGGGTGCGAAAGTACCTGATATGGACATATGGGACCTGAAGCGCCACTTTGAGTTAGCTGTAGGCCTGGCCGCCCCTGCCACGGGCGTGGCCGTGGAGGCTGTGAAGGAAGGTGTGGGCTGGCAGGCCGCCGGCCCCGATGGGGCGGTGGTCGGTTGGGCCGGCTCGCTCGAAGCGGACGCACCGAAGTGGGCAGCGCCGCTCTATGGCCTGGAGGTACGGATTACCGTGGCTGCGGCGGTGATGTTGCGCTACGAGCCGCTGCCGACGCAACCGGCGGTCGAGCGCGACATCTCGCTGGTCGTGCCGGGCGGGGTGACCGCGGCGGCGATCGAGGCGGTGCTGCGGCGGGTCGGTGGCGCGTTGCTGACCCGGCTCGATGTCCTGGACGAGTATCGAGGGGCCGGTCTACCCGCGGGAACGCGCGGCGTCACGTGGCGCTGCACGTTCCGCGACCCGGCTCGGACGCTGACGGACAAAGAGGTCGACACGCTGCTCGGCAAGATGCTGAGCGCGCTGGAGGGTGAGCTTGACGTACGGCGGAGAGAGGCTTGAGGTTCGGGAGGCGATCGATCAGCTCGAGACGATCCTGCGCGATGTGGCGGAG
>WNGD01007952.1_pt1 | contig 10220 bp, 7 predicted proteins | sample 5400671 | NCBI WGS metagenome assembly WNGD01 (sample SAMN13153369, study PRJNA577476) | soil metagenome | isolation source: 40 cm soil or saprolite under grassland replicate 2 | place: USA:California | collected 2016-06-15
CGCGGCGCAGCTTCGGGAGCACCAGGTCGAGGAAGGGCTGGCCGCCAAACCCCGGCTCCACGGTCATGAGCAGCAGCATGTCGATCTCGGGCAGCAGGTCGGCGTACGGCTCGACCGGGGTGGCGGGATTGATCGCCAGGCCGGCGCGCGCACCGGCCGAGCGGATCATCCGCAGCAGCCGGACCGGTTGGCGGGCGGCTTCTGCGTGCACGGTGACGTTGCGCGCCCCCGCCTCGGCATAGGCCGGTGCCCAGCGGTCGGGATCGGTGATCATCAGGTGGCAGTCCAGTGGCAGGCCCGTGTGCTTGAGCAGCGATTCCACCACCGGCAGGCCGATCGTGAGGTTGGGCACGAAATGGTTGTCCATGACGTCTACATGCAGCCAGTCGGCCACCGTGGAGACCGCCTCGGCTTCGCTGGCGAGCCGCGCGAAGTCGGCGGACAAGATGCTCGGCGCCATCTGGACGGCCATAGGGCCGAGTGTAAACGGCGGCCGAGGTCTCGCGTGGGTGGCACGGGGGTGAGCGGCCCGCGCCTGCGTGGCTGGCATGGCGGCGGAAACGCGGCCCGCACCCCCATGCCGATGGCATGGCGGCGGAAACTCGGCCCGCACCCCCGTGTCGATGGCTTAGGCGCTGAAACATGGTTCACACGGCGGGCCGGAGCGGGCCCCGGGGGGCGGAGCGGGACGCGGCGCGGCGGAGCCGGCCGGGCCGGGCGGAGCCGGTAGGGTGCGGTGCGGCACGCGTTGCCGGCGGCGGGCGATTGTCACCGCATGCCGGTAGCGTCCGATCGCACATCCGATCGAGACGGAGGCCTCTGCGTGAATTCCGAGGCGGCGGGCCCCCTGCTCGCCCGTGTCCGCAAGCTGCTTGCCAAGGCCGAGGGCGCCGGCGTCACCCCGGCGGAGGCTCAGGCCCTGACCGCCAAGGCGGCGGAGCTGATGGCGAAGTACGGCATCGACCGTGCCCTGCTCGCGGCCGCACGGCCGGAGACCGACCGCCCGGGCGACCGGATCATCGATGTCGGCAACCCGTGGGCCCGGGTGCAGGCGCACCTGTTGTGCGGGCTGGCGTCCGCGATGCGCTGCCAGTGCGTCATCCTCCCCCGCACCGGGCCGGGCTCGCGTATCCATGTGTTCGGCTTTTCATCCGACATCGAGCGCACCGACGTGCTCTACACGTCCCTGCTGGTCCAGATGTGGCAGGGCCTGGCCGCCGCGCAGGTGCCCGACTGGAGCCGCAGCCCACGGGCCTGGCGGCGCAGCTGGCTGCTCGGCTTCGCGACGGCCGTGGTGGCGCGGGTCCGCGCCGCCGAGCAGGCGGCTGCCTCACGGGCGACCGCCCCGTCCGCCGCCTCCGGGTCACGCACCGCGCTGGTGCTCGCCGACCGCGCGCTGGCCATCCGCCGCAACATCGACCGGGCCTACCCCGTCACCCGCAAATCCCACGTGACATACAGCGGCAACGGCTACGGGGCCGGCTATGCCGAGGGACAGCGGGCCGACATCGGCGCCAGCCGCCTCCGCCGGAGCCCCGGCCGAGCGCTCACCGGGTAGTCCGGCCCGCGACCGGCCCGGTGTCAGCCGCCGACCGGGGGCCTGGGCGCCGCTGGAGCAGGGCGAGGAAGATGGCGTCCGTGCCGTGCCGGTGCGGCCAGAACTGCGCGTACCGCCCGCCGGGTTCCGGGCACCGCAGGTCCGGGACCTCTGCGAGCACCGCGGGCGCGTCCAAGACAACCACGTCGTCCCGGCCAGCCAGGACGTCGGCCACGACCGCGCGCGTCTCGCCGACGTGCGGGGAGCACGTCACGTAGGCGACCGCACCACCGGGGCGGGCCGCGGCCAGCGCGCTGGCCAGCAGGCGCCGCTGGAGGGCGCCGAGCCCCGCCACGTCCGCCGGCGACTTGCGCCAGCGTGCCTCCGGCCGCCTGCGCAGCGCGCCAAGCCCGGAGCACGGCACGTCGGCGATCACACGGTCGAACGACCCCGGCCGCCACGCCGGTGCCGTGCCGTCGGCTACCACCACGCCTGCCGCGCCGGTGACGGCGGCCCTGACCAGCCTGGCCCGGTGCGGGCGGATGTCGGCGGCCACCAGCCGGGCACCGCCGCGGGCCGCCAGCCCGGCAAGCAGCCGTGCCTTGCCGCCCGGCCCGGCGCACAGGTCGAGCCAGAGCCGGTCCGGGGTGCCCACGTCCACCCGGGTGAGCGCGAGCGCGGCCAGCTGGCTGGCCTCGTCCTGCACCGCCGCGCGGCCCTGCCTGACGGCGGCGACCGCGGCCGGATCGCCTCCTTGCAGGTAGGCGCCGAACGCGGACCAGCGCGCGATCTCCGCTCCGTCCGCCGCGAGCTCGGCCTGGTCGGCGAGGCCAGGGACCGCGCACAGGGTCACCGAGGGTCGGCTGGCGGACGCGGCCAGGGCGGCCTCGGTCTCGGCCAGTGCAGCGCCAGCTCCGGCCGGCGCGGCATCCCCGGGACCGGCAACCCCATCCTCGCCGAGCGACTCGCTGTAGGCGGCGACAATCCAGCGCGGGTGGCTGTAGCGGACCGCCAGGTGGCCCAGGGGGTCGGCGGCGCGGTCGGGTGCGATGGCAGCGATCCACGCCTCAAGGTCATGGGTGGCCACCCGGCGCAGGACCGCGTTCACAAAGCCGGCCGTGCCCGGTCCGGCGACCTTCCTGGCCAGGTCCACCGATGTGGCGACGGCCGCGTGCGCGCCGATCCTGGTCGCGAGCAACTGGTGCGCGCCCAGGCGGAGCACGTCGCGCACGGGCGGGTCGATCTGGTCGAGCCCGCGGGTGCTGCAGGCGGCGATCACGGCGTCGTACGTGGCCTGCCCGCGCAGCGTCCCGTAGCTGAGCTCGGTCGCCAGCGCGGCGTCGCGCCCGGTCAGCCCGCGTTCCCGCAGCAGCGCCGGTAGGAGCAGGTTCGCGTACGCGTCTCGTTCCCTGCTGGCACGCAGGACCTCGAAGGCCACAAGCCGGGCCGGGTCTGCGCGCCGGCCGGAGCGCCGTTCGTCCTGGCGCCGTCCGGCCCGCTGGCCTTCCCCGTCCTTCCGGCCGCCCCCGTCCTTCCGGCCGCCCCCGTCCTTCCGGCCGCCCCCGTCCTTCCGGCCTTCCCCGGCTCGCTGGTTCCCCTGGCTCCCCGGGCCCCGCCCGGCCGTGGCACGCCGCGCCATGTCAGCTGAACACCAGGGGCACCCGGCCCGCGCCGGCCGGCTCCAGGCGCAGGCCGCGCGCCCAATCGGCGGCGCTCATCCGTCGCTTGCCCGGCGGCTGCACGTCGCCAAGCTCGACGGGGCGGGTCGCGGTCCCGGCGAATAGTGCCGCCTTGCCTACCCACAGCTCCCCCGGGCCGAGCTCCTGCGGTGGCCCAGGAGCCGGGGTGCCCTGGTCCGGCGGGCCTGCCCGGAGCGGCCAGAGCTTCAGCCGGGTGTCCCCGAGCATGGTCCACGCGCCGGGAGCGGGTGTGCAGGCGCGGATCCGGCGGCCAACCGCGTGCGCGGGCGTGTTCCAGCGCACGCGCGCGTCCTCCTGGGTCAGCTTGGGCGCATAACTGACCCCGTCGGCCGGCTGCGGCCGTGGCCGCAACTCCCCCGTCTCGATGCCGTCGAGAGTAGCGACCAGCAGGCTGGCGCCGGATTCGGCGAGCCGGGCGAGCAGGTCGCCGGCGGTGTCCTGCTCGCCGATGGGCTCCGTCACCACCCCGTAGAGCGGGCCGGCGTCAAGCTCGGCGACGAGGCGGAACGTTGTGGCTCCGGTGATGTCGTCCCCGTTGGCGATGGCGTGTGCCACCGGCGCCGCCCCGCGCCAGGCAGGCAGGAGCGAGAAATGCAGGTTCGCCCATCCGTGCCGCGGGATCTCCAGGGCTGCCTGCGGGATCAGCGCCCCGTACGCGGTGACCGGGCAGCAGTCCGGCGCGAGTGCCCGCATGCGCTGCAGGAAGCCCTTATCGCGGGGCGTGGCCGGCTTGAGCAGTTCCAGGCCGACCTCGGCCGCACGCTCCGCGACGGGGCTGGGCCCGACCCGGCGGCCCCGCCCGGCCGGGGCATCTGGCCGGGTGATGACCGCCGCCACCTCGTGCCGCGACTTGAGCAGGGCGTCAAGCGAGGGCACCGCGGCGGCCGGGGTGCCGGCGAACACCAGGCGCATCGCCTACCCGGCCCTCCCGCTCCGGATCGCGCGCGGCACCGGCCGCGCTGCCGTCACTCGCACTCAGAACGCCTTGCCCCAGGTACGGTGCGGCGAGACCTTGACCTGCGGGGCCGGCTCTCCCCACCAGTCCGCCTCGCGGATCTCCCTCATCGCCAGTTTCCTGGCGACCGGGTCGAGCCGGTCGATGAACAGCACGCCATCCAGGTGATCCGTCTCGTGCTGAACGCACCGCGCCAGGTGACCGCTGCCCTCCAGGGTGACCGGCTCCCCGTGCATGTTGAAGCCCTTGGCGACGACACCGTAGGCACGTCTGACGGGGAAGACGAGGCCGGGAAATGACAGGCACCCCTCGTCGTCGGTCTCCTCGTCGGGCGAGAGATCGAGCGACGGGTTGATCAGATGGCCCAGCTGGTCGTCCACGTGGTAGGCGAACACCCGCAGGCCCACCCCGATCTGCGGCGCGGCCAGGCCAACGCCCGGTGCGTCCAGCATGGTGTCGGTCAGGTCCTTAACGAGCCTGCGGAGCTCGGCATCGAAATCGGTGACCGGGTCGGCTGGGGTGCGCAGCACCGGATCGCCGAAGATGCGGATCGGCTTGACGCTGATGGTGGCACCGTCCCTTCCCGTTCTGCGCCCGTCCTGGCAGCCTCAAGTCTAGGGCGTCACTGCCCGGTCGATGCCGTCACCAGCAGCCGTGCCGCAGGCCGGAAGCCCGGGTCCGCTGGCTGGCCCGTCCGGCGGCCCGGCCTAGGTGCTCCGGCCCAGGTAGTCCGGGCGGTCCGGGCCCTGCGGTGCGCGGTCCGCCGGGCGCGTCAGCGGTGAGCGGGCCTTGAAGGCCGCCTTGCGGGCCGCCCTGGCCACGGCAGGGTCAGGGTGGTGGTCGCTCAGGGCGGTCAGTAGTTCGGTCACGCCGGGATGGCTGACCTCCCAGAGCCCGGCGACCAGTTCCGCCTGTGCCGCCGGCGGGACGTCTGGCAGCAGCTCCGCGACCACGTCCCTGGGGTCGGCCTCTTCGAGCAGGCCCGCTCCCAGATCCACCAGCAGCCACGCCCGGTCGCCCGGGCCCAGGTCTGCCTCCTCGCCATGCTCGTGCAGCCAGACTGCCGCGTGCGCGTGCAGCACCGGGTTGCCCAGCCCGGCGCGCACCGCGGGCACCGCCGCCGCACCGATCCGGTCAAGCACCGCGAAACCCGCGCCGCGCAGGCCGGGCGACCCCTGGCCCGCCGCATCGATCAGCTCCCGGGCGGCGTCCTCGCGCGTGCGCGCGGCCAGCCAGGCTGCGATCTCGGCCTCGCCGTCCTCCACGTCGCAGCTGGCCAGGGTGACCAGCAGGGCGGCTGCGTCGCCGCGGGCGCCGCCGCCGAGCACCGGTACGTGCCAGCCCTGGGCCCGCAGCCGCCGGTGAACACCCCACACACCTAGCCGCGACAGCGTCACCGTGAGTCCGCCGGCCGCCTCGTCCGTCCCGAGTTCCACCACCCCCAGGTCGGCCAGCGCCTCCAGTGCCGAGGACAGCCCTGCCGCCTGGTCCTGCTCCGGGTCACCGGCCGCGTACGCGGGCCCGGGATGGCGGGCGCCGCTGCCCGCGGCCGCCACGTACGCCTCGAAGAGGGCGTCCATCTTCACTGGTCCGCCGACCGTGTACAGGGCCGTGGCCATGCCGTCCAGGTCCTCCGCGGTGAGCATCAGCGTGAGGGCGTCATCCCAAGCGGCAAGCACCTCCTCCGCGTCGCCCGATGCAAGCACCTCCACCTGGGCGCCAGGCCGGGCCCTGCCGTCGGCGACCTCCAGCATCCCGGTGCGGGCCGCGACGCGCCACGCCGCGTCAAGCTCACCCGGGGCCAGTTCCAGCTGTGTCATGGCCGCCGCCGCCTCGGGCACGGGCAGTCGACCGTCCCCGGCCAGTTCCCGCCCGGCCGGCTCCAGCCAGCGCGCTACCTCCCTGGCGGCCCGCAGCAGCGGCGCCACCCGCGCGGACCCCGCCAGCTCCTCGCGGGGCGCCAGCCGCACCGGAGGCAGCCGCGGCGCCCCATGCTCCCGCTTGTCGCCGGCGCCGCGGCCGCCGGGGGCAGCAGCCTGCCCGGCGGCCCCATCCTCGGCCGTGCCGCTTGCCCGGGGCACGCCTGGACCGGATCGCGGGTTCCGTCGTGAGGTGGCCACTCCAGCACCCTACGGCCTTCGGCGAGCAACTCAGATCAGCTCGGCTGGGTCCAGTTGCACCCGGACCGTGCCCGAGTCCTTGCGTGCGCTGCGCACACCTTGTGCCGCCTGCAACGCCGCTGCGAGCGGCATTGACGCGGATCTGGGCACCCGGACGAGCACCCGCACGTGCTGGGCCGGCACACCATCCGCCCCACTGCCCCCGCTGAACTCATTGCCCTCATCTACTCCGGCGGCCATTTCAGCCCCGGCGGCGGGCTTCTGCCCATTCTTCCCCGCACTGCGGGCGTCGAGCGGGATCGGCCCGAGCGCGTCTGCCTCCGGCGGCAGCACGGCCGCCGCCAGCAGTTCGGCCACCGCAGCGTCCGGGCCGGAAAGGGCGGCCATCCGCACGGCAGGCGGGAACCGGAGAGCCTCACGTTCGGCTAGTTCCCGGTCCGCGTGGGTCACCGGATCCCAGCGGATCAGCGCCTGCACCACCGGCAGGCCCGCCTCGGCGACCACGGTCACGGCGCCGCCGGAGATTCCCGGCCAGACCAGCGCGGCCGCGTTCAGCCAGCGGCGCAGCGCCTCCTCTGCCGCGCGCAGGCTGGGGCGGCCGAGCAGCGCCCAGCCGTCCAGCAGCACCCCAGCCGCGTACCCGGCGTCGGCCCGTGGCTCGGCCCCGGGGGTGGCGACGACCAGCGCCGGTGCCGGTGGGACCGTGTCGACGACCGTGGCACCCCCCGATACCACCACCGGCGTGCCAGGGAAAGCGTGCCCCAGTTCCTCCGCCGTCCGCCCGGCCCCGGTCACCAAGGCGCGGACGCGCGGATCCCCACAGGCCGGGCACCGCCACCCAGGGTCGGCGCGCCCGCACCACCGGCAGCTCGCGGGGCCGCCGCCCGCCTCCAGAGCGAGCGGGCCACCGCAGGCCGCGCAGCGGGCGGGGGACCGGCAGTCCTCACATGCCACGGCGGTCACATAACCTCGCCGGGGCACCTGCACCAGGACCGGGCCATGGGCCAGCCCGGCGCGTGCGGTGCGCAGCGCGAGGCTCGGCATCCGGGCCGACCGGGCCGCCTCGTCCCTGGCGAGCTCGGCGTCGGCGCCCGCTGCCTGGATCCGCGGCGCGCAGCGCCGGACGGTCGGCCGGGCGGCGGTGATGCCGGCCGCCCAGCCGGTGCTGATCAGCCTGGCCGCCTCGGCGGTGCGCGCGAACCCCCCGATCAGTGCTCCCGCACCGGCCCGGTGCGCCCGCAGCGCGAGAACCTCCCGCGCGTGGGGGTACGGGGCGCGTGGCTCGGCGTGCAGGTCGTCCCCGTCGTCCCAGATGACGACCAGGCCGAGGTCGCGGACGGGGGCGAACATGGCGGCCCGGGTGCCGGCGGCCACCCGCACCGTCCCGCGGGCCACGGCCAGCCAGCGCCGGTACCGCTCGGCGGGCCCGAGCCCGGCCGCCAGGCAGACGTGCCGGCCCGGCCCCAGCGCGCGGGACAGGGCGCGATCCACGAGTACCAGGTCCCGGGCGTCCGGCACCACGATGACGGTGCCCCGCCCGGACGACCCGGCCGCCGCGGCGGCGATCGCGATCTCGTCCGGCCAGTCCGGGCCGGGCAGTGCCGACCAGACCGCGCGCGGCGCCCGCCCCTGCGCGACCGCGGCGAGGAACGGCTGCCCGGCCGGGTAACGCGCCCACAGGCCCGGCTGCGGCGGGGGCGGCTCCGGCTGCTGGACTTTGTGGATTCCGAACCGATGCCGCCCGCCGTCCCTGGCTCCCTCGGACGGGGGTTCGGCGGTCTCGGCACCGGCGTGCCGGGGCGGGATCGCCAGCCGGAGCACATCGGCGAGGGTCCCGGCGTAGCGGTCCGCGACCTCGCGGGCGAGCGCCGCAATCTCGGGGCTCAGCACCGGCTCGGGCGACACGACCCGCTCCAGGTAGGCGAGCCGCCCGCGATGTTCGCTGGCGGCCGCCCGCTCCAGCAGGTAGCCGCCCGTCAGCTGCCCGGCGAACCGCACCCTGACCCGGCACCCGGGGACCGCGGTCTCCGCCAGCCTCTGTGGCACCAGGTAGTCGAACGGCCGGTCGAGGTGGGCGAGCGGGACGTCCACGGCGATCCTGGCCACCGGCAGCTGCTCGGCTGGCGGCCCGGCGCGCCGGCCGCGGCGGGCGGAGCCAGCGCGATCGCCGCGTCCAGAGGCCGTGCGCGCATACGCAGCGCGTGGGCGGGCAGCGCGCGGCGAGGCCGCCTGGTCCGCTTGCCCTGCCACGCTTCTGTCCTACCAGAGCCGTCGGACCCCTGGTGGGCTCCCGGCTCCCGCTCCCGTGCTGTTCCTGTCCTGCCCGCGCACGTGGTCACGGGTGGTGCGGGTGCGGCGGGCGACCTCTCAGAGGCCGGCCGCTGACCGCAGCGCGCCGGTGCGGTCGGTCCGCTCCCACGAGAAGTCCGGCTCCTCCCGCCCGAAGTGCCCGAACGCCGCCGTCTGCGCATAGATGGGCCGGAGCAGGTCCAGGTCCTTGATGATCGCGGCCGGCCGCAGGTCGAACACCTCCAGCACGGCATCCTGGATCCGCTCCACGGGCGCCTGTTCGGTGCCGAAGCACTCCACGAACAGCCCGACCGGCTTGGCCTTGCCGATCGCGTACGCGACCTGCGTCTCGCAGCGGTCGGCGAGGCCCGCCGCGACGACATTCTTGGCCACCCACCGCATCGCGTAGGCCCCGCTGCGGTCGACCTTGGACGGGTCCTTCCCGGAGAACGCCCCGCCGCCGTGCCGGGCCATCCCGCCGTAGGTGTCGATGATTATCTTGCGGCCGGTCAGGCCGGCGTCGCCCATCGGGCCGCCGACCTCGAACCGCCCGGTCGGGTTGACCAGCAGGCGGTAGCCGGAGGTGTCAAGGTCCAGACCGGCCAGCACCGGCGCCACCACGAGGTCGCGGACGTCGGGGGCGAGCAGTTCCTTGAGGTCGATATCGGGGGCGTGCTGCGCCGAGACCACCACCGTGTCGAGGCGGACCGGCTGATCGCCGGCATACTCGATGGTCACCTGGGTCTTCCCGTCCGGCCGCAGGTAGGGAACTTCCCCATTGCGGCGCACGTGCGACAGCTGCCGGGCGAGCCGGTGCGCCAGCATGATCGGCAGGGGCATCAGCTCTGCGGTGTCCCGGCACGCGTACCCGAACATCAGCCCTTGGTCGCCGGCGCCCTGCCGGTCCAGTTCGCTGGAGCCCTCGCCCTCCCGGTGCTCGTACGCGTCCAGGACGCCCTGGGCGATATCGGGTGACTGGGACCCGATGGATACCGACACGCCACAGGACGCCCCGTCGTATCCCTTGGCCGATGAGTCGTACCCGACCTCGAGGATCTTGTCCCTGATGATGCCCGGGATGTCGACGTAGGTCTCAGTGGTCACCTCGCCGGCCACGTGCACCTGGCCGGTGGTGATCAGGGTCTCCACAGCGACACGGCTGCTCGGGTCGTCCTTGAGCATTCCATCCAGGATGGCATCGCTGATCTGGTCAGCCATCTTGTCGGGATGACCCTCCGTGACCGACTCGGAGGTGAAGAGGCGACGGGCCACCTGACTTCCTTTTCTGCTGGGAGCGAGGTCTAGCCGAACCCGGCCTGGGCCGGCTACTCGTGCCCGGCCCGCCCCGCTGGTCCGTCCTGCCCGGCTGGCCCGGCCAGCCGGGCAGCGACCAGGTCCCAGACCACGTCGGCGAGCACATCCTTGGGCCCCTGCGGGACCGGCGTGGCACTGCCGTCGGCCCCGAGCACCACGGCCTCGTTGTCGTCGGTGCCGAACGCGACGCCCGGCCCGACCCGGTTGACCACGAGCAGGTCGGGCCCCTTGGCGGCCAGTTTCGCCCGCCCGTGCGTGAGCACGTCGTCGGTCTCGGCCGCGAACCCGACGATGACCTGGCCGGG
>WNGD01007564.1_pt1 | contig 10217 bp, 6 predicted proteins | sample 5400671 | NCBI WGS metagenome assembly WNGD01 (sample SAMN13153369, study PRJNA577476) | soil metagenome | isolation source: 40 cm soil or saprolite under grassland replicate 2 | place: USA:California | collected 2016-06-15
GCCGGCGGGCGTGCGGCTCATCTGCGTCGACATCAGCCCGGCGGTGGTGACCAAGCTCGCCGACCGCGGCTCGGTCGAGTCGACCGGCATCGTGACCGACGTGGGGCTCTTCCTGAACCTGCTCGACGCGGCCCTCCGGGGCTGAGCGGGGCGCGCGATGGGCGACGGCTTCGAGCCCGAGGTGCAGGCCCTCGCCCGGCAGATCGCCGCGGCCGGGGCGATAGAACGGGTGCGTCTCTTTCACCTCGGGCGCTGGAGCGAGCGCGTGCTCGACTGGGCGATGTCGCACCCGGGCTTCAAGACCGAGCTCTTCCGCTTCGTCGACGTCTTCCCCGCCTGCCGCGACGACGCGGACGTGCTGCGCCACCTGGGCGAGTACTTCGCGGGCGTGGAGGTGCCGCGCGCCCTCGGCCTCGGGCTCGAGGTGGCGGAACGCGTGCCGTTCGGCGCGCGCCTCTCGACGGCCGCCGCCCGCCGCAACATCATGCGCATGGCGCGCCAGCTGATCGCGGGAGCGACGCCGGAGGACGCGCTGCCCCGGCTCGCGGCGCTCTGGCGCGCGGGCGAGGCGTGCACGGTCGACCTGCTCGGCGAGAAGACGGTCACCGAGCGCGAGGCGGCGCGCTACGCCACGCGCGTGCGGGCGATGCTCGACGCGCTGGTCGCGGGCACGCGGGAGTGGCCGGCGGCGCCGCACCTCGAGCGCGATCCGTGGGGCCCCGTCCCGCGCGTCAACGTGTCCGTCAAGCCGACCGCGCTCTCGGCGCTGTTCGCGCCGGCGAGCGCGCGCGACGGCCTTGCCGAGGCGCGCGAGCGGCTCCTGCCGATCCTCCGTCGCGCGCGCGAAGCGGGGGCGACCGTGCACCTCGACATGGAGCACGACGACGTGAAGGACCTGACGCTCGAGCTGCTGCGCGGGCTCGGCGCCGAGTTCCCCGACGGGCCGCAGCTCGGCTGCGTCATCCAGGCGTACCGCAAGGACGCGTTCGCCGACCTGCGCGCGGTGGTCGCGTGGTCGGAGCGCGCGCTCCGGCTGCCGCTCGCCGTGCGGCTCGTGAAGGGCGCCTACTGGGACTTCGAGACGGTCGTCGCGGCGGCCGAGGGCTGGCCCGTGCCCGTCTTCGAGGCGAAGGCCGAGACCGACGCGAGCTACGAGCGCTGCGTGCGCCACCTGGTCGAGCACGCGGGCCGCGTCCGGCCCGCCTTCGGGAGCCACAACCTGCGCAGCATCGCCTACGCCGTTGCCTGCACGCGCGCCCGGGGCCTGCCGCCGGCCGCGGTCGAGCACCAGCTCCTCTACGGCATGGCCGAGCCCGTCCACGCCGCCTTGCGGCGGCTCGGCTTCCGGGTGCGCGTGTACGCGCCCGTCGGCGACCTGGTCGCCGGCATGGCGTACCTCGTCCGCCGCCTGCTCGAGAACACCTCGAACGAGTCCTTCATCCGCCATCGCTTCGTGGAAGGGCAGGCGCTGGAGGCGCTGCTCGCGCCGCCGGCGGTCGAGCGCCTCCCCGAGCCGAGCGCGGCGGCCGAGCGCCGTGCGACCGACCCGGCGGACCCCGGCCCGTTCGCGAACGAGCCGCACGCCGAGCTTCGCCGCCCGCACGTCCGCGCGCGGCTGGAAGCCTCGGTCGTGGCGGCGCCCGCGCGCTTCGCGTTCGAGGCGCCGGTCCTGATCGACGGGCGCCCCGTCGCGACGGCGGCTCAGATCGTGTCGGTCGACCCGGGCCAGACCTCCACGGTCGTCTGCCGGAGCGGCCGGGCCGGGGCGGAGGAGGCCGTGCGCGCCCTCGCGGCCGCGGCGCGGGCGTGGCCCGCCTGGCGCGCCACGCCGTGGGCCGGCCGGGCCGCCGTCCTCTTCCGGGCGGCGGCGATCATGCGGCGCCGGCGCGCCGAGCTGGCCGCGCTCGAGGTGTTCGAGGCCGGGAAGCCGGTCGCGGAGGCCGACGCCGACGTGTGCGAGGCGATCGACTTCTGCGAGTACTACGGCCGCGAGGCGCTCCGCCTCGGTGCCGGCGCGCCGGTCCTCTCGCCGCCGGGCGAGACGAACGTCTACCGCTACCAGCCCCGGGGCGTGGGCGTCGTCATCGCGCCGTGGAACTTCCCGCTCGCCATCCCGGCCGGCATGACGACGGCGGCGCTCGTCGCGGGGAACTGCGTCGTCTTGAAGCCTGCCGAGCAGTCGCCCGGCATCGCCTTCCGCCTGGTCGAGATCCTGCTGGCAGCCGGGCTCCCGCCCGGCGCGCTCGCCTTCCTGCCCGGCGTGGGCGAGGAGGTCGGGCCCGCGCTCGTCGACCACCCGGCGACCGCCTTCGTCGCCTTCACGGGCTCGAAGGTGGTGGGGCTCTCGCTGATCGAGCGCGCGGCCGTGCACCGCCCCGGCCAGCGCCACGTGAAGCGCGTCGTCGCCGAGATGGGGGGCAAGAACGCGATCGTGGTCGACGCGGACGCGGACCTGGACCAGGCGGTGCCCGCGATCGTGGCGAGCGCCTTCGCCTACGCCGGCCAGAAGTGCTCGGCGGCGGCGCGCGTGATCGTGGTGGGGCCCGTGTTCGAGGAGCTGCTCGAGCGGCTCGTCGGGGCAACGGCGATCGTCCCGGTCGGCCATGCGCGCGAGCTGCGCACGGTCGTCGGGCCGCTGATCGACGAGGAGGCGTACCGGCGCGTGCGCGAGTATCAGACGCTGGCCCGCGACGAGGGCGAGGTGGTCTGCCAGCGCAGCGAGGTGCCCGCGGGCGGCTGGTACGTCGGCCCGATGGTGGTCGTCGCGCGCGACCCCGGCGCGCGCATCGCGAGCGAGGAGATCTTCGGCCCGCTGCTCACCGTGCTCCGCGCCGACGACTTCGAGCACGCGCTCGCGCTCGCCAACGACACCGACTACGCGCTCACGGGCGGCCTCTTCTCGCGCTCGCCGGTGCGCATCCGGCGCGCCGCAGACGAGTTCCGCGCCGGGAACCTCTACGTGAACCGCGCCATCACCGGGGCGCGCGTCGGCCGCCAGCCCTTCGGTGGCTACGGCCTCTCGGGCGTCGGCTCCAAGGCCGGCGGCCCGGACTACCTGCTCCAGTTCGTCGAGCCGCGCACGGTGACCGAGAACACGATCCGCCAGGGCTTCGCGCCGGTGGAGTGAACGGGCCTGGTCAAAGGGGCGCGCGCTGCGGTAGGAGCCCCGGAGACAAGGAGGGCCCCATGCCGTTCGACTTCGTCCGCTACGAGAAGCGCAACCGGATCGCCTACGTCACCATCAACCGCCCCGAGGTCATGAACGCGCTCCACCCGCCGGCGAACGACGAGCTGTCGGCGGTGTGGGACGACTTCGCCGCCGACCCCGACAGCTGGGTCGCCATTCTCACCGGCGCGGGCGAGCGCGCCTTCTCCGCCGGCAACGACCTCAAGTGGACGGCGACGCACGGCATGCCGCGCATGCCGAAGGGCGGCTTCGGCGGCATCGTCTTCCGCGACGACATCTGGAAGCCGCTCATCGCCGCGGTGAACGGCGTGGCGCTCGGCGGCGGGCTCGAGATCGCACTCGCGTGCGACATCATCGTCGCCTCGGACAACGCGCGCCTGGGGCTCCCCGAGCCGCGCGTCGGCCTCATGGCGGCGGCGGGCGGCGTGCACCGCCTCCCGCGCTCCGTGCCGCTCAAGGTCGCGATGGGGATGATGCTGACGGGGCGGCAGATCCCGGCGGCCGAGGCGGCGCGCATCGGCCTCGTGAACGAGGTGGTGCCGCAGGCCGAGCTCATGGCGGCGGCCGAGCGCTGGGCGAGCGAGATCCTCGAGTGCTCGCCGCTCTCGGTGCAGGCCTCGAAGCAGGCGGCGCTCCAGGGGCTCACCAGGCCGCTCGCGGAGGCGATGGCGGGCGACTACCCGCTCGTCAGGAAGCTCTGGACGAGCGAGGACGTCGTCGAGGGGCCGCGGGCGTTCGCGGAGAAGCGGAAGCCGGTGTGGAAGGGACGGTAGCGGTCGCCCTGCGCGAGTGTTACCATGGTAACTTGGAATTGAGTTTCCGCACACCGGGTCCTTCATGCGTCCTCCTCGCAAAGGGAAGCGCGCAAGCAACGTGCCACATCGCGCTGGGAGGTCGACGCTGTGAGCCATCTCGCGGCCGTGGCGGGACGCGGTCGGCGGGCACCGCGGTGGGCGGTGGATGGGACGGCAGCGGGCGCGCGAGTTCGTCGCGACCGCGCTCGCGTCGAAGGTCGGTTCCTCGATGTGATGGCACATCGAGACGACGGCCACCTCGCCGTACGGGTCGACCTGGAGGAGCGCGCCGCAGCTCTCGAGCCAGAAGAAGCCGCGATCGGGGTTCTCGAGCGCGTAGCGGCCGTCCATGTACGTGCTTCACTCTGTAGCGCGCGCCACCACCGCCGCGCTAGCCGGAATCGGCTGCGCGTGATCGTCTGACCGACGCCCTCCCCTCGGGCGTCGCGCGTCAGACCCGCCGGACGGTGATCTGGACGCTCTCCGTGTACTCGCCGCAGGTCGCGCTCGCCGTCGCCGTGAACGATGAACCGTCGAAGGCGGAGAACGTGGTCGCCCCGCGCGCGCAGCCGCTCCCCGCTGTCGATGCGATCCACTGATCGAGGGCCGAGCGAATGGCGGTCTCGAACTCAGAGAGGCCCACCAGCGGAATGACGCCGGCGCTCTGGCAGAAATTCACGACCCCACTCACGCACACAGTCAGACCGTAGTTCCCCGGCGGGAGATTGGTCGGGAAGCCGCCGCCTCCTCCCGATGAGGAGTCCCCCGGGCGGCAGACGCCGTCGTCGCAGACCGGGTAGGCGCCGCCACAGCAGGTGTCGCCGCACAGGCTGTCGCACGGTTTCGTCCAGCAGTTTCCGTCGGGCCCGCAGTTCGGATACCTGCCGCCGCAGCAGCCATCACCACACACATTGGTGCAGGGCTTCGTCCAGCAGCGCCCGTCGGTCCCGCAGTACGGGTAGTCACCTCCGCAGCAGTTGCTGCCGCACGCGGTCTTGCAGGGCTCGGCCATGATGCATCGGCCGCTCACGCACTGCTGCTGCGCTGGACACGGGTGCTGCGCGTCGCAGCCGTGGATGCAGCTGCCGCCTTCGCTCAGGCACACCCGCAGTGCGCGGGTCTGGCAGCGCTGCTCGAGCCGACGCCTGATGAATGCGGCGCGACAGATGGTCCGCGTCGTCGTACACGCGGCCTGGCAGAAGCGGACGCGCTGCGCGTGTGAACGGCAGCCGAGGAAGGAGCCGCGGCACGAGACGGCCGGGGCATCGGTTGCGAGCGGGACGGCGACGAGGCAGAGCGCCCAGAAAACACGACCGACCCCGCTCCTCATGTCCTCCACCTCCACGCCGCCACCCTTCGAGCGTACGGATCGACCCGGCGAGGTTCAAGCAAACATCCCGACGGCCCGCCCGGCTGCGCTGATCGGACTCGAGCCGGCGCGCCGGCGGAATTCCCATGGCCGTGGAGGATCGAACGGCGGCGGGCGCTCCGTGAGCGCGTCGCGCGCGCCACGGATCTCAAGCCAACCTGGCAGACGTGATCCCGATTGCCATAGGCCCCGGGGCTGTTGACGTTGCATCGTGGCCGACGGTCGGGGTAAATCGTCCCGCACGGAGGTCAGGGCATAGCCCTTATTAGGCGCCAAAGTTCACGTAACCCTGCCTATCAGACCCTGGCCCCCTCCACCCCGCGCCGCCCTCTTCCCGATCCCGACGTTCTTCTCCGGAGCCCATATACGAGGCGGACAAGAGCCCCATATGCGTCGGCTGTCTTCGAGCCTCTCATAGGATGGACATCGAGGACGGAAAAAGAGGAGTGTCGGGCCGCGGCCACCCTATCGCGGGCAGGCCGCCGCGGGGCGGCGTGCGCGGGCGCAGGGAGGGACCGATGAGAGCCGCCCTGGTGGCAGGCGTCGCCCTCGCGCTCGGGTCGTCCGCGTGGGCGCAGCCCGAGGCGCCGCCCGTCAACTTCACGATCGCCTTCATCGGCGACCAGGGCCTGGGTCCCGACTCCCAGGCCGTGCTCGGCCTCATCCGCGCCGAGGGCGCCGACGCCGTCCTCCACAGCGGCGACTTCGACTACCAGGACAGTCCGGCCGCCTGGGACGCGCAGATCACCGCCATCCTGGGGCCGAACTTTCCCTACTTCGCCTCGGTCGGGAATCACGACGCGAGCGCGTTTTACGGGCCGGGCGGCTACCAGGCCTACCTCGCCGCCCGGCTGAATCGGCTGGGGATCCCGTGGCGGGGCGATCTCGGGGTGGAGTCCTCGCTCACCTACGAGGGCATCTTCATCGTGCAGACGGCGCCCGGCATCTTCGGAGCGGGCGACGGGCTCTACGACCTCTTCATAGCGCGCGAGCTGGCGGCCGACACGGCGCGATGGCGGATCAGCAGCTGGCACGAGGACATGCAGCTCATGCAGGTGGGCGGCAAGGGTGACGAGACCGGCTGGGGCGTGTACGAGCAGTCGCGCCGGGGCGGCGCCATCATCGCCACCGCCCACGAGCACTCCTATTCCCGGACCTACCTCCTCAGCAGCTGTCAGCACCAGACCGTCGCGAGCCTCGCCACCACCCTCGTACTGGCCCGCGACGATCCGAGCACCCCGGCCGACGAGGGGCGGACCTTCGGCTTCGTCTCGGGCCTCGGGGGCAGGAGCATCCGGCCCCAGCTGCTCACCGGCCCCTGGTGGGCGAGCATCTACACGAGCACACAGGGAGCGAACTACGGGGCGCTCTTCGGCGTCTTCAACTACCAGGGCGATCCGGGGCTCGCGTACTTCTACTTCAAGGACATCAGCGGACACATCACCGATCAGTTCTTCGTCCGAAGCGCGATGGCCCCGAACACCACGACGACGACCACGACCATCCCTGCCGTCTGCGGTGACGTCAACGGCGACGGGATCGTCAACGTCGACGATGCGCTGCTCGTGGCTCAGTTCGACCTAGGCCTGCGCCAATGTGGGCAGGGGGCGTTCACGCATCCGGAGCTCTGCGACGTCAACCACGACAACGCCTGCAACATCGGGGACGCGCTCCGGATGGCGCAGTGCGACGTCGGCCTCATCTCGTGCACGTTCACCTGCAGACCCTTCCAGTGTCCCTGAGAAGAGGACTTCCGCAGCGGCACAGCCCGAGTTGATCTCCGCCGCCGCGTGGGGGGGGGCGATGGCGAGGGCATAGTCCCCATTAGGGGCCAAAGTTTACGTAACCCTGCCTATCAGACCCCCCACCCCGCGCCGCGCTCTTCCGCTCTTCCCGATCCCGACGTTCCTCTCCGGAGCCATATGCGAGGCGGACAAAGCGGTGGTCAAGGAAATTCTCGGCTTGGGGAGACGGGGGGGACCCCGGGACACAGTCATCGTCGGGGTCTGGGCACACTCGGGCCGGGGCAGCGCGGAGGCGGCGTGTCAGGCCGGGGTGTCGGGGAAGAGGTCGGGCAGCGAGGGAGGGGGGCGGGCCGGCAGAGGCGCGGGCGGGTCGGTCGGAAGGCCGAGGTGGCCCAGGATTTTGCGCAGGACGTCGGCCGCCTCGATCGTGGCGATGACGGACATGCGGCCGCCGCACCGCGGGGGCATGCCAGAACGTCGAGATCGAAAACCCGCCGCATCAAGTCCGCCCACTTCCAGTCTCGGGGCTTCTCGGGAGGATTCGCCTCCTTGGCGTCGCCCGGCTTCTCGGCGGGGGCGGTGCCGGAGACCTCGGCAGCCGGAGCGGACGGGTCGGGGCCGGGGTCTTCCGCGGCGGTGGGCGGGCGGTCGCCGGGTGACGGGGCGGCGGCGCCCTGCGCCACGGCGTGCGCCCGTGCCCGCGCACGGGGGCTAGGATGCCGTGGTACAGGACGAGGTTGATGCGTGGGCGGGGAGTCAAGGCGGCGAGCTTCTCCAGGAGCTCAACCGGCGTGAAGAGGAGGTGGCTCGTGCCGTCGTGCCACTCGCTCTTCAGGGTGACGAGGACGAGGCCGTCGGGCGTCAGTGCGAGGCGCTCCTGCGCCACCGGCGGGCGCAGCACGTAGCGGCACAGGCGCTCGACTCCCGCACGGTCGTCGGCCCCCACCGTGATGCTCGCGTGCAGATCGAAGCCCTCGAGGTGCGCCTGGCACGGCCCGCGCGAGGTGACCCAGGGGGCGTCGGGCTCGCGGCCGAGCTGGAGCACGCGGGCGCCGGCGCGCGGCCCGAGCGCGATCCGCCCCTGGATCGAGGCGCTGCTGATGCCGGCCAGCGCGGGCGATTCCTCGGCGAGTGGGTCGACGTCGGGGGGGTCATCGACGTCGAGTCCGCGGCGCGCGAGGAGACGCTGGACGCGCCGGTAGATGGTGGCGAGCAGCCGCGCCACCTCCTCGTCGCTCGGGGGCTCGGCGGCGTGGAACTCGAGGCTCCCGTCTTCTCCCTCGGCGAAGACGCCGTCCAAGAGGAGGGTGTGGAAGTGGACGTTCAGTTGGAGGCCGCCCCCGAAGCGCTGGATCACCGTCACGGCGCCGCTCCGCCCGTCGCGCACGCCCGTGCGCGCCGCGCGGCGGCGATAGAACCCGAGCACGGCGCGTACGGCGACGCCGAGCACCGCGCGGCAGAGCGCATGATTGTAGGCGAGGAGATAGCGCAGGCGGTGCGGCAGGGTGAGCACCCACTGGCGCAGGGGAACGCGCGGCAGGACATGATCGACGAGGTGGGCGGCCTGCTCCGCCATACGCCGCCCGCCACAGCTGGGACAGAAGCCGCGTCGCTTGCACGAGAACGGCACGAGGCGCTCGAACGCGCAGTTCTCACACCGAACCCGTGCGAAGCCTCGGCCGAGCGCTCCGCACGTCAGGAACTCGCGGAACTCGCGCTCGACGAAGCGGGGGAGGCCGCCGCCGTCGGAGCGGTCGGCAGCCTCGCGCAAGAAGGTCTCCAGGTTCTCGCGGACGACGCGATGGAGGACGGTGCCCTCCGCGGCCCGGGGCCGATAGGTGGCGACGCCCACGGTCGACGGGCCAGCGAGGCGCGTGCCGTCCCGGGGTCGGTGCCAAAGACGGCGCTCCGGTCCTGGACGGCTCGGCAGCGCGCAACAGGAATCCGAAACACGGCGTTGCGAACAGAATCAGACCGCCAGCACCGTCGGCGCAAACGTCGGCGCGAGGGCTTCGTGCCACGGTGCGCGGCCGGCGTCGGCCGTGGTAGGACGCGCCCGTGGCCGTCCATCCGCTCGCCGGGAAGCCCGCGCCGCGCGACCTGCTCGTGAACGTCCCGCGGCTGGTCGCGGCGTACTACACCCGCCGCCCGGACGTGAACGACCCTGCCGAGCGGGTCGCGTTCGGGACCTCGGGACATCGCGGCTCCTCGTTCGCGCGGAGCTTCAACGAGCCGCACATCGCCGCCATCTGCCAGGCGATCGCGGAGCATCGCCACACCAGACGGGTCACGGGTCCGCTCTTCCTCGGCATGGACACCCACGCGCTCTCCGAGCCGGCGTTCGTCACCGCCGTCGAGGTGTTTGCGGCGCACGGCGTGGATCTGATGGTGCAGGACGGCCTCGGCTACACGCCGACACCCGTCGTCTCGCACGCGATCCTCACCTACAACCGGGGCCGCACGAGCGCTCTGGCGGACGGCGTGGTGATCACCCCGTCGCACAACCCCCCGGAGGACGGCGGGATCAAGTACAACCCGCCCGCCGGCGGTCCCGCCGACACCGAGACGACGAAAGCGATCGAGGAGCGCGCGAACGCGTTGCTCGCCGACCAGGGTGCCCCCCTCCGCGTGGGATTCGAGCGGGCGATGCGCGCGGCGACCACCCATCGCCACGACTACGTGCGCCCGTACGTCGACGATCTCGCGAGCGTGGTCGACCTGGAGGCGATCGCGCGCGCGGGGCTCCGGCTCGGCGTCGACCCCATGGGCGGGGCGAACGTCGCGTTCTGGGATCCGATCGCCGCGCGCTACGGCCTCGATCTCACGGTGGTGAACCGTACGGTGGACCCGACGTTCGGCTTCATGACGGTCGACAAGGACGGCAAGATCCGCACGGACTGCTCGTCGCCGTGGGCGATGGCGGGTCTCATCGCGCTCAAGGACCGCTTCGACCTCGCGTTCGGCAACGACGCCGACTCCGACCGCCACGGTATCGTCACCCGGAGCGCGGGCCTGCTCGAGCCGAACCACTACCTCGCCGCCGCCGTCGCGTACCTGTTCCGGCATCGGCCCGGGTGGCGCGCCGACGCGGCGGTCGGCAAGACGCTGGTCTCGAGCTCGAT
>WNGD01007566.1_pt1 | contig 10216 bp, 9 predicted proteins | sample 5400671 | NCBI WGS metagenome assembly WNGD01 (sample SAMN13153369, study PRJNA577476) | soil metagenome | isolation source: 40 cm soil or saprolite under grassland replicate 2 | place: USA:California | collected 2016-06-15
CCTCCGCATTTCGAAAGAATCACGACTCGATATCATAAATCAAAAGGAGGGATGTCATGCAACGGAAACGCCTTTTATTTGCTGTCACCTTGCTGGCCATTCTGCTCTCTATTCTCGTGATGGTAGTGCCCGGGTCACACGCAATGGCCCGCAATACCATATTTATTGAGACACCCACTGCGACCCCAGACGCTAACCAGATTCTCAATCAAGCTAACACGGTCGCAGCGCAGGCTGATCACACGGCAACAGAAGCCCAGAACACGCTCACTGTTCTGAATTTTGTTTTAGCACTCTTTTCTGTCATCATTGGCATCCTGGGTTTAGTCTCTGGTGCATTGGTAGCTTATGCCTTCCGTGTCATAAACAGGTATCGCAAGCAATTGGATGAAGGCCACGCGGAAATGGTGAAGATGAGAACCGCCATGAACAATACCCAAAAAGCAGTTGTGTATCTCGGTTTAGGAGACCGGCTATACAATCAGGACAGAAAACAAGAAGCAGTCGCCATCTATCGCAAGGTCGGCAGTTTCCTACCAGGAGATGCCGAGATTCACAATGTCCTGGGCCGTATCTACAGCGGCACCGGCTATTATGAAGATGCGATCAAGTCCTTCGAAACAACACTTGCCGCCGACCCCAATTTTGCTGAAGCTCATATGGAGATAGGGCTGGCCTATCGTCGTCAAGGAGATGCCCAGAAAGGGCCCGATGCGGAGACACTGCGCAAAGCCGATTACGATAAAGCAAGAATCCATCTGAAGCGTGCCATTGACCTGCGTCCCAATTATGAAGATGCCCTCGCCGCTCTCGGCGCAGTCTACCGGCGCATGGGAGACGATGAGAGATTATCGCAGCATGATGCGAAAGCCAGGGAATGCTATGAGCAAGCCAGGGAATATTACCGGCGGGCCCAAATTGCTGACCCATCTTCTTCTTACGCACTGGGAAATGTTGCCAGCCTCTCCTGGTTCCTGGGTGAGAAGAATGCCGCTAACAATTACTTCACCCTTGCTGAAGCAGTAGCAAGGATTCGCATTATGAACGCGGGACGTTCACCCGAAATCTACTGGGATTACTATGACCTGGCGCTGGCTCAACTGGTGTCAGGCACGGTGGGTAAAAGCGAAACGACGAAGGACGAAGCGATAGAATCTTATAAAACCGCTATTCATCTTACGCCTGGCATCGTACAGTTCGATAGCGTGTTGAACAACCTCTACCTGCTGCAAAAAGCGCAGGAGCGCATTCACCGGCTGGATACCGTCATTTCCATGTTGGAGGCGGCGAAGTCAAAGTGAAGTAGGCAAACGGCAATACCTATGCTTTTAAAATTGGCTGTGTAATGGCTTACATGGCTGGCATCTATCAGGCCCATTGGCTGTAGCAGTCCCTCTCCTTGTATGATAGAATCTAGTATAAACGTTGTGTATCTCTGCAATCAGACGATTAACCAATCGACCAATCAACCAATCATATCAGGAGAAATACAGTCATGCAGAAGCAGACAGGAACCATACAAGTTAAACGAACATTTCCGGAAATGCTCAAAGGCGGAGTAATTTGCGATGTTGTGAACGCGGAACAGGCGCGCATCGCGGAAGAGGCCGGGGCATGTGCGGTAATGGCTCTCGAGCGCGTGCCGGCCGATATTCGCGCTCATGGTGGCGTTGCTCGTATGAGCGACCCCGAGCTTATTATTCAGATCAAAGAGGCGGTCACCATTCCTGTCATGGCCAAGTGCCGCATAGGACATTTTGTCGAAGCCGAAATCCTCCAGGCTATTGGCGTGGATTGCATCGACGAGTCGGAGGTTTTGACACCGGCCGACGAACATTTCCATGTCAATAAACACCTCTTCTCCGTCCCCTTCGTGTGCGGAGCGCGTAACCTCGGCGAGGCGCTGCGCCGTATCGGCGAAGGGGCAGCCATGATTCGTACCAAGGGTGAAGCTGGCTCGGGTAATGTCGTTGAGGCTGTCCGCCATATGCGAGCCATTATGGATGGCATCCGCCGACTGCAAATGCTGCCGGAGGAAGAGTGGATGACGGAGGCTAAGGAACTCGGCGCGCCCTACGAACTGGTAAGCGAAGTCGCTCGCACGGGAAAACTTCCCGTGGTCAATTTCTCAGCCGGTGGCATAGCTACTCCAGCTGACGCCGCCCTGATGATGCGTTTAGGCGCGGAAGGTATCTTCGTTGGCTCCGGCATCTTCAAGTCAGGCGATCCAATGAAGCGGGCCAAAGCCATTGTGCGGGCAACCACTCACTTTGAAGATTCTGCCATTATCGCGGAGGTGTCGAGGAGCATTGGTGAGCCTATGGTGGGCATCAATATCGAGACCCTTCCCGAGGAACAATTAATGGCCCGCCGCGGCTGGTAATACATGGACACTATGGACATTCAAAAGAAATACAACTCAAAGCTACGTATAGGCGTATTAGCATTACAGGGCGATTTTGAAGCTCATTTGAGAGCGCTGCAAAAAGCCGCTGATCAACTGGGTATTGAAGTCGAAGCAAAAACGATCAAATTGCCCGCGCAAATAGACGATTTAGATGGTATAATAATACCTGGTGGTGAGAGTACCACCATTGGCAAACTGATGATGTTGTATGGCTTACAGGAGCCATTACAACAAAAGATTCGCGAAGGCCTCCCCATATGGGGAACATGTGCAGGATTGATATTATTAGCAAAAGAGACGGATAACGCGATGGAAGGCCAACCATTATTGGCCTCGATGAACATTCGCGTCCGTCGCAACGCATTTGGCAGTCAGCGGGAAAGTTTTGAGACTGATCTGTCTGTGCCAGTACTAGGGGAAGCGCCATTCCACGCGTTCTTCATCCGTGGTCCTGTTGTTGAAGCAGTAGGACCAGGTGTGGAGACACTGGCAACGCTCGACGATGGAACCATCGTTGCAGTCCGTGAAGGAACTTTACTTGGCACCGCATTTCATCCGGAGGTTTCAGGAGATCCACGTTTTCATCACTACTTTCTCCGCATAGTACAGAGCGTCAAAGGGTAGAATCCATACGGAAGCCCCGAGACGCGGGAGCAATGGATGATACGGCCGGTACTGTACGTTGATTTGCCGGGAATCATCTACTCAATTGATCGCCGTGCTCGCAGTAAACAGCACGAGTTCGCAAACTTTGTGTGCTGGCTCGAGCCGGAGGAGAAGCGTCTCCCTTTGCCACGTTTCCTGAGGAACATTTTTCCACTCAATCCCGCCTCTCGCACCTGGATTTGCGAAGATCATTGGCGCATCCTTGGATTTGCCCAGGTAGAGGAAAGACCTTCCCATACTATGTGGGATATCTCCTATCTGGCTTCTATGGTGCAGCGCAATCTCTCCGGCGATGAAGTCCTGATGGCACTCATTGAGTATATGTTAGAAATGGCTCCAGGACATGGCATCCTTCGTGTTTTTGCTAAGGTTGAGGACGAAATTCCAGAACAGGAACTGTTCCAACGAGCAGGCTTTCAACGCTATGCCCGCGAACTGACCTATGTCTACGATCCCAATGTAGGGGCGCAATTTATTGCGCCTTCAGACGTCAATACCAATGCAGGAGCCCAATTTATTGCGCCTTCAGACGTCAATACTAATGTAGGGGCGCAATTTATTGCGCCCTCAAACATCGATACGACACAAAATCCCAACCTTTCCTCACTACGGCGTTGGAATCGCCACCATGTGTGGGGTCTCCATCAACTCTATCGATCTGTTACCCCACAACGGGTACAGATGGCGGAAATGCTGGAGAACAGCGAAGAATTTGCTAAGCTAACCGTCGGGTCACTCCGTCCGTTACCATCGCCCCTCTCGAGGGGGCGTGAGAACTACGTTTGTGACGTAGGCGTTCGTTTAGGAGCATGGCTGCAGCTTTGTCCCAGTCACGGGTCAGGACCGCACCAGCTCTCTCTTGTTGTCCATCCTGAACATGCTGAACTTGCCGAACCGCTTTTGCAGTTCGGCATCAAAAAGCTACAGGAAAAAAGTGTACGAAGCATCTATTGTCAGGTGCATGAGTACGAGTCAATTGTAATCGCCGCTCTGCGCAACAGTGGATTTGAGCATACCACAACCAGGGCAATGCTCGTGCGTCACATAGCTCTCTTAGCTACGCGTCAACGCACAGTCCCCGCACTGGAGCAACGAGTGGTCTATGGCGTGAAGGGCCTGGGGACGGTCAATTCCCGCCAACAATGAGGTGATAAAACTGCCTATGCAACATGCGATCACTGACGATCTTGAGGCTCTGCTAGCGGCGCTCCCGCCTGGCATCCACGACGCGGTCAATCGGCTCGAGAACCGAAGCGAACTGCTGGAGATCGTAATGGACCTTGGACGATTCGCCGAGGGCCGGTTCCCAGAAGGGGAGGTGATCCTAAGTACACAGCCAATTACCAGCGGGGACCTCGAATATGTGGTCGAACGCATCGGTGAATTTGGCGACGATAACCGTGCTGGTATTGAGCGTACGCTCCATCGTATTAGCGCCCTACGTAATCGCAAGGGAAAAGTTGTCGGCTTGACCTGCCGTATTGGTCGAGCGGTACTCGGCAGTATTGCCCTGATCCGTGATATTGTCGAACAGGGTCAATCCATCTTAATTCTCGGTCGCCCAGGTGTGGGTAAAACCACTCTGCTACGTGAAATAGCTCGCGTCCTCGCGGACGAAGCCAATAAACGCGTGGTTGTCGTCGATACCTCGAATGAAATCGCGGGTGATGGAGATATTCCCCATCACGGCATTGGTCGTGCTCGCCGCATGCAGGTGGCACGCACAGCAGAACAACACGCGGTAATGATCGAAGCGGTCGAAAACCACATGCCCCAGGTAATCATCATAGATGAGATTGGCACAGAGCTGGAAGCCGCCGCGGCGCGCACTATCGCTGAGCGCGGTGTACAGCTTGTGGCAACTGCTCATGGCAACTCGCTTGGTAACTTGCTCGTCAACCCCACGCTCTCCGATCTCGTGGGGGGCATTCAAACCGTGACCCTCGGAGACGAGGAGGCACGGCGGCGCCACACTCAGAAGAGCATCCTGGAGCGTAAAGCTCCACCTACCTTCGATGTGGTGGTTGAGCAACAGAGTTGGGAGGAACTGATCGTGCATCGCGATGTCGCGGACACCGTTGATAGTATGCTACGCGGTCATGCTATCACGGCCGAGGAACGCACTCGTGATGAAGAGACAGGCCGTGTCTCGGTTCGTCGCATCTCCACCGGCGGTATGGAGGTACCTACCTGGGGTGTTGGCAGCTTTGGCGGCCCCGTTGATCCACGCCAGGGAGGGCCAGGGGGAAACTTTGACCGTTCCGGTCGCGGCAGCGGAGAATGGAGTCAGTTTCGCCAGGTGGGACCGGGCCAGCAAGGGTTCCGTAATGGCGGGGGCAACGAACGCTTCCGCAGTCGCACTCAGAGCCAGCCACAAACGCAAGTTCGCGCCCTGGCGCCGACAGGGACGGCGCCAGCGGACGTGGAACACCAGCGTTCCGCAACGTTGCTGACCGCTGAACGCGATCCACTTCCGGAGGGTGTCTACAAGCCCGCTGAGATGGAAGAGCCTGTGCCGATCATGAAGACACTGCGCATCTATCCGTTCGGCGTGAACCGTGACCGCCTGACAGAATCGGCCCGCCAGCTGCGCGTACCTATTATCGTCACGAACAACCAGGGTGATGCCGATGCCGTCATCACACTCAAAAATTACTATCGCCGCCAACCTGAGAGGTTGCAGCAAGCGGAACAGGACCGCAAGTTGATTATCATCCTGAAAAACAATACAGTTGCCCAGATGCAGCACGCGCTTGCGCACATCTTCGACATCCCCACGGCGGATGCGCCGTCCGATGACGACGACGAGGCAGAGAGCGATAGCAAAGGGAGTGATGACTCAACAACACGTGCCCTGTTAGAGACCGAGGATGCCATTCACCAGGTTTTGAATAAAGGCCTGACGACGGCTGAACTGGCGCCCGCCAATGCCTACATTCGAAGGTTGCAACACCAGATGGCGACGCGTTATAACCTGATCTCCCGCAGCAGGGGAAAAGAGCCCTACCGCAGGGTAAAGATCTTCCGGTCTAGAGATTAGGAAAAAGAGGAAGAAAGCTGCATCAGCTTTCTTCCTCTTTTTCCTACTTTAATCGCTTGACAGCAAGTCATTAATACTTCACAATGTAAGAAGATTGCAAGTCTAGCAATAATTTAAGAATAAGTTGACCAATGTAGATGAAAGTTCGTGAAGTTATTAAGCTGATAGAGGCCGACGGTTGGTATCAGATTAAAATGGAAGGTGATCACAGGCAATATAAACATCCTACCAAGAAAGGCCGCGTTACTATAGCCGGACACCTTAGAAATGAAGTTCCTCCTGGTACCTTATCAAGTATCTACAAGCAAGCACAGATAGAGAGGAGAAAATAAGATGCATCGTTTTCTCGTTATCATTGAAAAAGGCGATCAAAGCTACGGCGCTTATTCTCCCGATTTACCTGGATGCGTTGCGGTAGGGGATACTATAGAAGAGGTTGAGAAAAACATGCGTGAAGCAATCGCTATGCATATTCAGGGAATGATAGAGGATCAGGAGCCAATTCCTATACCCCGAACTACTGCTGAATATATAGAAATTGCTGTTCCTGATTCGGCTGCTTAGACGATTATCATACTTTTTTGATCGATCCTATCTCCCTCTTCGAGGCCAGGACGGCCTGGAAAATCCCCTGCGCGCCAGCTTCGTACCTTGTGCTGGTTCTGGTACTGGCTCTCTGGCATGTGTCATCTCCCATGTGGTGATAAAGAAGAGAGTCCATCCCCAGGCGAGCACTGGCAAACCAATCGTCACCAGGCCCTGGGCTGGCCAGGGGGGCTGTAAGAGCAAGAAATAACAGCTTAGTAGTGCGCCTGCTGTAAGCAACATAGCCAGCAAAATGGTGCGACCACCGACCGAACACAGCGAAAGGGCCAATGGCACGAGCGCATACCAGGGCCAGTACGTGGGCATCAAGGCCAGCAGCGCAAGCGATACCCAGCTACTGAAGAGCACTACCAGTTCGACGGTATCGGCCAGCCAACAGCCGAGGAGTAACAATGAGCCTGCTATTATCGCAACGATAATCGTCCAGTGGTGAGGAACGACCAGCCAGGCAAATACCGGCGGCAACGTTACCGGCAGCTTGATGAGCGCAGCGTCGAGCGAATTGATGGCGTTGTCCTGCAAAAAAACCTGCTGCATAGAGGTTAACAAGCCTGCCAGTCCCCAGCCCGACCAGTAAGGCGCGTAGGCCAGTATTAGAACCAGTACAGATACACCAGCCACCGACGGCCACCAGAAGGCGCGTCGTCCAGAGGGTAATGTGCGAGCCTCTTTCAGCAACAGGCAGAAGAAAAGTGGCAGTAATAGCAGTACCAACATATTGATGAGCATCGCCAGGAGCATCAAAACCCAGCCAAGAATAGGCGATCCGCGCTGAAAGAAGAGGATCGCCAGTAAGATGAAGAGGACAACCACGACATCCAGGTGCATGCTATTGATGCTCAGCAGCAGTACCAGCGGATTCCAACCATAGAGTATTGTGCCTGAAATGCGCATCTCTGGCTTTAGCTTTGCTACAATAATCCAGATGAGTATTGTGTTGATAAGATGCGCCGCCAGGCCCAGACCACGAAAGAGCAGGAGAATATTCGCGATACTATCGCGCGCCAGCAGCACCATAGGAATGCACAGGTCCAGCCAGACGGGACCAGGCGCCACCACACTTTGCACTCCTCCAGAAATACTCCTCTGCAATGGCTCGTGCGGGAAAGCAGTCAAAGAGACGACGTACGGGTTCACGTGATAGACGGTAACCAGGTGTCCATATATGCCATAGAGGAACATATCCTGCGACAGGATAGGGGGAGCAAAAAAACAGGTCAAAGCAAAGATAGCTGTCAGAACGAGAATGGTGCTGAAGAGGACGCTGTTAGCGGTGCGCGAAAGCCGTTCCCGTAAAACGCGGCCTCCGATACGACCGGCGACAAGGGTGATTACGAACGCCAATGCCCACAGCAATAAGAGCAAGTTTACGTTGCCGCCCGCGCCTGCATTCGATAGGGCAAAGGTGGGAATATGCGCCACAATTTGCACCAGGGCGGGCAAAGTCGTTGTCCAGTAGAGGTGTGGCAGCCACGATAAAAGGCCAAGCAGCGCCTGCTTAGCCGCATCCTCCCTGCTGGTAGCTCCCGCGAGTAGGGGATAGGTGGCGAGTAGGAGCGCCTCCAGCAATAACCCCAGGCCAATGAATGCTAATAGAGCCCGTCGTCCATAGTTGGGACGCCTGTGCGAGGACGTGGGCGGCTCGATCGGATACTGCTGTGAACGTACAGGAATGGGCGCAGTTGGTAAGGTAGCTCCAGGCAGTGCAGGCTGCGTCTTCCTGGAGCGCGGTGGGTAGAAGTTTCGATCTTTCCTGCCTGGACGCTGCTGCATATTTCTCACCAACCAGGGGGGCAAGGGCCGCCTCCCTTGTCGAGATATCCCCCCATACATATCTTCTGCTACATTGACTGTTCTTTCATAGTATCAGGCATAGGGCAATTGCTGTCAATGAGCTTTTAAGCTTTTACTGCTGTAACAAAAAACGTAATACACTTTCCGCTTTTCCACTTCTGCGCGGTATAAAAAGAATAAGAAGCTGAATTTAGTAAACCTTAGCTCTATTGTCAGACATGGCGAAGGATGCTATAATAGCGTGGTGTTTGAAGCAACCCGCTACCATCGTGGGACAATACACGCTGAGGCCGCATAGTTTTAGCGGCAACTGTTATATCCCGCACCGGCATGTAGCCGGTGTTCCACCTGCCCCGGCAGTCGCTGAGGAAAGCGAGGAAGGCATTACCGGTAAAGAAAGGTAAGCCTGCAACTCACCTTACATCTCAGCAATAAATCTGTCCAGGTGCAAACCCAAAGGAAGGAGGTGGCTTCGTGAGACGAGATTACGAACTTGGATTCATTCTCAACCCCGAAGTCAACGAAGAGCAGACACGAGCAATTTTAGAACGTGTCGAACAGGTCGTTGCTAATCATGACGGCCAGATTGTCAGGATTAACCAATGGGGGCGGCGTCGCCTTGGATACCCCATTGAACATCACCGCGACGGCTTTTATGTATTCATAGACATGATTCTGACCCCTGAGACGGTAATCGAACTTGATCGTACACTCAAGGTTTCGGAAGAGGTTCTGCGGCACTTAATTAAAAGGCGCGATCCGAAAACTGTTCAGAAGGAACGCGAGGCACGTGCAGCCGCAGCAGCCGCAGCAGCCGCTGCTGCTACTACTGCACCCGCTGCTCCTGAGGCAGAAGCGGGTGCGGAAGATGAGATGGCAGTACCTGCCGGCGATGTCCCCGCCGGCGATGTCCCCGCCGGGCAAGAGGGAGAAATCCCCTCTGGCTTGTCCGCTGAGGAAATCGAAGATGTCCCACCCGCTATAGAGGATGAGGAAAGCGTCGAAGCCTAGTTAATTGAAATACGTTTGGGTCGGTTCGTTTGATCTCTGCGGTAGAGAAGAGTTGAGGCAGTGATTATCACGTCGAAAGGATCTTGAACCATGAACAAAATTATGTTGATCGGCAATCTCGGCAAAGACCCCGAGATGAACTACACGCCCAGCGGGGTAGCTGTGACAAAATTCTCCCTCGCCGTCAATCGCATCACGAAGTCAAGCACTGGTGAGAAAGAAAAGGAAACAGAGTGGTTCAACATCGTGGCTTGGCGTCAACTTGCAGAGATATGTAATAATTACCTGCATAAAGGCGATAAAGTCTATATTGATGGAAGACTTCAACAGCGCAAGTATACCGACAAAAATGGTGTTGAACGCACTGCAATCGATGTCATTGCCAGTGACATGGAGATGCTCAGCCCTAAGCCGGCACAGAGCGGTAGTAGTTCAGACTTTTTAGCAGGGAATGCAGACGATTCCGACCCTCTTGGAGATTTAGAAGATCACCCCTTCTAAACCTCGATATTGAGGAGAACAATCCGTGCAAAGAAGACCGGAAGGCGCCCCGCGCCGCGAACGGCGCGAGGGCGGACGAGGCGAGCGCACATCTCGCCGCAAAATTTGTCAGTTTTGCCACGATCATGTACGCGAAATTGATTACAAAGATGCTAACCGTTTCTTGAAACGCTACATCTCCGATCGTGGCA
>WNGD01045823.1_pt1 | contig 10216 bp, 9 predicted proteins | sample 5400671 | NCBI WGS metagenome assembly WNGD01 (sample SAMN13153369, study PRJNA577476) | soil metagenome | isolation source: 40 cm soil or saprolite under grassland replicate 2 | place: USA:California | collected 2016-06-15
ATAAGACTGCTAACGATCACAGCCAGGGATGAGAGGACATCTCCCACCGTGTGGAGGAATACCCCTTTGACATTGAGGTTGGTCCCTCTCGACCGGGACAACAAGCCTACGCTGGCGAGGTTTCCTAGGAGACCGATTGAGGCTATCGCTAGGACGAGGAGTCCTTGGACTGTTGGAGGTTGACGAAGTCTGAGGTATGCTTCGAAAATTATCAGGAAGGCAGCCCCTATCAGAACCGAACCGTTGATCAGGGCCGCGAAAATCTCGGCACGATGATAGCCGAATGTACGTTTTGCAGTATGGGGTTTCCGTCCTAGTCTTAGTGTGAGGATGCCTACTCCAACCGCTAGAACGTCGGTTAGGACATGGCCGGAGTCGCTGACCAAGGCGAGGCTCTGGCCTAGAAAACCTCCGGTAAACTCAACGATGGCAATTACTGAGGATATAATGAGGGCAATCCAGAGACGCTTCTCAGCACTTCGCGAAGACGCTGAAAGGTCTAGGCCCAAGAGAGGTACGGCTCCTCGTGCTCTCTTGAAGTTAGGAGTATTAGAAATGGGCTCAGGAACCGGAGTTCTTCACTCGCTGGTTGACCAGGAGCACTCCAGCGAGTATGAGGAGAAAACTGACACCGGTCCAGGGGCTCAAACTTTCGCCTAGTAGGAGAAAAGAGGTCAGCACACCGAAAACCGGGACGAGGTTGGTGAAGACTCCTGATCTCCCAGCTCCTATCTTCGAGACGCCTTCGATGTAGAGGAAGTATGCGATTACAGTTGATAGGATGGCAAGGTAGAATATTCCGAGCCATGAGACAGCGTCCCAGGTGTAGGTCCAAGGAGCTTCAACAAGCGAGAGGGGAATTAGGAAGAACCAGCCGAAGAGGCTGATCCATGCAAGGATCGAAAGCGAGGATTGTTGGGGTCCGTGATTGTCTGCGCGGTTCCTTGCGATGAATCTTCTCAGGAGGACGGTGTAGAGAGCGTACGCGGTTGCGCCGCCGAAGACGAGTGTCACGCCTAGCGGTCTGTTGAGAACCTGAGTGTTGGGAGATAGTATGGAGATTGTGATGATTCCTGCGAGGCCGGACGCGAAGCCGAGAACCTTGATCCCGGTCAGTCGTTCCTTGAGAACGAAGCTGGCCATGATGGCTATGAGTACAGGTCCAATTCCGATTACAAGAGAGTCGTCGCTGGCTGCTGCATATTTGACGCCGTAGAGGAAAAAGATCTGGTAGAGAGTTGTGTTGAGAATCCCCATAACAATGAGCGTCGGTATCCACGATCGTTCGATTTTGAAAGAACCTTCCCTGAACCATAGTATGGCGAATAATACAGGGATGACGATGGCGTATCTTATCGCAGCGATAGAAACGGGCGGAAGGCCTTTCGCGAGCAGTCTTCCAACCGGCCACGCTAAACCCCAGATGAACATTGTAAAGACAAGTCCAAAGTAAACTGCCCAGTTCTGATGTTCGGCCCGAACTGTTGGGGAAGATGTTGAGAAGGTGACACTGTCTGTTTTTCTTGTGAGGAGCAAGGCGGTAAGCTGTCCCGCTGGAGACTTTACCATTTCAACATTCCAGCATCTAACACTATGGCCGCTAGAACGTATCTTGTAGATTACCCGTAAATAGTCTACAAAAGCGAGCCTCTGCATCTCAACTGCAATGAGTGCGCCTGATGAGCAAAACTGGTTCTTCCCAAGCTCGCTGGATAGGAGTCATTGTATTCCTACTCACTGTGTCTCTTGGCGAATTCGCGGCTCTGATTCTGAACTATCAGAACAACTTCTACCTCCGCCAATACGTCTCCGATAATCTCAGTGCGACGGCCGTAACGTCAGTTGGCCTTCTCGTATTCGCCGCTGGAGTTGCATACTTGGTTTCGAAGGTCGGAGTGGCCAATAGCCAGGGCCCTCATGTTCCGGTGTTCGCGAGAATCGGTTCCTTCGTTGGTAGAAGATACAAGCTAGTAATCGTCTTTTGGATTCTACTCTTTGCAGTAAGTCTTCCCCTATCTCTACGACTCGACCAGGTTACTAGCTCAAGCACAAGTGGCGGGCAGTCCAGCTCCTCTGATTCAGCGCGGGCTGCAAACCTTATGGCTCAAGAGTTTCCCCGTCCACAGGCCAACACCAGCGCAATAATTCTCTTCCAAGGCAACGACGTCACCGATAACGCGACAAAGCGATTCACTCTTGACCTAGAAAAAGACCTTCTGGCATCGGGCGTTCTGAATAGCGTTGAGAACTTCACATCCGTCTACAGTCTCGAGAGAGCAGCCTTCACGACATACTTCTTGCAGCGAGGCGATAACTATTCAACTGCGCTATCACTCGCCAATCAAACAATTTGGGCCTATACTCTCCCCACGTATAGATTACCGAGCCCACCGATCCCACCAATCCCGCCTGCGATTCTTCAGAATTTCATCAGCCCCGACAACAAAGTCATGATCGTTATTGTGAGTTTCTCCAAATCTCCCGGCTCGTTCGGCCGCGCGAACACCGACCCGATCTTGAAGAACGTGGTAACCATGAGGACCATCATCTCTCAACTGAAATCTAGCGATGGTGGGCCTTCGCAGACATACGTTACCGGTGATCTAGCGACAACCGCTGATTCTTCCTTGGGAAGCGATAGAGATCTCGGTCTCATCGAGCCCGTCACCATAGGCGCCATACTCATCTTGGCTGGACTGTTCTTCTTTGCAATCGCCACTCCTTTCGTGCCTCTGACCATCGTCGGACTTGCGCTGCTAATCACGGAAGGAGGTCTCTACCTAATCGGCAAATACATCATTCCCATTCAGGACACGACTACAACATTCCTGTTTACGATAATGCTCGGAGTAGGAACCGATTATTCCATTTTCTTAATGGCCCGTTATCGAGAAGAACGGGTCGAAGGCCACGACAAGGCCGCGGCCGTCCAGACATCTGTGACCTGGTCGGGAGAAAGCATCGCTACTAGCGCGACCACCGTCATCATCGCCTTCGGAGCGATGACGATAAGCAGCTTCACTCTACTGCAATCGATCGGCGTCGGCCTCGGCTTCGGCGTATTGATCGCCCTTCTCGTAAGTCTCACACTAATTCCATCCTTCATCCTTGTTGCAGGGAATAGAATATTCTGGCCCAGATCAGGCAAGCGGTTCGAGAGCTATGCGGTCAAGGCGCGGAAGAAGAGATCTGAGAGACCGGGATATTTCAGGCGGGCCGCAAGCTTCAGCGTCAAACGACCAGCCCTGGTCTTGGGACTTACGATTCTAATATCCATCCCTGCCATTTACATATCACTCACCGGATCCACCTCGTACGATTTTACAGCGGGTCTTACGCACGCTGAGAGTATCGATGGTCTCGCGGTCCTGGAGAAGAGCTTCGGCGCAGGTCAGATAGGCCCGACCCAAGTGCTCGTGCAGTTTCCCGGCTTGCAATCCTCGGAGATCTCGGGAAGGATAATCGGACCGCGTTGGTGACAGTTCTGTTCGTTGACGAGCCCTTCACGCAGCGATCTCTCGATACTGTTAGTCAGATTCGAAGCCTGGTCGGGACCCTTAGAGCCTTGGACCCATCCCTTGCCCAGGACTCAATACTTGTCGGGGGCGCCTCCGCGTCCACTCTGGACTTTTCCAGCGAGACGGTCGGTCAGTTCAACACGATGAGAATTCTCACTGTTTCAGCCATATTCCTCGTGTTGTTGGTCGTGCTGGGTTCGTATCCTCTTGCGATAACCGGCATCCTCTCGATCGGATTGAGTATAACGTGGGCATATGCGGCTACACTTCTCTTCTTCAACAACGTCCTACAGTCAGGGGTTCTCTTCATCATCCCGCTCGTACTGTTTCTATTGCTCTACGGGATTGGGATGGACTACAACATCTTCATCTTAACTCGTATCCGAGAGGAAGCTCAGAAGGGCAAGGAGACCCGTCAGGCAGTAATCGATGCGGTTGACAGAACAGGCGGAATCATAACCGCTCTAGCATTGATCCTTGCAGGAGCACTAGGCTCATTGTTGCTCTCGTCTAACCGTCTTCTCGAAGGCTTCGGCTTCGCGATCGCTCTGGCAGTTGTCCTGGACGCGATGGTTGTGCGCACCTATCTTGTTCCGGCGATCATGTCAGTGCTAGGCCAGAGAGCATGGTGGGGTCCAAGCCGACTGAGAAGAGTCAGATTCGACAAGAAAAACGAAAATTCGTCCTCAAACCCTAGTCATACCTAGGACAGACTGTTCACAGGCAACGAAATACCTATGCTATGCATCTATGCGTAGGGTCGAAAGAAAAAAGTGTGGGAACGAGAGCGATCAACGAATGGAAGGTCGTTTTTCTGACGGTTATTGTGCAGGTATTGTTGGGGGACAGTGAGATGACCGGTCAGCAAGTGCGTCTGTGGCGTTGGGTGATGCCTGGCTGGGAAGCGATGTTGGATGGGTGAAGGTGCATTCCGCGTTCCCCGGGCCTGTCGGATGGTGGGCGTGTGCGGCAGCTTGACTTACTCCTGACGCTAACGCGATCATCGCAGGCGATGCTGCAGCGACTAATGTGATCGCTAACAGAGCTAACATTTTCGATTTCATGCTTTTTCCTACTGAGGCTTAGTGCTGGCATGTCATATGAATCAAGAGTTTTGAACACCCTGCTATAGATCGCTTCACGAGGAACCAGTCCACGCGGGACTCCACAGATAGAACATTCAATCCTGAGCTATTACTACATTGACCCGTATAGAATCGCGTCCGGAGGTTTTCGTCCTGCTACGGGCTTTGACATCGTTACCATCGATGACCGAAAACCGAAGAGACCTAAAGACAAGGAATTGGCCTCTCGAAGAGGGCCCTAACTCATGCCTAAGCTACTGATTCTTTACATGTCTCGAGAGGATGAAGGTCAGTTCCTGGAACATGTACTGTCCCTCGGCAACCTGCTGATTCTTCCAGCTACCTCAACTAGTCCCGATTTTGCCCCAGTGGACAGTTTTCCCGAACCGTCACAGGACGAGTCGACTCGAAGGTTTTGGTTGCAGTATACCGGGGCTGGGATACCCCTTGTCACGGAGCATGATCCAGAGAAAGACTACTATTTGGTTGACGGGTTCCAGTCGCCTGTTATAGAGTTCTGGCGCTCTTGGATGGTTTCACAGATCATGATGCCAGGCGGAATGCAAGCCGACATGAACTACTTTGACGGCGACAAGCAGGATCTGGACCAGAAGCCTGTGGAATTCCGGAAGTGGTTTGATTCGATTGATGGCTGGATACGGAAGCACTACAGGCGTTTGGGAATCTACATCTTCGCAGGCCCCGGTGCTCAAGAGTTCAGAGAACAGGGAGGAATACTTCAGGGCCGATAGAAAACATTCGTCCGTCTTTCAGCCACCCTTATCTTGGGTGTTTTTCATATTTCACGCATGGTGCAAGAAGTCCGACAGACCATTTTCAGGCATGGACTGGCTTTCTATGGAACACTGGCATTCCTCGCGGGCTTCCTTGGTGCTAGGCTGTTCGCGACACTCAACCCAAAGGTCGTGGTTGTTCAGAATGGAATTCACTTCCATCACTTCTGGTATGGCCTCGTCATGGTTATTGCTGCTGGCTGGATTGGAATCGCTCTCAGCAACGTCTGGCTGGGCCGTAACCTAGCGATAGTCTTTGGTTTTGGAGCGGGGCTGATCGGGGACGAAGTGGGCCTGCTTCTCACCTTTGGTGATTACACTTCCAATCTCACGGAGATCTTCTTTGTGGCAGCTATCGCATTCATCATTCTCGCAACACTGCTATCGAAGGGCAGGGAGCACATCGAGAAGGACGTGATCAACGTGAGCTGGAAGGAGAGAGGCACTCAGGTAGGCATATTCCTCGCTGCCTTTTCCGCAATCTTCTTCGCCTCAGGCAACTGGCAAATAGGATTCGTGTTTATCGGTCTGGGCATACTGGTTTTTCTCTGGGGCTTTGAACGTAAGCGAGGACCCACAAGCTTTCGCTCGCTTGCCTCATGATCGCCAGAGACATTGAGAGATTTATCGGAAAAGTGGTCGGATACTGTTAAGTACAATCCGGAAGACCGCTCCTCTAGGATTTTTCATGATTGCTATCGAAAAGATGCCTAGTTGGATACGAGCTGCAGAAGTTATCCTTGGATTGGTATCACTACTCGCCGGAGTCTACGTCCTGGCCTATCCGGGTGTGGCCATTGCAACTTTGATTCTTCTCCTCGCGGTGGGTCTCATCCTTCTGGGCTGGAGAGATATTGTCCTTGGAGCGATGGGTAAGTTCTTGCCTAGCTGGTTGCGTGCGGCGAACATCGTCCTCGGAATGTTGGCTTTCGTCCTTTCCGTCGTTGTTCTTGCGGAGCCTGGATTCGCAGTTCTAACCTTGGTCCTACTCCTCTACGTTGCCTTGTTCGTGCGCGGAGTTGCAGGAGTGACAATTGGCGCAGCGGGAAAGCATTTCTCTACAGCGTTGAGGGTGCTTTCGGTAGGCGTTGGAATATTGAGCATCATTCTAGCCGTTGTCTTCCTAGCTCTGCCTGCTCTCGCGGTTGCCACGCTCGTTGTCCTGTTATCCCTAGGCTTGCTGATAACTGGGCTCGAATCTATTGCAGCGGGTGCGATTGGGCGAAAGATCGTGCCAGTCATGGCGAACCCGGTTAAGGTCTGACCAAAAACATCCAGGCAAGTTCAGATTTCATCTTGGGAAGCCAAGACGGGCTTGTCAATGTTTTAGGCATTCTATTGGGAATCTCGGCGGCTACGAGTGATGTCAGAATAATTTTCGTTGGAGCCCTTGCGGCTCTTGGCGCTGAATCGATCTCGATGGGGGCGGTGGCCTACACCTCCACACTAGCAAGGCGGCGGCAGTATCAGAAGGCCGCTTCTCATGAGTTGCTTGAGACGAAACAGGATCCTGCTATGGAGATCAAGGAGGTGCGGGATATTTTCAAAGAATGGGGGTACGAAGGCACGGCACTTGAGACGGTGACTGACCAGATCGCGTCGAATCCGAAGGCGATGCAGGAATTCATGATGTCGTTCGAGCTCAAGCTCGCTCCGGTTGAGAAGGACGAGGCGAGGCGCAGTTTTGGGGTTGTGCTTTCCTCAACGATCTTCGGCTCGATCATACCATTGATCCCGTTTTTCTTTGTGACGGCGGCAACGATAGCTGCTGGCTCAATCGCCTCGGTGATTGTCTTATCGGACATCTCATCGGAACCGTACCCGGACTATGATGCGTCTTTCTACAATTAGTTTTCTCGTACTCTCTCGTTTATTCTCATCTGCAATTATTACTGCACTCCATGGAACGTGGCCTTGAACCTGTGCTATTCTGCCAGACGTGCAGCACCCGGACGACTCATGAAACTATGTATCGATCTGACAACGAGTTCATCGGAAAAATTCTGGTCTGCGAGCACTGCGGCGAAACAGTCTTCGAACCGGTAAAGATTGAATGCGCTGACTGCTGAAATGACCAGAGACGAGACCCGCAGTGCACGCAGAACTCACTAGTTTCAGGATTCAACGCGTTGATTCCCATCAGAAAGAAGACCGCGGAGAGCAGAATTGAGAGCGCATAAACGCCAATGAAGAGGAGCATTGAGACTGAGAAGATAAGCAAGAAGACCCCCAGTCCCATGGTCATGAGCTTGACCCTTTTGGCAATGTCTGGTAGGGTCGACAAGGATGGAATCGAACTACGTCCCGATGCTGAAAAGTCTGCTATTACTCGTTTCTAGTTTGAGGTAGTAACAATCCTAGAACTATTTTTTCTTGAGACCCTTTAGCCAGGCTGAGATCCCAATCGCAACTCTACAGCATTGCGCCTGTTGGGTAGATCACGTAGTTCGAGAAGTTCGGGAATGGTTTTGCGGACATTAGGAGCCAATTGTCCAGTATTCTCATCTTCTGTTCTAGAGCGACGTCCATCAGCTTGTCGTTCGAGCCTGTCGCAAGCAGGGCCACGTTCGGGGCTCTTTCGGCTGCTGCCAGCTTGAAAGCAGATCTCAGCACGTCCTGGAAGATTGTCGGAGATGTTGTGGCTAGTGGGCCTATTCTCCCGTTCTGCCAGACGTAAGCGTATCCGACTGGTTCGTTGCCGGTGGAGTAGAGGTGGCATCTTACTGTGGGTATGCTGAAGAGAAATTCGTGGTTCTTCTCGCGGGGGTAGCCGAGAGTGCGCTGGTCGATCCGGGAGAGAATTGTTTTGTTCTTTTCGAAGTCAGCGACTCTCTCATTCTTCAGTTTGGTATTCGGAGGATCGGTTTTCACTTGGCCGCTCGGGCATTCCATGTAGTACATGGGTTCACGAGGATACATTCCGTGGCGGGCGTAGAGGGAGATTGAGACTGGATTGTAGGCGAAGGTCACCAGGGCCCGGTTTGTGATTGGTGCTTCCTTGTGGTGTCGCATGGCTTTCTCCATGAGATTCCGACCGATGTCCAGTCCTTGATACTTGGGAGAGACGAAGAGATGCGCGAGATACCATAGTGATGCTCTGACCCAGCTCAAGGTTATTCCCGCGATCTTGCCCTCCACGGTTGCTACCCAGAAGCCGTCGCTGTCCTCTTTGAGACCCATCTCAAACCAGGGAAATGTCTGAGGTATTGCGGGCTGCTTCGGTGAGGCGAATGGGGAAGAATCGAAGAAGCCATGCTCTCGCAAGAGACTGTCAACGGAGTTGCGGAGGAGGCCAAAGATTTCCGGAAAATCTTCTGCTCTTGCTTTCCGGTATGATACGTCTGGCAATGCCGGAACGACCGAGCTTGTGATTGGGACATAAAGTTGAGGCGATAGCGCACGTCTCGCGAGGTTTCAAGTGTAGTCGCTTGTATAAGCTTGTACACGCATCGTTGAAATATTCAAGTCTTCACGTCTTTAGACGGCAATGTGAGGTTGTTCCTGTTCGCTCCGCGAGAGTTGGCTTGCAAAACCCTCGCAGCCTTACTTATGGTTCTCTTGCTAGGCGCAACCATAACGGCAACTGAGGTTGCGCCCTACCGAATGGCAGCAACAACGCCTCTTGCCACTGATGCAACACCACCCCCTACAAATTACGTGCTTTCCTTCCAAGGCTATGACTTTGATGGGGCTAACGAGGAAACAATTACGCTCAACGGGAACTTTGTCACTAGTATTCCATCAGTTCTCAGTCCACAGAACGGGGGTATGTGGACCTCATTTACGGTTTCAATACCGGTCTCGTTCATAATCCAGGGTATGGATAATCTGGTTTTCACCCATGCCAATTCTGACTGTCCGTATGATGACGGTGTCAGGAACTTACAATTACTTGCTAATAATAATACGGTAATACTTAGTGATGCTAATGCTCACACACTTAATTGTACCACACCGGTGAGCTACAACTTTATTGTGAGTCCAACGGTGGTAGGCTGGGGTGGAGTGAGACTCGACGAGTCCCAGGCCAATTCGGCAAACCCCCCCAGCCAGGTGTTCCCAGGCGAGGCCGCGAGCAACATGGAACTCCAGGTCCAGAGGTTACAGTCGAGGGGATTCAATGCTATCCGTGTTAGCTTCCAGTCGGCCTGTTCTAGTCCCCAAGGAATGGGTGCGTATGACCCTGCCTGGCTAAATAGAGCAATAACAATTACCCAACAGTACAGTTTCTGGATCATAGTCGACTACCACGGCTACAACGACCTAACTAACTCTACAGGCGTTAGCTGCTGGTTGGGGTATTGGAATCCTATCGTTCAGCAGTTCATGAATACGTACAGCCAGATAGTATGGGAACCTATCAACGAACCAGTCATGACGAACAACACTGACGTAGCTTCGCTCTCGAACGCGTACCAGCAGTGGATCAATCAGGCCAGAGGCATGGGCGATACGCACTGGATAGTGGTCCAGAACTTGTGTAGCTCTAACTGCGGGTTCAAAAACTTGGCCGATGGATACCCGACGGTCAATGATACGCAGGGAAGAGTGTTCATCAGCTTGCACTCCTACATGGGCTATCAATACTACAGTTCGAGCTGGAACAACGCGACGGCAGACTCTCTGGCCCAGCAGGTCTATAACGAGGTCGTCTCCGGGTCCCAGAGAACCGGCTGGCCAGTTTTGAATACGGAGGGTGGCGCGGACCCGCAGCAAGTCAACTGTTCTGGCGGAGTCTCTCTGCCCTCAAGCAAATGCGCTCCGGACCAAGTCCAAGTCGGTTCCGCCGGATACAGTAACACAACCTTCCACTTTATCC
>WNGD01007569.1_pt1 | contig 10215 bp, 10 predicted proteins | sample 5400671 | NCBI WGS metagenome assembly WNGD01 (sample SAMN13153369, study PRJNA577476) | soil metagenome | isolation source: 40 cm soil or saprolite under grassland replicate 2 | place: USA:California | collected 2016-06-15
TTATCTCGGCCGTTCTCGGCGAGTCTCGCTGCCACTCTTGTTGCCACCCCTTTTGTGATTCGGACGAGTTTCCACCGCTCGTGATCTCGTCGAGGAACGCCGGGTCGGGGCGGTCGTCCGGCAGCAGGTGCACGGCCGCGCGGCCGTGCATCCCCGAGCTCAGCGTTCCAAGCCGGGTTCCATACCGGCCCTTTCCCTGCGCGGCGAGAGGAACGCAGTCCCGCGCTAGCAGGGCTTTTCCGAGCGGGCAGAACTTGTCAGTGCGCAAACCAGCCGATGCTGTCAGCCGAGCCGTTGAGCAGCAACTGAGCCGAGTCCCTCGATGCCCCGGGAGGGATGCATGGAGGCGCCGCGGTGTGGCGGTTGACCACAACCGCTGGGAAGACAGAGAATCGCGGTTCCGTACGCGTCCACTCTCTCGCGAAGGAGGCGGCATGGCCTGGAACCTCAAGGGAACCTATTTCGAGACCTGCTCGTGCGAATTCTTCTGCCCGTGCAATGCGTCGCTCGCACACGGCGCCACGTACGACCGCTGCCGGGTCACTCTCGTCTTCAACATCACCGAGGGTGAGGTGGAAGGCACGGACATCAGTGGCCTCAAGGTCGCGGCGATCGCAGACACGCCGAAGGTCATGACCGAGGGCAATTGGCGTCTCGGCGTGTTCATCGATGACCAGGCCTCTGATGAACAGGCGGAGAAGCTAGTGGGCGTCTTCAGCGGCCAACTCGGTGGCCCGATGGAGGCACTTGGCCCGCTCATCGGAGAGAACCTGGGTGTCGAACGAGCCCCGATCGAAGTGCGCGAGGAGGGGCTGCGTCACAGCGTCAGGATCGGCGACGCAATCGATTTCGAGATAGAGGACGTCGTGCCCTTCGGCGTCGAGACAGGAAAGCCGGCTCGGATTGCGGGCATCTTTCACCCAGTCGCTTCGGAGTTCACGATCTCCGAGGCAATGCGTTCGAAGATTAACGCCTTTGGGATCGAGTACGAAGGGAAATCGGCTCTCTCGTCGTCCGGCTTCTCCTGGGCCGCCTGAGAACGTGATCGCCTCTACGTACGACCGACCTGCAGCTCCATGAATTAGGGCGTCGGTTCGAACCGCTCGCAGGCGCCCCGCATTGCCCACTGCCAAGTTCAGTGGAGCGTACCGGGATCGAACCGGTGACCTCCGGCTTGCAAAGCCGGCGCTCTCCCAGCTGAGCTAACGCCCCGTTCGATCTTCAGTGTAGTAAGAGGGAACGCTCCCATTTGCCGGCGGAGCCGGGCTTTGCCCGGCGGGAGCCCATCTACGGCAAAAGGGTAAGCCGCCCAGAAGGAGGGGGCACACGGGGGAACGCATGAATTCCCCCGTGCTACTTAGGCCGCTCGGGCGAGGCGCTCTTCGTGGCGCGCTCGCTTGATGATCTCGTCGCGATCGCCGAAGCGGACGTGCGCGCGGAGGGAGCGATGCTCGTCCCAGAGTCGCGCGATCTCCACCTCGAGCTCCTTGAGCTCGGCGGCCAGAGTTTCGTCTCGGCCCTCGGACAGGTGATGCCAGAGCTCGGCGCGCCGCTCCGTGGCGCGCTCGATCTCGAGCCTGATTTCGGGGAGGGTTCTCATGCCTGTGAAAACGAGTTACGGCCGCCGCCGATTCCCGGTTTCGTCAGTACTTCGGCTGGAGCGGACGCCGGCTCGCGAAGAGATAGACCGTCGCCATCCCGAACACGAAACCGCCGATATGCGCGAAGAATGCGACTCCGCCGCTCGCCTGCGGATGAACGATCGCGAACCCGCCGTCCCAGAGCTGGAACAGGAACCAGATCCCGAGGAACCAGATCGCCGGGATCTCGCGGATGATGATGAAGAAGATGAAGATCGCAGTCAGCACCCGCGCGTTCGGGAGTAGGACGAGGTAGGCGCCGAGCACGCCGGCGATCGCGCCGCTCGCACCCACGTTCGGGATGCTGGCGCCGCTCGCGTTCGAGAAATGCAGCGTCACGAGCGTCTGCAGCGCTGTCGCGGAGAGGCCGGCAAGCACGTACCAAACCGCGAAACGAACCCGACCCAGCGCGTCCTCGACGTTGTTCCCGAAGATCCACAGGAAGAGCATGTTCCCGCCGATGTGGACCCAGCCGCCGTGCATGAACATCGAGGTGAACGCGCCCTTCCACCAGACGAGGTGGTGGAACTGGGACGCCGGCGAGACACACGGGCCCTGCAGCGAGCACGGGTAGTACCCGTCGTGCAGAACCGTCTTGTCGATCCCGGTCCGCACCTGCCACAGCCAGACGACGACGTTCACCGCGATGATCGCCACCGTGACGATCGGGAATTTTCGCGTCGGGACGTTGTCCTTGAGCGGGAGCAAGGGCTCCTACCGGATCACGAGCGCCATCAGCGACTTCTGGGCATGAAGGCGGTTCTCGGCCTGGTCCCAGACAGCCGATTGCGGCCCGTAGAGCACGTCCTCGTCGATCTCCTTGCCGTAGTGGGCCGGGAGGCAGTGCAGCACGATCGCGTCCGGCGCAGCCAGCGAGAGGAGCTCTGCGTTGATCCCGAATCCCGCCAGGTCGCGTAGGCGCTGCTCGCGCTCGTCGTCCTGGCCCATGCTCGTCCAGACGTCGGTGTACAAGACCTGGGCCCCGCGGGCGGCCTCGCGCGGGTCGTGCGTGAGCTCGACGGTCCCGCCGGTCTGAACGGCCGAGTGGCGCGCGCCGGCGACGACGTCTTCACCCGGCTCGTACCCCGGCGGTGTCGCCGCGGTGAACCGCATGCCGAGCCGCGCCGCGGCGATCATCAGCGAGGCACAGACGTTGTTGCCGTCCCCGAGGTAGGCGAGCCTGACGCCCGCGAGTCGCCCGAGCCGCTCGCGAATCGTCATCACGTCTGCGAGCGCCTGGCACGGATGCGAGGCGTCGGTGAGACCGTTGATCACCGGAATCTCGGCGTGGCGGGCGAGCTCCTCGACATCTTTCTGGTCGAAGGTGCGGATCATGATCGCGTCGAGGTAGCGCGAGAGCACAACTGCGGTGTCGCGGATCGTCTCGCCGCGTCCGAGCTGAAGGTCGTCGGCCCGCAGGTAGAGGCCGAACCCGCCGAGCTGGGCGATCCCGACCTCGAAGGAGACCCGCGTCCGGGTCGACGGCTTCTGAAAGATCATGCCGAGCGACCGCCCCGGAAGCAGGTGATGTTCTTGCCGCTCCTTCTGTCGCCGCTTCAGCTCATCCGCGAGGTCGAGAGCCTGCTTCAGCTCGCTCGGCTTCCACTCGCCGACGCGGGTGAAGTCGCGGCCCTTCAGGGTGTCGGGAACCTCAACCACGGCGGCCGATGCTATATGGGTCTCCTTTGTCGTTTCTAGGTCTCGACGTGCGCTTCGAGCCCTGCCTGCGCGAGCAGGTCACGTAAGCGCGCAAGTCCCGCGAACATCCGGCTCTTGATCGTTCCCAGCGGCTCGCCGAGGCGTCCGGCAACCTCGGACTGCGTGAAACCGCCGTAGTACGCGAGCTCGAGCGCCTCCCGCTGCTCGGGTGGAAGCTGCCGGAGCGCTTCGCGTATGAGCTGGCGCTGGAAGAAGAGTGAGGCCTCTTCCTCGGTCGCCGGCGCGGTCGTGTCCGCGTTCTCGTCGATCGGCTCAACCCGTCGGCGCTCCTCCCGCCGAACGATATCGACCGCCCGGCGGTGCGCAAGCGTCAGAATCCATGTGCTCGCCCGCCCGCGCTCGGCGAGGAAGCGGTTGGCCGAGCGCCACACCGTCATGAAGGCTTCTTGAACCGCGTCCTCGGCGAGCGCCTGGTCGCGCACGATCCGCAGCGCCAGCCCGTAGGCGAGCCGGCCGAAGCGGTCGTACAGCTCCGCCAGCGCGGACTCGTCGGAGCTCGCGACAAGCGAGAGCAGCGCCTCGTCCGAGAGGTGGGCCAGACGCATGCTCAGGCGGCTCCTGACCGGAAGATCGGAGAGCTCGTCGGCTGGTCGACGCCGCCGCGGCGCTCGATCGTGATTCCGACGAAAGCGCCGGGCTCCACCCGCGGGCCGAGGAGCACTGCCGAACGCCCCGGGCGGCCGTCGAAGACAGCCGCGCGCCGTGCGCTCCCGCCGCGAATCACCCACGCCTCGTACGTCTTGCCGCTCGGCGCCGAGCGCAGGCCGGTGATTACGAGCACCGCCTGGCGGTTCGGCGCTACGGCGACGACGCCGTTCGCACCGGTGAGTGGCAGGAGCTTGGCCTTCGGATCGGCGAGGATCGCCACCAAGCGACCATCGGCCCGGTTGAGCGGCCCCGGCCTGCTCGCTGCCCAGATGCCCCGGCCGAGCGCGGCGCAGGCGGCGACTGTGGCGACTGCGACTCCTAGGCCGGGCGTCTTCCACCGTCGCAGTCTCCTCAGCGGGACGACGTTCGGCCGCTCGCTGCGCGCCTGAGCCAGAATCCGCTCGCGGAGGTCGGGCGGCGGCGCGGGCGCCTCGACCCCGTAGGCAAGCGCGGCGGCGGCGTCACGAAGCCCCGCGAGCTCGTTTCTGCACCGTTCGCAGAGCGGCAGATGACGCTCGAACTCCCCCTCCTCCGTCTCGTCGAGCGCGTGCAGCGCGTACGGGGCGGCGAGCGAGTGGAGATCGTCCGCCATCAGAAGAAGTATGGCGCGAGGCTGAGTGCGCCGAGGGCGTACCAGACGCCGAAGAAGAAGCTTGCGAGCCCAAGAGCCGGGACGAGCCGGTCGAAGGAGCGGGCCACCGGCCGGCGGGTCAGGGTCAGGCCCCAGCCCGTCGACAGGAGCGCCATAGAGACGGCCGTGAAGAGGGCGAACAGCGCAAGCGCGAGCACTGCCACGCCGCGGTTGTGGATCGAGGCGAGGAGCAGCAGGCCGACGCCCGCGCTTCCGCCCAGTCCGTGGACGACCCCGATCCCGTACGCCTGCAGCGGTGAGCGTGTGCGGCGCGGTGGCTCACCGTGAGCGTGCGGATGGAAGAACCCGCGCCGCCAGCGGACAAGGAGCCAGACAGCGAGCCCGATGATCAGCAGGCCGACCGTCGTCTCCGCCGCACGCTGGACCGGTTCGGGGAGGTAGGCCTTGAAGAGGACGATCGGCAGGCCGAACAGGAACAGGCTCGTCGCGTGGCCCAGTCCCCAGGAGCAGCCGAGGCGGCCTGCGGCCTTAGGAGCGCGGTCGCCCGAGGCGATCAGCGTCGTCACCGCCGCGAGGTGGTCGGGATCGCTGGCGTGGCGCAGGCCGAGCGCAATCGCGACGAAGACGACGACGACGAGCGTCGTTCCGTCGGAAAGGTGCGCGAGCGACTGGTCAAGCCCGAACATGTGCTAGCCGACCTTCGGGAGCGCCCGGACGGTCATCGCGAGCCCGGCAACGAGGATCACGAACGCGCTCGCCACCGGGAGTAGGCGCATCAGCCGTCCGTCGAAGTTGGCGCGGCGAAAGGCGCTCTTCGCGAGCACGGCGAGCAGGCCAACCCCGGTGATCGCGAGCGCGAGCCCGGCGCTGAAGGCAACGATCAGCAGCAGGCCGAAGGCCACTCGGTGCAGCGAGATCGCAGCGAGCAGGACGACAAGCGCCGAGGGGCACGGAAGCAGACCGCCCGAGACGCCGACGGCGAGGAGCGACCTACGGGACGGGCCGTGCTCGTGATGATGATGGCCGTGCTCATGCCTGCGCCGGTGCCGCCAGCGCGAGCGCAGCACCGAGGCGCCGATCGCGACCACAAGCACACCGGAGACGAGGTTCAGCCACGGGTAGAGCCGTTCGGGGACGACGAACTGCGACAGCGCGAGTGTGACGAGTCCGAGCCCGAAGACGCCTAGGGTGTGCGTTGCGGTCACGATCAACCCGAGAAGTGCTGCGTGCCGCGGGGTCCCGCGCTGGCCGACCAGGTAGGCGGTCACGATCGTCTTCCCGTGTCCGGGGGAGAGCGCGTGCGCGGCGCCCCAGAAGAGCGCAGCCGCGAGCGCCGCGAGCACGACCAGCGGACTGAGATGCGAGCGGCCGATCAGGCTCGCGAAACCTGAATCCGCAACTCGGTCGGGGGCCTGGAGCGCTTTCCCGCGCGTCAGGGCGGGCGGCGTGTCCGGTCCCGCGCCGGGCGCGAGCCGCGCCGATAGGGAGGTCGTATCGAGCGGGCTCTGGAGGAGGTCCTTCGGGTAGGCGCGCAGCTCGTCGCTCGTGCTCTTCGTGTGGGAGCCGACGACGATCTCCTTCCAGCCGATTCGGGCGGCGTAGTTCGTGTCGCGGTAGTGGATCGCCGTCGGCCCGAAGAGGCGCGGGCCGTGCAGCACGACCTCGAGCCGCGTGGTGTGCAGGCCGCCGGCGCCTTTCGGATGCGCCAGCGCGGTCTTTCCAGCGCGCAGCGGAGCGCGGCGACCGTCGAGCTCGAGCCGCGCGCCGGTCGCGATCCGCCGGGCGTAGGCGCGCGGATCGATCGTGCCGGCCTGGAAGGTCGGGATTTCCGCCAGATCGAGCACGTAGAAGACGTAGAGTCGGTGACCCGAGACCTCGATCCGGCTGAAGCGGTTGATCGTGAAGTTTCCGAGCGGATGCGCGACTGCCGCCGCAGGCGCGGCGAGCGCGACGGCCAAGGCGGCGAGTACCGCGAACCGCTTCATGCGACCAGCCTCCGCGCGACCGGAACCCACAGGAGCGAGAAGTGCGGGTTCAACCGCAGCGCGCGGCCGAGCCAGAAAAGCGCCGCGGCGCGGTGGCCGAGGCAACGCTCGATCATGCCGCGGTGGAAGAACTTGAGCGCGTCGTGCGTCCCCAGCCGGAGCGCGCGTTGCGAATAACCGAGGGCTTCGCCGCAGCGGCCGTTGCGCGCCAGGGCCCACCCGAGCACGTCGTCGCCGTCGATCGAAGGCCGTTCGCGGTGCGCCAGGCGCGCGAGCGCAAGCGCGCGCGGCAGCCGGATCGCATGGTCGACGTCGAAGAGTGCAGTCTCGAGGTCGGTCTTGACGCCGTTGGCGACGAGCAGGCGCTGGATCACGCCTACGAGCGCGTACTGGCGCCGGGCTGCGCCTTCGCGGCCGGAGAGGCGGTAGAGGTCGCCGAGCGAGATCACGAACTGCGGCAGCGGGATCGTCTCGACCGCGCGCTGTTCCAGCGCGATCGCGGCGCGCAGGCGCCCGCGGGCGGCCTCGACCTGCGCCAACGCGTCGTAGGCGTACACGTAACCCGGGAAGGCGACGAGGGCGGCGCGGTACTCGGTCGCGGCCGCGCCGATCTTGCCGACCGACCAGTAGAGCTTGCCGAGCTGGACGTGCGCCCAGGCGGTCGGCTCCGGCTCGTTCGTTGCCGCGTCGACGGCGAGCTTCATCGCCTGCACCGCAGGGCGCGTGCGACCGAGCAGCTCGCGGGCGTACGAGACGCGTGCGTAGGCCGTGAGTCCGGGTCTTAGCGTGGCGAGACGATCGAACGAGCGGAACGCGGCGCGGTAGCGGCCGAGCTCGAGCTCCGCGTCGCCGATCAGGCCGTAGGTGGAAGCCGTCGAAGGTGAGAGTGCGCGCGCCCGCAGTCCGATCGAGAGCGCCTCGCGAAACCGGTGGCGCGAGAGCGCAAGCGAACCAAGCCCGCCGGTGGCGACGAGGTCGTTTGGAGAAAGTTCCAGGGCTCGGTGAAGCACGCCGTCGGCCTTGGAGTAGTACGCGGGGTCGCCGGTCTCGCGGGCTCGCTGCTCGTAGGCGAGGCCGAGCAACGCGAACGAGTGAGTGTCACGTGGGTGCGCCCGGAGCGTCACCTGCAGCTCGCGGACGAGCCCCGCCGTGTCGGCCGAAGGGAGGGGCGCGGCGAAGCTCGACGCCTTCGCCACGAGTGCGGAGGCGCCCGCACGCGAGCTACGGAGCGCCCCGCCGAGGAGGGCGACGGTGGCGGCGAGCACCGCCACCGTCGCTGCGATCAGAACTCTGCGTCGAGTCATCGCTAGGGCTTCGGCTGGCCCTTGGTGTTGTCGGCTCCGCTCTCGGGATCCGCCTCGTAGGGGAAGACCGGGAGGCTTGCCTTGTCGTTTGCGTCCACGCCGTCTCCGAGCGGGACGTTGTTGCCCTTGAGCGCGCCGGCGACCGCACGTTCTGCGATGTCGACCAGGTCGTCTCCCAGCCGGCGGCCGTTCGGATACCCGGCCAGGTCGCCGCCGAGCACGCCGAGGCGACTGACCTTGGCGGGTGCGGTTGGGTCGATCGAGAGGTTGATCCGGAGCTCGTCGGCGAGCGTCGGACCCGTGTAGTTCAGCATCGGCGTCTTCACGCCGGTGAGCAGCACCTGGACGAGGTCGTCTCGGTTGTGCTCGGGGGCTCCGATCATGTAGAGCTGGTTCATGACCGCGGCGAGCATCGGGTTCTCGAAGTAGGTCAGGAATCGCTTGTCGGTGGCCGGCGTGAGCCGGTTCCAGAGGTCCTTGTACTTCGTGGGGATAACCACCTCGTTGACGAGCGGGTTCCCGAGCCGGGAGACCTGCACCCAGCCGGAAACGGCCCGGTGCCTGCGGCCAACCACGACTGAGCGCCGGTCGGTCGCGGCCCAGACGCCGACGACGTGGCTCGAGGTGTCGATCTGCGAGATGGGTACCTGGAGTGCGATCGCGTGGACCGCATAGCCGGCGAGGAAGTCCCTGCCGCCGCCTGCGTTCCCGATGCCTTTGCGGATTGCGACGAGGTCGAAGATGTCGCCAACGTCCGCGAAGAACGCGTCGTCACGCTGGCCGGCGAAGACCTGGCCTCCGTCCGCGAGCGAGTGGACGTGGCTTGCAGCGATCGCGCGGTAGTCGGTCGTCCCGTAGAACTGCTTCAGCGTCCGCGGGCCGATGTTGTCGGGCGGAGTGGTCGCGCGAGCGATCACCTGCGGCCGGCCGTGGCCGACGATTCGCGTGACCGTGTAGCTCTGAACCGTATCCCCGAGGAAGAGCGGCCCCGGATTGGACTTGAACCGGAAGTAGTAGGTGACGTCGGGACGCCCGTCGCCGTTCTGGTCGACGTAGATGTCGTAGCGGGCGCCTTCGGAGAAGCGGTAGTAGTTCGGGCCCGCGGCCGGATCTTCGGCCGGGATCCAGTTCGAGATGATCGTCAACATGCCCGGCGCGTCGTTCGACCGGTACGCGTAGAGATCGGTGTTGTCGGCGGTCGGGTCCTCCGAGATCAGCGGTGCCTCACGGTGACTGGAGGCGTTGCCGGCCTGGGGGCTTGGTCCGCCGAGGAGAACGGCTGCGAGCGCTGCTGCTCCCGCGGCCGCCGCGAGCAGAATTGCGGCCTTGCGCATGGTTTGCGGCTCCTTTCTCACAACGGGTCGCGGCTTATTCGCCGGCGATCCGCGAACGGTTCGGCCGCTTGGGAGGGTTTGGCGGAGCGCTCTCCTAGGAAATCGTCGTGCCGGCTCGGCCGGCTAGCGCCTCCTCGAGCACGGCGGCCGAGGTGACGAGCGCAGTTCCGCCGGTCTCGCGAACGAACGTGATCGACGCTTGCACCTTCGGTCGCATCGATCCCTCGGCGAGCGCGGGCAGGAGCCCGGCGGCCTCGCCGGCGGACAGACGTCGCAGCTCTTGCTCTTGGGGTGTCCCGAATCCGCTCTGGAGCGCGGGCACGTCGGTCAATATCAGCAGGCGTTCGGCCCTGAGCTGAGTGGCGAGGAGCGCCGAGGCGTGGTCTTTGTCGATCACCGCGTCCACTCCTGCGAAGGCGCCGTCCCGATCGACGACGGGAATGCCGCCGCCGCCGCAGGCGACCACAATCGTGCCCGAGGCGAGCAGAGCGCGAATCGACTCGAGCTCGACCACCTCGAGCGGTGCGGGCGACGGGACGACGCGCCGCCAGCCGCGGTCGGCATCGGAGCGAACCTGCCAGCCGCGCTCCTGCTCCAGCTCGCGGGCCTTGGCCTCGTCATAGAAGGGGCCGACCGGCTTGGTTGGCTCGCCGAACGCCGGATCGTCCTCGTCGACACGGACGTGCGTGAGCAGGCAGGCAACCTGCCGTCCGGCGACCGGCGCAAGCTCGGTCTCGATCAGCGAGCCGATCTCGGCCTGGGTCTGCGCGACCGCGAGATAGAGCGGAAGGGGCGGCACCTCGTCGGCGGCGCGTTCCTGGCGCACGAGCTCGTTTCCGACCTGCGGCCCGTTCCCATGCGTGATCACGACGTCGCCTTCAGCAACGAGCGGCCGGAGCGCCGCGCAGACTTGCCGGAGGTTCGCCCGCTGCTCCGCGGCCGTTCCACGCTCGCCGGGCCGCATCAACGCGTTCCCACCCAGCGCTACGACGA
>WNGD01021556.1_pt1 | contig 10215 bp, 6 predicted proteins | sample 5400671 | NCBI WGS metagenome assembly WNGD01 (sample SAMN13153369, study PRJNA577476) | soil metagenome | isolation source: 40 cm soil or saprolite under grassland replicate 2 | place: USA:California | collected 2016-06-15
GGGCATGGTAGCACCGGGAATTCTCTGGTCACCCCCCGAACCGGCCCCTCTCACCTCGGCCGAAGGTACCCCGTCGGGGTACCGCAAACCGGCTCAATTCAGCCGAGCGAGGTGGCGAGCTCGTCCCAGTAGCGGGCGATCGTTCGGATACCGGTCTCGTAGTTGCGCAGGTCCATCCACTCGTTCGGCGCATGCGCGTGACAGTCGGGCTGGCTGAAACCGAGGAGCACGACCGGCAGCCCGAGGGTCTCCTCGAAGCTGGCGCAGATCGGGATCGATCCCCCCTCCCGGATATACAGGGGCGAACGGCCGAAGGTCGCCTCCAGGGCCCGGGCAGCCGCCTGCGTGGCGGGATGATCGATGGGGGTAAGGCTGGGCCTTCCGTCGCCTAGTCTCTGGACCTCGACCCGTACGCCAGGCGGGGCGATCCGTGCGACGTGGGCGCTCAGCAGATCGAATATCGCTCCGGGATCCTGGTCCACGACCAGTCGACAGCTGACCTTGGCGTGGGCATGCGCTGGGATGATGGTCTTGCTGCCATCGCCGTGGAAACCGCCCCACAGGCCGTTGACGTCCAGGGTTGGACGCGCGCCACGTCGCTCGAGCACGGAGAAGTCCGGTTCGCCAACGAGGGCCAAAACGCCCATCGCCTCCCGGTAGGCCTCCTCGTCGAAGGGCAGATCGGCGAGCGCCGCGCGGTCTCGCTCGGTCAAGGCCACGACGTCGTCGTAGAAACCGGGGATCTGGACGACCCCATCAGGGCTTTTGAGGCCGGCGAGGATCCAGGCCAGCGCATTGGCCGGGTTCTGGACGGTCCCTCCATAACCACCCGAATGGAGGTCGACCGGCGGCCCGAACACGTCGATCTGCGCGTACACAATGCCGCGCAGGGCGACCGTGATTGCCGGCAGATTCCCCTCGAAGAATCCCGTATCGCTGATGATCGCGACGTCTGCTTCGAGCTGGCGAGCGTGCGCCTCGAGCCAGGCATCGAGGCCTGGCGAACTGGCCTCCTCGTCGCCTTCGAACACGAACTTGAGGTTCAGCGGAAGACTGCCGCGCGTCGCCAGGAGTGCCTCGGCGGCGCGCAGATGCATATGGATGTGCCCTTTGTCGTCCGCGGAACCACGGGCCAGCATCCGCTCGCCCTTGATGACCGGCTCGAAGGGCGGCGAATCCCACAACTCGAGGGGATCGACGGGCTGGACGTCGTAATGGCCGTATACGATCGCCGTTGGTGCCCCATCCGCACCCAGCCAGTCACCGTAGACGATCGGGTGGGCGGACGTCTCGGAAACCTCGACGTGCTCGGCGCCGATGGCTCGCAGCTGGTCGGCCAGCCATTCGGCGGCCCGCCGACAGTCGTCGGAATGCTCGGGCAGTGCAGAGACGCTGGGGAAGCGCAGGAAGTCTGCATAGGAGCCCAGGCGCGCATCCCGGGTCCCTTCGAGATAGGACTCGAGATCTGTGGGCGCCTGTGTGGAAGTCATGGGCTGTCTCCCAAATGAGAGCGGGCGAGCCTTGCGACTCGCCCGCTCATCGGCGGCGGGGGGACCGAGCGATCGGCGCGAAGGTCAGGCCGGGCTCGGATTGGGATTGGGGCTGGGCGCGGGTTGCGGTGCGGATGGGCCAGGCGATGTCCCGCCCGAGGTACCGGGAGCGATGATCCTGGGCATTCCGTGGAGGACTGCCTTCGGCGGGAGATCGTTGAACAGCTTCTCGAATTCCTCCGAGTCGACGGTCTCCTCGGCCACGAGCTTTTCAGCCAGTCCGGTCAGCCGACTCTTGTGCTCGTTGAGGACCTCCATCGCCCGCGTGTAACCGCGGTCGACGATGGCGCGGACCTCCTCGTCGATCGTTTTCGCGACGTCGTCCGAGTAGTTGCGCTGCTCGCCGATCTCGCGCCCGAGGAAGACGAGCTCGTCACGCTTGCCGAACGCAAGCGGGCCGAGCTTCTCGCTCATGCCGAACTCGGTCACCATGCGGCGAGCGACGTCGGTTGCCTTCTCGATGTCGTTCGAGGAACCGGTCGTCGTGTCGCCGAAGATCAGCTTCTCGGCGGCATTTCCGGCCAGCAGGCCGGCGATCTTGTCCTCGAACTCGGTCTTGCTCTGCAGATAGCGGTCTTCGGTCGGCAGGGCCATCGTGTAGCCAAGTGCCATGCCGCGGCTGATGATCGTGACCTTCTGGACCGGGTCACACTTCGGCAGCACGCGCTGCACGACGGCGTGACCGCCCTCGTGATAGGCGATGATCTCCTTCTCGGCGTCGGAGATGATCCGGCTCTTGCGCTCGGGCCCGGCCACGATCCGCTCCAGGGCTTCCTGGAACTCGGACATGCCGATGACCTTCTTGTTGCGCCGAGCGGACAGGATGGCTGCCTCGTTGACGAGGTTGGCCAGGTCAGCGCCCGAGAAGCCGGGCGACTGGCGGCTGATATTTTCGACGTCGACGGCCTTGTCGAGCGGCTTGCCCTTGGTGTGGACACGCAGGATCGCGACGCGACCCTTCATGTCCGGGCGATCGAGGATGACCTGCCGGTCGAAGCGGCCGGGCCGCAGCAGCGCCGGGTCGAGTACGTCCGGTCGGTTTGTGGCGGCGATCACGATCACGTTCGTGTTCGTGTCGAAGCCGTCCATCTCGACCAGGATCTGGTTCAGCGTCTGCTCGCGCTCGTCATGGCTGCCGCCCAGTCCGGCGCCGCGCTGGCGGCCGACCGCATCGATCTCGTCCACGAAAACGATGCACGGGCTGTTGCGCTTGGCCTGGTCGAAGAGGTCGCGCACGCGGCTGGCGCCGACGCCCACGAACATCTCGACGAACTCCGAGCCCGAAATCGAGAAGAACGGCACGCCCGCCTCGCCGGCGACCGCCCGGGCCATCAGGGTCTTGCCGGTGCCGGGCGGCCCGACGAGCAGCACGCCGCGTGGGATGCGAGCTCCCAGCGAGTTGAACTTCTCGGGGTACTTGAGGAATTCGACGACTTCCTGGAGCTCGGTCTTGGCCTCGTCGACGCCCGCCACGTCGGCGAACGTCACGACGGTCTTGTTGCCGAGGAACATGCGGGCGCGACTCTTGCCGAAGCTCAGGGCCTGGTTATTCGTGCCCTGGGCCTGGCGCATCATGAAGATGATGAAGCCGACGATCAGGATGAGCGGCAGGAGCCCGGTGACAGCAAGGCCGATCCAGCTGGTGTCGGCACCGACGTCACCTTGCCGTTCTGGACGTCGTTCAGGAAGTCCGAATATCCCTTCGTCGCCGTGTTGGGCGGCTGAAGGAACCAGGCATACATCAGCGCAACGGTGCCGAGGACGAGCACCAGCATGACGATGCCGTTGCGCAGGAATTTGGCGTTCAAGAGTGGAGGCCTCCGGTCCAGCGGGACTCCCTTGGATCCGGTCCCGCGGTCGATCTGTGCGGCGAGTATAGCGCCGGGTCAGGTGACGACCCCATGACGGTTGTCCGCCCCGAGCTATAGAAGGTACGCCCGAACACCACCCGAAGATGCGTTCACGACGTGGCGGTTACGTGAAGAAACCGCCACTCGTGGCGGCCCAGGGAACCGTGAGATTTGGTAGCGGAGGGCGGATTCGAACCACCGACCAAGGGCTTATGAGTCCCCTGCTCTACCACTGAGCTACTCCGCCATCACCGCGAAGAGTACCGAGCACGATAAAGGGCAGCAACCAGGCACGTTGCAGCGCATAACTATCGAACGTCCGTCGGCCGCCGCCCAAGAGGCGACAGAAGCAGGGCGCGTGACCGCCGCCGTGTCGGGCGAAGGGCGGATGCTCGAGGATCGAGCGCCGATAGAGCCTATAGGTCGCCCGATTCGTGCGTGGGTCCCACTCGGGGTAGCACAGCGCATCGAAGAAGTGACTATGAGCCCCTGCATACCACTGAGCTACTCCGCCACGCCTCCCAACCTTCGACGGACATCGAACGCGGCCGCCGGTGCCAGAACAACGCGTGACTGTGAGGACCTGGTCGGCAGCCCCAACGGCAGCGTCAGGCGTGGGCCAAGCTGCCGGATCCGGCTCCCCGGCGGGACAGTGCATCGACGCTCACCGCCGCGAGTAGCACGAGTCCTGTCGCGATCAGCTGCCACTGGATGGGCAGCCCCAGCAGGTAGAGGCCGTTGTAGATGGCCCCGATGACGAGTCCGCCGAGGAGACCGTGGATGGCCCTGCCACGGCCGCCGAAGAGGCTGGTACCCCCGATCACCGCGGCGGCCACGGCGTACAGGACGAGCTGGCCGCCGTTGATGTTGGTCGTCATACCGCCCAACTGCGAGCAGTAGATGACGCCGGCGAGGCCCGCGGTGAGCGAGCAGAGCACGAACGCCAACGTCCGGACACGGGACACGTTGATGCCGGCCCGCCGAGCCGCCTCAGGATTTCCGCCGACGGCATACATGTGGCGACCGAACGGGGTCCGCTCGAGGAGCACCGTCCAGATCGCGAGCACGACGAGCACGAGCGGCACGACCCAGGGCACGCCGACGATGGGCAGGAAGCTCCCTCGGTTGACGTTGCAGATGGCCACTACCACGACGCCCGCCGCGGCCAGGAAGACGATCTTGGCGACGGTGAGGCCGACCGGCGGAGCTACCAGCCCACTGCCCCTCAGCCCCGCGTCACGCAGCCACAAAGCCCCACCGAGAAGGCCGACGATCACCACCAGCCCGATCCAGGCGACCACCGGGTCGATGTAGGAATAGACGAGGCCGTACAGAGCCTGCTGGTTGGGCAGCACCGTGCTGGTAATGCCCACGCCCCCGGCGGCGCCCAGGATGATGATCATGACCCCGAACCAGAACAGGTAGCCGGCCAGCGTGACGACGAATGCCGGCATCCCTAAGCGAGTGAGCCAGCACGACAAAGACGGCGCTCTGGTCGAACAGGTTGACCAGGTTGCCCGCCGACAGGAAGACGTGGTTCGGGCTGACGATGGTGAAGACGACCGTGACGGCCACGAGAGCGATGGCCACGGGCAGGACCCCGGCATCGCCGCTCCTCGCCCGGGCGAGCCACGCCCGGAGGTACTGGCCCAGCGACTGGGCGAGGATCTCGGGCGGGATGACCTCGACGGCCGCGGCGGTCAGGTCGGGAGCGCTTAGAGCCTCGGTGACCGTGTCTGGGAGTTCACCTGCCGGCTTGTCGATCGAAGCCAATCCTCAGTCCTTGTCGTGGCTGGAGCCGGATGCGAGCACATCGCGGCTCGACCCGCCAGTGGTCATGAAGTCGACAACGCTCTGCCGGTCGAATGACGAGAGCCAATCCTCGGCCACCATTCGGCCGAGCCGGAGCACCGCGATCCGATCGGCGACCTCGAAGACATCGTTCAGGTTGTGAGAGATGACCATCACGGCCAGGCCATGGTCCTTGAGCCGTCGGATGAGCTCGAGGACCATCGCCGTCTGTGCAACACCGAGGGCTGCGGTTGGCTCGTCGAGCATGACCAGCTTCGAGTTCCACATGACCGCCTTGGCGACGGCAACAGCCTGGCGCTGGCCCCCGGAGAGCGTGGCGACGGGCTGCCGGATCGAGCGAACCGTGGTCACCCGCAGACCTGCCAGGGTGTCCGCGGCTGCCCGCTCCATGCCGTCCTCGTCGAGGAACACGCTGCTGACGCGCTCGCGCCCGAGAAACATGTTCTGAACGATGTCGAGGTTGTCGGCGAGGGCAAGATCCTGGTAGACGGTCTCGATACCGAGCGAGGCCGCGTCCTTCGGCGTCCGGATATGGACCTGGCGACCCTCCCAGAGCATCTCGCCCTCGTCGGGCTCGTGGATGCCGGCGATGCACTTGGTCAGCACCGACTTGCCGGCCCCGTTGTCACCGCAAAGGGCAGTCACCTGTCCGGGAGGCAGATCCAGGTCGACTCCGTACAATGCCTGGACCGCCCCGAAATGCTTGCTGATCCCCCGCAATCGCAGCAGCGGCTCGGGGTTCGCGGGCGCAGCCACGCTGGCGGACCCCCCGGCCGGGACACCGCCGGGGAGCGGGTTCGGTTCAGCGGTCATGTCCATTGCGCCGTCCTTCGAGAAGCCTGGCCGGCCTCGCGGCCGACGCCAGCCTGCTGAGACGTGCCCGGGCAGGCGCCTGGCAAAACAGTGTCGCACCCGCGCAGTGCGGGTGCGACACGGAGACGTCGCGCCAAAACCTGTGCGAGCGCGCCTGCCTCTGGACTCTTGCCTGCTACTTGATGCCGTTCGTTGTGCAGACATCCGCGCCGACCGCGGCGCACAGTTTCGTCACGTCGACGAACTTGTCCTTGATCACGGTGTCTTGCATGTTCTTGGCATTGACCCAGACCGGGGTCAGGAGCACCGCCGGCTCCGTAGTCGCGGCGTTTGCCGGATCCGTGGTTGTGCCATTGACGAGGGCGGTGGGAGCTGGCTGGCCTGCGCGCAGGTAGGTGGCCAGGGCAACCGCTGCCTGAGCCTCGATGTAGACCGCCTTGTAGACCGAACCACACTGCCAGCCCTGCAGGACGTATTCCATGCCCTGGAGCGTCGCGTCCTGTCCGGTCGTCGGGATCTTCTTGGCTGGCACGCCGTTCGCCTTCAGGACGGTGATCACGGCATTGGCCAGCCCGTCGTTGGCCTCAACCGTGGCGTTGATGTCCTTGTGGGCCGTGTAAGCCTGCTGGAAGATCGTGCCGCCCTGAGCGTTGTTCCAGCCCGGGGCAAGCTGCTCGCCGACGAGCGTCATGCCGGCGCTGTTCGTGGCACCGGCAGTGACCTGTGCGACCTTCTGACTCCAGATCGCGTCGTTGTAGCCCTTGGCGAAGTCGATCGCGTTCGGGTCGGTGTCCTGGCCGCCATCGACCGTGAAGACCTTCGGGCTCGTGACGCCCCAGTCCGTGACGCACTGCATGAAGCCCGTGCCGATCAGCTTGCCAACCTGCACGTTATCGAAGCTGACGTAGTAGGTGCTCGTGCCCTGGAAGGTTGCGCGGTCGTAGCTGATCATCGTCACGCCGGCAGCCGCCGCCGCTGCCTGGACCTGCTTGCCTGTGGGGCCGTCGAGCGGGTCAACGAGCAGGACCTTGGCGCCGGCCGTGATGTCGGCCTGGGCGATCGCGAGCTGGGTTGTCGTCGTGCCCTGGGCGTTGTCGATCTTGAAATCGGTGGTTGCGTACCCAGCCTCAGTGAACGCCTTCGTGAGATACGGGAGGTCGTAGCTCGTGTAGCGCGCGGACGTCGTGACGTCGGGGAGGATCACGCCAACCAGGCCTTTGCCTGCGGTGGTCACGCTCTTCAACTGCGCCATGGCCGAGAAGGAGGCGTCGAACGAGGTCACGCTGAGCCCGGAGGCTGCCGCGCCCGACGCCGAGGGGGAGGCTGACGCCGCTGCCGAGGCTGCGGCGGGCGAAGCCGAGGACGGGGCTGTCGTCGCTGCGCCGCTGCACCCCGCTGCAACGATCACAGATGCCGCCACCGCGGCCAAGAATCTTGCGCGAGTGTTCACGTGAATCTCCTCTGGCAGCATCTGCCCATTCGGCGCGAGCCTAGCACGGACGGCGTCGGAGGTGGCAGTGGCCGAACCGCGAAGGTTCGTATCTCCTGGGGCGTGTTGCCGGGACGAGAGCGCCACTATTCGCCCAACGGCGAGAGCGCAAGAGACACCGCTTCGTCGAGGGAGAGGGCATGGCCACCAGCCCACGATGAGGTCATCGCCTCCGCTCCGACGCTCTCGCGCAGGCGCCGGACTTGGCGGTCGTATTCCGGGCGCTCGTAGGGCGTCATCGGCGCTTCGGCGACGTCGCGGATAGCTTCAGCGGCCCCCAGAAGGCGCGCGGCGCGGTCTGTGTCGTCCCTGGCCAATGCGATGAACGCGAAGGATTCCAACTGGTTCGCGACGGCTCCACGGTTGCCGAAATGCTGCCAGCCATGAATGGTCTGCCGGTAGAGCGCCTCAGCCTCGTCGTAAGAGCCGGCCTGGCGGAGCGCGTGGGCGAGATCGCTGCGCACTGCGCACACGAAGCGCTGGTCGCCCATTTCCTGATAGGCGCCAATCGCCTCGCGAAACCAATGCCGGGCCTCCTCGACACGTCCTAGCGAGCCGCTCACACGGCCGTGGCTCAGTGCGGCGAACGCGATTGCGAAGGCGTTGCCGGTCCGGTTCGCTGCATCCGTAGCCGTCGCGACTCGGGCCTCAGCCTCCGCCGGCTCACCCGCGGCGAGGCTCCCGAGGGCAGACCCACCCTCCAGCATCGCCAGCATCCACCAGTTCCCGGTCTGCTCGACGACGTCGGCAACCTCGTCGCGTAACTCCGGCTCGATGACCTGCCCGGAGAAGACCAATGCCATCGTCTGGCCTCCGAGTGCCTCGCCGAGTGTCTGGCGATCACCGGTGGCGCGGGCCAGCGCGACTCCTTTTGCGGCCCATGCCACCGCGGGGCCTGCGGTGCCTGCCGCCGCGAAGGCCTCGGCTGCGGCGGCAAGAACTCGGGCATGCAGAATCGCTTCGTCCCGATCGGCGGATGGATCGGGTGGCGGCAATGACAGGACGAGACGAGCTGCCCTGGCCAGCCGCTCGGTCCCCTCGCTGGAGAGCGCTCGCGAACGCCAGTACCCCTTGAGTGCCAGCGACAGCCGTAACGCGCGATCGGGATCCGCCTCGAATGACCACTCCAGAGCCGAGCGGAGGTTGTCGATCTCGTCGTCCAGGCGCCGCAGCCAGGGCACCATGTCGGGACCGACAAGCGCTTGCTCGGCCTCGAGCGCGAGCGCCAGGAAGAAGCCCAGGTGCCGATCGCGCAGGGCTACCGCTTCGCCGCTCGCCATCAGGCGATCGCGGGCATATTGACGAATGGTCTCGAGCATCCCGTAGCGAGTCGTCTCCAGATGCTGAACGACGACCAGTGAACGGTCGACCAGCCGAGACAGTCCGTCGAGGGTGTCAAGCTTGGCGTCGCCTTCGGCTCGCGCCGCCCCCACGCCTTCGACTCGCCCTTCATCGGCGGCGACGTCGCCGCCGTCGCCGGCGAGATCCCCCTCGAGGTTCGGCCAGGCCACCGCTGCTGCGGCCTCGAGAGTCCAGCCTCCGGCGAACACGGACAGGCGGGCGAGGAGTGTGCGGTCGCGGTCCGCAAGCAGGTCCCAGCTCCAGTCGATGAGCGCCTGGAGCGTCTGTTGGCGAGGAAGTGCCGTCCGGCGTCCGCCCGTGAGAAGACGAAAACGATCGCCCAGCTTGCTTGCGATCTCGTCGACCGACAGGACGGTGACGCGCGCGGCCGCCAGCTCGATCGCCAGCGGGATGCCGTCAAGGCGCTGGCAGATCTCGGCGACGGCGGGAGCGTTGGCTGGCGTCAGCCTGAACGACGGCAGGGCTGCCGTTGCACGATCCCGGAAGAGCCGCACCGCCTCGCTCGCTGCGATCCTCTCGAACCGCGCATCTGGAGGCTGCTCATGGTCGTCTTGCGACGACATGTCCGGCACGCCCAACGACGGGACCTGAAACACGACCTCTCCCGCGATGCCAAGAGCCTCCCGGCTCGAGGCCATGACCGCGAGGTTCGGACAGGCGACCAGAAGCTGGTCTACCAGCTCGGCCGCCCCGACGACCAGGTGCTCGCAGTTGTCGAGCTGGAGGAGCAGGGCCTTCGAGCGCAGGAAATCCGTCAGGCTGTCGAGCCGTCTGCGCCCGGGCTCCTCGGGCGCGCCCACCGCGCCCGCGACCTCCTGAGCGATCAGGCCGGGGTCGCTGATTGCGGCTAGCTCGACCAGCCAGACCCCATCACCGTGGCGGTCAAGGAGCTCGGAGCCGACTTGCAGCATCAGACGTGTCTTGCCGGTCCCGCCCGTCCCGATCAGGGTGACCAGCCGATGAGACTCTGCGAGCGCACGGAGGTCGTCGAGCTCGCGCTCCCGGCCGATGAACGAGGTGAGTTGGGACGGCAGGTTCGTGCGATGCCCCCGGACCGATCTGAGGGCTGGGAACTCCGCTGCCAGGCCCGCGCCGGAAAGCTGGTAGATGTGCGCCGGCTCGTCGAAGTCCTTGAGCCGAAACTGCCCCAGGTCGCGCAGCCCCAGGTCGGCCGGCAAGAGGTCGCCGATCATCGCCGCCAACGCCCCCGAAACCAGGACCTGGCCGCCATGCCCGGATGCGGCGATGCGAGCGGCGCGGTGGACCTCCAGGCCGGCATAACTGCCGTCGCTGCGAGTCGCTTCGCCGACGTGGAGGCCAATTCGCACGCGGAGATCCG
>WNGD01008163.1_pt1 | contig 10212 bp, 5 predicted proteins | sample 5400671 | NCBI WGS metagenome assembly WNGD01 (sample SAMN13153369, study PRJNA577476) | soil metagenome | isolation source: 40 cm soil or saprolite under grassland replicate 2 | place: USA:California | collected 2016-06-15
TGGTTCGCGAATACGGAGCCCCTCGTCTCTCCCCCGACCACGTGGATCGCGTCGTCCAGTACCGCCGCCGCGAGCCCGCCGCGCCGGCTCGGCATGGCGCGCCGCCGGGTCCAGCGATCGGTCGCCGGATCGTAAGCTTCCACGACATCGTAGTTCCGGTCGGGATTAAGCGGTCGCCCGCCGATCGCGTATACCAGAGCGCCGGCGACGGCCGCGGTGAGATGATCGCGCGGCGTCGGGATCGGTGCTGCATCGCGCCAGCGGTCGGTCGCGGGATCGTAGATCGCCGTCGCTCGGACCAGCTGCCGGCCGGCACCCCACCCGCCCACGACGACGAGCTTGCCGTTCACCACGCCTGCGCCCGAGGCCCCGCGCGGCGTGGGAAGCGGGGCACGCGGCTCCCAGTGGTTTCGATCCTCGCGATACAGCCACAGACTGCTCTCGGGCACGAAGCTCTGCTCGGCGAGCCCACCCACGGCGTACAGCGTGTCGCTCGCGACGGCGAGCGGCATATGGTGGCGTGCGGCCGGGAGATCGGCGATACGTGTCGCTCGCGACGGCGAGCGGCATATGGTGGCGTGCGGCCGGGAGATCGGCGATACGCTCCCAGCGGTTCGCAGCTGGATCGTAGCGGAACGCGGCGGCGGTGGCCCCGCCGGTGCGGTCGATCCCGCCGGCAACGTAGATCTTGCCGTGCAGCACCGCGGCGCTGAGCTCCTGGATCGGTTCCGGCAAGGGCGCGGCGGCCGACCAGTGGCCGTCCCCCGCGAGGAGGGGGAGGCCAAGGAGAAACGGGAAGACGACGGGACCTACTCGACCGTCCACGTCCCATCGCGGGCGAGCAGCGTCCCGAGGTCGGGGGCCTCGCGTCCGAGCCCGGCGGCCCGCGCCTGCGCGTAGACGTCCGCCTCGTAGGCGGTGGCGGGAGAGCAGTAGAGCACGCCGAGCGCCACGGGGAACTCCGGGGGCTCGAGCCCGACCAGCAGCTGCGCCAGCGTGCGGTTGGTCTCGTCGTGCACCAGGATTTCGTCGAGCGGCACGCCACCATCGCCCACGCGGGCGACTTCGAGGGCGAGGGCTCCCGGCTTCAGGCGCAGGCCTCGCTCCTTACTTGCTCCGAACACCAGCGGCTTGCCGTGCTCTACGTGCAGCTGCGCGTCGGGCGCCGCGTCCTTCGCCGTGAAGCTATCGAACACCCCGTCGTTGAAGACGACGCAGTTCTGGAACACCTCGACGAACGACGCCCCGTGGTGCGCGTGGGCCCGCTTGAGCAGCGCCACGACTTGGGCCTGCTGGGTGTCCACCGCGCGTGCGACGAATCGCGCCCCGGCGCCCAGGGCGAACGCGCACGGCGATACCGGGTTCTCGACCGAGCCTTGCGGCGTGGAGGGTGAACGCGTCCCGCGCCGCGACGTGGGCGAGTACTGCCCCTTGGTGAGACCGTAGATCTCGTTGTTGAAGAGGAGAATCTGGAGATCGACGTTGCGGCGCAGTACGTGCAGCATGTGGTTCCCGCCGATCGAGAGGCCGTCGCCGTCGCCCGTGATGACCCACACGTCCAGCTCGGGGTTGGCGAGCTTGATCCCGGTGGCGATCGTCGGCGCCCGCCCGTGGATGGTGTGGAACCCGTAGGTCGAGAGATAATAGGGAAACCGTGCCGCGCAGCCGATCCCCGACACGAACACGGTGCGCTCGCGCCGCGCGCCGAGCTCCGCCAGCGCCTTCTGGACCGCCTTGAGGATCGCATAGTCCCCGCAGCCGGGGCACCACCGGACCTCCTGGTCCGACGCATAGTCCTTGGGGGCGAGTTCGGCGTCGGTGATCGTGGTGACCGTCATAGGCTCGACCTCACCACCTGAATCGCTTGCACGATCTCCGCGACTTTGAACGGTTTTCCTTCCACTTTGTTCAGCCCCTCCGCGGGCACGAGGTAGGTCGCCCGTAACAGCTGCACCAGCTGGCCGCTATTCATCTCCGGCACGAGCACGCGGTCGAAGCGCTTCAGCAGGTCCCCTAGGTTCGCGGGGAACGGGTTCAGATAGCGGAGGTGGATGTGCGAGACGTCGAGCCCGTCCTCCCGCGCCTCGCGCACCGCTTGCTGAATCGCGCCATACGTAGACCCCCAGCCCACCACCGCGACGGCGCCGTGGTCGTCCCCGAGCGCCGGGCGTTGCGGCGGGATGTCGTTCGCGATCCCGGCGATCTTCGCGGCGCGGGTGCGGGTCATCCGGGCGTGGTTTTCCGGGTCGTAGGAAATGTGTCCGGTATCGTAGTCCTTCTCGAGCCCGCCGATGCGATGCTCCAGGTCGGGCGTGCCCGGCACGGCCCACGCCCGCGCGAGGGTCGTGGGATCGCGGAGGAACGGGTGGAAGCCCGCGGGGTCGGTCCGGAATTGGACGGGGAAGCGGGGCAGCGCCGACAGGTCCGGGAGGCGCCACGGTTCGGCCGCGTGGGCGAGGTAGGCGTCAGACAGCAGGATCACCGGCGTCATGTACTTCGTGGCGATGCGCACCGCTTCGATCGCGACGTCGAAGCAATCGCTCGCCGTCGCCGCCGCGATCACCGCGAGCGGCGCGTCCGCATTGCGCCCGTGCACGGCCTGGAACAGATCGGACTGCTCGGCCTTGGTGGGCATGCCGGTAGAGGGGCCGGCTCGCTGGGAATTGAGCACCACCAGGGGAAGCTCGGTGGCGATCGCGAGACCGAGCATTTCGGTCTTGAGCGCCATCCCGGGGCCGGAGCTCGACGTCACACCGAGCGCTCCGGCGTAGGCGGCGCCGATCACGGCTCCGATCGCGGCGATCTCGTCCTCCGCCTGGAACGTGATCACGCCGTACGCCTTGAGGTTCGCCAGGGTATGGAGCAGCAGCGAGGCCGGCGTGATCGGGTAGCCCGCGAAGATCATCTTCTCGATCCCCGCCCCGCGCATGCCGGCGATCAGCCCCCACGCGATCGCCTCCGTCCCGCTCACGGCGCGGTAGCGACCCGGCTGGACGGGTGCCTTCGCCACCGTGTAGCCCACGAGGTGCTCCGACATCTCGGCGGTCTCGCCGAATGCGTGGCCGGCGTTCAGCGCCGCCACGTTGGCCTGAGCGAGCTCGGGACGGTCCGCGAACTTGCGCCGGAGCCAATCGGTCGTCACCTGCCGATCGCGGCCGTACATCCACAGCATCAGGCCGAGCGCCCACATGTTGCGGCAGCGGTGCGCCTCCCGGGTCGAGAGGCCGAAGGCCTTGACGGCCTCCGCCGTGAGCCGTGTGATGTCCACGGTGAGCACCTGGTATGGAGCGAGCGAGCCGTCCTCGACCGGGTTGGCCGGGAACCCGGCCTTGGTGAGGTTGCGCTCGGTGAACGCGCCCGTGTCCACGACGATGGTTCCGCCGACCCGCAGATCCTTCACGTCCACCTTGAGCGCGGCCGGGTTCATGGCCACGAGCACGTCGACCGCGTCCCCGGGGGTCGTGACGTCGACGCCACCGAAGTGGATCTGGAAGGCGGAGACACCGTACGTCGTGCCGGCAGGGGCGCGGATCTCGGCGGGGAAGTCGGGGAAGGTGGTGAGGTCGTTTCCGGCAAGGGCTGCTTCCACCGTAAAGCGCGAGCCGGTCACCTGCATCCCGTCGCCCGAGTCTCCGGCGAAGCGGATGACGACCGACTCGCGTGCCTGCCGCGCCCGCGGCGGCGTAGTGGTAGCCATTAGTCAACAAACTAGCGTGGGGGCGACCGGAAGGTAGGGTGGCGCCTCGACCAGGAGTGTTGCTTCTACACGACCCTAAGGGTTCGGTCGTGGCCCACGTGAAGCACCGTAAACCGGAGGCCAGCCGCCCGCGCCATTCGGCACCGGGCTGCCCGATTTGGATGCCACACCATGGCACCCGGCGGCGAAGAGTGGGACACTCGTGTAACCCCGGGGCGCCGCCCCGGGGTTAACCCACCCCGAGGACTTGAGGATGCGAGCACGCGGTCCCCACAAGGCGTTGGGCTTGTACGCCCACCTCACGTGGCACACCTGGCGACGAGAGCGATCGATTCGCCACGCGGATGTCGGCGTCATCACGGTCGTCGTTCTAGAAGCAGCGGTTCGCTGTCGCGTGCGCGTCCATGCCCAGGCAGTGCTTGCCGATCACGTGCACGTGCTGGTGAGTTACCCTCCGGACGTCGCGCTCAGCCCGTTTATCCGCCATGCCAAGTCGGAATGTGCGCGCCGTATCAACCTAGAGCGCCCGACGGCGCATGCATTCCGTTGGGCTCGCGGCTTCTACGCCGGCTCGCTGTCACGTTCTCATGTTCGCGCGACGCGAACCTACTTGGCCAGCCAGCGCGTGCGGCACCCGGACCGAATCCCACCTTGAGGCCGCACATTGGTCCCGAGTGGGTTGACCCCGGGGCCGTGCCCCGGGGTAAACGAAGGACCTACTTTCGACCACCCGAGATCCTGCCTTACTCGACCGGAGCGAACGCCGTCGCTACGATCCTTGCCTGCTCGGCCTGGTGCGCCGCGGGATAGCCTTCCGCCGGGCTCGACCGCTCCGGCCGCCCGATGTCGCGCACAGTCACGTCGGGGCCCACGAGCTCGCGGAGCTGGGGCAACATGAACTTCTGCGGCCCCATGTTGCGCGGCTCCTCCTGTACCCACACGATCTCGCCCAGGTTGGGATACCCGCGGATCAGCGTCGCCAGCTCCTCGCGCGGGAACGGATACAGCAGCTCCACCCGGGCGATCGCCACGTGCTGGGCCTGGGCCCGCGCCGGGGCGAGCGTGAGATCGTAGTACACCTTGCCGCTACACAGGATGAGCCGGCGCACGGGGGCGCGGGGCGTCGCTGCAGGATCGTCGAGCACCGGCTGGAACCGTCCGGTCGCCAGATCCTCGAGCCGCGAGCTCGCCTGCGACAGCCGCAACAGGCTCTTCGGCGTGAACAACACGAGCGGCCGTAGCTCGGCGTGACGCGCCTGGCGCCGGAGCAAATGGAAGTACTGCGCCGGCGTCGTGCAGTTGGCGATGCGGATATTCCCGTCGGCGCCGAGTGCCAAGAAGCGCTCGATGCGGGCGCTCGAGTGCTCGGGTCCCTGGCCCTCGTAGCCGTGGGGGAGGAGCAGCGTGAGGCGCGACGTCTGCCCCCACTTGGCGAGCCCGGCGATGATGAACTGATCGATGATCACCTCGCCGCCGTTGGTAAAGTCGCCGTACTGGGCCTCCCACAGGACCAGCGTCTCGGGTGCCGCGGCGGCGTAGCCGTACTCGAAGCCGAGGCAGGCGAACTCGGAGAGCGGGCTGTTGTGGAGCTCGAACGGCGCACGCGCCCCCGGAAGATTCTGGATCGGGGCATGGCGGCGGCCGTCCCGGGCGTCGTGTAGCACAAGGTGGCGCTGGCTGAACGTGCCGCGCTCGGTGTCCTGACCCGTCAGCCGGATCGCCGTTCCCTCGGCGAGGAGCGACGCGAACGCCAGGGCCTCCGCGTGGGCCCACTCGATCTGACCCTCGGTGAGGGCGGGCCGGCGCCGCTCCAGCTGTTTCTGCAGCTTGGGAATGATCGTGAAGCCGTCGGGCACGAGCAGCAGCTGCTCGTTCAGCGTCGTGAGCAGCGGGGCGGACACGTTGGTGTCGGGCTCCGACAGGGCGGTTTGCGCGCCGGAGATTCGTTGCGGCTCTTCCCCCGCTCCCGCCTCGCGCAGGTGCGCCTTGAGCGATTGCTGGATCTCCGTGAGCCGTTGATAGACCTGCTCCGCCTCCGCGGCTACCTGCGCGGCATCCACCACACCCTCGCGCGCCAGCTGGTCGGCGTAGCGCTGGCGCGCCGTGGGAGTCTGTCTGATCCGCTCGTACATCACCGGCTGCGTGTAGGCCGGCTCGTCGCCTTCGTTGTGACCCCACCGCCGGTACCCGACCACGTCGATCACCACGTCGCCGTGGAACTTGTCGCGGTACAGCATCGCGAGCCGGGCCGCCGCGAGGCAGGCCTCCGCGTCGTCCGCGTTGACGTGGATGATCGGCGCGTCGAAGCCCTTGGCGAGATCGCTCGAGTAGTCGGTCGAGCGTCCCTCCTTCGGATCGGTGGTGAAGCCGAGCTGGTTGTTGGCGATGAGATGGATCGTGCCACCGGTGGTGTAGCCTTTGAGCCGGGCGAGGTTGAACGTCTCGGCCACGACGCCCTGCGCCGCGAACGACGCGTCGCCGTGGATCAGCACGGGGAGCGCCACCGTCCCGTCGTGGATGGCGTCCTTGCCGCGGCGATTCGTCTGATTGGCGCGGGCCCGTCCTTCGACCACCGGGTTCACCGCTTCGAGATGGCTCGGGTTCGGCGTGAGCGTGATGTTGACGGGCTTGCCGGCGGCGGTCTGGTACACGCCGTCCGCGCCGTGATGATACTTGACGTCGCCGGTGCCGCCTTCGGGCGTGAGCGTCCCCTCCACGTGCCGCCCGCCCTCGAACTCCGCGAAGATGGTCTCGTAGGGAAGGCCGACGACGTGGGCCAGCACGTTCAACCGGCCGCGGTGCGCCATACCCAGCACCACGCGCCGGGCGCCGCTCGTGCCGGCGAGCTCGATCGTCTCGTCGAGCATCGGCACGAGCGTGTCGAGCCCTTCGATCGAAAACCGCTTCTGGCCGAGGTACGCCTTGTGCAGGAAGCGTTCGAGCGTCTCGACCGCCGTGAGGCGGGCGAGCAGCTTGCGCCTCCGTTCCGGCGTGAGGGGTTTGCGGTGCTCGCCCGACTCGATGACCTGGCGCAGCCACAGGCGCTCCTGGTGGCTGCCGATGTGCTCGACCTCGTAGGCGATAGTGCCGCAATAAGTCTCCTGCAGCCTGGGGTATGCCTCGGCCAGGGTCCGCCCGGGCACGTAGATCCGCAATAGGTCGGCCGGGATCCGGGCCATGATTTCCGGAGTGAGCCCGAGGGGGCCGGGATCGAGCGCGGGATCGCCTGGCGGGTCGGCGCCGAGGGGGTCCAGCCGCGCCGCCATGTGGCCGAAGTTGCGGATGGCTTTGACGAGGGCCATGGCTGCGGCGACGTGCTTCAACTCATCGGGAGCCGGGAGCCGGGAGCCGGGAGCCGCTGGTTGCGTCACAACAAGTTCTCTCGCCTCCCGTGTCCCGCCTCCCGGCAGACCCAGACTCTCAAACACGCTCTCGTAGAACCGCTCTTCTCCCTGCAGGAGCGCATCGAGCCGTCGCAGGAAGCTTCCTGATTCCGCCCCTTGAATGATCCGGTGATCGTAGGTCGAGGTGATGGTCATGACCTTGGCGCCCCCGATCGTGCGGATCGCGCCGGTCGCGATGATCGAGCCCTGTCCCTTCATGAGGCGGGGCACCGATGCGACCGTCCCGATGGTGCCCGGGTTCGTCAGCGTAATGGTGGCGCCTGCGAAGTCGTCGGGGACGAGCTTATTGGTGCGCGCCTTGTCGACCAGCGTCTCGTACGTCGTGTGGAAGGTCGCGAAGTCCATGCCCTCCGCGTGCTTGATGACGGGGACGACCAGGGCGTGACTGCCGTCCTTCTTCTCCACGTCCACGGCCAGGCCGAGGTTCACCGCGTGCGGATCGAAGCGGTGCGGCTTCCCGTCGACGTCCTGGAAGGCGTGCGTCATGACGGGGAGCTCGCGCGCCGCCCGGACGATCGCGTATCCGATCAGGTGGGTGTAGGAGATCTTCTTGCCCGCCGCGGCGAGCTGCGCGTTCAGCTCACGCCGCCGTGCGTCCAACCCGTCGACGGTGATCTCACGGAACGAGGTGGCGGTGGGCACAGACAGCGAGTCCGCCATGTTCTGCGCGAGGCGGGCGGCGGGACCGGTGATCGGAGTCAAGCCGGGAGACGGGAGAGGGGAGACGAGAGGCGTGGCCACCGGCGCCACCGCGCTCCTCGTCTCCCGACTCCCGCCTCCCGCCTCCCGAAGCGCTTCGGCGGGGCTGGTCGGGATTACGGGTAGCTCGGCCAGTTTCCCGTTATCGAACAGCTTCCGCCACTCTTCTCCGACCGAGGCGGGATCGCGCAGGTATTGCTCGTACATGACCTGCACGAAGGCGGCGTTGTGGGTGCCGAAGACGAACTCGCTCACGGCTGCAATTTAATCAATCTGAACCACCAGCAGGTTCCTCCTCCCGCTCATACGGATCCCAGAGCCAGTGAAGGAAACAGGTCGGCCATTCACATAGTACTTGGCCCCAGGCAACTCTTTCCCCTTAAAGACAAACGTCCATCCGCTCTCTTTAGCCTCGATAGCGTATTCGATTCCCCTGCCGGTCTTCGCGCGTGAGAAAGCAACAATGTTGGTTCCAATAGCGAGATTCTCGATACTCATATCCTCCCAACCGGTGGGCACATGCGGATCAAAGACGACAGTCTTGTTGATCGCATCCGGCTGGATGCCAAACACATGCTGGATCAGCGGAAGCTCGATGCCGTAGCTGGTCCAGGCGATGGTGAAGCAGCCATAGTCGGGCATCATCTCGGTAATCGAACCTGGCGACTTCCGATTGAAAGTCTGCACGATCTTGTCCACGTACCACAGCGCTTCGTCGGTACGCCCGTAGTTGCCTTCTGAGACGGCCTGCACGCCCGTCGAGATGGTCATCATTGCCTGTCTTTCGACGGCAGACAGGAAGGGCCCGTACGCTCCGACATTTTCGTTGCGGATCTTGTCCAAAGCCGGTATCGCCCTGGCTCGAGGGGCGATGCCGGTCTCCATCGGCGTCGTGATGACCCAGTTCTTGTTGGTGATCCACCCCCTGCTTCCAGTCGGCATGGCGGAGAATTTCAGCTTCAGGTGCTCATAGTATCGAATCAGTTCCTTGTCTCTTTGGGTCAGGTTGTTCGCCCCCTTCAGTTCTATCTGCCTGATTGCTCCCTCCGCTGCGCTGATAGCCTGTGCCTTGGTCCCGTAGAAATCGGCGTACGAGCCTTCCTCTTCGAGCCAGAAATCTTCATTGATTTTCACTTCCAGCTGTGACGCCAGTTGCCGATATCGCTGTGCTGCGCCCGGCTCGTTCAAAATGCCGGCAATGCGCGCCGTGGCCTGCAACGCCTGTTGTGTGTAAACGGCGACATCGATCAATTCCGCATTCAACCCATACCCTTCCATGATCCCGTACCCTTCCGGGAACAGATCGTGGTTCTGGTCCATGTCGGTCAGGAGCCAGTTCATGCCCAGCTTCATGGCCGGGTACATTTCCTTCGCAAAGTCCAGGTCTCCTGTCCAGTCGAAGAGCTTGCCGACCGTAAGAATGAACTGGGCGGTTTCCTGGGTGTTGCCGGGGTTGGAAACCGCGCCGTTGGTCGTTACCTCGTGCACGATCCGGCCGTTGCCGTTCGCCTTCATCGACTGATTCCGTAGCAGACGGAGGGTTTGCTTGGCGAGATCGAAATCGCCCGATGCGATGAGCGCTTGCAAGGAATACGTTTCCGTGCCGAACCACCAGGGATATTCCATCAGGCCGCCGCCGAGTCCGCGGCCGATACCGGGAACTTCTCTGACCAGCCACTCGGTGTTGACCTTCACCCAGTTGTAGACTTCTTGCAAGCGGTGATCGGGGATTCTTATTCTCGCTCTTTCTATGATCGACGCATAGTGTCGCTTTTTCTTTTCGAGCAGGCTCGCGTGGTGCTTGGCCAGATACTTGTAGGTGTTTACGGCTGCGTTCTCGTCTGTTGCCGAGCCTGCGATAACGAAGGTCAGGGTGGAGGTACTCTGTGGGTCGACCGATAGGCTGTATCGGGATGCCGCTGTGACTCCCCGTCCACTCGTGTGTATCGGCTGTGGATCTGCGATTGGTTGTGGATCTGCGGACTCAGCGGCTCCCCAGACCGAGAACCAGCTGTTGGCGACGTCTCGGGCGATGAAGACGTTATCCGACCCTTGCCAGGTAACGACGTCCTGAGCGTCCGCAATCCCGAGTCGTTCTGAAAACCATACGGGGCGTAAATCCGTCTTGACTGAAAAGTCAAAGCGCAATCGTTTCTTCCGTGCGCCCGCGTTCTTGAACGTATACTGAACGATCAATCCCTCCTGGCCGTCCGGACTGAACTGAAAGCGCTCGATCTCCAAGCTGTCCAACACCGCACCATATCTGAACCGACTGCCAAAGGGGTAATTGACGAATTCGGCGCTCTCCGAGAGAGCGAATTCCCGATTGGTCGCCACATCGGTTACGGTTGCCCAGAAACCGTCTATCAGTTTGATCGGGTGGAGCCATAGCCCGCCCATTTCGCCCGGCAC
>WNGD01021664.1_pt1 | contig 10212 bp, 10 predicted proteins | sample 5400671 | NCBI WGS metagenome assembly WNGD01 (sample SAMN13153369, study PRJNA577476) | soil metagenome | isolation source: 40 cm soil or saprolite under grassland replicate 2 | place: USA:California | collected 2016-06-15
CGGCCGTAGTGGTGGACGGAAACCTGATCTCGTCGCGCACACCCGCCGACCTGCCGGACTTCTGCAAGGCGTTGATCGCGGCGCTATGCCAGGGGCCGCAAGACTAGACCGCTCGGTACCTTCGGAACGAAGTACGTGGATTTCGCGGGCATGACGTCCCCGGCGTCGGCGACCGCGAATACCTGCTCCACCCTCGTCGGGTTCAGCAGCACCGCCGCCGCTGCCTGGCCGCTCCGCACGGCATCGAACGCCGCGCGCGGATCGGGTGTGTAGGCGAGCATCGGCGTCGCGGTACCCGCGCCGAGGATGTGCCGCACGACCAGCGCATCGATGCGCGCCACGTCGAGCGCCCGCACCGCGGGCGTCCGGCCCAGTTCCCGCACCCGGTCGAGCGGCGCGTTGGGCTTGAGCGTGAGCGACACGTCGTACACCTCGGGGAACGCGACGATGCAGGCGGTGCCGTTGCGACCGAGCTCCGCGAGACGCTCGATGCGGTCCATGCACGGCGCCACCCGTCCGACGTTGAACCACGTGCGCCACTCCTCGACCAACTTGGTCGCGGACGGCGCGGCACCGAAGATGATCCGGTGAGTGGGGAGAATCGCCAGTCCCGGATCACCGGCCGAGACGACGAAGGAGAGCACTCGGTCCGCCCGCGGGTCGTCCCCCGCGTAGGCCACGGCGGTCTCGTAACGATGGTGTCCGTCCGCGATGTACAGCGGCGCCCGGCCCGCAAGGGCCGCAAGCTCGGCTGCCTTCTCTCCTTGAACCGTCCACATCCGGATCCTCACGCCGTCGAGCTCAGCTCGGGCTGCGGGCACACGCACCGCGGTCCGGGTGAGCGCCTGCGCGAGCGCCCGGTCGGGATCGGGCGCGACCAGGAGAATAGACTCGAGGCTCGTCCGCGTCGCCCGCAGCAGCGCGAGCCGGTCGGCCTTCGGGGCGGAGTGCGTCTTCTCGTGCGGCCGCACGCGCCGCGTCGCGAAGGGCTCCGCGCGGACGGCCGCGATCATGCCGACCCGAGTGCGGACCTCGCCCGCCGGGAGCGTGTAGTCCTGCGCCACGACGTACACCGACTCGGCGGCGTCGGTCTTCAGCACTCCTTCCCCACGCCACGCGGCAAGGAGGGCGGCGGCTCGGGCGTAGCGGTCTTCGGTCGGCGGCGCTTCCGGGAGAATGAGGTGGACGATATTGTGGAGGTCCCGCGCGGCGTAGCGCGCCCGCTCCTCCGGTGAGATCACGTCGTAGGGAGGGGCGATGAGTGCGCTCAGGCGGTCCTTCGCGGCGTAGCGCTCACCGCGGAACGGCGCCACGAGCGGAGGGGTGGGCGGATCGGCGTTCACGTACCCGGAGAACCTCGGTGTCCCTACGCGAAGCTCAACAAACGGTCGATCGCTGGATCGGCCAATATAAGGAGGGATACTTCTCGCCGCTGACCAACCTCGCCCGGCTGACGGAAGAGGTGGGCGAGCTCGCCCGCGAGATCAACCATCGCTTCGGCGAGAAGACGAAGAAACTGGAAGAGGCCGAAGGGTCGCTCGCGATGGAACTCGCCGACATCCTGTTCGTGGTGATCTGCCTCGCGAACTCCCAGGGGATCGACCTCGACCAGGCATTCGACTCCATGATACGGAAGGTCACCGCCCGCGACGCCGCCCGCTGGACCAGGAAGGAACGCTGACCTCCTCATAGATCCGTTGGTAGGAAACCAGCCGGTCGGGATCGACCTTCCCCTGCTCCGCCGCCTGCCGGACGGCGCACTGGGGTTCGCTCAGATGGCGGCAGTTGTCGAAGCGGCACTGGTCGAGGAAACGCCGAAACTCCGGGAAGCAAGCGCCGAGCGCGTCGGGGTCCACACCCCACGTTCCCGCGGCCTGCAACCCCGGCGTGTCGACCACGTACCCGCCGCCGACGAACGGCACGAGCTGGGCGGCGCGCGTGGTATGCTTGCCGGTCCCCCACCTCTCGGTCACCTCACCGATACGCAGGTCGAGGCCCGGGTGGAGGGCGTTCACCAGGCTCGACTTGCCGACGCCCGACGGGCCGGTCAGCACGGTGGCCCGGCCCCGCAGCAGGTCGCGGAGCGCGGCCAGCCCGTCGTGCACCTTCACCGACGAGGCGAGTGACTGGTAGCCTGCAGGGCTGTAGCGCTGCTGGAACGCTTCCAGCGCCGCTCGGTCGAGGTCGATCTTGTTGAGGACGATCACCGCGGGCAGCCCGTTCGCCTCGGCGATGACCAGGAAGCGGTCAATCATCCGAAAGTTCGGCGCCGGGTCCCGCGCCGCCGCGACGACGACGACCTGATCCACGTTCGCGGCGATGGGCTGCGGCCGCGGGCGCCCCTCCCCGGCCGCGCGCCGCGCGAGCACACTGCGCCGGGGGCGCACGCCGCAGATCGTGGCCGCCCCGTCCGCCTGCAGCTCCAGCTCGACCACATCCCCCGCGACGACGCGCTCGCCGCTCTGATGCTTGAGCTTCCCGCGCAGCGCCGCGATCCTCTCACCGCCCTCCGTGTGCACCCGGTAGGTCGAGCCCGTGCGTGCGAGGACGACGCCCGTGGTCACGGCCATTGCGCGTCCCCCGACTCGCGGCGCTTCACGTCGATGCAACGGTCGAGGTGCTGCTTGATCTCGTGGAGCGGGAGCGCGAGCACCGGCGCCAATGCCTCCGTCGGCGTCCCTCCCCACGACAGGTAGTCGGTCTCGAGGTGACCCACGGTGCGGTCGCCGGTCTCGGACCAGCGCACGAACAGCAGGGCGGCTCCGTACAGCCCTCTCGCGTCCGGCGTATCGTCGACGAAGGTGGCCACGGAGTAGGCGTGCCCGTCCTTGCCGCCGAACCCCGGCGCCCGCTCGTGCACCAGCTGATAGCCGCCCAGGGTATCGTCCGTCAGCTCCGCCGTAGAGACTCCTTCACCATGCTGCCGAGCAGGAACGCGATGTTCGCCGGCCGCTCGGCGAGGCGACGCAACAGGTACGGATACCAGTGGTCCCCGAACGGGACATAGACTCGCGCGTTGTAGCCTTCGCGCCGCAGCCGGTGCTGCAGGTCGCGCCGCACGCCGTACAACAACTGGAATTCGAAGCGGCCCGGGGGAATCCCCTTCTGTCGCGTGAACTCCTTCGCGTGGGCGATGATCTTCACATCGTGCGTCGCGATGCCGGGGTAGTTCCCCCCCTCGAGCAACCGGTCCATGCAGCGGACATAGCTCCGATCGACGTCGCGCTTGGCCGGGAAGGCGACGTCCGCGGGCTCTTTGTACGCCCCCTTGCAGAGCCGCACGCGCGCGCCGAGGGCGATCATGTCCTCCACGTCCCGCTCGGTGCGGCGCAGGTAGGACTGCAGGACCACGCCCACGGCGTCGCCGAACTCCGGATGGAACGCCTGCGTGAACAGCCGGAGCGTCCGGTCGACGTACGTCGACTGTTCCATGTCGATCCGCACGAACGACTCGAAGCTCCTGGCCTTGGCGATGATCGCCCGCACGTTCGCCAGGCATAGCGCCTCCTCGATGTCGAGCCCCATCTGCGTGAGCTTTAGCGAGACGTTCGCGTCCGCGCCGACGGCACGGATCCGCTCCAGCGTCTCGAGATACGTGTCCCGTGCCGCGCGGGCCTCGGCGCGGCTCTGCACCGCCTCGCCGAGCAAGTCGAGACTCGCCGAGACCCCGGCGGCGTTCAGCCGCTGGGAGGCGCCGACCGCGTCCGCGACCGTTTCACCTGCGACGAAGCGGGACGCGAAGCGCCGCGCCAGCCCGTTGGAGCGGACGAACCCGAATATCCGCGGTTGCTCGCTAAGCCAAAGGAGGCCGGCGCGGATCATCAGGTGCCAGGTGCTAGGCGTCGGGGGGCGTCAGGAATAGAACTTGCTGCCGCGGCTCGCCTGCGCCTGCAGGACCTCGCAGGGGGCGAAGCGGGTGCCGAGACGTTCGGCGAGCCGCTCCAGCTCGCCGACCACCCGCGGTGCGCCGAGGTCGTCCGCGTGGCGCAGCGGCCCGCCCCGAAACGGCGGGAACCCGAAGCCGAAGATGGCGGCGACGTCGCCGTCACGAGGACTCCGCACAATCCCGTCCCCGAGAGCGCGCGCCGCTTCGTTGAGCATGACCAGAACGAGGCGCTGAATGATCTCCGCGGGACGCACGCCCCCGTCCGGCTCGGTGCCGATCAACTGGTACACGGCGCTGTCGACCGCGCCCTTCTTGCCACGCGCGTACCTGTAGAAGCCCTTCCCTGCCTTGCGGCCGAGCCGGCCGTCCTTCACCATCCCGGCGAACGCGGGCGCGGGCGCGAACCGCTCGCCGAAAGCGTCGTGCATCACGCCCGCGACCTTCTCGGCGACGTCCAGGCCGACCTCGTCGAGCAGCGTGATCGGCCCGACGGGAAAGCCCCACTCCACCATCAAACGGTCCAGCTCGTCGATCGCGACGCCCGCTTGCAGCAGTTGCCCCGCCTCGTTCATGTAGGGCGTGAGAATCCGGTTGATCCAGAAGCCGGGGTTGTCCTTCACCACGACCGGCGTCTTCCCCATGCGCCGGCCGAACGCGACGGCCGTGCTGATCACCTGCGGCGCCGTCCGCGCGCCCGGGATCACCTCGAGGAGCGGCATGCGCGGGACGGGGGAGAAGAAGTGCATCCCGATGACCTGCTCGGGGCGGGCCGACGCCTCCGCGATCTTGGCAATGGGAATCGTGGAGGTGTTCGAGGCGAACACGGCTCCCTCGGGCGTCACACTCTCGACCTCGCGCAGCACCTGCTGTTTCACCCCGAGGTCCTCGAACACGGCTTCGATGACGAGATCCGCGCGACCGAAGCCGGCGTACCTGTCGCCGCCCGACAGGAGGGCGACCAGCCGCGCGTGCTCGTACTTCGTCATGCGGCGGCGTTTGAGCCGCTCATCGATGACGTCCCGCGCCGCAGCGAGGCCTTTCGCGACGCGTGCCAGGTCGGCGTCCTTCAGGCGCACGTCCACCCCGGCGTGCAGCACGGCGGTGCCCGCGATCCCGGATCCCATGAAGCCGGCGCCCACGATGGCGAGGCGCCTCACCTCGCAGGGCGGCGGGGCGTTGGGGACGCCCAGGTCCTTCTTGAGCTGGGTCGTCGCGAAGAAGATCTGGACGAGCTTGCGGGAAACGTCGGTGACCGCGAGCTGGCCGAAGAGCTGCGATTCGCGCTTCAGGCCCTCGCCCAGCCCCCGTTTCATCCCGTGCTCCACGGCCTCGAGGGCGGCGAGGGGCGCGGGGTAATTGCCCCCCGTCTGCTTGAGCACCTGCTTCCGGGCCGTCCGGAAAACGACGCTCCTGCCGAGCGGGTTGCCGTCAAGGAGCCAACCGGCGACGCCGCCCAGGCGCTTGCGCCGCGGGCGCCAGCCGCCCGCCATCCGCTTCACCGCCGCGAGGGTGACGTCCCGCAGGATGGCCGGATGAACGAGCTCGTCCACGATGCCGAGCCGGAAAGCCCGCTGAGCAGGCTCCGTCTTGCCGGCGAGACGGAGCCTGCTCAGCGGGCTTTCCGGCTCGGGCCGATCAGCCGGGGCAGCCGCTGGCAGCCACCGGCGCCCGGGAGGATTCCGAGCTGCACTTCGGGCAGCCCGAGCTGCGTCTTCGGGTGATCGGTCGCGACCCGATAGTGGCAAGCGAGCGCGAACTCGAGACCGCCGCCGAGACAGGCCCCGTGGATCCCCGCGGCGATCGGCTTTGGAAAGCGGGCCACGCGCTCGAGCATCTCCTGCCCTTCGGCCGAGAGACGCTCAGCTTCGGCCGCGGTCGTGAGCGCGACGAATTCTTCGATGTCCGCACCGGCGATGAACGTGTCGGGCTTCCCGGAAAAGAACGCGACCGCCTGGACCGCGCGGTCGCGCTCGAGCGCTTCCAGCGTGGCGAGGAAATCGTCCTTAACCGAGCGGGAGATCTTGTTGACGGGCTCGCCCTTCAAGTCGATGGTGACGAGGGCGACGCCGTCGGCGACCTCCCAGGCGAGCGCTGACCCAGGCATCAGCGCCGCTCCAGGACCATGGCGAAGCCCATGCCCCCCTGCGCGCAGATCGAGAGCAGGCCGAACTGCACCTCCCGGCGCGCCATCTCGTTCGCAAGCGTCGTGACGATCCGGCCGCCCGTGGCGCCGAACGGGTGCCCGATCGCGATCGAGCCACCCATCACGTTGATGATCTCCTCGTTCAAGTCCCACCCCTTCTCCTCGAAGCCCCGCAGGTTCGAGAGCACCTGCGCGGCGAAGGCCTCGTGGATCTCGACCAGGCCGAGGTCCTTCCACTGGATCCCGGCCCGCTCGAGGGCCTTGGGGACCGCGAAGATAGGCGCCTGGAGCAGCTGCCATCCCGGATCGACCGCCGCGACCGCGTACGACCGGATATAGGCGAGGGGGGTGTGGCCCAGCGCCTGCGCCGCCTCCTCGCTCATCAGCAGCACGGCCGAGGCACCGTCGGTGAGGGGCGACGAGTTCGCGGCCGTGACCGTCCCGTACCGGCGGTCGAAGACGGGCTTGAGCTTCGCCATCTGCTCGAGCGACGTGTCCCGCCGGACGCCGTTGTCCTGCGTGATCACCGGCTCGTCGGGCTGGACGGGGAACCAGGGAACGATCTCCGCGGCGAGGCGCCCGTCGTCGGTGGCCTGGGCGGAGAGCTGGTGGCTGCGGAGGGCCCACCGGTCCTGCGCTTCGCGCGCGATGTGGTTTTCCTTGGCCATCTTCTCGGCCGACTGCCCCATGGTCTCCCCGGTGGACGGCTCGGCGATCGCGGGCGACACCGGGACGAGGTCGCGGGCGCGGATGTGGCTGAACGCCCTGAGGCGCGCTCCCAACGTCTTCGCTTTGTTCGCCTCAACCAGGATGTCCGCGAGGCGGCGCGAGGCGAGAATGGGGATGTCGGAGAGCGACTCGACGCCCCCGGCAATCACCACGTCGGCGTTGCCGAGGGCGATCTGGTCGTGGGCGGCCGAGACGGCCTGGGCGGCCGAGGCGCAAGCGCGGTTGAGGGAGTAGGCGGGGATCTCTTTCGGGAACTGTGGAAGCAGGCTCACCTCGCGGGCGACGTTCGGCACGAGCGCGGACGGGACGACCTGCCCGAAGATGACCTCGTCCACGTCCCCGCCGTCCAGCTGCGTCCGCTCGAACAGCTCGCGCGCGACGGCGCGCGCCAGATCCACGGCGCGCGCCTCCTTGAGCGCGGTTCCCGATTTGCAGAACGGCGTCCGATAGCCGGCGACGATGGCGACCCGCCTTCCGTTGGCAGTCGACATTACATTCTCCTCCAGGATCGACGAAACCTACCACAGGGCCCGCAGAGCGGCCAAGACACCCGATGCCCACGGACACCGAATTCTCCCACCGGACCCGCGCCGCGGCGCTCCGGTCCATGAGCGAGCAGCCTGTGGACGTCCTGATCATCGGGGGCGGCATCACCGGCGCCGGGATTGCCCGCGAGGCGGCGCTGCGCGGATACCGCACCGCCCTCGTGGACAAGGGGGACTTCGGCGGCGGCACGTCGTCCCGTTCGTCGCGGCTCGTGCACGGCGGCATCCGCTATCTCGAGCAGTTCCACCTCCGGCTCGTCTATGAGGCGTCCCGCGAGCGCCGCGTGCTGCTCGACATCGCGCCTCACCTCGTGCGCCCGCTCGCCTTCCTCTTTCCCGTGTACCGCGGGGCCCGCGTGCCGCCCTGGGAGCTTCGCGCCGGGATGTGGCTCTACGATCTGCTCGCCGCCTTCCGCAACGTGCGGACGCACCGCTGGCTCCATCGCAAGGCCGTGCTGCGGCTGGAGCCGGGCCTGCGGGAGAAGGAGCTCCGGGGCGCCGCGTTGTACTACGACGCGCAAACCGACGACGCCCGATTGGTGATCGCCACGATGCGAAGCGCCGCCCGGGCGGGCGCGCTGGTGGCGAGCTATGCCGAAGCGACGAACCTCATCAAGCCCGATGGCCGCATTTGCGGGGCGACGGTCCGCGACCAGCTGACCCGCCAGCCCCACACGGTGCGCGCCCTGGTCGTCGTGAACGCGGCGGGACCCTGGGTGGACGAGGTGCGGCGGCTCGATGACGCGCGCGCCGAGCCGCTGCTGCGCCGCACGAAGGGGACGCACGTCGTCGTTCCCCGGCACCGGCTCGGGAACAGCTACGCGGTGACGCTCACCTCGCCGATCGACGGGCGCGTGATGTTCGTGCTACCGTGGGGGGATCAGAGCTACATCGGCACCACCGACACCGATCAGGGCGGCGCGCCGGACGACGTGCGCGCCACGGGGGACGACGTCGTCTATCTGCTCCGCTCGGCCAACGCCTTCTTCCCGCAGGCGCGCCTCGCGCCGGGAGACGTGGTGTCGACCTGGGCAGGGCTGCGGCCGCTCCTAGCGCCGGCGCACAGCGGCGCCGCATCCGAGGTGTCCCGCGAGCACCGGGTCGTGGATAGCCCGAGCGGGCTGATCACGATCGCCGGCGGGAAGCTCACCACGTTTCGCGTCATGGCGCAGGACGTCGTGGATCGAGCGGCCGACCGGCTGCACGAGCTGGACGGTCGCCCGCGGGCGCCGCGCCCCCGAACCGACCGGCTGGCGCTCCCGGGCGGGGAAGCGGCCGATCTCGAGGTCCTCGTGGAAGCAGCCCGCGCGCGCGGAGCGTCGGAGACCACCGCGCGCCATCTCGTGGCGAGTTACGGCAGCGAGTCGGCGGGGGTGTTGAACCTGGCGGACCGGGACCGCCCGCTCGGGCAGCCGATCGTCCTCGGGCGGCCTGAGATCTGGGCCGAAGCGACCTACGCCGTGGAGCGGGAGATGGCCCTGCGCCTGACCGACGTGTTGATGCGGCGACTGCACCTGTTCCACGAGGACCGCCACCAAGCGAGTGGAGCGGCGCCGCGCGTGGCCGAACGGATGGCGGAGCTGCTCGGGTGGGATGGGGCACGCGCGGCCGAGGAGCTGGAGGCCTACGGGCAGGAGGTGGAGCGCTCACGCGCATTCCTCCAGGAGGTGGCGAGAGCCGGCAGACCTTGATACTATGGGTTCCGCCCCCGACAGGGATGCTCGTGTCACGTCAGTGCGGTCACCTTCCCACCATGCTCATTGCCGCGGCCGGGCTCGCTTGCGCCCGACCGGACGCGCCAGCGGCGACGCGGGACTCTCACACCCCCCCCGGGCCTCCGAGCCTCCGCGGCCCCTCTGACTCCCTCATCCCGGAAGGCCCGCTCGGCGCGGCGATTGGCCGCGGCCGCGCGCTGCTCGCGGCCACACGGGAGAGCCTCCCCGACCACGTGGGCAACGGCCTCCGCTGCGTGAGCTGCCATCTCGACGCGGGCCGGCGTCAGACCGGCTCATGGGTGGGGGTGTACGCGCGCTACCCGCAGTACCGCGCGCGCAGCGCTACGGTCGAAACGATCCAAGACCGCGTGAACGATTGCTTCCGGCGCAGCATGAACGGCGCGCCCCTCGCGACCGATAGCCCCGACATGCGCGACATCGTCGCGTATCTGTGGTTCCTGTCGCGCGACGTCCCGATCGCGGCCCCACAGGGAGCGAACCGCCTCCAGAAGTGGGCGGCCCTGAAATCGGACACCGTAGCCGGCGCGGCGGTATTTGCGACCGCGTGCGCGAAGTGTCACGGCCCAGACGGCCAGGGCACCCAGATCGCGCCGCCGGTCTGGGGGCCGAAGTCCTTCAACGTCGGCGCCGGGATGGCGCGCGTCCGCACGGCGGCGGCGTTCATCAGGGACAACATGCCGTTCGACCAGCCGGGGACGCTCAGCGACCAGCAGGCGTTCGATGTGGCGGCATACATGGATTCGCGCCAGCGGCCCGACTTCCCGGACAAGATCAACGATTGGCCGAACGGGGATGCGCCGCCCGACGTCGCGTACCCGACCCGCGCGGCCCAACGCAACGGGACGCGCGTCCCCCGCGGGCGCTCGCCATAGTGGTCGCACGCTCACTTCTTCATCATCACAGCGGGGGTCCTTATGCTGGATCTGAACTCCCTGACGACTCCCCGCCGCGGATTCCTGGGACGGCTTGCGGCGGGCGCCGCCGCGCTCGGCCTGGGCGGGCTCGTTGCCCCGGCCGAGGCCGCCGCCGAGCGGAGAGTCGCACCCCACACGCCGGCGAATCCCGAGTTCGAGGCGTGGCTCAACAAGATCACCGGCAGGCACAAGATGCTGTACGACGTGCCGGAGCCGAACGACGGCGTCGCGTTCGCGTGGGCGCGGGTGTTCCTCAATA
>WNGD01022930.1_pt1 | contig 10212 bp, 12 predicted proteins | sample 5400671 | NCBI WGS metagenome assembly WNGD01 (sample SAMN13153369, study PRJNA577476) | soil metagenome | isolation source: 40 cm soil or saprolite under grassland replicate 2 | place: USA:California | collected 2016-06-15
TCGGCGTATGCTGACTGCTGATGTTCCGGCCCGCGAACAGATCGTCCACCTTGCCGATCCCGATGCGCACGATGCCGGCATCGGCCATCAGGTCGAGCAGCGTCGTCCCAATCGGAGCAAGGGAAAAATCCCTGCGATTGGCCGTGCGGCGGTAGTCCCCTGCCTTGCCCTCGAACGGCCGCGCGATCACCCGGCTGACGGCGTCCTCGCCCACGAGCATCTCCCGGGCGACCGTACAGGCTTGATACAGCTCCGCGAGGGGCACCGTCCGCTCGTGGGCCGCAATCTGAAAGACCGAGTCCGCGGAGGTATAGACGATCCATTTGCCCGTCCGCTCATGCTCGGCGCCCAATGCGTCAATGATCGCGGTGCCGGATGCGGCCTTGTTACCCAACCAGCCGCGTCCCGTCCGGCGCGCGAAGTCGTCCAGCAATGCAACAGGAAATCCGTGGGGATACGTTCGAAACGCCTTCTCCAACAGCACCCCGCAGATTTCCCAGTGTCCCGTGGTGCTATCCTTCCCCGCCGATGCCGGCTGAGCTATCCCGTGCGCTGCTGTGGGGCTGACCCCGGGCGCAAGCCCGGGGATCACGAAACCCTCCCGGCATTGTCCCAGTCCCAGCCGCTCCAGATTGGGAAGCGTCAACCTCCCCACCGCGCGCGCGACGTTGCCGAGGGTGTCCGAACCGGCATCGCCGTAGTCGGCGGTATCGGGCGCGGGTCCCGCGCCGAGTCCATCGAGCACGATGATCGCCGCCCGGCCGGTGCCGAACTTCACGTCGCGACTCGCGGCAGGCGCGAGCCGAGTCCCGTCAGCACCTCGTGCGGCACCGCGCCACTCCAGTCCCCCAACTCCTTCAAGGTGATGCGCTGCTTCGCGTCTGCGCCGACGAGCGTCGCGACATCGCCGACCTGGACCTCGAGCGTGCCGGTTTCGACCAGCGCCATGTCCATCTGCACGAGCCCCACAATCGGGCAGCGTTGCCCGCGCAACAGCACGGCCGCACCGCCGGTCGCGACGTTCCGCCGCAGGCCGTCGGCGTAGCCGCAGCGCAGCGTTGCGATCACGGTGTCCCGCTGGGCCGTCCAGCTCGCGTTGTAGCTCGCAGTGTCCCCCTGTTTCATCCGCCGCACACTCAGCACCCTGGCCCGAACACTCACCACGGGCCGGGGCTCCGGCAGATCGGCCACGGGCGAGGCACCGTACAAGAAAATGCCCGGCCGGATCAGGTCGAACGCAAACTGCTTGCCCCGCAGCGCGGCGGCGCTATTGGCGACGTGGAGCACTGCGGGCCGGCGCGGCAACCGTTTCACTGCGCCGAGAAACCGTTCGAGCTGCTGCTCCGCCGACCCATCGCGACGGTCGGCGGAGTGGAAATGCGTGTAGCAGCCTTCCAGCGACGGCGTGTCGACCGCTGCGCCCAGCTCTTCGACTTCGTCCCACCGCACGCCGGCTCGACCCATCCCCGTGTCGATCTCGATATGGAAGGGACGCTCGCCGCGCGTCGTCCATTCGAGAATGCTGCCGGCATCGCCGAGCGACGGCGTCAGCTCGTGGCGGTCATAGGCGTCGAACAGCTGCGCGCGGGCGGGCATGAAAACGAGGACGGGACGCGTGATGCCGGCCGCCCGCAGCTCGGCGCCTTCTTCGATCGTCGCGACGCCATAGCCCCAGGGATCGAGCTGCTCGAGAGCCGTAGATACTCGGACGGCTCCGACCCCGTACGCATTCGCCTTGACGACAGGGAGGAGCCGAGTGCCTGCTATCTTTGCTATCGTTCGGGCGTTGTCGACGAGGGCTTCCACGTCCACTTCCACCCAGGCCTCGCCCTTCGTTGACACGCTCACTGGCGCGGGTATGATACCCGGCCCGGAGGCTAAATGCAAGGCGATTCAGCGCTTGGACGTGCTCTGGGGCTCGTGCGTGAATTGCGCCAGCGGTGTCCGTGGGACCGCGCGCAAACCCCGCAAACGCTTCGTCCCTATCTGGTCGAAGAGGCGCTCGAGCTCGATCACGCGATTCAAACCGACGATCCCGAAGCGATGCGCGATGAGCTGGGCGATCTGCTGTTGCATCTCGCGTTCCAGATCGCGATCGCCGAAGAGCGATCGCAGTTCAATGCGGAAGTCGTCACGCGCACGCTCGAAGAGAAAATGTGGCGGCGCCATCCGAATCTCTTCAGTGAATCGCGCGTCAGCCGGGATGACCATGCCGGGTGGGAGCTCGTGAAACGGCGTGAGCCGAGGACCGGCGGGAAGCGCAGCACCCTCGCGGGACTGCCTCCTACGCTGCCGCCCCTGCTCATGGCGTACCGGCTGCAGGAGCGAGCCGCCGGCATTGGATTCGATTGGCCCGATGTGAGGGGACCGCTGGCGAAGGTGAAGGAAGAGACCGCAGAGCTGGAAAAGGAGCTGGGCGCGGGGCGCAGGGAGCAGATTGAGGAAGAGATCGGTGATCTCCTGTTTGCCGCAGTCAATCTCGCGCGCAAGCTCGGCATTGAAGCCGGTCAGGCGCTCGAGCGGTCGAATCTGAAATTCATGGCGCGATTTGAGAAAGTCGAAAAACTCGCTGAGGAGCGCGGGCTGGAGATGGGCCGGGCGACGCTGGAGGAGTTGGATCGACTGTGGAACGAGGTCAAGGCGCGGCGCTGACGGCTCTGCGCTACGCGTTCAGCACGTGGCATGAGTGGGAAGGTGAGCGTGCCAGCCGCGATGCTCACGATGTAGAAAGGTGGGAAGCCCGACGATGCGCTCAGGAATACCAGGCCGCTGCCCAGCTGGCGCTTGTCGCGATATCGCTCCGTGGCCAACCGGATCCGACGTTGCATGCGTTCGCCTGGTATCAGCCTGACCCCACGACCGGCGTAATACATCCCGACCTTGCCGAGCATCTGGCCGCTGGTCGCCGCGATGACGAGGGGCCAGCGGAGTTCCGGCGGTACGAGGAGCGAGGTGGCCAGCAGATACGCCTCGGCGTGCAACAGTGGAATCATGGCGCTGCACGCGCAGAAGGCGAACGTGCCGAGCACAACGAGCAGTGGATCCACAGGCGTCCCCCAAGCGGAGAACCCCACCAACAAAAACGGCCGAGCGAGTCGCTCAGCCGTTTCCAATGTGCGACCTCATACCGCCGTCCGCCATAGTGTGCGGCCGGGACTCGAACCCGGGATCCCGGTCCGGCGCCCTCTTTCCCTCGTGGGAGTTGAACCCACGTCGCGCCGGCCTCCGGTAGTAATCCAGCCACCCGCACACTTCTCTGCATCTCAGTCCTTATACGGATCGAACTCGTCCGCTCCAGCCATCACGACGATCAACGGCCGGAGCGTATGCAGCACCTCGACGGTCGCTCCCTGCGCCTCGAGCACGTCGGGCAGACGGCGATAGACGTGCGGGCTCTCATCCGTGCCCCCGCCGCGTAGCACGACACCCTTCTGCTTGATCCACTCGTTCATCATCTCGCGCGAGATCGCACCTTCCTTGATCACCTTCCCGCGGCGACGCTTGCCCGCGGCGGCGGTCCGGCTCATGACGCGCCCCGCGCCATGCACCGTCGAGTACAAGGCGCGCGCCTGCAGCTGCCGCGTGGCCGGATCGGCCGGCGTGGCGCCCTGCAGAATCACGGCGTTGTCGCCCATCGAGCCGCCGACGAATCCCTTCTGCCCCGGAAACGCCGGCGTGGCACCCTTGCGGATGACATACAGCTGCTCGCCGCCATGCTCCTCGAGCCACGCGAAGTTGTGATGGTTGTGCACCAGCTCCACCTCGCGCCCACCAAGGATCGAGACGACCTTGCGTGCGACCCACTCACGGCCGGCGTAGGCATAGCGGCCGGCAAGGTTCATCAGCTGCCAGTACGCATCGCCGATCGGTGCATGCACGTCGAGCAGTGCCTCGCGCTCGGGCGCGCGCTCGCCCCACTGCTTGTCCTGCGACAGCGCGAGGAAACCGTGCGCCACGCCGTAGCCGAAGCCGCGCGAGCCGAAATGCACGCCGACCCAGATGTCGTCATTCTCATCGGCGAACACGTCGACGTAGTGGTTGCCCGAGCCAACCGTGCCGAGCTGCTCACGGGCCTTGGCACGCAGGCGGTCGCGCTCGTGCCGGTCCGGCACAGCGTCCCACGCTGGCTCCTCGAACAGCGGATCGCTCGTCGGCGCGTCGCTGGCGCGATTCCTCAAACCCACGCCAAACGACAGCGAGGCCTGAATCTCATCGGCGAGCTCGCGCAGCCGTCCCTGGAGCTGCGGCAGCGCCACGTCGGTGCGGATCGCGGCGTTGCCGCAGGCGATGTCGAACCCCACCCCCACGACCGAGACCTTGTCGCGATACGCCGCCACGCCGCCGATGGGCATGACGTACCCCAGGTGGCCGTCCGCCATGAGCGCGGCTCGCTCGGCGCGGCTCGCGACGTCGCGGAGCTGCGCCAGAGTGTTGGGTTCGTGCGAACCAAAAATCTCGACCTGCGTCATGATCACCAACCTCCTCCCGAGCCGAGGTAGGGGCGCAGTATGCTGCGCCCCTACACTGCCTTGGCAACCTGATTTGTATGCTACCCTGCCGGGATGAGGGGGACAGCCGGCCCGCGGGCTCACCCCGGCACTGCGCCTCAGAACTCGTCATCCCAATCCTTCTCTTCTTCCTGCTCGCGCTCCTTGTAGAAGCGGCGCCACTCGTCGCGGATGTCCCGCGAGGACTGCCGCACGGCGTTGATCAGCTCGGCCCGCAGCCGCACGCGTGCCCCCACGACGTCGACAAAGCTGATCCAGCGGCGACGCGGCCAGCGATCGAGCTCGCGCTCGACGAACTCCGCCATCACGCGGCTGACCGTCCAGCAGCCCTTGACCGTATCGAGCACGAAGTAGTCGCTGTACCTCAGTGCTTCATTCCCGTGTTCCATGCGATCCTCACTGGCCCGGGCCGAGCGTTCCATCCCGTTCGGGAGTCGCGGTCCTTCGGGGATTTCCCGCCCGGACCGGGCCAGAAACAATGCGCCCCATCGCGTGTCCGGCACGGGATGGGGCGAGGAATGCGCTGGAAAAGGGGGCTTTCCGCTTAGCGCAGTCCTCCCGTGCCGACTAGACCTCTCCCACGGCAGGCTCGGTACTCGAACCTCCCGACGTCTACTGGACTGATTCGCTTGGACTGCGCGGCAACCAGCATGTTGCGTCTCCTCAAAACAAAAATCGCGTCACCGTGGCCACACCTGGGGCAGCCAATGCGGGACGCGACTCCCTTGAAGCGAGGGGAACTCTAAAAACGAGACCTCAAACTGTCAAGGCCGATAATAAAGTCCAGCGTAGCGTTCGTCCCATGGGCCTTCTCGAAAATCTCCGCGTGCCGGCCACGGAAGCGGCCATCGGACTCCGGAGGAATGCTATGCGCGATGAGACTCAGTGTTGCACATCAAAGTTGATATCAGACGGCGCTGACACGGAGGTCGTCTAGCGCCAATCAGGCCATGGGCTGAGCACGGTTCGGGCGCGCCCGGTTGCGCCATCGAGTAGCCGAAGCGTGATCCTCTCCTCCGTGAGCTTGACCTTTCGTTTGTAGAGCCCGAACCCGTCGCGATATATCCGCGTGAAGAGGCGGTACATGTTTCGAAGCGTTACCACGGCCCACGCTGCTTCTTCGGCTTGTGCGACCTTGATGAGGATGACACCCCGGCACTCGGCGAGTGGAACCTTGTGGTCGTTCCAGAAGTCTTCGTCACGCGTGAGAATGTACCGGCGGAGGCGGTCAGCGTTGCGCACATGGAAGCGATAGTCTTCCCTTTGTGCCACGAGGGCTCGATGCTCGCTTACATGGAGCACATCGAGATGTTGGGAACGAAGGATACGGACGGTCTCGGCTTCGATGTTGTGATCTGCGTACAGGCGCCACTTGTACTGACGATATGGTTGACTCTTGCGACGCGGCACTATGGGACCTCCAGGCCGACAGACACGATCGGCCACACGAACCCAGGGTAGTGCCGCCAAGTGTAGTCCACCCTGCAGGCCAATTGAGACGGAAGCTCATGGCGAAGACCGATCGCGGCATCGTAGCCCACGAACATGCTGTTAGCCACATGCTCGTTGATGAGGACGGCGGTGATTCCCACCCGGGGGACCAGCGACGTAGTTCGGTTTGGGCCGAAGGCCACCGAATACCCGATGTTGGCGACGTTGATGAAACCGCTCTTCCCCTCAAAGCCGATCTCAACATCACCACACAGGCCCGTGTGCGTGGTAGCGCAGGTCATCCCGCCAGCCAACACGATGTGCTTGGTCGCGCTCGCCGGGAAGGCGAGTCCCAGGTTGAGGACGCCCGAGTTGAGCAAGGGCGACTGAGCCCGTGCAGGATTGGTGAGCAACACTAGGGCGCTGAGAGGCGCAAGGACCGATTTCATGCTTATGGGAACCAGAGCGCGGAAGCAACCACAACCCGGTCCCGACAGAAGTTGCCGGAGCAGCCTGCAAGTGCGAGCAGTCGGGCGAGGGTCACGGCGGCCTTCATACTATCTATAGCGGAAACTGCGAGCGACATCTGTAATGAGCGAGCCGCTGCCTAACGAGATGCGCTTAAGCTGCAGCCTGCGGCGGCCGCAGACAAGAATGACCGTTCCCTAACCGAGCGGCCGCCGCGGGCCGGGCTTCAAGCGCCGGTTAGACGCCACGTCCACAAACGCTCCTCTCGCTGGTGTCATGGGTTGGCCGCCTCGCACATGGTCAGGATGCCCTCGCCGAACTGCGACCTCGGGTCGTAGCCCTGTGGGTTGTGTTCGAGGAAGCAGCGCGCGACAGCCGCCTGGTGATCCCGTGGGCGGGCGGTGCGCTGGTGTGAGGGCCGCAGCTGCTGGTAGCCGAGGGTCACCGCCACACCGGTCAGCATCCCCAGCACAAAGATCAGGGCGCGGATCATCATCTCGTCTCCGGTAAGGGGAAAGGGAAGTGGCAGTTGTCGCAGAGGGCAGCGCCCATGGGTGAGAAGGCGTGGCTAAGTGGCGTCTAACGAGATGCTCCTAAGCTGCGGCGCGTTGCTGTCATTGCACAAACGGATGACCTCCACAGAAAAACGGCGCCGTCAGCTTCAGGCGCATGTTAGGCGGCGAGCAAGCGCAATTTGGCGCTTTGGCCAAGGCGACTACGCAGGAATGAGCGGACTTGTTGAGCATCTTCAGGACTCGCAATGGCCCTCTTTGGCAGAAAGTACGCGATAGAGCGCGATGGAAAGAGTAGAAAGTGCTCTTTCGTCTCCAAGACCTCCGAGAATGCCTCCCAGCGCACGAGCGTATTCGCAAGGGGATTGCTCATTCTAAAGCCCTCGTCCGAAAACTCGTGTGTCTGCTCCTGTTGCAGACTGGGGGTCTGTCGGTAGAATCGCGCAAGCTGCCACCGCTGCAAAAACGGTAGGCCCGCAAAGATGAGCCCAAAGATTAGGAGATATGGAAGGACCGTAGCGAAGATTGCGGCCGCCGAAAAGCCCTGCAAAGCTTGGACGACCACTAACGCGACCACGACGACCGCTACTAGTGCCAGAAAGATCCAAAAACCGCGCTTCCTACGCAGCATTAATGTCAAGACGCGTGCGTGCTCGGCAGGCGTAGGGCGAAAGGAAAACCGCAGGACCATTTGCTTTGCGAGCCGCCTAACGAATCGCGCTTAAGCTGCGGCGCCAAGCTTGAGTGTTCACAATCAGAATTCCATTACACCGCATGTAAGACGTCCTCCGGATTCATTGCGGACGGGCGCCGACAGCTTCAAGCGCATGTTAGGCGGCAGCCATGTTCCGCAGAGCCCGCTACGTTGGCGGTTGCGGTTGCGCACGCAGAGAGATCGCCAAGGCCCCGAGCCCGACCATCAGCCAAAGAAGCGCGCGTACCGGCGACCCGGTCATGAGGTGGATGCCCGCAATGATGAAATCAAGGATAGCGATATCCAGGGTCGCGATCCTGAAGACCGCCGCCATGGGAATGCCGGCATCGTGAAGGAGCAACATTTCGGAGAGCGCAGCCTTCCCCGCGTCATGCGCATCGGTGCCGAGATTCATTGGGATACTGTCCTCGTACATCCGTCTGACGTACGAAGCCATGACCCGATAACCAGCGATCGTTCGCGCCCGCTGGAGCGCTGTCCATACGGCGGTGTTTTCCGTTGAATCACGAGGAGTAGACTGGAAATACGCCAGCCCTAATCGCTGAGCAAGAACATGTAGGGTGGGTGTCACACTCGCGTTTGCGACTTTGATTCTTGCTAACAATGCGAGTACACGAGGACTATTGGGCCCGAGGTAATTCCATAACTCCGGCACGTTCATGTAGAGCGCCGTTGGCGGGAACGCGGGCGGGCGAATTCCGAGCGTCGTGGGCACTTGCGCCATAACACTATCAAACCCCGCATCCGTCATCACCGAGTACGCAAAGGTATGGATGTGTTCGAAATTCCGGAGCCCAAGATCGAGAGCTCGATCGATGGTCATGACCTGCTGGTCGATATGGCCCGTCAGGTTCATTCCCAGACGCTGCGCCTCGAACAGCGCTCCCTTGAACTCCGGCTCCCGAAGTCGCCAGTAGAGTTTGATGTTCCGAATACCGAGTGCGTAGTACTCACGCACCTTTGTAGCTGCTGCTGCGGAGTCCGTCACGACGATCTGGTGGGCGAGTGGTGTGCGGCCCGACTCAGGAGAAATGATCTGCGCCCCGCTGGGATAGAAATCGGGGGCACTCGGCGTGCGCTCCATCCATTTGAGAAGCATCGGCATCCATCGTTCCGAGCTGCCCACGTCACGCACCGCTATCACGCCATAGGGCAAGTACGTTTCAGCAAAGACGCGCCGATAAGCCTCGATGGAGTCGGCCTGCATCGTGAGTGAATCAGGAAGGACAAGAAACGTGTGCAGGTGTGCGTCAATCAAGCCGGGCGTGAGCAGGTGGCCGTGCGCGTTTATCACTAGCTTGGCTGAAAGCTTGGTTGCGGTACTCGGGAAAACGGAAACGATGATCCCGTCACGAACGAGAATCGTTCGATCCCTCTCCACTCGACCAGCGCGGACGTCGAGAACTGACGCGTGAACGATTGCGAGATCTATCGGCTGCGAGTGACCCTTGGCCCTGACGAGTGACTGGGGAAGAAGCAACAGCGCCAAAATGCCGAAGGACCGAGCTAGCATAGGTGTAGACCCTTGATGCGGATGCGGTGACGGCTTCGGGCCGCCTAACGAGAAGCGGCTGAGCTGCGCCGCCGTGCTGTGCAGTTCATAAATGCAATTCTACTACGACGGGCGGCGCCAGCTCCAGCCGCTTGTTAGGCGCCCGCGCGGCGGAACCACTAGCGGGAGTCGACGCGGATCGGCGCAGGAACACTAATCACTAGCGGCGGATAGTGACGACCACACACCAACCATTCACGCGCTCTACTCTGGCAATGAGCGATGGAATCCGTCGCGGCCGAGTCCAGCAGCACAAATAGGACTGTTTGCTCCAGGCGGCGGCCAGCCATACTGGGATCGCGCCATTCTTTTAACCCATTACGAACGGCACCTGTGAAACCTGGATGAGCACTTGTGAGAATCTCGAATGTTGTCAACTCAGGATTCCCGAGTGAGTCGAGCAGCACGCGAAAGCGAACAGGTCCCTGGACGTTAGCTTGTTTCAGTACATCGTTATACCGGAAGGCGGGCGGCGGCACCGTGCTGGCCTTTGCGCACGCTATCAGCACCAGAAGTCCCACCGAAGCGATTCTGATTGGACTATGCATCCGATAACTCTGCGGTGCGCCTAACGAATCGCGCTTAAGCTGCGGCGCCGAATTGGAAGGTTCACAAGGGGAATTCTACCCACCGCACGTAAAACGTTCTCGAGATCCATTGGGGACGGGCGCCGCCAGCTTCAAGCGCTGTTAGGCTGCGCACCACAAGTCATAGCTCGGGTCCGTCCTCGCCAGGAACTCAGAGGGGCACTCACCGTCGCTTACCTCCCATTGGAATTGTGAGGCCGAATGGACGGCTGTTCGGGACTCGCCACGCGCGCCGCGACCAAGCGCAACGGGACCTTCATTTGGAAAGCGCTTTAGAATCGAACCGAACCACCCCGACGCATGCCAGCTTCCGACTCGGAGCCGACCACGTGGGTGTTCACAAAAAGACTTGGTTTGGGGAGAGTTGCGCAGCCTAACGAATCGCGCTTAAGCTGCGGCGCGCTGTAAAAAGATTCATTCCATAATCTACGCGCGCCGC
>WNGD01025230.1_pt1 | contig 10212 bp, 12 predicted proteins | sample 5400671 | NCBI WGS metagenome assembly WNGD01 (sample SAMN13153369, study PRJNA577476) | soil metagenome | isolation source: 40 cm soil or saprolite under grassland replicate 2 | place: USA:California | collected 2016-06-15
GTTTTAACCATCGCGTCGGCGGCTTCGACAGCCCCGACAAAACCGCGGGTTTCTATCAATCCCAACGCCTCGTTCACGTTAGCTCCTTGTTGGTCCGGCGCGTAAAGTACCAAAAAGCCTGCACAAAAGCAATTGACCGGATAAAAGTGTGCTTCGTGGTTTCTGCCCAGGCGCAAACTCCTCAAACGGCGAAGCCTGGTTCCAAGAAGGGGGACAGGCACACTCAAGATCCACAGCTACGATTTCCTGGAAATTCTACAAATTCGTGTAACTTTCTACCTGTCTTAAAATTTCCTCCACCATCCCACCTTCCCCGCGGCTTGCGCCGCAGGAATTTTTTTGCTTCCTGCATAACCTCGAAGGCCGCAATGCTCACCATTTATGTACGGTCGTATGCGTTGCATTTTACCGGCGGCCAATCAAATTCTACAACTGCTTGGTAACGGTTAAGGTTTTATCCGCAGTGCCTGGTGGGGTCGTCGAGTTATCGAGACATGATCACCCGCCGGAATCACGAGGGAACCCGCGGGAGTGTTCCCGCAGGTTTCAAATTAATCGCTAATTTAGTACCGGTCGCGTCCGCCACCGCCGCGATAGCCGCCACCGCCGAAGTCTCTTTTGGCCATCGGTTTCGCTACGTTGACCGTCAGGGCGCGGCCACCGAGCTGGGATCCATTCAATTGAGCGATCGCCTTGTCAGCCTCTTCCTCGCCCATGGCTACGAAACCGAAGCCCTTGGAACGGCCCGTATCTCGATCCGTGATGATCTGAACCGATTCTACAGCTCCGAACTGCTCAAATGCAGTAGTGATATCGCTTTCTGTCGTTTGAAACGACAGATTTCCAACAAACAATTTTTTCGACATTTGTATTTACCTAATCTGTAAGGGAACTTCTGGAGCTTGGCGGGCAGGGATTAAAGATCAATCGGCGACCAGTCAGGACAGGAGCTTCCGAACATTTTTGAATTTTAGCGACTTGATTGTCGCTGTTGGAACGATACGCTAAGAATCGCAATTGTCAATCGCTACGGTTTTGCCGAAGCGTACCGGTCGTCGCGTAATGCTAACCAATCGGCAGTTGCGTGCGCGATGCGACCGCACGGGCCTGCCCGATATCCGGTGAAATGATCAATTCCAATACGGACACGTTGGAAGGCCTTAAAGAGCCAGTGAGCCGATCCGCTTTCAGCATGACGCCCATCGCACCGAGGCGCACGGCCCGAACGTGGAGTTCGCGACATTGTAGCCGCCGCTCTTGCTAGCAAAAATACTCAATCGACCAGCTGGAAATTAAGGCCCGCGACAAAGACGGCGCCGTTAGGGCGGGATCGGACACCCATATCCCGTAGCGAATTCGGACTTGCGAACGGATCGATTTCACAACCACAGCGACTTCCGGCCCATTCCGTAAACACGATCCCGACTACCACGGAGCTTTCGTACATGTCATCCACGCAACGTAGGTCCGAGCCTTACACCAATTGTTCGGCTTGAGCGAGGAACTGCTCGTAGGTTCCTTTGAAATCCTCCAAGCGGCCGTGATTGAAATTCCAGATTCGGGTGGCTACTTCATCGATCACATCGTGGTCGTGAGTTACGAGCAGCAGGGTGCCCGGATAACGCTGAAGCGCGATATTGAGGGCGTTGATCGATTCCAGATCGAGATGGTTGGTTGGTTCGTCCAATACCAGGAAGTTGGGCTTCTGCAGCATCAGCCGGCAGAAAATGATTCGCGCCGATTCGCCGCCGGAGAGAGCCTGCGTCGGTTTGAGCGCATCCTCGCCGCTGAAGAGCATCTGGCCGAGCAATCCCCGCAGCTCCTCCTGAGACGCACTTGGATCGAAGCTGTGGAGCCATTCGATGACGCTGACGCCGGGTGTGATGGAGTCCCGATGATCCTGCTCGAAGTATCCGACGCTGACCTCATGGCCCCAGGTCACCTTCCCCGAATCGATTGGAAACGCCTGATCCCGAGCATCTATGAAACCCGCCGCCTTTCGAATCAGGGATTTCAGAAGCGTGGTTTTGCCGGCGCCATTTCTTCCGATCAGAGCGATCTTCTCTCCGCGGCTCACGGACGCTGTGAAATCGTGAAACACGCGCAACCGGCCGGTCGCTCCGTCATATGACTTCGTGAGGCGATCGATTTCGAGGGGATGTCTTCCCGAGGGCCGGGCAACGTCGAATCGAATGTAGGGCCGTTGAATATTCGATTTCGCGAGATCTGACGTCTGCAGCCGCTCCACTTCTTTCTTACGCGATTGTACCTGCGACGATCGCGTGCCTGCCGCGAACCGCGCGATGAACTCCTGCAGTTGGGCGATTTTTTTCTCGCGTTGAGCATTGCTCGCTTCGATCCGGGCCCGCACCTGCGTTTTTGCGAGCACCATATCGTCGTAGCCGCCGGTGTAGGTAATCACGGTTTGATAGTCGATGTCTGCAATATGAGTGCAGATCTCGTTCAGGAAATGGCGGTCGTGCGAAATGACGATAAGGCATCCCTCGTAACTGCGAAGGTGATTCTGGAGCCAGTGCACGGAATCGAGGTCGAGGTTGTTCGTCGGTTCGTCCAGCAACAGAACATCGGGATTCCCGAACAGCGCTTGCGCCAGAAGGACCCGCACTTTCTGCCCGCCCTGAAGCTCGCTCATCGTCCGATTGTGAAGGTCTTCGGGAATGTCCAAGCCATCGAGCAGAATTGCGGCATCGACTTCAGCCGTATATCCGCCCTCATCGCCGACGATGCCTTCAAGCTCACCCAAGCGCATGCCGTCTTGATCCGTCAGCGCGTTCGGGTCCTTGGCGTAGAGGAGTTCGCGCTCCTGCAAGGCTTCCCATAAAACGGGATTCCCCATGATCACCGTATCCATCACGCGAAATGCATCGAAGGCGAATTGGTCCTGCTTGAGGACTCCCATCTTCTTGACCCGCGTGACCGAACCTTTTTCGGGATCGATTTCACCCGTCATGATCTTCATCAGCGTGGATTTACCGGCGCCGTTCGGCCCGGTGATCGCGTAACGCCTCCCGGAGATGAACGTGGTGTTGACATCCTCGAACAGAATGCGGGCGCCGAAGCGCATGGACACATTATTTACGGAAAGCTGCATTTGACAGATAACTCCAAGTCGGAAAGACGAACTTCTGATTGTAACCCGGAGCCGAGACTTGACGGGAAACTTCGGTATTGGGCTATTTTGGATAGGCGCAGGGAGCTGGCACTTGTTTCATCAGCTTTGTGTGGCTGACGCCGAATTTGCCAATTAGCTCACCGTCCCCAAACTGTCGGTGTGCGAGACTTTAAATGGCGACTCAAGATGATGAAAGACTTTATCCTCGCTGATCGCTTTCTCCAATCGTGCATTGATCTGCCGGAAGATCTCCGCAGGAAGATCGTTTCGCGACTGCGGGCCTTAGCGAGGGATCCGCGCAACCGGCGGCTCGGTGTTGCGCGGGTGGAGGGATCCGGAAGCATTCTTTCACTTCCAGTCGATGAGGACTATCGCATTTTCTTTCGCCGGGAGAAGCAGGCGACGATATTGCTTTCGGTGGCCGGCCTTGTGTCCAATTTCGGGATGAATGCAGATCTAATTGTTATCGCTCCGGTGGACGCGCTCGAAAAGTTGCTCGTCGAAGAAAAGTATCTGCTTCTGGCGAAGCATCTTCTGACAGTTCCTGCCGCGACAACGGATCTCCAGTTTCGCATCGCGGAGATCGAAGAGGTCGTACGCGCTCATCTGCCGCCGGAGGCGCGCCGCTTTCCGAACTGGTGGGCCAACCAAAAGACGGGTAAGAGATCGCAGGCGTTCGCATGGATGGCGGCGGGATGGCTGGTCTCGGAAATCGACGTTGACGCGGATCTGGTGAAGTTCAGCCGGCAGAACGTCGAACCTGGAGGCGAAGGTTGAGCGCGCATCGATGTGATGAGCTTCGCCTGACGGGTTCGGGGGGCGCAAACCGGGTGATGGAAGCGGAGTTCAAGCGCCTCGTGATGCGTTCGCCATTTGATATACGCGTCGAGAAGCCGAAGCGCGAAGGAGAGGCGACGCTGCTCTACCCGTTCGAAGCGCGTGCGGCTTGGGTGGCCGCGTGTTATCACCGCACCTCGTCGCGGATCACGTGGGACTTGTGTTCGAGCGACGCGGTACGCCTGGAGCCGCTTTTTGCGGATCTTGTGCCGGTCCTCTCCGCGGACGACCGGCTTCCCGATGAGAATCTGCCCTTCTCTGTCGAGGTTGGCTCGGCTTCCGACTTCGAGGCGTCGCCGCTGCAGCTTCGCGGCGTCGTCAAGAACGCGCTTGTCGAAGCGTTCGCGGCGAGGGGCGTCGCCGCGGAACTGGATGCGGAATCACCGGACATCGTGTTCGTGGTGCGGCGGGCCGGAATTCCCGAAACGCGACACACCTGCGTCGGTATCGATATCGGAGGCGGAGCGCGTCATCGCCGCGGCGCCCGCGTGGCGATGGGACCTGCGCCGCTGCGCGAGACGATGGCCGCGCAGTTGATCATGCTCTCCCGTTGGGACGCGCGCACCGAGCCGCTCGTCGATCCGATGGCCGGAGGCGGCACAATTCCGATCGAGGCCGCTGGCCTGGCGGTCGGCGCCGCCATTCGGAAACCGATGGATCTCCCTATTGGCCGCCTCACTGCCTTCGAGGATCTTCCAATCCAAACGCCCGACCTCTTCCCCGGCACTGTGCCGCGCATCCTTGCCCTCGATGTGGATCCTGAGCGAATTCCCGCCATGGTGGGGAACCTGCGCGCCGCAGGGCTGACCGGCCCCGCATATTCCCGTTCTCTCGTCATCGCCGATCAGGATGTCCGACTCCTGACTCCGGAGTATGTCCACCGTATGCTGCCTGCTGCTCATGATATGAAACCCGGCGTTTTTTGCTTTAACCCGCCTTACGGCGTCCGCATGTCGGCCGGTGACGAAAAGAGACTGCTGGCGCTCTACTCCGATATGGGCCGCGTCCTATCGCGCTTCAGCGGCTGGCGCGCCGCCTGTTTCGTCGCCAATCCGCGCTTCGAGGAGATGTTTGGCGTCCACCATCCGCCCGATTCCGATCGATACACTCTCTGGAAAAGGCCGGCGGCTTTGTCCACGGGCAGGCGCGTTCCTCGCCGCACGCGGATCAAAGGCTGGAACGACTCGAACCGATGAAGGCAAGTTATGCGGCGTCTCTGCCCTCTCGAAGCGTAGATAGCCGCCGCTCGAATTCGTCCGTATCGATTTCTCCGGAAGCGTAACGGCGTCCCAAGATCGCTTCAGGCGTCTCCATTCTCGCCTGTCCGCTGGTCGCATCCGAGCGAAGCGGCAGCTCACCCGTCGTTTTTTGCCCGAAAAAGTTCTGTTTTGCTCGAAATCTTTGAGAAATTCGGGCTAGGACTGGGCTAGGACCCCTGGGTCTCGGATGGGAGGCCCTGGGACTCGGACGGGCGGGGGAACTGGCTCAGGAGGCGGATTTGGCGGGCATTCCTGAAATGGGACATCCGGCTGGACTGTAAGGCTTTACGTCTCAAAGGGAGCGAGGCCGATCGCCTTCACTACGTCCAGCTTGGGAAAATGGACGTTCCTCGATAAATAAACAACTTACGGTTCCTGGACCGGCTCGGAACTCTGAATCTGGGCATTTTTAAAGGTCTTCGGTTTCCGAAACCCATAACGGAAACGCCGGGGAAACCTCGTTATGGCGCGTCCGAATAAACCAGCAAAAATCAGCACTCCCGAGCAGAGACAGGTGATGGGTGAAATCGCCATAAGCGGAAACCCATGAACTACGAACACCGGCCCAACCCCGATTCAGGACGTGGCAGTAAATCAAATGTGCAGCTGCACATTTGCCGAAATGTGTGGCAGCTCACGGGTTTGTGGAGTCCGGCCCCGCGGACCGCTTCTTGAACGGCTCGTTGGAGTACAGACTCATCGAGATGGTGCCGGCGGCGTTCGCCGGTCATATGGTCCCGATACATGCGGGTCGCGGGAAAGATCCATTGCCAGCCCAACTCGCGTGACGCATTGGGATACTTCAGCGCCAGGGCTTCTGGCAGCTCTACATAACCTGCACCGATTCTGAGATCTCGTTCATGCTGGCCCGGACGCGCTTCAGATGATCGGTCAGTGCCGGGCAGACCACAGCGGACAACAATGTAATCCGATCCTTATTACCTTTGGCCGCTCTGACAACAATTTGATTGGATCCGAAATTTACATCTTTAATGCGGAGCTGCAGGCATTCGAGCAATCTCAAACCGGCGCCATACAAGATCGTCAGGCCGTTCGTGAGGCGAAGGTAGACATCGTCAGCGCCGATGCGCAGCCGGTATCCCTACTAGGCAACCAGCCGGCATTTCGTGATCCGCGATCCGGATGAGATGTATGTCGAGTTCATCCAACAGTAGGAACGCGACGAGGAGACATACCTTCTGGTTCCGTAATCCCGCTCACGAGGAAATCGCTTTTTCTCACGAGGAAAAGCAAAATGCTCACGAGGAAATCACTTTTGCTCACGAGCAAAAGCGAAATGCTCGCGAGGAAATCGCTTTTTCTCACGAGCAAAAGCGAAATGCACACGAGGAAATCGCTTTTGCTCACGAGGAAAAGCAAAATGCTCACGAGGAAATCACTTTTGCTCACGAGCAAAAGCGAAATGCTCGCGAGGAAATCACTTTTGCTCGCGAGCAAAAGCGAAATGCTCGCGAGGAAATCACTTTTGCTCGCGAGCAAAAGCGAAATGCACACGAGGAAATTACTTTTGCTCACGAGGAAAAGCAAAATGCTCGCGAGGAAATCGCTTTTCCTCACGAGGCAGACCCGATTGACGCCGTCATGGCGCGACGGTTTGGCGCGCCAAGCCGCTGCGCCAAATTGCACAACCGATGAGTTATCAATCGGAACTCGTTCATTTTCTTACTGGGCACGCCTTCGGCGTGGATGATCATGTCACAGAGCGCGCGCCAAATCGTGTTCTCAGTGTGGGTCATTTTTCGTGAGCACAAATGGGTCGTTCTTCGTTAGCACCGATAAGCGCCGATACAAAAAACCCTAAATTCGCGTGATGGAACCGTCGAATCCTTGTGGATGGAGTGCGCGAATGAAGTGGTAAGACGCTGAGCCTGATTGAGCCCCGTTATTTAGCTGGCAAATCGTCGGAGAGCAGCCAATCCAGTCGAATCTTGAGACCCTCACCCTGCCCTCTCCCAGAGGGAGAGGGACCGCCTTTCAATTTATTCACGCCTTCCACGACCGCCCACCAATGTCCGCCTCTACAGCGACGGAGAGGACATCACGATGTATCCCTATAGCGGAATTCTTCGTGCGCTCGGGCGTATCGAACGCGAGTTGATCCAGATTTGCAAGCTGTCCGAGCGCGTGTCCGCACTCGAGCAAGCGCAGTCCTGGCTCAAAGGCGGATGGGCGATTCTCACCGCCGCCTTCCTCTACATGTTCAGAGGAATCCCTGGAAGGTAAACCCAAAAAAAACGAGGAACCATGTTCGAATTCGTCACGCAACGTCAATTCATTCGGCATGCGCCTGGAGGTCTGCCGCCAGATCGCCCGGTCGGGTCTTGCCTTCGACCTGGGGATTCACGAATTCGGCCGTGGTGCCACGTGGGATTCGCCGGAGACGGCCGGGGGCGGCGGAACGAACTACTAACCATTCACAGAACCGCAATCGGCTACGAGCTGGGTTTGGGCTACTCCACTTTCCCAGGGCCGTTTTTGAGGCAGGACTGAAGGATCCCAAAAATAATAATGGCCGTTGCGGTTCTGCTCGTTTGACCCGACCCTTTCGGAAGGCCCCGATCGCATGAACCACAACGACCGAGGCGTAATTTGCCAGAACACAATTGCTCCGTCAACAAGAATTTTTTCAAGAATTTTTTCATGCTTAGAAATTAAATTTCAGGCTGATTGCGAAAAATTCTTGTCAGATTTTTCCGACGTGCGCTGTCACGCCAGACGTGGACTCTCTGTGAGGCAGCCGCTGTGGATAACGTTACCTGGTCATGCCATTTCCCGTGGGCACTATCACTGGCAGCACGAATGTTGTTTCTACGCGGTTAAAAAAGGTTCCACCGGCCACTGGCATGGCGGGCGCAACCAAAGCACGCTTTGGCAAATTGACGCCCTGCCTGGGGATGGGGCGAAGAACTCTCACGGAACCCAGAAACCGACGGAATGTATGCGCCGGCCGCTCCTCAATCACGCCCTTGCCGGCGAAGTGGTTTACGATCCATTTCTCGGTAGCGGCACATCGATCATCGCGGCAGAAACAAGGGGCCGGATTTGCACCGGATTGGAGATTGACCCGGTGTATTGCGATGTGATCGTCGACCGCTTCGAACAATTTACCGGGAAGAAGGAGCGCCAATGGCGGATAAGAAACCTCGCGGCAACAAAAGCAACTTGAGGCCGCCCTGGAAGCCGGGGGAATCGGGTAACCCATCGGGACGGCCCAAGCGTCGGCCGATCACGGACTACTACAAGCAGATGGCTCGCGAGAAGATGCCGCCCGACATGTGCAAGCAGCTTGGAATGAAGGTCGGATCGACCTTTGGGCAGGCTTTGGCACGGCAATTCATCAGGGGGATTAAAGGTGAGGTGCGCAATGCCATCGAAATCCGTGAAGCCATCGAAGGAAGCGCCACCCAACGGGTGAAGCACGAGGTTGTGGACAAGCCTCGTACTCTTGAAGAGATACTCGAGGCCTCCTACAAAGACGAATGATTCGCTTGGAACCACTCCGGGTTGTGCACCATGTCGTGAGCCATCCACCGTAACTCCAATTCTGTTACGGGGTAACAAAACACTGGGCGAGTCCTGGAGTCGGATGCCGTCAGAGCACCGCCGCCAAGAAGGTCACAGTAAACGCTCCCAGTCGTCCACGATAACTCCGCTCCCGGGAGCGGACCGAGTCCGTTCTTGCGTCCGGGCAGATTTTTTCTTTCCATCGAGAACGGACTCGGATCGTGCCGTTTCCGATGGTATGGTCCGACCATGCCGAAAAATGAATGGACTAACTCTTCCGCCTCTCGACGCCGCCGCCGATTCCAACGCGGTAGTCTTCAAAAGCGCAAATCGGCGGGAAGCTGGAACTGGATCGTGTTCTGGTGGCAAGACCGCCGCCGCCGCGGACAGATCCTCAGGCCCTGCTCCACGATGAGCCGTCCCGAAGCTCTGGCCGAAATGGCCACACTGCTTCAGCCCGTCAACATCCATGCCGGAGAGCGGATCTCCCGCGACTGGACGGTTGCGGAATGGATTCGTGACATGTTTCTCCCGTTGTGCCGCCGGAAATGGAAACTCTCCACCGCTTCCACCACCGGGGACCGGATCCGCAAACACCTCATCACGGATCTCGGATCACTGGAGATTCAGTCCGTCACCCGCGAACTCCTGCAACAGTACTTGGAACAAAAGGCCGCAGCCGGTTGCTCCTTCAGCCTCGTCGATCATCTGCGTTGGGATTTACGCGCCGTCTTCCGCCTGGCCGCACAAGATCGCCTACTCTCCTCCAACCCGGCCGAGATGCTTTTTACTCCGCGCACAGTCGCTGCACCATCCCGACGGGTTCTGACGCCCGAACAGGTGCAACAGATCCTTCAGGTTCTTCCGGTCCGCGAGCAGTTGATCGTTCGCCTGGCCCTGTTCTCGGGGATGCGCCCCGGTGAGATCTTCGCTCTCCAGTGGAAGCATATCGCCGACGATCACGTCGAGGTCGCGCATCGGATCTATCGAGGCAAGCTGGATCGGCCCAAGAGCGAGCGCTCGAAACGAACGGTCGCCTTATCCTCGACGACCCAGAATCTCATGACCCAATGGTGGCAAGAGAGTGGGTCCTGCGATCCCGACGCGTGGGTGTTTCCCTCGGCGAAGTTAACCACACCACTCGGGCGGGACAATGCCTGGCGTGGACTGATTGCGCCCCGGCTGAAAACCATCCACCTCGAATGGGCGACGTTTCAGATCATGCGACGCACGCATGCCAGTCTTTCTCGTCCGGCCGGTATCGATCCCAAACTCGTCGCCGATCAGCTCGGCCACGGATTGGGTGTGAATCTGGACGTCTACACCGTCGCCGCCCTCCACAAACGCCAAGATGCGGTGGAGGTGTTGGAACCCGCACCAGCCCGTCGCGGTTCGGATTGAAGTTCCTCAAGTGCTTTGTTATATATACGGTATGACGGCGGATCGGCTTGAAAGTCC
>WNGD01007571.1_pt1 | contig 10211 bp, 10 predicted proteins | sample 5400671 | NCBI WGS metagenome assembly WNGD01 (sample SAMN13153369, study PRJNA577476) | soil metagenome | isolation source: 40 cm soil or saprolite under grassland replicate 2 | place: USA:California | collected 2016-06-15
GAGGTCGGCGTGGAGCCGAATCCGGACGGTGGAAGGCGTGCTCCTGATCTGCTCGGTCGCCCTACTGGCCGCGGTCTCGGTGAGCTCGCACGCCCCGCTGACATACCTGATCTTTCCGGCGCTGATCTGGGCGGCCTTCCGCTTCGGCCCGACCGGCGTGACGCTCTCGACTGCGGTGTTGGCGGTGATGACGATCGGGCTCACGGCCCACGACCTCGGCGCTTTTTCGAACCAGCAGATCGACGAGCGCACGCTCAGCACCCAGCTCTACATCCTCGTCGCGGCCCTCACGGCTCTGTTCCTGAGCGCGGTCGTGAGCGAGCAGCGGCGTTCGGCGACCGAGCTCGCCGAATCCAAACGCCGGGAGACCGAGCGCGGTCTCGAGGAGCGGCGCCGGATCGCCCGCGACTTGCACGACTCGGTCTCGCAGGCGCTCTTCTCCAGCGTGCTCCATACCCGCGCGGCCCAGCGGCTGGTCGCGGAAGAGGGCGGCGACCTCTCGGACAGGCTCGGCCAGGCCCTCGCGACGGTCGGCGACCTGACGAAGCGCGCGCAGAGCGAGATGCGGAAGTTCATCTTCGAGTGGGGCCCCGACGGGATCGAGGCCGGTCTCGTCGCTGCCCTCACGCAGCACGTCTCGAGCCTTCCCGACGAGGCCGGGCTGCGCGTGGACGTCGACGGCCCGGGGGAGCGCATACCGCTCACCCGGACGACCGAGACCCAGCTCTACGGGATCGGGCGCGAGGCGCTCGCGAACGTCGTCAAGCACGCGCAGGCAAGCGCGGCGCGGATCCGGATCGAGGCCGGCTCGAGCCGCGTGATCGTGGAGATCGAGGACGACGGGCGCGGCTTCGACCCGGCCGCAGTCACGACCGGCCATTTCGGCCTGGAGTCCATGCGCAGCCGGGCCGAGGAGATCGGCGCCGACCTGGACATTTCGAGCGCGCCGGGGCGGGGCACCGTCATCCGGGTCGAGCTCCCGGTGGAGACGAATGGCGGCTAAGCACGCCGAGGCGATCCGCGTGTTCGTCGTCGACGACCACGCCGTGGTGCGCCGCGGGCTCTTCGCGTTTCTCGAGGGCGAGCCCGACATCGAGGTCGTCGGCGACGCGGAGAGCGCCGACGAGGCTCTCGACAGGCTCGAGCAGCTCGAGGCAGAGGGTCGGCGGCCGCACGTCGTCCTCATGGACCTGCAGATGGAGCCGGTGGACGGCATCGAGTCGACGCGCCTCATCCGCGCGCTCTACGACGATCTCGAAGTCGTCGCGCTGACCTCCTTCGGCGAGGTCGAGCGCGTCCACGCAGCCCTGGAGGCCGGTGCGTCCGGCTATCTCTTGAAGGATGCCGACGTGGACGAGGTGGCCGTCGCCGTCCGCGCGGCACACCGTGGCGAGCTTCAGCTGGACCCGGCTGTCGCGAGGCGGCTGACGGCGTCGTTGCGTGCGGCGGAGACCGACGATGGAGCCGGCTCTCTGACCTCGCGCGAGCTCGATGTGCTCAGGCTCCTCGGCGCGGGCTACGCGAATAAGGCGATCGCCGCCGAGCTCGAGATCACCGAGCGGACGACGCGCGCGCACGTGTCCAGCATCCTCGCGAAGCTCGGGCTGAGCTCCCGTACGCAGGCCGCGCTCTGGGCGACCCGCGAGGGCATCGGCGTCTAGAGATCACGCCGCCGCCGGGAGCATGTAGGCCCGGCCGTCGAGATGGAAGCGAACCGGGCCGCGGCCGGACTCGTCGAGCCAGTCCTTGACCAACCGCAGGAGGGTGGCGAGATCGCCCTCCTCCGGCTTCAGGTCTGCAGCCACGAGGGCCGCCCCCTCGAACTCGCAGATCCGAATGTGCCTGCGGGGATGCAGAAGCTCACACAGCTGCTCGGCCCCCAGCGGGTCGAGGAGCACGAAGACAACCGTCTCGCTGAGAGCCTCCGCAGGCACCTGCCGAGGATCGCTGCCGGCGGGCCCCACCCGCATGGCCCAGTTGCGTCAATTCTGCGAACCTGGCCGCCGGGACTAGTATCGGCGGGCATGAGCCCCGCGCGTCCGACGCTGAAGATCGTGGGCCGGCGAATGGACGCCGAGGACTACCGCCTGCGGGAGTTCCTCAGCCGGGTCGCGCAGCCCTACGACTGGCACGAGGCGGGCACGGCCGAGGCAGACGAGCTTCTCGCGAGCCTCGGGCTCGCCGATGCGGCGCTGCCGGTCGTGGTCGACGGGGACGAGAACTACACCGGGGTGACGATCGAGTCGCTCGCGAGGGAATGGGGAGGCTTCCAGCCACCGAAGCAGTCCCACTACGACTTCGTGGTCATCGGCGCCGGTCCGGCCGGGCTCGCCGCCGCCGTGTACGCGGCCTCGGACGGCCTGTCCACGCTGGTCTCCGACCGCGAGGTACCCGGCGGCCAGGCGTCCTTCGCGACGATGATCGAGAACTTCTTCGGCTTTCCCGACGGGATCGGCGGCGCGGAGCTGGCCCGGCTGGCCGGCCGCCAGGCGGAGGGCTTCGGCGCGGAGCTGGTGCTGATGCGCGGCATCACCGGCAGCCGGCTGAACATGAACCACGACGAGCCGGTCGAGCTCGTCTTCGAAGACGGCGCCCAGGTGTCGGCATCGGTGGTCCTCGCCGCGCCCGGCATGGACTGGAGGCGCATCGACCTCGACGGCATCGACGAGCTGATGGGGCACGGTGTCTACTACGGGGCGGGCCGGAGCGAAGCAGCGGACTGCGCGGGCCAGAACGTCGTCGTCGTGGGTGCCGGGAACTCGGCCGGCCAGGCGGTGCTCAACTTCGCGAACCAGACCGCGCGCGTGACGATGGTCGTTCGCGGCGACCGGCTCGAGAAATCGATGTCGGCCTATCTGATCCAGCGAATCGAGAAGCACCCGCTGATCGACGTTCACCTCGAGACGCAGTTGACCGCGCTCCACGCCGACGACAGCGGGTCGATCTCGGCGGTCACCTTCGCGGATTCAGCCGGAAACACCGAGACCCGCGCGGTCGAGGGCGTCTTTCTTTGCATCGGCGGGACGCCGCACACGGAGTGGTGCTCTCGCGAGCACGTGCTCACCGACGACAGGGGCTACATCCTCACCGGCCAGGACCTGATCGTCGCCGGCGACTCGCCGGACTGCTGGCCGCTCGAGCGCCATCCGATGGCGCTCGAGACGAGCCGCGTCGGGCTCTTTGCGGCAGGCGACGTCCGCCACGGCTCGACGAAGCGTGTCGCGGCTGCGGTCGGCGAGGGGTCGATGGTCGCCTCGCTGATCTTCAGCCGGTTGGCCGAGCTCGGTGTCGCCTTCTGAGCTCGTAGCGGCGCTCGAGCACGCGCGGGCGCGCACCATAGCCCTGCTCGAGCCGCTCTCGGACGAGCAGCTGACAGCGCAGGTCTCGGAGTTGCAGTCGCCGCTCGTCTGGGATCTCGCCCACATCGGGTACTTCGAGGAGCTCTGGCTCCTGTCGGGCAACCACGACGACCGCTACGACTCGTTCGCGCACGGGCGGGCCGAGCGCGCGGAGCTTCCCACCCGGCAGCCGGACGAGGCCTGGGCGTATTTGAACGAGGTCCGCGCCGCGGCGCTGGAGGCCATTCCGAAAACCGACGAGTTCATCGTCGGGATCGTCGTCCAGCACGAGCTGCAGCACGTGGAGACGATGGCGCAGACCATGGCGCTGGCGGGCTGGCTCCGCGAGAACGGGGTGCCGCGCGTGACCGCGAGCGGCGAGTTCGAGGTCCCGGGCGGGCCGTTCAACCTCGGTGGTGAGGACGGGTGGGCCTATGACAACGAGCGGCCGGCCCATGTCGTCGAGCTGCCGCCGTTTCGCATCGACCAGGCGCTCGTGACGAACGCGGAGTTCGCCGAGTTCACGGGCTCGGCGAACGCGCGCCCGCCGGACGACCCCGTTATGCACGTCTCGTACGACGAGGCCGAGGCGTACGCGCGCTGGGCAGGGAAGCGACTGCCGACGGAGGCCGAGTGGGAGAAAGCCGCGAAGACCGTGGAGCTCGAGCATGCCCAGGGCGCGGTCTGGCAATGGACGTCGTCGTTCTTCAACGGCTATCCGGGCTTCCGCGCCTATCCGTACCGCGAGTACTCCGAGCCCTTCTTCGGCGAGGACTACCGCGTGCTACGGGGCGGCTCGTGGGTGACCGATCCGCTCGTCGCGCGGCCGACCTTCCGCAACTGGGACCTTCCGCAGCGGAGCCAGATCTTCGCCGGCATTCGGTGTGCGCGAGATGCTTAGCACCGCCCGCTCGGAGCTCTACGAAGCGACCGCGCGGGGCCTGCAAGCCGACGCGAAGGTGCTGCCGAGCGTCTGGCTCTACGACGCGCGCGGCTCGGAGCTCTATGAGGAGATCACACGGCTCCCGGAGTACTACCTCCCACGCCGCGAGGCCGAGATCCTCGAGGCGCGGGCACGGGAGATCGCGTCGCGCACTCGAGCGGGGACGCTCGTCGAGCTCGGCGGGGGCGGCGCCAAGAACACCCGCTACCTCGTCGATGCCCTCGACTCGCTCGAGCGGTTCGTTCCCTTCGACGTCAGCGAGCAGATGCTGCGCGCGAGCGTGAGCACCTACCCGGGGATCTCCGTCGAGCCGATCGTCGGCGACTTCGAACGCGATCTCGACGAGCTCCCCGGCGGGGACCGGAGGCTGATCGCGCTCCTCGGCAGCACGATCGGGAACCTTGCTCCCGCCCGGCGGTCGAGACTCCTCGAGGCCCTGGCGCGCGCGCTCGGAGGCGAGGACGCGCTGCTGCTGGGCCTCGACCTCGTCAAGGACGTCGCCCGGTTGGAGGCTGCGTACAACGACGCGGCCGGGGTGACCGAGGCGTTCGTCCGCAACGCCCTCACGGCAGCGAACGCCGAGCTCGGCGCCGGCTTCGACCAGCGGCGCTTCGCGTACGACGCGCGCTGGGATCCGGGGCACGAATGGATGGACATCGGCCTGCGCGCGCGGGAGACGCACACTGTCGCGATCCCGGGCCTCGAGCTCGACGTTCCGTTCGCCGAGGGCGAGCCGCTCCGGGTCGAGATCAGCGTGAAGTTCCGCCGAGAGCGTTTCGAGGGCGAAGCCCGCGCTGCGGGGCTGGGGCTCGAGTCGTGGTGGACCGACCGTGCCGGCGACTTCGCCGTCGCGCTTTTCCAAGCTACGCGAGAGGAGCAGCCATGAACGCCCCCATTTGCGGCCACCTCGACCAGATCGAGGTCACCGACCTCCCCGAGAACATCGAAGGCTGCGAGGAGTGCCTGAAGATCGGCAGCGGCTGGGTGCACCTCCGGATGTGCATGAAGTGCGGGAAGATCGGCTGCTGCGACTCGTCCCCGAACAAGCACGCGACGGCGCACGCGAACGAGAGCGGCCATCCGATCATCCGCTCGGCCGAGCCGGGTGAGGACTGGAGCTGGTGCTACGTCGACGAGGTCGCGTTCAGGTTCGCGCCCACGAAGTAGCGCCGCGGCGAACGACGGAGGTGTGGAGATGCGTGTTCGTCGTCCGCGCGAGCTCCTCGAGGCTCTTCTCAGTCTCCACGCGCTCGTGGGCAAGCAAGTTGCAGCGGTCGCGGAGGTCCGGCGGCGGGAAGTGGAGCGCCCGGCAGCGACCTACGGCGTCGAGTGTGTCCTCGGCCGCGTCGAGCGCTCCTCTCCAGTCGCCCGCGAGCTCGTCCAGGTCGGCGTCTTCCAAGAGTCAGGCCTCCTGAGAAGCGCCGACGAGGCGCTGCTCGTCAGTGGCTCGCCGTGCGTGCTCTCCCTCGAGCACGACCTTGAGCGAGGCGCTTCACGTCCCATTCGAACGGTCCCGGAAGCGCCTCGTCGAAGTCGTTGAGGTCGAAGACGAGCGAGCGCTCGGCCGAGGCGAAGCCGCCGAAGTTGGAGAGATGAGTGTCGCCGCAAAGCTGTGCCTGGAGCCCGGAGGCCGGCGCGGCCGCCAGATCGTGGGCCATGATCTTCGCGGCGCCCCGGTAGAAAGTGAACGGCGAGACCAGCATCCGTCCGTAGCGGATCGGAACGAGCTCCGGCACACGGGTGGTCGCCTGCTCCTCGAGCAGGGCGACGGGATCCCGGTCGGGCAGGTCGAGCGCCGACTGGCTCGCGCGCGGAGCTGCAGCGCGTGCGGCTCTGCCCTTCGCGGCGCGCTCTGTCGCCGTCAAGTGCTCGACTTTCGGCCTCACGCTCAACGCGTGCATCCCGGGACGGTCGCCCACCGGCCGGCAGGCCACATCATCCGAACGGGGCGATGCAGGCGCGGGTCCGCCCGCACGAGCCTCCAACGGTGACGCTCGCCTCGACGCTCGTTGCGGCGCGAAGCCAGATGGCGTTCACGCTCGGCTTCCACATCATCCTGGCTTCGCTGGGCGTGGCGCTTCCTGCGCTGATGTTGATCGCCAACTACCGCGGCCTCCGCCGTGACGACGCTGACGCGCTGAAGCTCGCGCAGCGCTGGTCGAAAGCAGTAGCCGTGACGTTCGCCGTTGGCGCGGTGACCGGCACCGTGCTCTCCTTCGAGTTCGGGCTCCTCTGGCCGGCGTTCACGGGGCGCTTCGGCGAGGTGTTCGGGGTGCTGTTCGCGATCGAAGGCATCTGCTTCTTCCTCGAGGCGATCTTCATTGCGATCTACATCTTCGGCTGGAAGCGCCTGTCGCCGTGGACGCACTTCTGGACCGGCGTGCCGGTCGTGATCACGGGCCTGGGCGGGGCGTTCTCGGTCGTCGCCGTGAACTCCTGGATGAACCAGCCGCAGGGGTACTCGCCGACCACGGGCAAGGTCACGTCGGTCGAGCCGCTGAAGGTGATCTTCAACCCGGCGGTGCGGTACGAGGTTCCCCACATGATCCTGGCGGCGTATCTCGTCACCGGGTTCTTGGTGGCGTCGATCTACGCGGTCGGGCTGCTGCGTGGCCGGCGCGACCGCATCCATCGTCTCGGCTTGCTGATCCCGCTGACCGTCGCCTGCATCGCCACGCCGATCCAGTTCGCGGTCGGCGACTCCGCCGCCCGTGCAATCGCGAAGCATCAACCGATCAAGTTCGCCGGCATGGAGTGCGTGCAGAAGACGTCCACCCACGTCACCGAGTACATCTACGGGAGGTGCACCTCGACCGGCGTCAAGGGCGGGCTCGGGATCCCAGGCTTCGACTCGTTCCTGGTCGGCTGGAGCACCAGCACGAAGGTCGTCGGGCTCGACTCAGCGCCGTCCGACGATCGCCCGCCGGCGGACACGATGCTGCACTGGGCCTTCGACACGATGGTCGGGATCTGTACAGCGCTGATCGGTCTTGGGCTCTGGCTGGGCATCGGCTGGTGGCGGAAAAGAGACTTCCCGCAGACGCGCTGGTTCCTTCGGGCGACCGCCGTCTCGGGAGTGGCGGCGGCGGTCGCGCTGGAGTGCGGTTGGGTCGTGACCGAGGTCGGACGCCAGCCGTGGATCGTCTACAAGGTCATGCGCACGTCCGACGCCGTCACGCACGCGAGCGGTGTCTGGGTCACGTTCGGCGTGATTCTCGCGCTCTACGTCGCGCTGGGCGCGTCGTTGATCATCACGCTGCTGGCGATGTCGCGACGCTGGCGCAGCGCAGACGAGGAGGATGACGGCGTGCCGTACGGCCCGGAGCCGGGCCCGCCGCCGGACCTTGCCACGGAGGCTCCAGGGTGAGCAAAGCCGACGCTGTCGCCGTCGTCCTCTGGATCGCCGTGACGATGTATGCCGTCTTCGCCGGCGCAGACTTCGGAGCGGGTCTCTGGAGCCTGTTGTCGGGAGCGGGTCACCGCGGCCAACGGCCCCGCGAGCTGATCGACTGGGCGATCGGGCCCGTCTGGGAGGCCAATCACGTCTGGCTGATCTTCGCGCTGGTGGTGCTCTGGACCGGCTTCCCGTCCGCCTTCGAGGCCGTCTTCTCGACGCTTTTCATCCCGTTGAGCCTCGCGGCGCTAGGGATCGTGGTGCGCGGCGCCGGGTTTGCGTTCCACCACAACACGCGCCGCGCCCGCGGGCGGGTGCTTGCCGAGAGGCTCTTCGGCCTCGCCTCTGTGCTCACCCCATTCTTCATGGGGACGGTCGTCGGAGCGGTGGCCGGTGGCCGCGTGCCCGTCGGCAACGCGGCCGGCGATCCGGTGACGAGCTGGCTCAATCCGCTCTCGCTGGTGATCGGGGCGCTCTTCATGGCCACTGGTGCCTATCTGTCGGCAGTCTTCCTCGTGAGTGACGCGCGTCGCGCCGGCGCTCCCGACCTCGAGCAGTACTTCGGAACGCGGGCGCTCGTCTCCGCCGTCGTCACCGGGGGGCTGGCGGCCGTCGGCCTCTTCGCTTTGCACAGGCACGCGCGCTTCGTCTTCGACGGCCTCACCGATGACGGGTTGCCGCTCGTGATCCTCTCCGCTCTTTGCGGGATCTCCGTGCTCGTCCTGCTTCAGCGCCGAGCACAGCGCGGGACCCGTGTGCTCGCCGCGGGCGCGGTCGCCTCCGTGATCTGGGGCTGGGGGATCGCGCAGCATCCGTACCTGCTCCCGCAGGAGCTCACGATCGACGCGGGGGCGGCGCCGAGCGCGACGCTCACGTCCCTCCTGGCCGTCTTCGGCGTGGCCGTCCTCCTGGTGCTGCCGGCCATCGCGCTGCTGTTCACGCTCGCGCAGCGCAGCCTCGTCGAGGAGACTTCGGGGCCGTCGCCGCGTCCGACCGAAGGGGAGGCCTGACATCGCCTCGGCCGCTCCCGCGCGCGGCGGGCTCGTTCTCGGCGCGCTGATCGCAGTCGCCGCCGTCGCCAACCTCGGCCTGGCGATTGCGAACGTCGCGCTCCCGTCGATCGGAAAGGCGTTCGACTCCTCGCAGACGGCGCTGAACCTCGTCGCGGTCGGCTACTCGCTGGGCCTCGCGGCCTCGGTGCTGTACTTCGGCGCGGTCGGGGACCGCTACGGCCGCAAGCTGCTGCTGATCCTCGGCATGGTGCTGACGGTGCCCGCGGACTGCCTCGCTGCCTGGGCGCCGTCGATCGAGGTGCTGTTCGGCGCCCGGGTTCTCGGCGGCCTTGCTGCCGGGATGGCGTATCCGACGACCTTGGCCCTGATCACCGCGCTCTGGTCGGGCCCGGCGCGGACACGTTCGATCGCGCTCTGGGCCGCCACCGGTGGGGCACTCTCCGCGCTGGGACCGCTCGGCTCCGGGATCCTGCTCGAGCACTTCTGGTGGGGATCGGTCTTCCTGCTCACCCTGCCGCTCGCGGCGATCGCGCTCGTGATGGCGGTCGTCCTCGTGCCGAGTCACATCAACGAGACGACCGAGCCCGTCGACCACGTGGGCGGCGTGCTTTCGATCGCCCTCGTCGGCGCGCTGATCCTCGGGATCAACTTCGCCGCCGTGCCCAATGAGACGACTTTGATCGTGAGCCTCTTCCTGGTCTCAGGCGCGGCGCTGGTCGCCTTCTACATCAGGCAGCGCCGGGCGCAGAACCCGCTCTACGACCTGAAGGCGGCGGCGCGGCCGACGTTCTGGGTGGCCGCATGCGCCGGGCTGATCGTGTTCGGCTCGCTCATGGGAGCGATGTACATCGGCCAGCAGTTCCTGCAGAACGTGCTCGGCTACTCGACGGTGGACGCCGGGCTGGCGATTCTGCCGGCGGCGGCCTTCATGGTGCTCGTGGCGCCGCGGTCGGCCGCGCTCGTCGAGCGCAGGGGCGCGCGGGAGACGCTCCTTCTGGGTTACGTCTTCGTGGCGCTCGGCTTCCTCACGATGCTGCTGCTCTGGAAGGAGGGCATCGACTACTGGAAGGTCGCCCTCGGCTACTCGTTCGTCGGGATCGGCGTCGGCCTCGCCGGCACTCCGGCTTCGCACTCGCTGACCGGCTCGGTTCCGGTGACACGGGTCGGAATGGCCTCCGGAACGGCAGACCTGCAGCGCGACCTCGGCGGCGCGATCATGCAGTCCGTCTTCGGCGCGCTGCTCACGGCCGGCTACGCGGCGGCTGCGGGAACGCTGATCGCATCCTCCGGGAAGGACGTGTCGAGCAGCACGCAGGCCGAGTTGACGAAGTCGTTCTCGAGCGCAGCCGACACCGCCTCGCGGTACCCGTCGTCGATCCAGGACCAGATCGTCGCCGGGGCGAAGACGGCGTTCCTCCAGGGGGACCAGTGGGCCTACACCGCCGGCATCGTGGCGGTGCTCCTGGGAGCGACGCTCGTCTTCTTCATGTTCCCGAAGCGGGAAGAAGAGCGCAGGCTGCTCG
>WNGD01007573.1_pt1 | contig 10211 bp, 13 predicted proteins | sample 5400671 | NCBI WGS metagenome assembly WNGD01 (sample SAMN13153369, study PRJNA577476) | soil metagenome | isolation source: 40 cm soil or saprolite under grassland replicate 2 | place: USA:California | collected 2016-06-15
TGGAACATGCGGCGGCGCGAATTTCTCGGTGTGCTCGGCAATGCGGCAGCGTGGTCGCTCGCCGCGCAAGCGCAGCAATCGGCGATGCCGCGACAGTGAGGTATCCTCTAATGACCATCTCGATCCAGACGGCCGTCGATCGCCTGATCGATGCCCGCTCGACGCGCCGCTTGCTACCACCTCTCTCGGAGACGGATGGCGATCTCACGCTCGAGCACGCCTACGCGAACCAGGATGCGCTACGGGCCGAGCTCGATCGCCGCGGGGAGCGCCCGATCGGCTGGAAGCTGGGCGCCACGAGCCCTGCCGGCCAAGCCGTCATGGGCCTGCAGGAGCCGGCCTGCGGCTTTCTTCTCCCGGCTCGCTAGGCCAGCGGCGCCGAGGTGTCGATCAGCAAATCCGTCAACCTGGGAGTGGAGGCCGAGGTGGCTTTCAAGATGCGCACGAAGCTGGTAGGCCCCGGCGTCACGGCAGCCACCGCGCTGCCTGCAGTGGAAAGCGCGATGCCGGCTCTCGAACTGCCGGACTTCATGTTCTCCGGGAAGCCCCGTGCGGCTGATTACATCGCCAGCAGCATCGTCGCCCAAGCTATCGCGCTTGGGAGGCCAGTAGAGCGGCTTGAGGGGCTCAATCTGGCAACTGAGTCAGTCGAGTACGACCACAACGGTGAAATCGTAGGGACCTATACCACCGCGGAGGTGATGGGCAACCCACTGAACGCGCTCGCCTGGCTCGCCAACCATCTTGGAGCTCGCGGCATTGCGCTGAAGCCCGGAGATATCGTGATGTCCGGCGCCATCTCCAAGCTCCTCCGCCCCAAGTCCGGCGATACGATTGGCGCAAAGTTTACGCACCTAGGTTTGGTTAGCGTGAAGATCGTCGCGTAAGGCTCGACGAACTCCGCATGACGGCGATGTCGGGGTGTAACTGGAGCCAAATTCATTCGAGACTGACGGCTCTCTATCAAGGTGACTCCGCACTCGAAATGACGCGATTGACCCCATTCCGGACATGAACGCGCGGTGGACGGCTCGGAAGCCGCTTCAAACCCGCTGCGGTCAAGCTAAAATCGTCGGTAACTGCCAGGTCACGCCAATTGATCGAGTAGCGCCTTCCCCTCCTTCAGATCGGCCGTTTCGAACCCCTCGATGAAGCAACCGTAGACGGGCGCCAGTAGTTCGCGCGCTTCGGATCGCCGCCCCTGTTCGCCCCACAGCCGGGCGAGGCTCATCGCGGCGCGCAGCTCATAGGCCTTCGCTTGTTGCCTTTGGGCAATGTGTAGCGCCTCTTCGAGGGCGTTTTGGCCCTCCTCAAGCCTGTTGAGACCGGACAATGCGACGCCTTCGAGACGATACAGTTCCGCCTCCCACCACCGGTGACCTGTCTCCTCTTTGGTGCTCAGCCCGTCTCTGGCCGCTGCAAGAGCCGCGTCATACTCGCCCTGCCGTATCAGAGCATCGGCCAACCTCGCCAGGCCGAAGCACCGCATCCGCGTCGCGCCGAAGCGGCCGGCAAGTCCCTCGCGCAAACGAATGACCGCTTCTGAGAACGCTCCCTGTAAGGTCAGGGCAGCACCGCGCAAGAGCTGTGGTTCCGACACGAATCCCAGTCGTTGCTCGGCGGCGAGCGCCTCGGCTGCCTCGAGCCGTTGCAGAGCCAATTCCGGCTCGCCGCGATCGAGGTGAAGCATCGAGTTGAACTGCAACGCGTGTGCTAAACTGAACGGGTGGGCGATGCGCTCGGCCAATGCCAACGCTTCCCGACCGAGCTCCAAGCCCTTCTCGGGATACCCGAGTAGCCAATTGGCCAGCGCACCTGAGTGTCGGGCACATGTGCCCGGGTCGTGGCCGCCGTAGAGGTCGCGATGGAGTCGGTGCCGGTCGGGGTCATAGATGCGACGCCCCGCATCAGAATGCTCGCGCGAGGCCGACGGCTCTCCGGAGAACATACACGTCGCCCAGGCGCTGTGGTGCGCTTGCAGAAGCAATTCGTCGTCCCTGTCGTCAGCGGCTAGTTGCTGCAGGCGGTTCGACAATTTGCGGCAGTCGTGGATCCTGCCGGCGCCATTGGCCGATTGCCAAAGACCGTAGACCGCCATGAACTGTTGACGCGGATTGCCCAGTTGCTCGGCTACCTCGCGGGCGCGGGCATAAGCCTCGGCCGCCTGGGCCGAAATGAACCCTTCGGCTGTGAACAGCGACAGACCGCGCGCCAATTGCAGCTCGGCCTCCCGTCCGTCCCGAGCCGGCCCTTCGGGCAGTGCTTCGATTGTCGCAAGACCGCGCTCGAAATGACCGATCGCTTCGAGATGGGCTAAGCGCGCCGCGGCATGGCGGCCGGCCTTTAGCCATTGATCGACCGCGCGCTCGGTATCGCCGGCCCCCGTCAGATGATGGGCCAGGAGTTCGGGCTGACGATCGACGAGATCGGCGAAATGCTGCTCCAGCACCGCCGCGACCCGAGCGTGAAGCTCCTGCCGTCTTCCGCGCAGCAGCATGCCATAGGCGGCCTCCTGCACCAGCGCATGCTTGAAGAGGTAGGAGGAATGCGGAGCGATGCCGCGGCAGAACAGCAATCCGGCATCGCTGAGCTGAGCCAACGCGGCTTGCAGCTCCCTCTCATCACGCTGCGCTACCGGCTCGATCAGTTCATAGGCAAATTCGTGGCCGAGCACTGCCCCAATTTGGGCGATAGCCTTGGGCGCCGGCCCGAGCCGATCCAAGCGAGCCACCAATGAGGCATGTAAGGTCGCCGGGACCGACAGTGGGGTAAGCGACGTCTTTGCCGTCACGGCGGCGACTCGGTCTCGCTGCCCGGCGCTTTCCAGTACCGCCTTCGTCAGCTCCTCGACAAACAGCGGCACCCCGTCGGTACGCTCGACGATCTCCGCAACAATGTCGGTGGTGAGCGCATTGCCGGCCAGGTCTTGTGCCAGCGTCGCGCCATCGCGTTCATCGAGCCGATTGAGCACCAGGCTAGTAACGTGAGAGCGACCAGCCCACGGCGGCTGAAATTCGGGACGAAAGGTGATCGCCAGTAGTACCGGCAGTCGCCGCACGCGATCCACCGTTAGGTCAAGCAGCTCGCGCGAAGTTGGATCGGCCCAGTGGACATCCTCAAATACCGTCAGCACGGGTCGCCGCCGCGACTCGGCTTCGAGCTGGCTGAGCATGGCGTCGAACAGCTTTTCTCGTTTGCGCTGCGGGCTGAGATTGAGGTCCGCGGCAGAACTCGGCAACGACAGCAGCTCGCTCAATAGCGCGATATCATCGTCATCCCGCGTGCCCGGCATGAGCAGCGCCCGGAGCTTACCGAGCTTAGCCTCGACCGTGTCGTCGCGGCTGAATCCGGCGGCGCGTTCGAGCTGGACGATAAATGGATGAAGGGCACTGTCCTGGGAATGCGGCGAGCAGAAATAGCGCCAGCGCACATGGGGCTCTGTTTCGATATGCTCGGAAAGCGCGACCGTGAGCCGTGACTTCCCGATGCCCGGCTCGCCGGAAATCAGCACCACCCGCCCTTCGCCGGTCTTTGCTTGGTTCCAGCGGCGCCTGAGCAGCTCTACTTCCTCGTCGCGTCCGAAGAGCGGCGACCTCCCGGAGCGCAGGGCCTCGAACCGGCTCAGCTTCCCGCTTTCGCCCAAGACCCGCCAAGCCCGCTGCGGCCCGACGAAACCGGCAAGTTGTTTCGGCCCGAGGTCCTCCAGATCGAACAACTCGCCGATCTGTTGCCGTGTGCTGGCGGCAATCACCAAACTGCCTGGTGTAGCGAGCCCTTGCAGGCGCGCCGCGAGATTGGGCGTCTCGCCAACGATCGATTGTTCCTGCGCCGAGCCCTCGCCGATCAGATCGCCGACAACCACCAACCCGGTGGCGATCCCGACGCGCGCTTGGAGCTCGACGGGTTTGACATCGAGGCGACCGACAGCGTCGATCGCGCGCAATCCGGCCCGGACTGCCCGATCGGGGTCGTCCTCATGGGCTCGCGGGTAGCCGAAATAGACCAGCACACCGTCGCCCATGTACTTCGCGACAAAGCCGTCGAACCCCGCGACGACCTCGGCGACCGCGCGGTGATAGGCACCGATCAGCTCCCGCAGATCCTCCGGGTCGAACCGCGTCGAGAGCGAGGTGGAGCCGACGATCACAGAACATTACCGTTAGTTGTCGGCGTTCGGCATCGGGTGGCGCTGGTGCATCGCCGGACGTCGCTGGCACTATGGCAGCGGGCACATCGGTGCCGAGCGCGGCAATGGCGTCCAGCAACCGCCGGCGATGCCCGACTAACGTGACGCCGAGATCCTTCAGATCCTCGGCCGTCAGGCTCGGCAGCACTCTGGCGTCGATCGCGTTCTCGCGAAATGCGGGGGCGTATTGTTCGAGCCCCAGTTCGCGCAACCAATCGGTAATTTCGATCGACATCGCTGGAGGTTCACGTCACTAGTCGAGGCACCGCCAACTATCTCTGGAAGGGTTATCTGCAACGAAAGCAGCCGGGGTGGATGGCTCGCCGCGTGATGCCCGTCGTGGCGGGCTGATCTCCGAGGCTATCCTTTCACTCGGGAAATTGAAACTTATGGGATCGAGTCGATGGAGGCAACCGCAAATTTCTTGGGAGTAAGACTGACGGTCGTAAGTGAATCATTACGCACCGGGATCGGACTTCCCTCGCCTACGAACGGGCTGTCCACCGTGTTTACCAGCAAATTCGGCACATTGATCTGCGCTGCCGATCCCCACTCGAGCTGCAAGCTACGTTTGATGACGGAACTTGCCGCCGATGCTGGCCCGAGATTTGAATTAGGTTGCTGACCGCAGTTCTAGCAAGTTTGTCGGCCCACGCGCTGCCCGCAATGGTTGCTGGACTTGACGCGGCCTTCGCTATGATCTGGCTGATCTGGTCTTGATCGCCATAAATTTTGCACACCATCTCCACAGGCCGGTGCGCATTTGGGTTCCTGCGACAATCAATCAGCATCGCAACAATTGTGCGGACAAGATGATCGCGGGGTTTCAGTCGATTAGGCTCGGTGCGGACTGCAACATTCATGACGTCGGCTTCCTCGCTAAAATTTCCTTAAGATTTTGCTCGTCCCGTCGAGCGGCCTCGGCAACTCTGTGCTCTTTCGGCGAAACCACCGATCAGCCAAGCGGCCAGCGCCGCCAAGCCTGCATCGGCATCGTCAGCCCAAAGCTCGACGGCACGCGCATGCAAGGCGTTGGCAAAAGCATCAGGTGCGGATGATTTGGGGGATTGCCCTTTGCGGGCGGGAGAATTCATCAAATATCGCTTTCACAAGAGAGCCCAGCGCGGGGCCGCGGTCAAAGCAGTCCGGTGGAAAAACCACCGGTCGATGGCAGGGATGGTAGCCTATTCCCTGAGGAACGCAAGCCCTAGCGTATCCCACTTATCAACGAATTCCTGAGGTATACCGGCCCACATGAGCGTCGCCTCACGCGCCGCTCGACCTTCGAGGAATTCGCCCGGACCCAGGCAATGCATATGGCCTGGCCGCGTTGCCATGCGGTAGGCATGCTCCCAGAGGGGAAGCAGCTTCTCGATCTCGGCATCGTCCAGCTCCCCATGTCGAACAGCTGCCGGCACTGCTCTATGCTGCGGTCGCGCCGCTCCGGGCTCTGGTAGCGCCACCACAAAGGCGGACGCTTGCCCGGCGAACCGCGCGCCAAAGCGTCCTCGCCATGGCGCCGCCATAGTGCTTCCCGCTCCCCCTCTGACCAGCTGGCGAAATCGTCCCACTGCATTCGGCCGAAATCGACCGCATCGCTCTTTTTCCGTGCCATATCAGCCTCGTGGCGGTCGACCGAGCGTGGTTCGGTGCCTGGTGCGCAAACGATTTAGCGTCCGCGCAATAAATCCCCGCGCGGCAAGCTCGTCCCGCAAGAAGCGCGCATCGGTTTCAGCCATTGCCGCAAGCTGCTCAACACGGTCTTCAACGAGGCAAATCTGTCTCAACATCTCCCTTTCGGCGCTGTCTTCGAGAACCGTGTCGGCGGTGAATGCCGCCCACAGAACGCGGCCACGTGCGCCGAGCTCGGCAGGCGGTTCGTCTGGTTCATGGGTGAGAGGAACTACTTTGAGGCTAGGTCGCTTTGGCCCCCGACCGGGGGAATCGGCCCCGATGGTTGAGTGCCTCCCCACTGGGGTCCCACTCATGGACCGAGGCCCCGGCCCCGATGACGACCGGGGCCTTCTCTCGTTGCGGCGACGCGGCCACTCGGAGGAACCCGATGATAGACAAGGTCCTCTGCTCCTTCGGCTGGCACCGATGGTCCGATAGCTCGCCCGAGAGCCGCCACTGCATGCGCTGCGGCACCAATCATCCGGACGTCGCCCAGCACCTTCTGCGCCTGCTTGAGGAGAAGACACGGGAGGCGGCGGGGCGGAAGGCCCCGTAGCGATGGATGCGTCCACCCCGGACCCGTTGTTCACGGCGGCCCTCATCCACAGGCGCAGCTCTGGGGGCATTGGCGACGCCGCAAGCCAGCGGATTCAGAGTCCGTTCGCCCGCGTTGATGAACAACGGGTTTTTTCCCAATTGGACTCAATGGGGGCTAAATGGCGTCAATAGGTTAGGCGGAATTTCCCAACCGGGGGCGTCACTTCTTCGGCCTGTGCTCTTCGATGATCAGCGCGCGGTCCTAGGCCTGGACCCCTTCGGGCACCTGCTGGACGGGCCGCACTTTCGCCCGGGCGCGCACAGCCGCGCACACGGGCCGTTCCCTTCTCAGTACCGCCCACCCTCACCCCCGCCGGTACCGGTGCCCGAACCCGGGCCACCCCAGCGGTCGGGCCGTCGCTCGCAATACCGCTCCGTGCGGCAATGGCCCCCGGGGCCGCAGACGCGCTTCGTGCGGCAGACCATGGCGACTTGATCTGCCAGATCGGCGCTGGCAGCGGCAACGCGCAAAGCGTCAGGTGACCTCAACGGCGTGGCCGCTTCGGAACCGGTTGTGCACAAACTTCCAAGGCCGAGCGCGGCAGCAACTGCCAGCGCAAACAGCGTTTTACCCATGCTACCTACTCCCAGAAACCTGCTGGGAACAATGTCCAGCCCTCCTAGAGGGTTCCCTTCCAGCTCGACAGGCCATAGGCCAAGCCCGCCAGCACCGCATCACCCAAGGCGGCTTGTTTTTCGATGATTTGCATGGCAAGCCGGGGCAATTGTGTAGCGTTCCCGCCGTGCCCGCCTTGCTCGGCACCGAGATACCTGATGGGGGTGCGTGTGGTTCGGCCCGTACCTTTGAACCGAAGCGCGCGCCTAGCATCCAATTTAGCCCGCAGTCGCCCAAGGGGCGCGATGAATTGTAGTCCGGGCGTTAGCGCTTAGGCACTTCGCGGCAGTTTGGATTATGGGCGGTAGCCTGGCCCTTACTCTTCTCCGCGTGACCCGGGCAATCCTCTGTAGTACTCTGTTTAGTTGTTGTCCGGCTAGTTGTCGCGCCAGTTGTCGGGCTACGTGTCGGGCTAGTTGTCGTCGTGGTGCTCTTCGTGCCCGTGCCCCCGCCCGTGCCCGTGCCCGTTTGGGCGAAAGTCGTCGCTGCTGAGGCGCCTACAAGAGCGACGCCGAGGACCAATGCCATGACCCGTTTCATCTCGCTTATTTCTCCGTCGAAGTGTTCCAGATTGTCTGCCAACGTAGTCCGGCTGTCTGTGTTCCTGCTGGGGGTTGCGATACTTTCCCTGCAAAGCTTCTCATCTAAGCACGGCGTCGCGATCAACGGGCGGAGCATGGCGGCGCCTGCGCTACCTTCGCCGCAGCCCGCAGCCGCCTTGCCATCGCGATATGCCGCAGCCCGTCCTGCCTTTGCGCCATAGCCTCATGCCAGCGGGCGATCTGTTCAAGCTGCCAAGCCGGTGCTTCCGTCGAGATCGGTACGGTCATTCCGGCCACCGCTTCCAATCCTCGAACCGCGGTAATGACCCTTGGTCGGATTGACCCCTATAGTGAAGGCTTTGAGCAGTGGATGTTTGAATGTGGCTGCGGCGAGACTTTGAAACAAATCAAAAAGATTAAGTAGCCACCGCGTCGCTCTATTCTTGCGTGGGAGTAGGCGGCTCGTAGACCATATCGGATCGGCCATTCTTGGCAGCTTGGTCAGCGAGGTTACTCCACGACTGGGCCATGGCGATTAGCAGTGCCTTGTTACCGGGGTCATTCATCTCGTTCGCTAGTTCAAAGCATTCTCTGGCGTGTTGGCGATATTTGTTTTCGTTACTCACCCGAGATATCCCCTCTTCCTCAGCTAGTGGTATCCGAAGGTTCGATTACCGCTCACGATACGGTTTACCCGGGGGCGAGACCTGTGAAGCCGGTCACACAAGAATCGGCTAATGGGAGACCGTGACCGTTAGGCCCACGACGGGTTTGAGAGCCGCCAGTCCCTTCCAGCCCGCCGCCTAGATCGAACCTTGGACGGGGAACAATGGCCGATAGCGCGGTCAGGCCGCTTGTCGACGCGATCCACACCATTGCCAGGACCGTTATGACGACTCGTCCGCAAGATGGTCGACTACGACGAGGCGCTCGACTTCCCCCCTCAAGAAAGCGCTCAGAAAGGCAGGATAGTCGCGGAAGGACACACAGCCCTTCGACTGACCGTTAGGGCCATGCATGTAAGAATGCGCAAGCATGCCATCCCGGCCAAACATCTTGCCTTGGTCGAGAGGAACGAGCCGGACGGCGCGAACTCCGTGGAAAAGCTGCTTCCACAACACCAGCTCATACACACATTCGGCGGCGTAGGCCCTCCATTCTTCACACTGACGGAGCGTGGATCATCCAAGTTGCTACCGAGACCGGAGTGCGCTTCCAGCCTATCACCGTTGGGCAAGTAGACCGCATGCGCCGCAATGTCATAAATCGCTGTCCGGCCATTCGGCATGGAAACTGAATCATTCCGTGCGTCTGCAATATGGGCGGACTCCTCAGAAGCAGCCAGCGGGGCGGGCGGAGCGGCCCTCGCAGCCTCCCGCGTCGGTTTGCCGACTGATGTGGCCTTATCGCTTGGTCGCTGCGGCGGCAGCACAAGCTTCCGGTGCCGCAAGGCCGAATTGGGTGCCACGGACTGCGGTCCCTCTCCAGCCGAACTCCCCTCAGCCAGGATTTCCGATCCTCCGGAGGAAGGCGACTCGAGAGTGCCGGAGTGACTTGCTCCGAAAACGGAATTCCAGAATCGGTTGAGCAGCAATCTCGGATCACCGGAGCCCGCAAGCCTTGCTTGCCATTCTAATGAAAAAACAATGACCACCGCCAGCGTTGCGATGATTGACCGCATCCCGACCCGAAGCACCAATCTCACCATCGTCCCAAGTACCGTACGGCAGGATGCGACGCTCCGTCCCGAGCCTGCTTTAATAATCCCCCGACAAAAATTGCCTTGCGCTGGAACACTGGCCCAGCCCTCTCCCAAGTTGGCCGTCTCACTGACCCAAGAAGTCTACCCGCGCCCGACGAGTGAAACCGGCCGGCATCGCGAACCCAGCTGTCACACCTATCAAGATGGTCACACCGTTTGTGTCGATCCGCCGGTTGGGTGCGCGGAAGCCAGCATTGCGGGCCGGTAGCGGCGGCCTGACGCGGAAACCGCTACGATGGCTGTGCCGCGAGCGTCGTTCACCTACCTTCGATACGCACGCGATATCTGCGATACCATATACGAATTAGCTTCTGAATCCACGCGGGCATGAGGCGTCCTGTGATCCAGTAGAACAAACCTGATAGCTTAGGAGCGATCCCGATCGTATGGGAGCTAATCCAGGATCGGGATCGCCGGCAATGGGGTATTCCTCCCCTACGAGGCTCTTTATGGCCACTGCGTCCGCGTGATTGCATCACGGCAATGCTTGCAATTTCGCCTTATAATTTCAATGCGGCAGCCTAGTACCGCGTATAGCCCGAGGGCGACCCTCGGCCGTTGTCCGTGGGCAGCCTCGGTCCGGAAGGTCGGGCTGTTGCCGCGCTAGGGCGCTTTCCACGGCTGGTCAGTGACGAGTTTCTCCAGCAATGAAGCGAAACGAGCAACCGGTGCCCATCGTCCTACCCTGGCCCTTATATGGGCAACCTTCATCTCATACCGTATCGGCAACGACGGCACACTGTGAAAGGCAGTTGGGGTGAATCCCGCCGCAGCGTTCACCGTGGGCGGTATTACAGTATGTAGAAACGAGGGGCAAGAAAAGAAAGAAGGGGT
>WNGD01008071.1_pt1 | contig 10211 bp, 10 predicted proteins | sample 5400671 | NCBI WGS metagenome assembly WNGD01 (sample SAMN13153369, study PRJNA577476) | soil metagenome | isolation source: 40 cm soil or saprolite under grassland replicate 2 | place: USA:California | collected 2016-06-15
GCTCTGCCACGGCTCTGCGCATCCGCTGCTGCATCACTTCTTGGCCCGCCAGAACGGCCGCCAATTTTTGTCGGAGGGTCTCCGAGAGCGAAAGATGCGGTTCCTCGCGGAGCACGGCCCGGTGCAAATGGTCTGTCAGACAGAGCATGTCCCGCCCGGCCTGGTGACGCTCAGGATGGTAACTATCGAGAAGGCTTGCTGGGGATCTGCCGTTTAGCACGAGTCCGAGTTTCCAGCCGAGATTGTATGCATCCTGCATACCAGTGTTCATACCCTGGCCACCAATATTGGAGCTAACATGGGCGGCGTCCCCAACCAGAAAGACGCGGCCCACCTGATATCGCTCCGCTTGACGGCAGTGGACACGGTAGTACACCCTCCAGATGGGATCACTCAGGACGCCACCCGGGGTCCGGACATTGAATATCGCCTGGAGGTCCTCAAGGGCTGGCTCCCCCAGCGGCGGATGATCCCACTGGGCTGGGTCAATATCGGCAGCGAGGGTAGCGCGTCCTCTCGGCAGCGGGAAAAAGGCGAGCATACCCTTATCAGCGAAGAAAAAGGCGTGTTGATCCCGAGGCAGATTCCAGTCAACCTGGACATCTGCCGTCATGAAATCGGTGGGATAATCGTCACCAGAGAACGAGACACCGAGTGCGTGGCGAACCGGACTGTGGGCGCCGTCGCAGGCGATGAGATAGGAGACGTGGGCCGTTTCCTGTCCGCCGTCGGGAGGCTGAAGCGTTGCGCGCACCCCGTCTTCGTCCTGCTCGAACCCAACGAGTTCAACACGCCGTTCCACCTCTGTGCCGAGACGCGCTAGATAGCGGGCCACTATACGCTCTGTCTGGCTCTGTGGCAGTTGCAAAACGAAGGGAAAGGCTGAGTCCAACTCATCAAAGGTCAGGTATTTGATGAGCTTGTGGTCGGAAGTATAGGTGGCTGCGGCATGGCAGATGTTACCCGCCTGCACAAACTCGTCCGCAAGGCTAACGGACTCCAGGATTTCCAGCGTGCGGGCCTGAATGCTGGCGGCACGGCTGTCATGAGTAGGCCCGTCGTTCTTATCGACAATCCGGCAGGAAACGCCATGCCGATTCAGCTCAGCCGCCATGAACAGGCCCACTGGACCTGCGCCCACCACTAATACTCGGGTGTCAGTGGCCATCAGGTATCCTCTGGTTCCTGCCAGTTGTGCCGATCCAACGCAATCGAGACGATAGTCAACGAGCTGTCTCAGATACTCGTGCTGCAATGCGATCGGTCCACTCACATTGCCGGACATGCGTCCTATCATGTGATGTGCGGATACGCCCGGCGGGCAGCGTCGTGATTGGCGGGGACGCAGGCAATGATGTGTTCCGATTAAATGTTTCTCAACAGGTCCATTGAGCTGAACTGGATCGCAGCGCCGCTATTATTGATCATGCGTGTCTGCAGGAGCTTCTATGTCCTCTATCACCGCGGTCGATGATCATCGTGCGGCGTCGCGCGTGGATCAGCCGACGACCCCGGCAGCCGCGCTCACCGCGCTTGGCATCGTCTACGGCGACCTCGGCACCAGTCCGCTCTATACGCTGAACGCGGTGGCGCAAGGCTTCGGCGGCAACCTGTCGCCAGCCGTGGCGCTTGGATCTCTGTCGTTGATCGTCTGGCTGCTGATCATCACAATCTCGATCAAATACTGCCTTTTCGTGATGCGCGCCGACCACCATGGGGAGGGCGGGATCCTCGCCTTGATGTCGCTGACCGGTGCTCGTTGGCACGGGCGCGGGCAAGCACTCATCGTTATTGGGCTGCTCGGCGCGGCGCTGCTTTACGGTGACGGCATTGTCACGCCCGCGATTTCGGTCCTGAGCGCGCTCGAGGGCCTCAACGTAGCGACCGAATTCTTCAAGCCGCATGTCATGCCGATGGCGGTGGCGATTCTGGTGGCCCTCTTCGCAGTGCAGAGCCGCGGGACAGCGCGCATCGCATGGGCGTTCGGCCCGGTCATGCTCATCTGGTTTATCACGATCGCGCTGCTCGGGCTTGGGGGCATTGTGCGCCAACCCGGCGTTATCGCCGCTCTCAACCCGGCCCAGGCCGTCGCATTCCTCGTTGACAATCCGCGTACCGGATTTGTGGTGCTCGGCGCCGCGTTCCTGGCAGTTACCGGCGGCGAAGCCCTTTATGCGGATATGGGGACTATTGGCCGCAAACCGATCCGTACGATTTGGTATTGCTTAGTGCTACCGGCGTTATTGCTCAACTACGCGGGCCAGGTCGCCCTTTATCTCGGCGATCCGGCGATCGCCGGAAATCTGTTCTTCCGATTGGTGCCGAGCTGGGCGATCTACCCCATGGTAGCGCTGGCAACGCTTGCTACCATCATCGCCAGCCAAGCGATTATCACCGGCACCTATTCGATGACCCGCCAAGCCATGCAGCTGGGCTGGTTTCCCGGCGTGCGCATACGCCAGACCTCCGACGAGGAATACGGGCAGATCTACGTGCCGTTCATCAACTGGACCCTGATGGTCTGCACGATTGCATTGACCATAAGCTTCGCGACTTCCGATCGGCTCGCCGGCGCCTACGGCGCGGCGGTGTCGGCCACAATGCTGCTCACGACCGCACTGCTCTATCACGTGATGCACGAGCGCTGGGGCTGGCCTGTGCCGGCCGCGCTCACTGTCAGCACGATTTTTATCGTGGTGGATTTTGCGCTGTTTTCCGCCAACCTCATCAAAATCGCTCAGGGCGGCTGGGTCCCGCTCGGCTTTGGCCTGCTCGTTTTCAGCGTGATGACGATCTGGCATTACGGCATCGAGAAGCTTCGTGCCCGCCATGCGATTGTGACCATGCCGCCCAAACTGTTCTTCGAGAAGATCCGGGAGATGAACGCCCCGCGGGTCCCTGGCACGGCGATTTTTGTCACCCGAGTTGCGGACATCACGCCGCCGCTATTGATCCACCACGTGGAGCAGTTCGGCGCCCTGCAACAGACCGTGGTGGCACTGGCGGTCAAATTTGCCGAGGTACCTCGCATCCCGCGCCGCCAACGCCTCGAGATCAAGGAGCTTTCCGATGGTTTTTGGCAAATCACCGCGCACTTTGGCTTCGTCCAGGTGCCTGACCTGTATGCGGCGCTACGTCAAGCGAAGGAGAGCGGCTGCGCGATCGACCTAGAACACGCGATCTTCTTCACCACCCGCGACGCTGCGGTGACAACACGGCCCCAGAACATTCTTTCGCGCGCACGGCTCATGCTATTTGCATTCATGCTGCGCAACTCGGTCCACGCCGTGGATTTGTTCCTGATCCCGACGGACAATTTTGTTGAGGTCGGTCGGCAGGTGGAAATTTAGACGACGCTGTGGCTACCCAGCCTGTTCTTGCGTGGCAAGCCAAACACGAATTAATCCGCCTCCTACCTCATCTCCGCTTCGAACTTCGCCGCTGCACAACCAAGAACCGCAATCGTCGCTGCGCCGAAGGCTTCATTCGCGGCGCGGACGGCGGACCATATCCCGCACCTCGATCTCATGCGGGAGGTGAGGGTCACAGAGGTCGGGGAGCACGACCTCCTTTGGCAAGCTAACAGCCTAGCCTTCCCTGTCCGTCCTTATCGCCGCGAGAGTGGTGTCCGCGCCGAGGTGTTGGTATTGCGTGAAGCCACCCCCCGCAAATTCAAGGGCGATCACCTCGTGCCGGTTCGCGATCTGCTCGCCAGCACAAACATCCAGTTTCCACAGCCTGCCACAGAGGAAATCGGTCGCTTCATTGACGCCGCCACGCGGTCCAAGGGGCATACTATCCGTCGGTGATGCGGCGGCTCCACGGCTCCTTGTAGGGGTCGCGCTGTAGGCAGGCCATGGGCGGGCTCTTTTCTGCTCGATATTCTGGGCGTGGCTGGAGCGGCGGGGGAATCGAGCGTGCGAAATAGAGCTTCGAGCTGCTTCAGGCGCCTGACCTCGCTAGCCTGAAAGCCACCGAAACGCTTACGCCATGCGTAGATCGTCTGCTCGCTGATCCCGTGCCGCTTGGCCACCACCGATACCGCCTCGCGATCCGCCTCGCGGATGATCGCCACCATCTGCTCTTCCGTGAACCGCGCTTTGCGCATTGCTCTCTCCGAATCGGGAGCCAGTCTCTCACGTATTGCGTGGTCCGAAATCCCTGGGGCAGGTCAACCTTGCTCCGCTCGGCTGAGGTGTGCAATTAAAAACGGTTCAGAGACGAGGCGATAGCCTTAGCTATTGGGACTATGTTCTAGCGTACCCTCCCGGCCAGGTTCATCGCGCTCTCTAATATAAGAGGTGGCACTGAATGGAACGTATGTTTGGCATTGCTGTTCGGGATCGCGCTGATCTGTTTCTTTGGATGAGGCTCAGAAGGGCGGCGCGCATCGATATTTACTACGTGCTGCCAACCGGGAGAGAAGATGATCCAGAGTGGAAGGAGTGGGATCCCCACGGAAGTTGGCACCGAGACGGTCGCCTGCACCATAAGAGCTTTGACAAGAAGATTTTTCCGGCTGAGCCAAAGCAGCAACCCAACGCCGCGTTCCACGGAACTCACAACCTGATCACGCGCGGCATCGCATCTGATGAGCCGCGAACCTTCGGCGTACGTTGCGACCCAACTAAATTCTCGGAGCTCATGGAAATTCCCGCCGGAATTCTAAGCCCGAACCATTACGAGACGTATACGTCCATCGACGTGAGCGAACCCGGTCTGAAACCGCTCCTGATGGGCGGCGGAGAAGAAATTCTCTCGCAACGGGTCTTCGATGACGCCATTCCACACATCACGGTCACCGTGTATAGGTGGCGGCTTTCATCGTCATCAACCATGGAACGCCCTCGGTGAGGTGATAGCGTCGAGGCGAGCGCGCAGCCGACTTCCCCAAGTCCTTCAAGGCCCCGGCCACACAGGCGGGACACCCTTCAAGGCTGCGCGGGGCGATTGCGGCGGCAGGTCAGATGCGCATTAATATCTGGATTATCCTCGGGGCCCTGCTCGCGCTCTTGGCCATCACTCGATACACGCAATACCGGGAAGATACGCAGCGTATCTGTGCCAAGGACCCGACCGCCTCGGTATGCGAACGGTGAGAAGGGGTGATTAAACGAGAACCCCGCCCTAATGAAACGATGGGTATCGTCTCGGCGAATACCTTAATTGTCGTTCAGGGCTTTGCGCCCTTGAACGTGATCCCGAGGCGCCGAGGTTCTGAATGCCCACAAGTTCATCCACAGGTAAGGGGCCTCAACCAAGAGACCGCGACGAAATGGCCGCGAATTTGTCACATTCGGCGTGCGGCATCGAAAATCAATAACTGCGCACGAACGGCGCCTGATCGGGGGTATCAAACATGAGTTGGCTGAAATCCGCTGAGCGCGCACAAGTCAACGATGCGGTCGAGATTTTTTCGAAACTCGAAGGAGAAATTGGTGAACTTGTCCGCCGAGACACCGCTACAGCAGGAAAATAGTGAGCTGGCGGCGCTGGTGCAGCGCGCGTCCGGCACCTCGGTGCAGGAGATCCAGAAGCTTATCGCCGAGCTACAGATACTACGAGATATGCTGCAGAACGAGGCCGCGCGTGTGCAACGTGAAATCGTGAAATACGCAATCCTGACGCAGGGTGCCAGGCAATCGATGAGGACCATTTCGGAAAGCCTTAGCTTTTGGAAGATTGATCGTGATGCTTCTAGAGTTAGCGCCTAAGCACGGCTGGGCTTGTGGCGGCCAAAATCGTTAGGAAAGCTGCTGTGACAAACGGAGTCGTTATGGCCCAGAGATCTAAGCGGCGCGAGTGGACTAAAGATGATGTTCGCGAACTAAAGACCCTTGCTCGTCAAAAGACGCCAGCAGCAAAAATCGCGAAGTCGCTCAAGCGGACACCCAGCGCAACGCGGCAGAAGGCGTCCTCGCTCGGCGTGTCATTGGATTCGCGCGGCTAGGAGCTGTCCTTGCTCAAATCTAAAGGCTGAGAAGGGCTGGAGATTTCGCTGCGACGGCCGTAATCCGGTGGACGCGGTTTTCTTCGCAAATCAAAAGGCTCATCCTGTATCGTAGACCGACCGCCCGCAACTTCGGGGAGGTGTTGTAACTTCGGTGCCACATGGATTGGGCTGATTATCTGCGGGACGAAGCGACCAAGTATCGGCAACTTGCCGAAAGGGCCGAAGACCCATCTGTAAAGCAAGAGCTGCTCGACTTGGCAGCGGTTTGCGAGGAGGCAGCCAACAACATCGAGGATCGTATGCCGGGAGGGTAGATGAGGCGACGGTTTCGGCTCCCAACCAGCAGTACCAGACCCCGCCGCAGGCGCGCGCACCAGACGCCATTTCTCAACGTGGCACTCGGACACTGCGCGTCGAACCGGCCACGATGTCTCCCGGTCCCCACATCCGCCGCGGCTCGGCACGGCATGGACGGTCCGGTGTAGCGCGCCACGTCCAGCGCGATCGCCGTCGGCGCGAAATTGCGGCGTGAAAGCGGGACCGTGCAGTTATTCGCCCCAGCGCGGAAATACTAACTCGACCTTGCGCGTGCGCAGGTCGACGATCCCAATTTGCTCCTCGACAACGAGATAGCCGAATCCTCGCAGTCGCGGTGCCAATTGTTCGGCTTCGACCGGCAGGGAATGAAGTTGGATGTCCACAGGGACAACGGCATCCATCGCAATTGAAAACCTGCCGCTTGTGAGTGGCGGGGTTTGCTTTGTGATCAGTTGCGCGATCTTGATCTGTTGGTCCATCGAGAGAAGGTCGGACTTTGCGGCGGCGGACTGGGACGGCGCTTGAGTCGCGGCCGTCGACGCCAGGAGTCCAACAGCAATGGTGAGAGCTAGAATCTCGCGCATACAAATCTTCGCTTTGATCGGCTGCAGAGTTTTCAAAGGACCAACTTGCGTCAACCTCGGTTTGTTCCTTGCGGTTGCAAACGGACGGATGCGGGCTGCGGCGGCGTGACCGAGGAGTGATCGCCATGCTTGCCGGCCAAAAAATAGAGGCGTCGAGGGTGGCAGATGCCGCTTCTCGACCGACAGCTCGCGTCTAGAAAAAACTATCTGCCGACCGTCGCGCTGTCGTACGTCACTCGATAAACCGCGCCGTTGAAGTCGTCTGAGATCAGCATCGAGCCCTCGCTGAGGACTAGCAAGTCAGCTGGGCGTCCGAGATAATTGTTGTTTTCGATGAAACCCGTGATAAACGGATCGACGGATTTCACCGTGCCATTCTCGTTAAGCGACACTATGGCGATGTCGCCGCCGAACTTCTTGGATCGATTCCAAGAGCCGTGGCGTGCAACGAGGATGGCATTGCGGTATTCCGGCGGGAACATATTGCCCGTATAGAACCGCATGCCGAGTGGGGCTGAATGCGGCCCCAATAACGCTACCGGCTTGGTGAACTCGTCGCACGAGCGCCCCCAGCCGAATTCCTGGTCTGTAATGTTGCCCTGATGACAATACGGAAATCCGAAATTGTCCTTGCCCGGTTGGGTGAGCCGATTGAGCTTATCTTCGGGTATATCCTCCGACAGCCAATCGCGACTGTTTTCGGTGAAGTAGAGCTGCCCTAATTCCGGGTGCCAGTCCATTCCGACCACTTGCCGAACCCCTCGCGCCACGACTTCCGGGCTGCTGCCATCGAGATTGATACGACGGAGCTGCGCATGGGCGGGCGACGGCATGCAGATATTGCACGGCGCTCCGACATTAAAATAGAGCTTGTTGTCGGGACCGATGGTGAGAAATTTCCAGCCGTGCGCCTCGTCCTTGGGCAGATCATCGTAGATCACCACCGGCTTGGGCGGGTTATCGAGATTGTCCTCGATCTGCTCAACCTTCGAGATCTTCGCGAGTTCGGCGATGTAGAGAGTGCCATTGGCGAACGCGAGACCGTTGGGCCGATAGAGACCCGAGTAGAGTGTCTTGACCTCGCGTCTGCCAGCTCGGTCAGTGATGGCATAGACCTTGTCCAGGATGCGGCTGCTCACGAACACGGTACCCCGGTCGCCTTCGCGCAACGAACGCGCATTCGCGAGGCCGCTTGCATAGACCTCGATCTTAAAGCCCTTAGGTGCCTTCAACTTCGCAATCGGTAATTTATCGGCCGCCGTCGGGACTGGGGGCGGCGCGATCGGCGCGAGGTTGGCTTCGATTGCCGCCTCAGGTCGACCCTGCGCCCATGGTGGAGGAGCTTGGGGCGTCGCGGGTGTTTGTTGGGCCGCTGCCGGGCATACTGCAACGGCAAGCGCTCCGATGGTTCCAGCGAGGAGCAGACGTCGGCTTGCAGAGCATATGATCATGACGAACCTCCCTTGCGGAGGCCGTTTCCTCGCCGACGTTCACGCCGGCGCCACTCCCCAAAGTCGAACGACGGCGAGCTGGGCGTCCGTTATGTGTTAGTGTCCAACTTTTACCTCTCCGGCGCAATCGCTATAATGTGAGCCAGATTTAGATGACTGGCCGCGGTTTTGATCTGCCGACTACGGATGCGGCTGATCGGACGGGCCGGTCAGGGTCCGAGTGGGTCGCGACCGGAAGATCGGCGGCGTCCTCAACACTTCGGCGAGACCCTGCCGGAATTCCATCGTTCGTACGCTGAAGCTCTTACTTTCGCGGACAGGCCGATCGGCATCGGGAAGCAGTAACACCACAAGCAAGGTGAGCACGCCGAGCGGCGCCCACTAAGAGATAAGTCACCGAATAGCGGGCACAGTTCGACTCCTCATCAGTTCAGAATTTTCGTTGCTCCGCAGATGAACACCTTCATCCAAGGACATCCAGCTGTCGGCTTTGTCCCGTCCGGCTGTGATTGAGCCGCAAACACGGTGAACTGAATTTATTGCAATAACCCCGAGGGTTCCAAGCGGCTCTGGCGAGTGGTTGCATTCGGCCAGCCCGATCGGTCGCCCGGGCCATGAGCACAAGGGCGTACGCCTTCGTGTCGTTCTATAATCTCTAACACAACAGGAATTATCTAATGGCGCAGGCGCTCTACCATCAGGGCATCATCCATAAATTCGATTATAGATGCATCGCGATGTTTCTGCGGCTCGGAAGCTGCTGCGCTCATCATCGCGCCCGCAAAAATCAAAGCAATGTGAGCGAATCGGCCTGAGCGCAACATCATTTGGCTGCATCGAAGTGTAATCATGCATCACGCCATTTTGTTCGGGGATGGAAACAACTAGCTGGTCTTCTTGCAGAAGCAGCAGCACGATGTGCCGCAATGGTCTCGGATCGACGAAGATCTGATTATTTTGAACGCTGCGCAGTTGGGGTCATCCTTGCGGTGCTGGCTGGACTTCCGGTTTGCGCGCAGTCGCTGCAGGAGCGCGCGCCTGCTTGCTTTGCCTGCCATGGCGAGAAAGGACAATCGCAACTATCCGAAGTACCGTCATTGGGTGCCCAGCCGGCACTTTATACCTTGATCGAGTTAGTCATGTTTCGCGACAAGCTGCGCGTCACTGAGCCGATGAATGAAACGACCAAGGGGCTAAGCGATGACGACCTACGCGCCGTCTCGGATATGATCTCAAAACTGCCGCCGCCCGAGCCGATCTCTGACACGCCAGATTCCGCCCGCATGGATAGAGGGCGGGCGCTTGCGCAACAAAACCGTTGCAACTTCTGTCATCAATCGAATTTCCAGGGTCTGGACAATGTCCCTCGTCTCGCCGGCCAACGCGAGGATTACTTGCTCAAGTCACTACGCGCTTACAAGGACAATACGCGGAGGGGGTACGATGCGCAAATGTCGGAAGTCGTCTATGCAATGAAGGACGAAGATTTCGTCGATCTTGCCTATTTTCAAGATTTCGTCGATCTTGCCTATTTTCCTGCAAGGGTGAAGTGATTCCACCCACAAACAACAACGCGTGAATGTCCGAGGGACGAGCACACATGTTGGCTATGCGGCCGCGCGCATACCTTTTGTTGTAGACACTGCGCTTTCCGCTTAGAAAACAAAGCAATGTGAGCGAATTGCTCTGAGGGCAACGTCATTTGGTTGTATCGAAAACGTGTAATCATGCACTGCTCCATCCCGTTCGGAGATGGAGACAACAAGCTGGTCTCCTTGCAGGAGCAGTGGCATGATGTGCCGCAACGGCCTCGGATCGACGAAGATCTGATTGTTTTGAAGGCTTTTTCCCTCAATCGAAACGGTTGACGCGGTGTTAGATCGTAATTTTACCACCGAGGAAAAC
>WNGD01007577.1_pt1 | contig 10210 bp, 9 predicted proteins | sample 5400671 | NCBI WGS metagenome assembly WNGD01 (sample SAMN13153369, study PRJNA577476) | soil metagenome | isolation source: 40 cm soil or saprolite under grassland replicate 2 | place: USA:California | collected 2016-06-15
CGATCGTGGCCGGCGGCTCGCCGCCGGCGAGCATGTAGGAGCGGTCGGCGGCGAGCGCCAGCTCGAGGAGCGAGCCGGCGAACGCCGAGCCCGGCTCGATGAGCGCGAAGAAGGTGCGGGCGGTGAGATCGAGGCGCTTCAGCACCCGCTTCTGGAGGAGCAGGATCTCGCGCACCAGCCAGTGGCGGCGGTGGCGGTCGAGGGCGCGGTCGACGCCGAGCACGGCTTGGGGATCGCCCTCGGTCCGGAGCAGCACGACGCCGATCTCGGGCTCGTCGAAGCGCAGGTGGAGGAGCGCGTCGTCCAGCTCGCGCCAGACGGCGACCGCCCAGGCGCGCGAGCCGGCCTCGAGGAAGGACGGCGGGCTCTCGGGCTCGCCGCCGTCGGGCGCGCGCACCGTGAGCGTGGCGGCGCGTTTCACGCGGTCGATGGCGAGACGCACCCAGCGGTAGGCGAGCGCGTCGGCCGAGCGCTCGGGCGCGAGCGGCTCGAGCTCGACGCCGGGTCCGTGCTCCGGCCGGTCGCTGGTGGCCGCGAGCGCCGTCGCGCGCTCGCGCACGCGCGCGGCGAACTCCGAGCGGGGCACCGCCTCGTCGACCAGGCGCCACTCGGCCGCGCGCTTACCCTTCACGCCCTCGGCCGTGGTCGCGAAGAAGTCGGCGCGGTCACGCCGGACCTTCCGTTTGTCGACGACGCGCGTGAGGCCACCGGTGCCGGGCAGCACGCCGAGGAGCGGCACCTCCGGGAGCGACACCGCCGCCGCGCCGTCGTCGACCAGCAGGATCTCGTCGCAGGCGAGCGCCAGCTCGTAGCCGCCGCCCGACGCGGTGCCGTTCAGGGCCGCGAGCGTGCGGATGCCTGACTCCGCGCTCATCTCCTCGAGGGCGAGGCGCGTCTCGTTGGTGAACTTGCAGAAGTTCACCTTGAAGGGGTGCGAGCTCGCGGCGAGCATGAAGATGTTGGCCCCCGCGCAGAACATGCGTTCGCGCAGCGAGGTCACGACCAGCGCGTGCACCTCGGGGTGGGAGAAGCGCAGGCGCTGGAGGGCATCGGCCAGCTCGATGTCGACCGCCAGGTCGTAGGAGTTGAGCTTGAGCGCGTAGCCGGGGACGAGGCCGCCGTCCTCCTGGACGTTCAGCGCGAGCGTCGCGACGCCGCCCTCGACCTCGAGCACCCAGTGGCGCCAGGCGGCGGGGCTCGTGTCGAAGCGGATGCCGGCCACGCAATCTACTCCAGCCCGAGCGCGCGCCGCAGGCTCCGGTGGAAGTGGATGAGCGCCGGCTCGTTCCGCCCGTAGGTCACGTGGTCCTGCGCTCCGGAGCGGAAGCCGCGCTGGATGCCCTCGCCCAGCCGGAAGTCCTCGCGGTCGACCGCATCGACGGCGAGCTGCAGGTTCGCGGCCCAGTGCTGACGGGCCTTGTCAGTCGCCGGGGGCTCGGGGACGTAGAGGGAGAGGTGGACCGTGCACTCGTCGGGCGTGGGGCCCGGGAACATGCGCCACACCTCCACGTGGTCCGCCTGGTGGACGAAGACGGCGTTGGGGAAGAGCGTGTAGAGCTCGATCGTGTGCCGCAGGAAATCTCGCTCGGCCTCGGCGCTGTCGCGCAACGCGCCGAACGAGCGGCGCACGGCGATCATGCGATGGTGCGGGCCGAAGCGGTCGGCGGTGCAGAGGTTGCCGACGAAGATGGGCGCGACGCTCTGCTCGTGGAGCGCGGCCAGGTGATACGCCTCGAGGAAGGTGTCGACCGCCATCTTCCAGTTGATGCGCGGCCGCAGCGTCCGCGTCTCGAAGTGGTGCCAGCGCTCGAAGTCGAAGCTCGCGAGCTCGGGGGCGAGCCCGCCCAGGTGGGCGTCGACGTCGATCGTCGCCCCGGGCTCGGGCCGCACCCAGACCAGCCCGTGCTGCTCGGCCACCGGGAGCGGCCGCAGGGAGTGCTCCTCCCGGGAGAGCCCCGGAAAGCCCTCCTCGCCGGGGACGTCGATCAGCCGGCCGTCCAGGTCGTAGGTCCACCCGTGGTAGGGGCAGCTGAGCGCCCGCTTCCCGCTCCCGCAGCCCTCGACCACCCGCGCCCCGCGGTGACGGCAGACGTTGGCGAAGGCGCGCAGCGTGCCGGCCGCGGTGCGGATCACCAGGATGGGCATGCCCGCGTCGTCGTCGGTCAGATAGTCGCCGGGCGCGGCGACCCGGCAGGCGAGCCCGATCAGGAGCGGGTGCTCGCGGAAGAGGACGCGCTTCTCGAGCGCCAGCCGCTCCTCCGACGTGTAGGCCGAGACGGGGTTCGCGAACATCGCCTCCGCCATCGCGGTCGTGCCGGTGTCGAGGTAGTGGCGGAGGCGGCGCGCCAGCTCCGCCCGGGTCTCAGGGCGCATCGAGCGCCTGCACGCGGGGGAGCACCTTCTCGGCGAACAGACGCATGTTCCGCCGCGCCTCGTCGTGGGGCATGCCGCCATAGCTGAAGATACCGATCAGCATGCCGCTTCGGGCGAGCCGCTGGTGCTCGCGGATGCGCTCGTAGACCTGGTCGGGGGTGCCCCACACCTGGAGATCGGCGAGGAACTGCACGAAGCGATCCTCGCCGTGCTTCTCGATGTTGCGGGCGAGGGCGCCGTAGTACTCGTAGCCCTTGATGGTGGCGAGCCCCGCGTTCGCGAACTCGTAGTGCTCGAGCGTCGAGCGGCAGTAGCGGCGGACGTGGGTCTCGAGCATCTCCCGCGCGCGCTCCTCGTCCTCGTGGCAGGCGACGAAGCTCGCGATGAGCGGGGGCGGCGCCTCGCTCCGGTTGAGCTCGCGGTACATCGCCCGATACGCGTCCAGCTCGCGGACCGCCGTGTCCCACGGCTTCTGGGGGATGATCAGCACGCCCAGGCCGAGCCGGGCGACGATCGGCGCCGATTCGGGAGAGACGGCGGCGACGTAGGTGCGCCCCCGGAACGAGCGGAACGGTGCCGGCCGAAGCGCGATGCGCGGTTGCTTGTAGTATCGCCCCTCGTACTCGATCGCGCCCGTCTCGAGGGCGTCGAGGATCGCCTCGGCGTACTCGACGAACCGCTCGCGCGACTCCGCCATCGGGACGCGGAAGCCGTCGAACTCGGCGCGCGCCAGGCCGCGGCCGAGCCCGAGGATGACGCGGCCGCCGGAGACGTGGTCGAGCACCGCGATCTCCTCGGCGACGCGGACCGGATCGTGCCAGGGCAGCACGACCACCATCGAGCCGAGCTGCACGCCGCGCGTGCGCCCGGCCATGTAGGTGAGGAACTGGGTCGTGCTCGGGCACATGTCGTAGGGCGTGAAGTGATGCTCGGCGGCCCAGATCGACTCGAAGCCGAGCGGCTCGGCGAGGTCGGCCATCGCGAGCTCGTGCTGCCAGACCTCGCGATCGGTGTGCTGCCCGTCCAGGTTCTGGAAGAACGCGCACATTCCGACGTGCATGGTGGCCGCCCGTCGGCGCCGGGGTCCCGACGCGACGACGGCGGAGGCTACCGCGCGCCGCCTTCGATGCCAAGCGCCGCGTCTGGAATCAGCCCGACGGCTCGGCGTAGAAGGTGAGCATGCACGCCGCCGCCCCGTTCTCCTTCAACCCGTTCGACGAGGCGACGCGCCGCGACCCGTACGCGCTCTTCGCCCGGGCGCGGCGCGAGCATCCCGCCTGGCGCCACGAGGGCCTGCCCGTCGTCTCCGTGTTCCGGCACGCCGACTGCCAGGCGATCCTGCGCGATCCACAGACGTGGTCGAGCGTCTTCCCGACCCCGCCCGGCTTCGCGCCCGAGGACGTCCCGCGCAGCATGCTGGTCATGGACCCGCCCGAGCACACGCGGCTCCGCGGCCTGGTGAGCCTGGCCTTCACGCCGCGCCGCGTCCGCCAGCTCGCGCCGCGCATCGAGGCGATCGCCCACGAGCTGCTCGACGCCGCGCTCGCCCGGCGCGAGGTGGATCTGGTCGAGGCGCTCACCTACCCGCTGCCGGTGGTGGTCATCGCCGAGCTGATCGGCGTGCCGGCCGAGGATCGGGCACGGTTCAGGGCGTGGTCCAACGCGATCGTGGCGCCGCTCGGCACCGTCTTCTTCGAGGTCGCCCCGCCCGAGCGCGTCGCCACGCTCCGGCGGGTGCGGGGCGAGCTCGAGGCCTACTTCGTGCGCCTGGTCGAGGCGCGCCGGCGCGAGCCGCGCGACGACCTCCTCTCCGCGCTGGTGGCGGCGGAGCTCGAGGGCTCGCGCCTCTCCTTCGCGGAGCTGCTCGCGATGCTGATCCTCCTCCTGGTCGCGGGCAACGAGACCACGACGCATCTCATCGGCAATGCGGTGCTCGCGCTCCTGGCGCACCCCGACGCGCTCGCCGCGTTGCGCGCCGACCCGTCGCGGGTGCCGGCGGCGGTGGAGGAGGTCCTGCGCTTCTCCTCGCCGGTGCAGATGGACCCGCGCCTGGCCACGCGCGAGGCGCAGTTGCAGGGCGTCGCGGTCGCCGCCGGCGAGGTCGTGCTCTGCTGGCTCGGGTCGGCCAATCGGGACGAGGCGGTCTTCGAGCACGCCGACGTGTTCGACATCGGCCGCGAGCGGAAGCCGGACGTCGCCTTCGGCTTCGGGCCCCACTACTGCCTCGGCGCGTCGCTCGCGACCCTGGAGGCCGAGGTGGTGCTGCGGGTCCTGCTCGCGCGCACGCGGCGCTTCCGGCGGGTGGACGATGTACCGCTCCCGATCCCGCCGAGCATCGTCTTCCGCGGCGTCACCCGCCTGCCCGTGGTGCTGGAGCGGGCGTAGGGACGGAGGTCGCGTCAATCCGCGACAGCCCCACGCGTCTCGTCGGCGTGGGTGAGCTTCGCCGGCGACCGCAATCGCGAGGTGGACTTCGTGGTGCGCGCGGGGAAGAGTCTGGCGGCCATCGAAGTGAAGAGCACCCGCCGACGCGACACGCTGCCCGGGATGGCGGCGTTTGCGGACGCGTTCCGCCCGACGCGGAAGCTGCTGGTGGGTGGCGATGGGATCGCGCTCGACGCGTTCCTCTCCCGGCCCGTGGAGCGTTGGGTGGGAAGGAGATGAAAGACCCGTTCGGGCTCAGCGATGTCGGCCGGTTCCGCGCCCGGCGCAGTCCCGCTGAGTGCCTGCGGTTCGATCTTGCGAGCCACCAACGTGCACATTCGTGTGACCGTTGTTGAAGTGCACGTGGACGCCGTGCCCGCATCCGCTCGTGCCGATCATGGCGATTGAGACGAGGACTGCGGTGCATGCCCGATGAAACTGTCGCATAGCGCCCTCCTGACGCTCGGGACGTACCGGACGGTTCCCTACACCCGTAGGGGGAAGTATTGACGGCGGCGAAAACGCGGGACTACCGTGTCATCGGAAACCCGGGGGATGTCGGTCGAAAAGATGCGAGTCGTTGCCACTTACACGGCGGCGGCCGATCATTTCGATGACGCTTGCGCGGCGTTCTGGGGCTACTTTGGCCGTCGTACCGTCGAGCGCCTGGCTCTCCCCGTGAGGATAGCGCCTTCCTCCACGTGCGGTCTCCAACGCCCTCTTCCTTTCCATCCTACCGCCTTCCATCGTCCACGTCGGGCCGACCGCCCCCAGCATGGCTCTCACCCGCTCCGATCTCGCTCAGGAGTTCGCAGATGCGGTCCACCTCGATCTCGGCGGCGGGAGGTAGGTGTGAGACCAAGGAACGGCTTCCGCTGCTAGTTCGGGCCGGACCTACGGCGCGCCCTTCGCCGCTGCCGCCACAGGCCAACTGCGAGATAGGCAACGACCATCACGATGACGACCCCGAACGCAACCCGCCTCAGATGCCCCACTACGTCCACAGGCACTCCATATCACATCACCACCAACCCCCGAGGACGACGAGCCTTGGTGAAGTCGGCTGTTTATCGGGCCGCGATCCACAAGTGGGCGTTGTCGGTGGCTGGGTAATATCCCTTCGAATGGTGAGCCGTGCGCGCCCCACAGCCATGTCCTGTAGTGGCTCGACCATCGCCCAGCGGTTCGATGGGGTGTACCTCTACTTCGGCGGGGAGCCGCCGAACGCGAGGCGAGGCGTGAGGGCTACAGCGTGATCGCCGTCAAGCCCACGCTGACCGAAGAACGTTGAGTCTCTTCGTAGCTCTGCAGGGGCACGACGAGGAGCACGGCGCCGGGCAGGACCGGGCGAACCCGCTCGCCGCGATCCTCTCCGCCGCCCTGGGCGATCACCTTCTCGCCGTCCATCCGAACACGTTGCCGCCAGAGACGCGGACACCGTTGCTCCGGCACTTCGGAGGATAACGCCTTCAAAAGGGGTATTCCGGTATCCGCTCCGATCGCGCTCCACGAGCCCGCTGCTCTCCGTAACGACGAGCGCACAACGGGAGAGCGCGTGAGCCACGCCGTCTCGCGCAGACTCGCCGGGGCCGCAGGGCAGACGCGCGGACGTCCGCTCCAACTCACGGCGCCAAGTGGTGCGGCGTCGTGCTCTGTCGGCACCGCAGGGCGCTCTGGACCTCGCCGGGTTGACGACGACCAGGAAGGCGGAACGCGGCGTCCCGCGAACCCCGCTACTCCCCCACCGCCACCCCATCCGCCCTCGGGTCGCACGCCGCGCGGAGCCCGCCCTCCTCGACCAGGATCGCGTGCGCGTGCCCGGCCAGGTCCGCGACCGGCATCGGGGTGACCTCGAGCCCGGGAGGCGCGAGCCGCGGGAGACCCGCTTCGACGAGGAGCATGGCGGCGGTGAGGTTCCAGCGCGGGGCGGCGACCGCCAGCTCCGGCGGCTCGCCGGCGACCAGGATGCGGGCGAGGAGCTGGAGGTGGATCTGCACCTGCGCCTCGCCGCCCATGGTGCCGAACACGAGCCGCGGGTGCCCGCTCCTGAGCGCCATCGCGGGCGCTAGCGTGTGCACGGGGCGCGCACCGCCCCGATACGTCGCGCGCGTGTGGTAGGCGCCGCGGTTGTGGAGGAGGACGCCGGTGCCGGGGACCACCACGCCGCTGCCGAACGCCATGAAGAGGCTCTGGCTCAGGCTGACCGCCATGCCGCGCCCGTCGACGACGCAGAGATAGATGGTGTCGCCGCCCGGGGCGGCGGCGCGCAGCGCGCGGATCAGGCGGACGTGGAACTCCGCGTCCTCCGGGCGAAGCCCAGCGAGCGGCTCGAGGCGGCGGATTGCCTCGAGGACGAGGTGGCCCCGGCTGTTGGGCGGCAGCTCGCACACCTCGACGCCGGCGAAGGGCGCACGCCGCGGCTCGACCCACTCCGCGCGGTGGGCGGCGAAGTCCGCGGGCGTGAACGGCGCTGGAGTTTGCCGCGCGACCGGCCCCTCGTAGAAGCCCTCGATCTCCTCGAGCGTGCGGACGAGGTCGGGCTGCACGAGGGGCCCGTCGGCGAGGAAGATGCGCGCCGCCTCGACGTCGCGGGCGAGCACCTCCCGCGACCACTCGGTCATGCGCGCGAGCCCCGGCGCGCGCGCGACGCCCTCGCGGGCGAGACGGATCGCGGGCGCGGCGAGCGTGCGGAGCGGCCGCGTCCCGAAGCGCTCGGCGAGGGCACGCCAGCCGGCGGGGGCGCCGGGAACGGTCGCGGAGCCGATGCCGCGCTCGGGCACGCCCTCGGGCGGCAGCGCCGCGGCTGCGGGCAGCCGGCCGCTCGAGTTGAGCCCGGCGAGCGCGCCGCCGGCCCACACCATGGCGAGGAGGTCGCCGCCGACGCCGCACATGTGCGGATAGGCGACCGCCAGCGCGAGGTTCGTCGCGATGGCGGCGTCGACGGCGTTGCCGCCGTCGCGGAGGACGTCGAGGCCGACGGCCGAGGCGAGGGTGAGGGGAGAGCAGACCGCGTGGCGGGAGAAGCGCGGCACTGCTCAGGCGGCGCCGCCATCGACCCGGATGACGGCTCCCGTGGTGAAGCTCGACGCCTGGCTCGCCAGGTAGACGGCGGCGCCGACGATCTCCGATGGTTCGCCGCCGCGCTGGAGGGCGAGCGTCGCCCTGGCCCTCCGCCGGAAGGCGTCGAGGTCCCACGCCTTGCTGATGTCGGTGAAGAACGGACCCGCCTGGATCGCGTTCACTCGCACCTTGGGCGCGAAAGCGCGGGCGAAGCCGATCGTCATGGCCTCGAGCCCGGCTTTCGCCGCCGCGTACGGGATGACGTCGGGTGTGGGCCGGCTCGCCGCGCCGCTGCTGATGTTGATGATCGATCCCCCGTTCCCCTGCGCCATGCGGCTGCCGGTGAGCGCGGTCAGACGAAAGGGGCCCTTGAGATTCACGCCGAGCACCTTGTCCCACAGCTCTTCGGTGACCGCGTCCACGCTCGGGTAGAGCGGCGACATGCCGGCGTTGTTCACCAGGATGTCCACGGCGCCGAAGTGCTCGTAGGCGGCATCGACGAGACCCTCGAGCTCATTCCAGCGGCCGACGTGGCACGCCCGGCCGAGCGCGCGCCGGCCGGTCGTGCGCCGGATCTCCTCGGCGGCGGCATCGCACGCGTCCTGTTTGCGGCTGGCGATCATGACGTCCGCGCCGAAGCGCGCGAACGCGAGCGCCATCTCGCGGCCGAGCCCGCGGCTACCGCCGGTGACGAGGGCCACCCGCCCGGTCAAATCGAACAGGTCCATCGCTCAGTCGAGGAAGTTCGCCACCACCGAGACGAACGCCTTCGGCTGCTCGTAGGGGAGCATGTGCCCGGCCGCGTCGATCTGGACGAGGCGCGCGCCGGGGATCAGCTGGATCCACCGCTCCCCGTAGACCGGCGAGATGAGCCGATCCTGCTTGCCCCAGAGGACCAGCGTCTCGGCAAACCAGGTGAATCGCATGGCGGCCTCCTGAGGGCACTTGGATGCCTCGGCCGCCCTTTGTCAATGGGCGCGTGGACTCAAGTGTCGCCCTCCGGCCGGTAGTAGAAGCGCCAGTCGTCGTCGTCGTTCACGCGCGCCTGGAAGCGGGTCGCGTCGAACTTCTTGGCTTGGAGCGAGGGATGCCGTCAGTCACGCAAGAAGAGCGCGAGCTGCTTGCCGAAGGTCTTGATTTGCCCCGTACGCGTACGGGGGGACGGAGTCTACTCACGCCCGAATGCTCTTGAACGCCTCCGCAATCCGCTGCGGCGCCTTCGGCCGCGCGTACATCCGCTCCATGTACCTCCGCAGCACCGGAAGCTCGTCCAGCAAACGCGCCTCGCCGCCCCAGTCGAGCGTGTAGGCCGTCACGAAGTCCGCTACCGTCGCGCGGTCGCCCACGACGAACTGCCGCCCCTGCAGGTGCTTCTCGAGCACCGCCGCCATCTCCTTGAACTCTTGGCGCGCGAGCGCCACGTCGCCCGGCAGGCGCTTGTCCTCCGGGTAGAGCGCCGTGTGCCGTGAGATCCGCCAGAGCGGCTGCTCGAGCTCGGTTGCGGCGAAGAGGAGCCAGCGGTTGACCTGGGCGCGGGCCGTGAGGTCGGCGGGGAGGAGGCCCTTCTCGGGGTACTTCTCGGCCAGGTACAGCACGATGGCCACCGACTCGGTGAGCACCAGGTCGCCGTCGACCAACACCGGGAGCTTACCGGCAGGATTGATCTTCAGGAACTCGGGGCGACGGTGCTCGCCGGCCACGAGGTTCACGGTGATCGGCTCGAATTCGACGCCCAGCTCCTGAAGCGTCCAGCGCGCGCGGATCGAGCGGGTGGGACCGAACTCGTACAGTCGCATCATGGCCTCCGTTTCGGCCTCCTCTGGCTTAGGGGCAATCCCTCGTCGATGTGATCTCGGGCGAACGACGGTGCGACCGTCGCATCCTTCACCCTATAGTCGTTCGAGCCGACTCGAATTCGACAGGCCCACTGCCAAGGACGGCAGCCGGCCTCACCACGCATCGACGCAGGGCCGCTTCTTGCCGCGGCGCGCCGGGGGCGGCGGGACGGAGCGGAGCGCGGTCATGATCCATTTCCGGGACTCGGCCGGGTCGATGACGTCGTCGATCTCGAAGTAGGTGGCGTAGCTCACGGCCTTCCCGTGCTCGTACATGCGCGCGACCATCTCCTCGAAGAGCGCCTGGCGGGCGGCCGGGTCCTCGACGGCGGCCAGCTCCTTTCGGTAGCCGAGCTTCACCGCGCCCTCGAGCCCCATGCCGCCGAACTCGCCCGTCGGCCAGGCGACGGTGAAGATCGGCGCCTTGAAGCTGCCGCCCGCCATCGCCTGCGCGCCGAGCCCGTACCCCTTGCGCAGCACGATGGTGAAGAAGGGCACGGTCAGGTTGGCGCCGATCA
>WNGD01008703.1_pt1 | contig 10210 bp, 7 predicted proteins | sample 5400671 | NCBI WGS metagenome assembly WNGD01 (sample SAMN13153369, study PRJNA577476) | soil metagenome | isolation source: 40 cm soil or saprolite under grassland replicate 2 | place: USA:California | collected 2016-06-15
ACGACAAACGAGAAATTTACTGAGGCGAGCAGGCCGCGCAGTTGTTCGAGCAAAACATCGTTGCACCAGGCGCTCAGAATCAGGCCGATGACGCCGCCGCAAACAGCCAGCAAAAAACCTTCGTACAATAATTGCCTGACGATCTGCCAGCGTGATGCGCCGACAGCCAACCGTATGGCGATTTCCTTCGAACGCGACGTGCCGCGCGCTAGTAACATGTTCGCGAGATTTAAACAGGCGATGAGCAGGACGGCTCCGGCCATCGCCATGAGCAATGTCGCGACCAGCGTGAGCGGTCCGTCATCTTCCGGTTGCGTGCTTAGGCCGAATCGTGCCGGCGTTTGAATTTGTAGCTCGCGCGAACCTTCGCTGCCGTCCGCTTGAATCGCATTTAACCGTTGCGCCAGCACTGGCAAACGGGCTTTTGCCGAGTCGATCGTCAGGCCGGAACGCATCCGCGCCACGAGATTGAAGGTGTAATTTTTTGGGTCCAACAGGTCGTGCGTAGTTTCGGAATCGCCGAAAGCCGAACCGAACTGCGAACGAATGCCGAGCGGCAGCCAGATATCCGGCGCGATCAACGCGTTCGCGCCGCTGAATCCATCCGGCGCGATGCCGATCACGGTGTAGGGCTGTCCGTTGATGTGTAGCGTGCTACCGACAAAGTCGTCGCGGCCACCGTTGCGTTTCCAAAAGCCGTAGCTTGACACGAGTACAGGCATGTTCGCATTCGGCTTACATTCCTCAGCGTTATAAAAACGGCCGCGAAACGCGTGGACGCCCATCATCGGGAAATAATTTTCCGACGTCAGGAACGCGAAGCTGCGCCGTATCTCGTGATCGCGCCCGATGCCGGCGACCCCAAACTCGAGCGCCGCCACATCGACAAACACGGCTCCGCCGTTTTCGCGCAACTCGCGGTATTCGTTATGGGAGAACTGGCGATAATCGTGGCTCGCATTCTGTCGGGCCGTGAACACATTCACGCGGCACCACTGGCTTGAGCACCACGCCATTGATCAGCGCGAAAATGGCCGAATTAACGCCGATCGCTAACGCGAGCGTCAATACCGCTACGGTCGTGAATCCCGGCGTCTTGAGAAGCTGCCGCACAGCAAATTTGAAATCCTGCATCATAAGGATCCTTTTTTGTTTTCATTGAGATGCAGTCTGCCTTGGTTTTGGATTCAAAGTTCTGCGTCGGGGATAAATCTTCACTTTCCGCAGGCGAGATGCAGGCTTGATCTCCGCGGGAGTCTTTAGTTCGATTGCCATGTGACCCCCGCTGAAGACGACTTGACGTCGCTGAGTGCGATTGGCGGAAATCAAGGCCCGTCGGCGTTTGCCACCACGCACTGGAGCGTGGTGGTGGAGGCGCAAGGCGAATCGCCAGCCGCACAGGAAGCGCTTGAAAAACTCTGCCGCATTTATTGGCGACCGATTTATAGTTTTCTCAGGCGACAGGGGATCAGCGCCGATGACGCACAGGATCTTACGCAGGGTTTTTTCGCGTCATTATTGCAGCACCGAAACTTGAATGCTGTCCGCAAGGAGGAAGGGCGGCTTCGTTCCTATCTACTCGGGGCGTTAAAATACTTCCTCGGCGAAGAAAGGCGTCGCGCAATGACGATCAAGCGAGGAAAAGGTCAGCGGATCATCCCGCTGGAAGAACTGCGCGCCGACGAGCGGTTCGCAATGGAACCGGCAGATCCGATGACCGCTGATCTGATTTATGAACGCCGCTGGGCATCGACGGTACTGGAACGCGCGCTAAATCTATTGAAGGATGAATATCACAGGGCAGGCAACGCAGACTTGTTTGATTCGCTAAAGCAATTGCTCCCGGGCGAACCCGACGCTCCCCCTCAGAAGCACATTGCCGCGAAATTGGGCATGACTGAAAATGCGGTTCGACAGGCGTTCTACCGATTTCGGCAGCGATACCAATCGTTACTGCGAGAGGAGATTGCTCACACTGTCGCGACGCCCGGCGACATCGAAGACGAACTGCGCCATCTGATCGCGGTCATCCGAGCGTAACGTATGGCCGAAACCCGCCAAGTACAAGAGGGGAACAGCGCAGGCGAATTTCCGGCAATGATTAAAGTAATCAGAATTTGCCGCAATTGCGGCGCGAAGATCCTTTCCGACGCACCCGAAGGACTTTGTACCGGCTGCGTCCTGGAAGCCGCGATTGGCGTCTCCGCCGATGTTGTAGCCGGGGTCGGCGACCCCGGCCGTGCGGCCGATGTTCGTGGCGAAAATGCGAATGCTGCGTCTAAGAACAAGAAATCAGCGCGTGCTGCCGAGTTGCTGGGAGAATTAGGCGATTACGAATTGCTCGAGGAGATTGGTCGTGGCGGTCAAGGCGTGGTGTTTCGCGCGCGACAGAAAAGTCTCAATCGTATTGTTGCGTTAAAGGTCATTAGGTTAGGTCAGTGGGCTAGCAAAGCTCATCTGAAACGCTTTCGCCTTGAAGCCGAAGCTGCGGCGAGATTGGAGCATCCCGGTATCGTTCCAATTCACGAAGTCGGTGAGCGTGATGGCTCCTGCTACTTCAGCATGAAATTCGTGGAAGGCGGTCAACTGGACGAAGTCGTGAAGCGCAGCCCGATGTCGACGCGTCGCGCGGCGGAATTAATTGCGAAGGTCGCCCGCACTGTTCATTACGCGCATGAACATGGAATTCTCCATCGTGATCTCAAACCGGGGAACATTTTGCTTGATCCAAAAGGCGAACCGCATCTGACAGATTTCGGTCTTGCCCGATTAGTCGAATCTGAAAGCAGTGTCACCCAGACCCTGGACGTCCTGGGCACACCCAGTTACATGGCACCGGAACAAGCCGTAGGAAACAACGAGGCGATCAGCAGTGTCACAGATGTGTATGGACTTGGTGCAGTACTTTACCAACTGCTAACGGGTCAACCGCCGTTTGCCGGTGGAGCAACCTACGAGACCATCAAGCTGCTCCTGGACACCGAGCCGAAGCAACCGCGCCTCCTCAATCAGAAAATCGATCACGATCTCAGCACAATCTGCCTCAAATGCCTCGAGAAAGATCCCAAGCGCAGATATCCATCTGCGCTTGCGTTTGCCGAGGATCTCGAACGTTGGCTAAAACATGAACCGATTCAGGCGCGGCATACGGGAGTTTTCGCGCGAGGTAAAAAATGGGTGCGACGCAATCCAACCAGCGCGCTTCTGGCAGCTTCCCTGCTGGTGTTAGCTACGGTTGTTGGATGGAACATTTGGAAAAGCGAACTATTTCACCATCCGCTAGCAACCGGAATCGCCGTTCTGCCCTTTGAAAATCTAAGCGAGCAGAGAGAAGACGCCGCCGCCTTCGTGGATGGCGTCCAGGACGACATCCTGACGAAACTGGCGAGGATCGCCGATCTGAAAGTGATCAGTCGGAGCAGTGTGATGGAATATCGCGAGAAACGAAATGTGCGACAGATCGGAAATGATTTGCGCGTATCGCATCTTCTGGAAGGCAGCGTCCGCAGGATCGGGACACGGTTTCACATGAATGCGCAGTTAATCGACACGCGCACTGACACTCATGTGTGGGTGGAGCAATACGACGGCGATTTCAATGATCTGTTCGCAATTCAGAGCGAGATCGCGCAGAAAATTGCCGGCCAACTCCACGCCAAAATCTCAGCTGCTGAGAAACTGGCGATTGAACGCAAACCAACGACCGATCTCGTCGCTTTCGAGCTCTATTCGCGTGCCATTAGTTCAACACCAACATTCCGTGGCGGCACCGCTGGTTCGGGACAGCAGGCTATCGATCTGCTAAACCGGGCTGTGGCGCGCGATCCATCATTTTTCGACGCCTATATCGCACTCGCCGTGCATCATGACCAGCTTTACTTCTTTAATCTTGACCATACTCCTGCGCGGTTGGCGTCAGCAGAAGCGGCCATTCAGGAAGCATTCCGCATCCGTCCAAATGCCGGCGAAGCACACCTTGCACGAGCATATCATCTTTATAATGGATACCTCGATTACGAGGGCGCTCTGGCTGAACTGGAAGTTGCTCGCCAGACGCTGCCCAATCATCCGCGGCTATTTAGCATAACGGGTTTCATCCAAAGGCGTCAAGGGCGCTGGGAAGAGTCCACTCGGAATCTCGAGCGGGCACTTGAGCTCGACCCGCGCAACGTCAGCACGCTCGACAACATCGCAGATAGTTACGCATACCTCCGGCGTTATGCTGAGCAAAAATCGAAGTTAGATCGCATATTGGCTATCGAGCCAAATGATGTTCTGGCAAAAGTGGGGCGCGCAGGCGTGGAACTGGATTGGAAAGCTGATACCAGACCGTTGCATCAATTGATCGATGACATCCGCGCGACAAATCCTGCTGCTATGCGGCAGATCGCCCCTTCGTGGCTGGATTGCGCGCTGGCCGAACGCGACGTCGCTGCCGCAAGAGAGGCCTTGCTCGCGTCCGACGAAGGCCGGTTAGGCGTCGACGCGGTTCGTTTCCCACGTCCTTTCGTGGAAGGCGTTATCGCCCGAATGGCAAATGACGAGCACAAGGCGCAATTGGCTTTTACTGCTGCGCGCGCGGAGCAGGAGAAAACCGTCCAGGCTCAACCAGATTACGGCCCAGCATGGTGCGTGCTCGGAGTAATCGATGCCGCCCTCGGGCGGAAGGAGGAGGCCTTGCACGAAGGCCGGCGCGCGGTCGAGCTGCTTCCCGTGGAAAGGGACTCAGTCAATGGTCTCCACATGATCGCAAATTTTGCAATGATTGCTGCGTGGGTCGGTGAAAAGGATCTCGCCTGCGAACAGCTTGCCACCGCCGTTCGTGGCCCCAGTGGTCTTGACCTCACTTATGGCCAATTGAAACTGATGTCATTGTGGGACCCGCTGCGTGGCGAGCCGTGCTTCGAAAAAATCGTGGCTTCTCTCGCGCCGAAAGAGAATTGACCACGGATTACACTGATAACACGGATGGGTAGAACCCTACCAAGCTTGCCGTGAGGCGAAGTCGAAATCGGGGTGCACCGAATCGCTTGTTTCTTCAACAGGAGATAGCGAAGGAAGCAAGGATTCTCCCAATCTGACGTGATTGCGGCAGACGTTTTCGTTCCCTTTCCTTCTATTTAAGAATCGATCCGTGGTATCCGCGTGATCCGTGGTGTCTCCGCGCCGAAACCAACTTTCCGCGTAACGAATCATCAAATCCCGCCAATTACCTCACTGAACAGCCGGAAATGAGTTTCTCACGACGAGAAATCACCGAAGGCCAAAACCAGAAAGAAAATTAGAATTATGAATAACATCAAAAGAATCAGCCTAATGACAGCAATATTCCTGACCGTGGCGCTCGCCAGCTCCGTGGTGGAAGCGGGAGTGATACAAATTAATGGTACTGTCGCAGGGAGCGAAATTGACACGCCTTTCCCCGATCCAGCAGAAGGGTTTTATGTCAATGGGAGCGTCACGTCAACCGACACGCAGCTTGGTCCATTCACACAGTTTTATTCGGCCCCACTGGTCTTCGCTTTCCTGGGTATGCCACCTGAGGGAAACGGGGCAAGTCGTTTGATAGTGGGAGACGCCGCCAACGGTGACAGCATTTTAACGTGCTCAATTGGAGCGAACCCTGGTTCATGCGCCAACGGCGATCTTCACCTTGTAGAAACCAATACCATTGTTGGCGGAACGGGCCGGTACGCTGGTGCTAGAGGCAGCTTCACCATGGACCGATGCCTGAACCTTGCGACCGGCGAGACCAGTGGTACCATCAGCGGCACCATCGTCGTAAGAGGACACTGAGCGTTGGCAGGCCTCTGCCAAACCGTCGCCGAGCGTAGCGCTTGATCCCGTTGATGGGGGAAGCGCTACCTCGGCAAGACGATGCTCTCGCGGATCGCTGCGCTTTTGCCATTATGCTCGCAAGTTGGTTTCGGCGGCTCGCCCGAAAGAATCTTCGTTTTTGCAACGCCGGACAAAACTTTCCGAAGGAAGGAGTGAACGGCCAGATGTGACCGAGGCGAGCTCGAGTAGACCCCCAGCTCTAAGAACCGGCGGAAAAGGTGTTTGGAGCCATACCACTGACAGTAGCTATGCGTTTCGCTTCAAGGACTTCACGTTCAATGCTCAAACCGTCTTTACGGGCTGGGTGATCATTACGGGGGAAACAACCGTGGATGCAACAGGAAACGCCAATGCCGGCACCGCAACCATCCAAGTCTATGACCCGAACGGCAACTTAATCGCAACTGCATGTGCTGGGGTTAGTGGCACGAGATTCGAGCTCTGACGGATGATGGGGAGTTGGCGCGTTCGATCCGCGCCAAACCCCAGCATGCATTGGAGGTTGCTGGAAAATGCTGCCACGCGCTATTGTAGCCGCCTCGCTGCCCCCGAGGCGTTATGCGCTAAGAGCACGGCTACACAGCACTGTGGCTACAACTTGAGTTTGTCGTGAGTGGATTCCTGCCAGCGGAGAATCTCGCCGGTAAGACGAGAAATCACCGACGCGTACTGTCGATCCGCATAAAGATTGCCCGTCTCCAGAGGATCATCTTTCAGGCTGTATAACTCATTCAAGTCTTTGTCGCGCAGGCAAAGCTTCCAGCCATCTCGCGAAACAACTGTCCTTGTCGACTCCTCGACAGCCCGTTTCACCAAGCGTCGCCGAGCGAGCGATGTTCCCTTTTTTATTTTCGTCCGGTTGGGAGCCCATTCGATGAAAACATTTTCCGGAGCAGTCGTGTCTTCGCGAATCAACGGTAACAGGCTTTTTCCCGCACATTGAGAATGTCTGGGTTGGCCCAGCAGATCGAGCAATGTCGGCACGAAATCGATATGACTGACCGGGCGTGAAATCATTTTACCGCGCGTCTGGTCCGGCAACCGAATAAGCAATGGAACGCGCGCGGCCTCTTCGAACATTGTTTCTTTGCCAAAGAGATGATGCGCACCAAGGCTATCGCCGTGGTCGCTCGTGTGAATAACGATTGTCTGGTCACTCAGGCCGAATCGCTCCAGACATTGAAGAATTGCGCCGCTGCTTTGATCAACCAGCGTAACCAGACCTAGATAGCGCTGCTTGATGCTTCGGTATTCTTCCGGTGTGATCCCGAAGAACAACTGAAAAGGCAGGCGCTCCCGATCCAGAATTGCTTCGGCTTGCTGCCATTCGCGCATCAACCGATAACGCAGCGGAATATCTTCGCTCTCGGGAAGCGTCGCGGTAACATCCAGGTCCACCTGATCGAGCGGATGTTTATCGTTGAGCGGACCGTTGTAGGGCGAGTGCGGTTCCACAAAGCCAACAACGAGAATGAATGGATCGCGCTGATGTTTTTCGATGAAATCGCATGCGTGTCTCTCGAGAAATTTTGGCCGCGACAGCTCGAGTGGCAGGTTGCTGATGGCCAGTTCTGAGAACCGGCTGTTTTGTTTATCTGGCGTGATGCCTTTTGAGACGAGGAAATTGGTGTAATCACCGGGGTCATCCGTGGAAATCCATTCCTGAAATCCGCGTCCGACAGGTCCTTCCTTGCCCAGATGCCACTTGCCGATGTATGCGGTGCGATAGTCCTTGTCTTCCATTAGCTCGGGAAACACGCGAAACCGCCGATCGAGCGGCACGCTGTTCCGTGTGCATCCGTTGATGTGCGGCCACGTGCCTGTCATCAATGACGAGCGCGAAGGCGTGCAAACCGGATGCGTGACGTATGCGCGCTCGAAGATCACGGATTCAGAGGCTAGCTTGTTCAAATTAGGCGCGTGAACCTTGACGCCTCCGTAGCAAGCAAGCGTGTCCGCTCTCTGCTGGTCGGGCAGAAAAAGAATCAAATTCGGCTTTCGTTTCGCGGCCATGATTTTTTCAGTCACGCACTAAATCAGCACTGATCAATATCCGCAATCGGCAGCTGTGTTCGCCTCTCCCTTCCCAAGTGTGAGGGTTAGGGTAAGGGTTGGCATCTGCAACTCGGATCCCCTCACCTTGATCCTCTCCCCTTTTTGAAGGGGAGAGGCGGATAATCTGCGGCTTCGCAAACGATCCCGGCGAGAGGAAAATCTTTCCCGTCGCAAGGCTTTCAATTCCGGTGTTTCATCATCCAAATGAAACGGTTTTTGATCTTGCACGTATTCGGCGCGTTACTCGTTGCGATGGCAAATGGCGCGACAAACTTTGAGCTGGCAGCAAAAGCGACGAACGAGCTCGCCGTCGATCTTCACCGCCAGCTTGCGAGAGGCGATGAGAATCTTTGCATCTCTCCATATTCAATAGAGAACGCGCTCGCCATGACGTTCGCTGGTGCCGACGGTGAAACGCGTACTGAAATGGCGCGGGTTCTGCATTTCGGAACAGAGAGCGACGTGCCTGCTTCGTTCGCCGCGCTTCAGCATTCGCTGGAAGGAATGAGTGCGAAGACAGCTGAGCTCGCAAAACAATCCAAAAAATTTGGTGGCCCGAGTGAACCCATCACATTGAACATCGCCAACAGGCTCTTTGCGCAAAAGGGCTATGCCTTTCGCGAGGCTTTTCTGTCACTGGTGAAACAAAATTTCGGCGGGGCATTTGAGCCTCTCGATTTTGTTGCCAATCCCGCAGCAGCCACGCAGCACATCAACAAATGGGTCGCAGACCAGACGCATGATCGGATTCGCGATCTGATTCCCGGAGGGGCGCTAGATAAGACAACGCGTCTCGTCCTGGCGAACGCACTTTATTTAAAGGCGCCGTGGGCAAACGAGTTCTCCGAGAATGTTACGCAGCCAGAGCCGTTTCATGTTCACGGCAGCGCATCTGTTGATGTTCCGATGATGCGAAAGACCGATAAGCGCTTCGGCTACGCAAAGCGCGACGGATACACCGCTGTGAGTCTTCCCTACGCCGGTGACGATCTCCAGTTCGTGGTTCTGCTTCCCGACGACGTAAACGGCCTGCGCGCACTCGAATCAAAGCTGACCAGCGATGTCCTCGCCGGTTGCGCAAAGCTTGAAAGGCGGGAGGTCGATCTTCGTCTGCCGAAGTTTAAGCTCGAGCCGCCGACGATAGTTTTAGCCGAAAAATTTGAAGCGCTCGGGATGAAAACTGCCTTCGATAAGCCGCAGGGCAGCGCGAATTTCGACAAGATGGCGCCGCGCACGCCGAGGGATTACCTCTACATCTCGCAGATCTTTCACAAAACCTTTATCGCTGTGGACGAAAAAGGAACCGAAGCGGCGGCCGCAACCGCCGTGGCCATGCTGGCAGGGAGCGCTTTAAGGTCACCTCCCCCGCCGCCGATCGAAGTGAAAATCGATCGGCCATTCATCTATGCCATTCAGCATGTGCCCAGCGGCGTCTGCCTTTTTCTTGGCCGCGTAACCGATCCTCGTTGAAATGGACCTCTCGACTCTGGCAAATCTAATCAACGCGTTTGCCGTGACGGGTGCCCTTATTTTCGCCGCCGCGCAAATCAGTTATTACCGTCAACGCAGACGAAGGGAAGCCATGCTCGAGCTGGTGAGATCGTTCCAAAGCCCGGCCTTTACCAGTGCACTTCGGCGCGTGCTGTCGTTGCCGGATGGGGCGGACACACAGAAAATCCGCGAAGTGCTCGGACCTGACGGTGAAGACGCGGTTTACCTGGTTTCGCTCACTTGGGAAAGCCTTGGCGTGTTGGTTTTTCGTCGCGAAGTCACACTCGAGATGGTCGATGATTTTTTTAGCGGTCCGATCCTTCTCTCCTGGCAAAAGCTTAAGGTTTATTCAGAGGAATGGCGTCGTACCCTGAACCGGGAGACAGGCAACGAGTGGTTTCACTGGTTGGCTGAAAGAATGATCGAGCGGGAGAAAGTTTTGCCACCGGTGCCGGCTTACATTGCACACCGCGATTGGCGTGAACCGCACCGGCTTTTAGCCAGGGATGGATCAACCGCGTCCGATTCCGATTGAATCAACCGATCTTCCTCGTTCGCGTAACTTAGCGCGCCGTTGATGATGCGCGCCGCGGACGTGAATGGATGCGGCTCAGCTTTGTTTGTATCGAGAATGTGCATCACCTCAATGCCGCGCGCCTTCAGATAATCTGAGATCAACGAACGATGACACCGCCACCAGACTGCTTCCGCACACATGATCGCGGTATCACCAACTTCGTTCGCAAGATCGAGAAGCCGCTCGATCCCTTTGCGGAACTCCTCTGTCTCCATGTAATCGGCGTAGCCGCGAAATGATGCATTGCGC
>WNGD01007578.1_pt1 | contig 10209 bp, 6 predicted proteins | sample 5400671 | NCBI WGS metagenome assembly WNGD01 (sample SAMN13153369, study PRJNA577476) | soil metagenome | isolation source: 40 cm soil or saprolite under grassland replicate 2 | place: USA:California | collected 2016-06-15
GGCCATTCCCCGGACGATCGACTTCCCGGCGTTCGCCGCCATCGCCGGTGAGGTGGACGCGATTCTGGTGGCCGACATCGCGCACATCGCGGGTCTGATCTCGGGCGGGGCGCACCCGTCCCCGGTCGGCCACGCGCCGGTGATCACCACGACGACCCACAAGACCCTGCGCGGGCCCCGCGGCGCGATGATCATGTCCACGGCCGAGCACGCGTCGGCGCTGGACAAGGCCGTCTTCCCCGGACTGCAGGGCGGCCCGCACAACCACACCACGGCCGCGATCGCCGTCGCGCTGCACGAGGCCGCGCGGCCGGAGTTCGCCGCCTACGCCCATCAGATCGTGGCCAACGCGAAGGCATTGGCGGACGCACTGGTGGCGCGCGGGTTCGACCTGGTGTCCGGTGGCACCGACAACCACCTGATCCTGATCGACCTGACGTCCAAGGACATCCCCGGGAAGCCGGCCGCTAAGGCCCTGGACCGGGCCGGGCTCGAAACGAACTACAACACCGTGCCGTTCGACCCGCGCAAGCCGTTCGACCCGTCCGGGCTCCGGATCGGCACCCCCGCGCTCACCACGCGCGGGCTGCGGGAGGAGCACATGCCGCAGATCGCCGCCTGGATGGACGAGGCGGTCGGCGCCGCGCTCAAGGAGGACGAGCAGGTCATCGACCGGATCGCGGGCGAGGTGCGGGACCTGCTCGCCGCCTTCCCCATGGACGGGTGGTCCGAAGCCTGAGGCCCGGTGCCGGCCGTCCCGGATGACGGGGTCGGCGCGAGCGGTGCTCTCGCTTGGAGAGCGGTGCTCTGATATTCTGCTTCCGTGAACGCTAGCCGTACCGCGCGGGAGCGGGTCCGCGCCGAGCTGGTCAGGGAGATCACCGAGATCGCCCGGCGGCAGCTCGCCACCGAGGGCGCCGCCGGGCTGTCGCTGCGCGCGGTCGCCCGGGAGATGGGCATGGTCTCCTCCGCCATCTACCGCTACTTCCCGAGCCGGGACGACCTGCTGACCACCCTGATCATCGACGGCTACAACGCGGTCGGTGCGGCCGTGGAGAAGGCCGGGGCGGCGTGCCCCCCGGAGGACTATGCCGCCCGGTGGCTCGCGGCCTGCCGCGCGGTCCGCGACTGGGCCCTGGCGCACCCGCACGAGTACGCCCTGGTCTACGGCTCGCCGGTGCCGGGATACGAGGCGCCGGAGCAGACGATCGAGCCGGCGTCACGGTCGGCGGCGGTGTTCGGGAAGATCATCGGCGATGCGTACCGTGCCGGGGCCACGGCGGGCCCGCCCGGGCCGATGGTGCCGGTGCCCGCGTCGTTTACCCCGGACGCGGCGCGGCTGCGGGACGCCATCCTGGAGGGGGTACCCGACCACATCGCCGCGGCGGCCCTGATCGCCTGGTCCGGGCTGTTCGGCCTGGTGAGTTTCGAGTTGTTCGGGCAGTTCGAGAACGTGGTCACCGACCGGGCCGCGTTCTTCGATCATGCGGCGGCGTGCCTCGGCCGCCTCACCGGCGTTCCCGCCTGACCCCGCGGCTCAGTTCCTTCTCCGCTTCCTGCCCGGTGCGCAAGCTCGCGCCGCAGGCCGGCTCTTAATACATGCATTACGACGGCCGTGGTAAATCCAGCCCGCCGCAAATCAGCATAATCCGGCCTACAAAGGGGCCGGATCGCAGGAAATGTCATGCGGGTTGTGGAAAGGGGTATCACTTCACCGAAGAGGTACAGGGCCGCACCGGCCGGGTAAGCCGCCCCTCGCGCTGGCCGGGCAGTCCCGGCGGCATCGGCCGGCGCCGGAGTCCGTAACGCATAAATTCGGGTAAATAAGGCAAGATCGCCGCTGCGTCAAAGCCGGTGCAAGCCTGCCAGAATCGGCAATGTATGCTGCTCCGGGATATTGAAGGGTTAGGGGCAATCATCGCTACATAACGCTAACGGGGGGAATACGTGAGCCGATACCGGCTGCGTACTGCTTAACGTCACTGGCGAGAGTTGCCCGCGTGGACGGGCTCGGGGGAGCCCAGGGCCAGCGGGCGGCGCCAGGACCGCGAGGAACGGCACAAACGGGGGGAGAGCCGATCATGGTCTTCGCGATCGTCTGGCAGAAGCGAGCACTTGCCGTGGGTGCGGTGCTCGCTGCTACGACCCTGTCGGTGGCGGGTGCTGCCGCCGCGGCCGGCCAGCATTCGCCGGGGGACCGCGGCGGCCGGGGCGCACATACAGGTGCCTCGGCCACGCTGCGGCAGGTCACCTACCTGGGGTACACATTCGAGGTCCCGGCGACGTGGCCAGTGATCAATCTCGCGGCCAGCCCGGCAACCTGCGTGCGGTTCGACCGGCATGCCTTCTACGTGGGCCAGCCGGGCACCGACCAGTTGTGCCCCAGTGGGCTGGTCGGGTCGACCGAAGCGGTGCTCGTCGCGCCAGCCACCGCGACGGCCGGAAGCCAGCCGGTCCAGGCCACCGAAGACCCGGTCGCGCAGCGGATCACGGTCAACGCGCCCAGGATCACGGTGACCGCCGCGTACCAGAACGGCCGGCCGCAGGTCCTGGCCATACTCAAGTCCGCCGGGCTGCCGCCGCCGGTCGTACAGAACCCGGCCGACATCCGGCTGGGCGCCCTGAACGCCGGGCCCACTGTCGCGGCCAGCGCCACCAACAGCATCGGGCTGGGCTTCGACGCCTGCGCCGCGCCTGGAGCGGCCGTCATGAGCGCCTGGCTGGCCCACTCCAGCTATCAGGCGATCGGCATCTACATCGGCGGCTCGGACCGTGCCTGCGCGCAGCCGAACCTGACCGCCGCCTGGGTGAGCCAGCAGGCGGCGGCCGGCTGGCACTTCATCCCGCTGTACGTCGGCCCGCAGGTGTCGTTCAGGGGCGAGGTCACCAACGCGACGAGCCAGGCGACCAGCGCCGCGCAGGACGCCGTGGTCCAGGCCCGGACGCTGGGCTTCGGTGCGGGGACGCCGATCTACTACGACATGGAGGCCTACTCGCCGGGCCGGAGCCGGGCCGCGATGAGGTTCTTCACCGCGTGGACCACGCAACTGCACTCGCTGGGCTACAAGTCCGCCATCTACAGCAGTTCCGACTCCGGCATCAGCGACCTGGTCGGCAGCTACGCAAACACGTCCAGGGCCACGCCGGACGTGATCTACGACGCACTGTGGAACGGCATCGCCGACACCAGAGACGCCAACGTCCCGGCCGGTGACTGGGCCAACCACCAGCGCGTCCATCAGTTCTCCGGGAACGTCTCCGAGCGCCACGGCGGCTACCGGATCGACATCGACCAGGACTACCTCGATGTCCAGCTCGGCGGCGGCAGCGGAGGCGGCGGTGGTGGTGGCGGCGGCCAGGGCAACGGCCGGCCCACCCGGCAGGCATCCCGGGCGGTCAGCGCCACCGGCCGCGTGGTCGATTCGTTCTTCACCGGCCGCGACCGGCGCTCTGGTCCACCGCCTACCAGCCCGGGCGGGGCTGGTCCGCGCCGGTGAGCCTGGGCGGGACGCTGCAGGGGCAGCCGTCGGCCGTGACCACAGCCACCGGGATGATGGTGTTCTTCCGCGGCGCCCACGGCGGCCGGCTGCACTACGTGACCGCCAGCGGCGGCAACTGGTCGGCGGTGCAGGAACTGCCGATGGGCCCGCTGGGCACCGCGCCACGGGCCGTGTCCACCGACAGCGGCAACGTCTACGTGTTCTGGCGCGGCGTGAACCCGCACCAGCTCTGGAGCGCCCACTATGCGCCGTCCAGCGGCTGGCACGGCCCGGCGCTGCTGGCCAGCGGGCTCGGCTCACAGCCGTCGCCGGCCGTGTCGGGCGCGGAGACCGTCAACGTGTTCTGGAAGGGCGTGGACGGGCAGCTCTGGCAGATGTCGCGGGGCCTCAGACACTCCTGGCGCACGCCGTCCGCGCTGGGCATGGGCCAGATCGGCGCGGCGCCGCACGCCGCCGGGCAGCGTGGCGGTGAGATCGACGTGTTCTGGGGCGGGGCGACCCCGGGCACCGTCTGGCGCGGCACGTACGGCTCGAAAAGCGGGTGGGGCACCCCGCAGCGTGCCGGGAACGGTATGGACGGGCAGCTCATCGTGGTGGGCTCCACGCCAAGTACGGAGAGCGCGTTCTGGAAGGGTACGGGCGGCCTGCTCTGGCGCTCGACCAGCCAGGGAGCGGCCTGGGGCCCGGCCGCCGCGATGCCGCTGGGCGCGATCGGGACCAAGCTCGCCGCGGTCGGCCAGAGCAACGGCGTGGTCGATGTGTTCTGGCGGGGCTCTGACCACCAGCTATGGCACTCGCGCTTCTATCCGCAGACCTCGTCGTGGACGCGCCCGCACGATCTCGGGGGGAGCCTGCGCTGACGCCCTGGTTGCCGGCCGGGCCCGACGGTTTGGCGGCGGGCCCGGCCCGGCCGGCCCGCCCGGCCGGCAACCTCCGGGCTGGGCGGTTTGCGGGCTGGCAACCCGCGAGGCGGGTGGTTGGCCACCCCCGCGCCCGGCTGGCGGGCCGGCCTGCCTTGGTCACGGACGGGAGGTGTCATGTCACGGATGGCGGCCAAATGCCTGGTCCGTGCCCGTCCATCGGCCGTCGGCCCACGTAAGGGCCATGCCGGTCCCATGGGTGTCCCAAGCGTTCGTTTACCGGCTGACAGGCGGGTAGCCTGGGCGGATGTGGCCGGGAAAGCCCGGCCCCCGACGGCGCGCTTTGCCTGCGGCACACACGTAGCCGCGATAGCGTGGCCAGGATCGCAGCCCGGAGGCCGCCCGCTTCCGCCACCGGGACTCTAACCCTAGGCCGCCGGTCAGTGCCAAGGCCGGCCTCCGCAACGAGGATGCTGCATGACAGTCGGATCGTCTCGGATCGGCGCGGCCGTGAAGCGCAGGCTGCAAACCTCTGTCGGCAAACGGTTCAGCAGGTTCATCGTGGTGGCGGCCGGAGCGGTCATCGCGAGCCAGGCCACGCTGGCCATCTGCCTGGGACCGATCGGCTGGACCGCCGGGCGTTCGGCACTCACCGCCTGGCTGGTCGGCGCGGCCGTGAGCTATGTCCTGTCGCGGTGGGCCTGGGAGCGCAAGGGCAAGCCCAACCTGCTGAAGGAAACGCTGCCGTTCTGGATCGTGTCCGTGGGCACGGCGATCGTGCTGACGGTCACCACCAAATGGGCCAACCAGCGGGCCCTGGCCATGGGCCTGCCCGACACCGAGCGGGTGATGTTCGCCGCGACCGCGTACTTCCCGGCGAACTGCGTGACGTTCCTGACCCGTTTCCTGATCTTCCACTACATCCTGTTCAAGGACCGGGGATCCAAGGTCTCGGAACTGCTGGCGGAACTGCCCGCGTCGGAACGGCCCGGCGCCTCGGCTCAGTCAGCCGCCGGTGGCTTCCCGTCCGTGGCTGCGGCGGGTGAGGGCAACGGCTCCGAGCCGTTCGCGGCCGCAGGCTCGGCAGCGCGGCTGAACGGCTCGGCGTGGTCGGACAACGTGGCCGAGCGCTCGCCCGGCCGCGTGCCACCCAGGGACGACGCCGCCTTCCCGGAGCCGGGCACCCGGCGCTGACGCTCGCGCCACCAGGTGCCGAGCACGACACCTGCGTACTTCAGCCCGTAGATCGCGTTGTGGCCCTTCTTGCTCTCGCCGACCTTGCGCTTGTGGATGGTGGCCGGCACCTCCGCCACCCGGAACCCGTGTGTGAGCACGGCGATGAGCAGTTCGGACGACTGGTACTGCGGCTGCTCCAGGCGGACCGCCCCGGTTACCTCGGCGCGCATGGCACGCAGGCCGAACGAGGAGTCGGTGATGCGCTGCCCGGTCAGCAGGCTGATGGTCACCGCGAACACCCAGGTGCCCAGGCGGCGCACCGGGTCCTTGGTCTCCTGGCTGCCGAGCTTGCGCGATCCGGTGACGAAGTCGGCGCGGCCTTCCACCACGGGCCGAAGCACCGCGTCCATCTCGGCCGGGTTGTACTGCCCGTCAGCGTCGGTCGTGATGATGTACTGGGCGCCGCCTTCGCGTGCCAGCCGGTAGCCCAGCCGCAGCGCCGCGCCCTGGCCGCGGTTCACCGGCGCGTCACAGACCAGCGCGCCGTGCGCGTTCGCCTCTTCGACGGTGCCGTCCTTGGAGCCGTCGGACACGACGATCGCCATGGTGCCAAGGCCGCACAGCGTATTGGGCAGCGCATCCACGACCGAGCCGACCACGCCCTCCTCGTTGTAGGCGGCGATGACGATGGCCACCGGGGGCAGCGCGGTCGCCCGTTCACCATGCTGGGTGAAGAAGGCGGTCGCCGCGGCGTTATCGATTGCCACGTCTTGACGGGTCCTGGTCACGGTGCAGCCTTTCCATCCGGGGCCTGCGCCCCCGTACCTGGAGCCGGCGCCCCGCCAGCCGGCGCGAATTCTGGCCACACTGTGGCGATCCCCGATTTCAGGTCGTGCGTGGGCCGGTAGCCCATGGCACGGGCCCGGGAGATGTCGACGATGACCGCTGGCATCTCGCCGGGCTTGGCAGCGATGTGCTCGACCGGGATGGCCGCACCCGTGACGCTGCGCGCGGCCGCGATGATGTCGTTCACGGTGACGGACTCGCCGGCCCCGATGATGGTCGAACCGGTGGCGCGGCTGCGCCAGGCCAGAAGCAGCGCCGACACGATGTCATCAACATGGATCAGGTCACGGATCTGGGTGCCGTCGCCGTACACCTGCACCCCGTGACCGTCGCGCGCCGCGCGCATCAGGCGCGGTACGAAGCTGTCCTTGTGCTGCATGCCCGGGCCATAGACGTTGGAGAACCGCAGCGCGCAGCCGGCGATCCCGTAAGCCGCGGTGTAGCAGCTCACCAGCATCTCCCCGGCTGCCTTGGTGGCTCCATACGGAGTCAGCGGGCGCAGGGGAGCCTGCTCGGTGATGACGCTCGTGCCGACGTCACCGACCACGGCGTTGGTGGACGCCATGATGAAGCTGCCCACCCCGCGGGTCCTGGCCAGTTCCAGCAGCGTGGCGGTTGCCTGCACGTTGGTCTGGTAGGTCCCCACCGGATCCTCGATGGAACGGAGCACAGACGTCACCGCGGCCAGGTGGAAGATCGTATCCGTGCCAGGGCTGACGGCCCGGCCGGCGACGGACTCGTCGCGCATATCACCGACTACCGCATGAACTCCCGGCTCGGTCGGCTCGAGCAGGTCCACCACGGTGACCTTGGCGCCGGAATCGAGCAGCGCCCGCACGAGCCGCCGCCCGATGAACCCGGTACCTCCGGTCACCAGCACCTGGGAACCCTGTTCAGCCGTCATATGCTCTCCGTTCGCGGTAGCGACATCACAGTTGTGCCTCACCCGGTTCTACCGGGATCCTGTCGGCGGTGTGGCCTGGTCCGGTGAAGCCACCAGGTAATGACCCGGCTGCCACGAGCCCTGGTTGTGTTACGGGCCTTCCGCGGCCCTGTCCTTGTGACGGGTATCCGGGCACCGTTGAGCATCGAAGTTCCCGGTGCCCCGCCCTGGCAGTGGGGCTCTGGCTGTCGCGCAGTGCGCTCCGCCTGGGCTGGTACCGCACAACGCGTTGGACAGTGTAGCCGCAGGCTGTCAGTGCTTTCCCTGGGAAGCCGCGGCTGCTTGGAACTCTGGGCTACTCTCAATGCGCCTGCCGGGGCCATGGCGGGAGAGCGGCGGGGGGAGCGCATCAGGGCCCGGAGGCCCTACTTTCGTCCATCCTGATGGGTACTCTGCCCAGTCGGTACATAATGACCACAGCAGGTAACACGACTACGCGGCAGGACGGTTGTCACTAAGGGCGACCCCGCGATGTCGGTTACCGGGGGGCGGATCTGACGCGGAATGATCGTGACGTGTCCTACGGGCCCTGGTGACCAGGGGGAACCAGGGTGACCTGCGGGATAGCGGCTGGGGTAGAAGTGTCAGCACAGGTGGAAGGGCGATGACCGAGGGTCAGAAAGTAACGGCTGCCGCGGCGCGCGACCCGGGGGCGGGCGCGAGTGCGGGGCCGATTGCCGACGCCCACCCCGCTCCGGCGGGGCCAGCCCAGGGCGGCCCGGCCCAAGGCGGCCCGCCCCAGGGCGAGTCCACCACAGCCGGGCCAGCGCCTGCCGCGCCCGTCCCTGCAGGGCCCGCGCCTGCGGAGCCAGTTCCTCCTGGGCCTGCGCCGGCCGTGTCCGCGCGCCCGGGCGACGAGAGCCCGCACCTGGCCGCCGAGAGACCAGGAGCCGAGAGCCCGCGACAAGGCCACAAGCCGAGGCACAGCCAGATCTCGCCGCGTGGCCAGGCCGCTCAGCCGGGGCACGCCACCCAGCCCGGCCAGACCGCTCAGCCCGCCCAGGCCCCCGAGGCGCCCGAGGCCCAGCGGCCGGCCCAAGGCCAGGAGCCGCCGCAAGGCCCCCACTCCTCCCAAGCCCCGGGCGCGCCGGCAGCCCCGGCCACGTCGGCCGCCTCGGCTAAGCCGGAGGTCCCGGCCAACCCGGCAGCCCCGGGCAAGCAGGAAGCCCAGGCCACGCCGGCAGCCCCCGGCAAGCAGGAAGACCAAGGGAAGCCGGAAGAACAGCAGCGGCGGCAAGGCCAGGATGCGGCACCGGGCCCGGACATCGAGCCTCATGTCCGGGTGGACGGCCGGCTCCTGGAGTCCGCGATCCTCGCGCTACGCAAGCCCATCGTCGCGGCCTCGCTGCCGCTGGAAGCGCCCGGCGTGGACGAGGCAAGGCAGGAACGGCGCAAGCTGCTCAGCCAGATCGACGACTACCTGCTGCCGCGCCTGCGCGAATCGAGCGCCCCGATCCTGGTCGCCCTGGTCGGATCTACGGGAGCAGGCAAGTCGACACTGGTGAACAGCATCGTCGGCACCCATGTCAGCATGACCGGCATACGCAGGCCCACGACCAACAGCCCGGTGCTCGCCTGCCATCCCGATGATGTGGGCTGGTTCGCGGAGAACGTCTTCCTGCCCACCGTGCCCCGGGTGCGCCAGGAGGGGCTCGCGCGATCCGGCAAGGACGGCCTGCTCGTGCTCGCGGCGAACGAGGGGATGCCCAAGGGCGTGGCACTGCTCGACACCCCCGACATCGACTCCGTGGTCCAAGCGCACCGCGAGTTCGCCTACCAGTTCCTGGACGCCTCAGACCTGTGGCTGTTCATGACTACGGCAAGCCGTTATGCCGATGCCATGGTGTGGGAACTACTCCAGCACGCCAGGGATCGGGGAGCAGCCCTGGGGATCGTATTGTCTCGTGTTCTCCCAGCCGCCGGCCCCGAGGTGGTTGAGCACTTCCACGCCATGCTGGAAGCGAACGGGCTGGGCGGCAATCAGCGCTTCGTCATTCCAGAGACCATCCTCGTCGACGCCAAGCTGCCGCCAGAGATCTGTGCGCCGGTGCGGGCGTGGCTGGCGGAGACCGCGGAACAGCCCGACCGCCGCGTCGCCGTGCTGACCCGGACCATGTCCGGGGTCCTCGACACCTTCCGCACCCGGGTGCCGTCCCTGGCCGCCCAGGTCGAGGATCAGATCACCCTGAGGGCCGGCCTGACCAGCGCCGTGGCCGAGTCTTACCAGGCAGGCCTGGACGAGATCGACCGGAGAATGCAGGACGGCTCCCTGATGAGCGGGGAGGTGCTCGCGCGCTGGCAGGACTTCGCCGGTGCCGGTGACGTCCTGCAGTCCCTCCAGTCGCGGCGGGGGAGCAGGCAGCGCCGGCACCGTGCCCCAGCCAAGGCCCAGGCGCTGAAGATGGCGGCGCGCACCGCGGTCGAGTCGCTGATCACCTCGGCGGCCGGCAAGTCTGCCGAGGACTGCCTGGCCCGCTGGCGGGATCATCCGGCGGGCGCGGCACTGCTCGACCATCTCGGCTCGGGTGGCAGCACCGCGGCCTGGCAGTCGGAGTTCGCCGCCGAGGCAGGCCTGATCTTCGGGTGGGAGTCGGAGGATTCCGGCGTGGCCGCGAGCGCGAGGCTCAGCGACCCGCAGGCGCGGATCGCGGCGCTCGGCAGGTCGGCACCGGACCTGGCGACCCACGCGGCACGGGCCGTCAGCGCCTGGCAGGACCAGGTGACCCGCCTCGTGCAAGCGGAGAACGTGACCAAACGGTCCATCGCCAAGGCCGTGTCCCTGGACAACGACTCGCTGGCCACCGTGCTCATCGTCAGCCTGTTCGGGGCCAGCGAGGACGACAGCGGCACGGCCGCGGTTCCGCGCCGCCTGCTCACCACGCTG
>WNGD01007580.1_pt1 | contig 10208 bp, 7 predicted proteins | sample 5400671 | NCBI WGS metagenome assembly WNGD01 (sample SAMN13153369, study PRJNA577476) | soil metagenome | isolation source: 40 cm soil or saprolite under grassland replicate 2 | place: USA:California | collected 2016-06-15
GCGGGACTTCTCTTTCTTTGAGATAAGCGTGGACGCCCTGACTGATGCGAATCAAGCCGTCCTTGTTGCCGCAGGAAATCCAGAGCAGTTTCAATTGCTTCTTCGCCTTTTCCGGGTCGGGCAAAAGTTCGGCGGCGGGCTTTGTGTTGGGGGCTGACGAAAAACCGCCGACCCACGCGAAGGTGTCGAGGTTCGCGAGGCCGAAGTTCAGTGATTGGCCGCCGCCCATCGAGAGTCCCGCAAGCGCGCGACTTTCGCGATCGGACTTCACGGAATATTTCGACTCGATGAACGGGATGAGATCGCCAAGTAAATCTTTGTCGAACTTGCCGAAAGCGGGCGCGGTTGCCATGGCATTCGTGCCAGGACGGTCGTCCGGTTGCGCTCGGCCATTCGGCATGACGATGATCATCGGCTCGGCCTTTTTATCGGCAATGAGGTTGTCGAGAATGATCTCAGGATGGCCGCCGCGGCGCCATTCGTTCTCGTCGCCGCCAATGCCGTGGAGCAGATAAAGGACTGGATACCTATTATCGGCGGAATAACCGGGCGGCCTATAGACGAGCGCTTTGCGCTTGTTACCGACGGATTTCGAGTCGTACTCGACCATTTCGAGTTTGCCGTGTGCGATGCCTTCGCGCTCTTTGTCGAATCCTTCCGGCGGATTTGGGAACGCAGGCTTGTCGTCGGGCTTCAACTCAATCGGCCCGCCAAATCCGCGCCGACCGTTTTGCGCACCTTGCCCACGCTGGCCCGGTGCGGCCGGAGTTTGAGCGCCGTCGCGTTTGGCCGTGGCCTCGGAAGAACCAAAATCACCGACCTTGCGATTGAACTTGATCTCGTTGCCCGAAATCCTGCCCGTGTATGTGATTCGGAGTTCGTTGTCCTGAATCTTCAGTGGCTCGACGAAAGTCACCGTGTCGCCTTCGACCTTGCCTTCCTTCAACTCGGCTTCGCGTTTTTCGCCGTCGCGTTCAACGTTGGCTTTGCCCGTGACGCTCGTGCCATCCTGCTTGAGCGTGAATGTGTATTTCTGCAAACCGCGCTGTGTGTCGAACTCGGCTTTCCAGGTGCCGGTGACATCCGCTGCCAGGGCGGAGAGTGAAAGGGCCGCAAGGGTCAGGAGTGTGGTGTGAGTTTTCATGGTTTTGTGGTTCGTAAAGTTCGTTCCAGGTTTCTTCTCAATCCTTGAACAGCAGCGGGGCGAACTCATGCAGGCTGCGCCGCCATGACTGCCACTCGTGCGCGGTATTTGGCGACTCGTAAAAGACACTTTTGATCCCGGCTTCTTTGAGCGCAGCGGCGTTTGCCTTGGGATCGCCACCGAAACCTCGGCCACCGACGCGATTCGTGCCGAGTTCACGGCTGCCGTAGCTGACGAACACGAGCTTCACCTTCTCCTTGAACTTGGCCATGTCCGTGATGTTCGTCACCGCGATGCTGCCGCCGCTGAAAACGCCGATGTGTGAGAACTTGTCGAGATGCGCCAGCGTGATGGCTCGTGTCTGCATGCCGCCCATGGACAGTCCGGCCATCGCGCGGTGCGGCTGATCGGCGATGGTGCGTAAGTTTGCGTCCACGAAGGGAATGAAGTCATCGATCAGCGCCTTCTCGAACGCGCTGAAGTTGAAGTTCCCTCTCGGTCCACCAGCAGCGCCGTTCGTCGCGCCAGCCGGAGCCGCGTTCGTTCGTCTCTGCCCGCCAGCAAATGGATTGCCGCCAAATTCCATCGCAATGATGAACGGCTTCGCTTTTCCTTCGGCAATCAAGTTGTCCATGATCAAACCCGCGTAGCCTTGCCGACCCCAGCCGGTTTCATCTTCGCCCGCGCCGTGTTGGAGATAGAGCACAGGGTAACGCTTGCTGATGTCCTTGTCGTAATCCGGCGGCGTGTAAACGAACGCGTGGCGGTTGGTGTTGCTGGTCTTCGCGAAGTAATGAATCTCGCGGAGCTGCCCGTGCGGCACCTCTTTGAGCGCGTAGAAGTCCGCATCCTTTGCCGGCACTTCGACGGCGCTGCCCCAACGTCCGGCACCGTAGAAATAGTGGCTGTTCGGATCGGGAACTTCGGCCCCGTCGATGTTGATGGTGTAGTAATGAAACCCTTCGTCCAGCGGTCGGGTGTAGCCAACCCAGGCGCCGTCCTCATCCTTCGTGAAGGGGCTGCTGTCCCTGAAACTCACCCCGACGCTTTGGGCCTTGGGCGCAACAATGCGGAATTTCACGCGGCCCTCCGAGTTCACCTGTGGATATTGCTTGCCCGCCTGATTGGACGGCGCTGGTTTCCAGTCATCGGCCGGTGGTATGTCTTCGGCCGCAAAAACTTGGCCCGACAGAATCGAAGCGAACGCGAGAAGCGAGAGTTTTGTTTTCATGTTGGTTATCTGAGTGATCGTTGAGTCCTTGTTTCAGTTCCGATTTTGCACGAGCGGATCAGGTTGCGGTTTGCCTGCGGAATACAGCTCACGGATTTCGTCCGTGTTCAGCGCCCGGCTGAACAGGCAGAACTCATCCATTGCGCCGCTGAAATTTCGGATCAGGGAAGGATCGTTTTCCCGGAAACCGCTCGCGTTCCAGTTTCCCAATTCCGCGGCGCCGACGCGAAAAGGCGGATTCACTTTCAACGCCTTCGCACTGACCTGCAGCCCGTTCACGTACTGCACGACGCGTTTCCCGTTTCCGTCGAGCACGACAGCCAGATGCAGCCATATCCCCAATTGATCCAGCGCGAGCACCGGCGGACTGGCGCAAATCTGGTAGTTGCCCGGCCCGGCGCCAATCGCGGTCAACCCCAGCACGCCGTCCTTGCGAATCAGCCAATGCGCAGTTCCGGCCTCGAAGCCATCGCACATGAAAAGTGAGTTGAACTGGCGGTCCAGTCCTTGCACGCGAACCCAGGCGGCCAGCGTCAACGACTCGAATTCACCCGGAACGCTCAGACGCACGCGATCGCTCACGCTCCGAAACTCCAGCGCGTGCTTGTCCGGCCAGCGGCCCTCGACCCATTGACAGCCGACGATGGTCGCATCGGGCGCGGCGTTTTTCCGACGGCTCACGTTGTGCAGCCGCCATTCCGACGTGTCCGTTTGCTCGAAATCAAAATGCACGAGCAGGGATGGGTCCTCGTCGAGCCGGCTGCTGGCCGCGCGCCACTGTTCGTGTCGCAGCACCTCCGCAGTCGACGACCTGAGTTGCAAGTCGAACAGCGATGCAAAGGTCGTGGGGTTCGCGGAGATCAGCCGAGCTGGGCCAGAACTCTCCGCCACTGAGCCAGCACCCTCCTTCAAATTCTGTTTGGCCGTGCTGGTGGCTGGCTGGAACTCCACGCTGCCCTTGAACACATGCAGTTCCGTCCGGCGCTCCTTTACCTCGAGACCGAACGACGTGCCCAGGTCCGTCACGTTCATCTGCGGAGTGCTGACGCGGAAACCTATAGCCTGGGGCGGCACTTCGGCGATGAGCCGCCCGCTTTGGCAGGCAACCTCGTTCGGAGAAATGAGCTTAAGATCGGTCGGTCCTTCGATCACCATGCGCGCGCCGCTGTAGAAAACGATTTGCGCCAAACCCGATTTGAGCCGCAGCCAGCCCGGCTCCAGTGGCGCTCCCAACCGCGGAGGGTCACCACGCTGATCCCACTGGACGTCCACCGCACGATTCAGCATCGCGACGGCTTTACTGGTTGTGCCCTTGCGTTCGCTTGGCTGCGACAGTCGCGACCCCCACCATCCGGCGGCGAGCAAGGCAACGCAGGCCGCGAATGCGACGACCCAACTCAGCTTTCGTTTTCGGCCGCGCCGGGGCGAGTCAATATAGGGAACATTCCGCGGGAGCGTAATTCCACGGCCAGTCAGACTTGCCTCGCTTGCCTGCTGTTCCGTCGAAACGAAAAGGTCCGGCTCCGACGCCAAGCGCGAGTGCAGTTCGAGCCGCAAGATGTATTGATCACGCGCGACGGAATCGCTGCGCAACAGCTCGTTCAACCCCCGCATTTGCTCGTCCGAAGCCGAACCATGACAGACCGCCGCCACTGCCTCATCGAATTCGCGCGAGGGAAAGGCCAGCTTCATGGGATCCGCTCCGGTTTGGCGGCGTCCTCGATGCAGCTCTGAAGCGCCTGGCGAACGCGTTGCAGCGTTTTGTAGGTCGCCGCCACGGTCCGGCTCGAACCCACCGCCAGTTTCTCAATGGTGTCTCGGCGGAAGTAGTAGCCCTCGACCAGCGAACGCTGCTCTTCGGGCAATTTGTTCACGCAATCCTCCAAATGTTTGAGCCGGATCTCGAGTTCCGGCCGCAACTCCTCCCGGCGCTGCGCCAAGTCCTCCGCCAGTCCGGATTCGAGCAGGGCCTGCCATCGCTGGCGTCGTTCGAGCCATTGCTTGGTTTTATTCAATGCAAACCGGCAGGCCCACGGCGTGAACGGCTGGCTTGGATCATACGCGTCGAATTTTTCCCACAGCGCCAGCGCGGTCTGCTGCACGATGTCCTCCGCGTCCGCCACGTTTGGCACCAACGCGGCCACGTAGCGAAAGATCTCCCTCTCACTGCGCAGGAATAGCGAAAGAAACCGCTGCTGGGCGGCGGTCTGATCCCCGAAGTGGCGCGTTGAGTCTGGCGACATGTGTCAGGCTGCAACTATACTTCCTGCCAACCACGAATTTTGGACAACAATCGGAACATTATTTTGACCGCGCCACGGCTGGAAACTTTGGAACACCGTGGAAGCGGACTCTTCGTCTCGATGGCCTCGGTATAAAGCAACACTACACCGGTAACTGCGGGAAATTCGACGGGAAAGATGGAAGTCGTTCAAACCTTTCCTTAACAGGATTTGCGTGCAAGCCCGAACAGGCAAGGAACACGTTGATGCTACGCAAATATCTGGTAAACAGAGGCGTACAATCCGTTGGGAAACGAGGATTCGATTTGCTTCACCCGTTCCATTCAGCATCCGGAGATGATTCTTCCGATCTCCAACTCTGCTTTCACAAGATATTTGCTATCGTCTCGTCCAACGTGTCCATTGCTGCGGCGATGCGGGTTTGCTCTGGCAAATCTGGCAAAGCGATTGGAATTTTAGCCAAGATTCCCCGAGAAAGTCCGGCGCGCCCGCCGCCAGCAGATCGCGTGCGGAGTTCATCGTAGCGACCGTCGAGATTGTGAAACAAATAACCCGTATCGAGAACTCCAGTCCGTCCTTTGATGAGTGCAATGGATTGGTTGGTGCAGACTGGGGTATTGACCAGCGCGGCAGTTCCTCGCGTTTTCCCTTGTCCGGCTAGACCAATCGCGACGGCGGGAGGATCTACGAGCGTCGCATTTGACGCTGCGAGTCCCGCTTCAGTGATTCGACCATCCGAACCAAATACATTGGGCGTCGTTCGCTCAAAGAGTGAGCGAAGGCGGGTTTGCGCGGACCGCCTCGCATGTTCGTCAGGGGTTCGGCGTTGAACGGCGGAGCCAGGTCTCGAAATGGGTGGCGCCGAGACGCGACGGAGTTCCGTCCGGGACGAGGCTGCGGTGTTTCAACGGTATGCCGAAGTAAGGGGATTGCTCGTCCGTGATGACGGTGCGGGGGTCACGATTGGCCTTCAGAAATTGCCGCACGACTTCGTCGAGCGGGATTGCATTAGGGCCGGCCAGATCAACCATGCGGTTCATCGGTTCCGCAACCGCGACGCTGGCCAGGACCGCGGCCACGTCATCGGAAACGATGGGTTGCATGAGGGCTGAGGGAAGTCGGACGCTCAGTCCATCGGTCGCCGAATTAGCGATGCTGCCCACGAACTCGAAGAACTGAGTTGAGCGGACAATGGTGTAGGGAATTGGGGAAGTCTGGATCAATTTTTCCTGCGCCATCTTCGCGCGGAAATAGCCACTAGCGAGCAACCGATCAGTGCCGACGACCGAAAGCGCGACATGATGACGGACGCCCGCGACGGTTTCCGTCGCGAGGAGGTTACGGGTTGAACTCTCGAAGAATTCCAACACGGCCTTGTCCTCCCACGAAGGAGCATTCGAAACGTCAACGACGACCTGCGCGCCCGCCAGCGCCGCCGCCAAGCCTTCCCCGGTGACCGAATTGATGCCCCGGGAGGGAGACGCCGCCACAACTTCGTGGCCTTGTTGTCGGAGATTGTTGACGAGTTTTGCGCCGACCAAACCGGTGCCGCCGATGATGACGATTTTCATAGTTTTGCTTTTGGTTTCAGAGGTTTGGTTTTTCATAACGGAAGTAGGATGGTCACGTTTTGGCTTTCCGGGTAGCTGCTGAATGCCTATAACGGTCATGCAGGTTTTGCATGAGAGCCTTTGAAGATCTGACGTTGCTCCGCGCCTTTGTTTGCATCGTGGAGTGCGGCAGCATTTCCGCTGGCGCGCGGCGCTTAAGGATTTCACAACCCACTCTGAGCCGACAGTTGCGGACGCTGGAGGAACTGTGCGGCACGGTGTTGCTGCGGCGAGATACGCATCGGATGAGCATGACGGAGACAGGGCGGCGGTTGCTTGCCGATGCCACAGCCATGCTGGCTCACGCCGAAGAAGCAGACCGGCGGTTGCGTGAGGATCACACGACATTGAGCGGTCATCTGCGTTTGTTTGCCACGATGGATTTGGGAACGTGGATCGTCACACCGCTTGTCAGTCAGTTCTTACAGGCGAACCCAAAGGTCACCGCGACGCTTGCGCTGAACAATCGTCCGCTGCAAATGATCGAAGAAGGATGCGATGTCGGAGTCCTGCCCGGCAAAATCACTGATGAAAGCGTGATTGCCCGGCCAGCCGGCATGATCACTCTGCATCTGACGGCTGCGCCCGCCCTCGTTAGAAGCCGATCTCCCGTCAAAGCCCTGGCCGACCTCAAATCGTGGCCGTGGATTTCGCTGGCCGGGTCGCAATTCTGGAGTAACAAGGAAATCACGCTCTTCGGTCGCGATGGCGCCGAGCAAACGCTACGCTTTTCGCCCATATTGATTTCCGAGGGAGTTACCAGTATCCGCGAAGCGGTGCGGGACGGATTGGGCATCGCCTTGCTTCCAGATTGGTTGATCAAGGATGAACTCGACTCTGGAGATCTGGTGCAGGTTTTGCCGAAGTGGAAAGGCAAGGATTTGCCAATTCACGTGGTCTATGCCGGACAAAGAGTCCTTCCCACCCGCGTGAGCGCGTTCATTGACTTCGCCGTGAGTTACTTGGCGAAGGCTCGAAAAGATGATCAGCGCGATGGCGGCGGTTAATGCCAATTTAAAAAAAGAGGCAATTCCGTTTTAGGTAATCGCCCCGATGACTCGGCATTATCCGGAGTCACGATCGAACAGGAAACCAGCCTGCCCTCGAGTTCTCAGTTTGCGGGTGAGATCGAGTTGTGAAGACGGCTCCAAATTGGCCTCGCCCAGGTCGATTAAGTTGAGGGCAAAAGTCTGCCAGCTCGAAGGCGTCCCACTGTAGCGCCCGCCTTGTGAGGTCCAGATGCCCGCCTAGTTTAGTTAGTTAGGTCCTGCCCGGCGCCGCCGTCTAACCGGGTGCGACGCCCGACTGGATGCTGGCCCGGCCAATGCCGCCGAGCGAACTCGTCATCCACGAGGACCACGCTCTGGACCCCGGGGCCGTCGTGTTACGTGAAAAGGCGCCCGCGCAGAAGTTGAATCCCGGCGGCGCTGCGTCCGCGAAATCGTCGCGAAGGTAATCGCCGCACTCAAGCGAGCCCCTGTTCAATGGACTTCAGCCAGTCGCTAAACTTTTCTCCCTTGGTCAGAGGCATATTGCATTCATGGCCGAGTCGGAACCACGCTACCGATTCCTTCATGCTGATGGATTGACGCTTGCCCTTAGGCGATTGCCCTTCTTCAGAGCGAGTCAGGTAAAGCCTGCCGTCGTCTCCGAGACTCAATTGATTGGGGACCGTCAATTGTCCCGGATTCTCGTATCGCATGACGAGTGACAAGGCCACTTGTTGGGAAGGTGCGGGTTTTCGTTTGCCGGGGCTCGACCTTTTTGCCGCCACGGCCGACCCACGCGCTGTTTTGGCAGCTTTCATAATTTACTAATTCAGATCGAGTTGCTATCCCCTGTTCCGCAGCGGCCTCGGCCAGCAAGGTTTCACGCAGACGACCGCGAATGTTATCCAGAAGTTCGGTTGCCTGCCTGGTGGACAGACCGAGAACCATCCCAATCTCGTCAGGCTCGAAGCCTTCGACGAAGTGAAGCTGAAACGCCTCGCGCTCCGGCTTGGGCCAGCGGTCGGCGGTCTTTTGCATTTGTTCGAGAAGTTCGTTCCGGGCGACGGCCTCGTCGGGAGGAACAACGCGGTGATCGGGAATCAGTTCCCTGCTCTCGACGACCGGCGGTTCAAGTGTCTGCTCAACAATATCGAGGGGTTGCTCTGGTTCGTAGCCGGCGGCGGCTTCCGCATCTTCAGGCAAGACGCGCGGTTCCTCCAACGACACGATTTCTCGGGCCTGCGCATGAAGCGCTTGGCAGCGGCGGGCCAGTTCCTGCCGGGCCAGCCGGTAGAACCAGAGCAAGAATCCAAGATCAGCCGGTTTCTCGTCCGGGTCGGCCAGAACACGGCGGGTCACTTCGTCCACCACGCCGCGCGCGTCAATCGCGCCCGGCTGAATCTTGCCGAGCGCCACTTCATGCCAGATATGACTGCGCACGTAACGCAGGAGACGGGTGTGGCTCTGCTCGATCAGCGCACGGATGACATCGGTCTTGGATTGAGGCCCCGCGCCGTCGGCCATGGGCGTTGAAGAAAACCTCATCATTCTGGTGGCACGCAGTTTCGCGCGGCGTCCCTTGCGCTTCCAAAGCGGTTCGCGGCGCAATACGGACTTGAGTTCAGCGAGCTCGCGCAGCAGCGCTTTCACGGCGCGATCCAAAGCGGGAACGGGATCGTCCGCCTGTTTCCGGCTGCGAAGGATGTTTGAAGGGACACGCAAGGTGAGGGCGGCGGTAAAGAGTGGTCGCTTGGGATGCTTTTCCAGTCCGACCAGCAAGTGCACCGCGTCGGTTGGAAATCTCTGCAGGTGCCGCCCCAGTTTGGAAATCTTTTCCCGCAGTTTGTTCTGCAACTGTCCGTGCGGGCGAAAGTTCTTCGTCAAGAAATTCCAAGTGAACGATTGATGATGGTTTGTCTTCACAAAAAATCGCTCCACAACCGATCCAAAATCTCGTCGAACGACGACTGGTATCTCGCGAACTCACTGGCAAGCCCGAGGTGATGAAAGCCGGAAGCCTGCTCTGCCGCACCGAAAGGTTCCGGAGCCGGGCCCGGCGGCACGAGCGGTTCGGCAGACGGTTCCCACGGCCGACGGCGCGCTCGACTGAGCGCCTGACGGTCATACTCGCGACGCTGCTCCGGATCGGACAACACTGTGTAGGCTTCCTGTACTTCGAGGAACGGACCGCTTTCCATTCCCGACGTGTCGGGATGCAACTCCCGCGCCCGCCGGCGGAACGCCGCCTTGATTTCGTCGGAACTGGCACTGGCGCCGACGCCAAGTATCAAATAGTAGTTCTTTGCCATCAGTCGTCTGATGGTTGTGGTTTAGGTTTCTGCTGCACGGAATTCGCACCGGGGCACGCCGTGAACGCCACGGCTTGCGCACCCGCTGGCCAGACTGCCAAGGCCAAAGTCACGCTTTGGCTTGAGTGTGGCCCGGCAACGTCGAATTTCGAATCAGCTTCCGCTTGATGCTGGCCGGCCCCTGCTTGTGACGAATCCCACCGCCCGAAATAATCCCGGGAAAACTCAAGCATTTGTTCGAGTAAATCGTTCCTACTTCGTGGAGAGAGCGGCTGAAAAGAGAAGCCACTGTCGGAGTATCCGGGGCGCCGCCGCGACGCGCAAAGGCCGAAGAATGCCAAACAGGCGAATGATCGCGCGCGCCGGTTTCCTGCGGGTGACAACCGACGAGTCAGGTCCTACGCCGCTTACGCTGTTTCTTTTTTCTCCTGCGTTCTTGTTTCCTCGACTCTTGACGAGGACTTGGTTTCAGAGGAACAGGCGCAGCCTGTGTCCCGTTTGAAAACATTCACCAAAGCATTCCAGCACTTCTTCCAGAAGCCTGGAACGCTTGCCGTTTTTGCATTCGTTGTAGTCATAGCTTTCCAAGATTTTGGTTTTTTGGGGTGCCAGTCGGCGGGAAGGACATTGAAAGCTTCGCGCCCCTGACACAAAGTTCAAAACGAGCAACCCAGCCCCAAGG
>WNGD01007581.1_pt1 | contig 10208 bp, 12 predicted proteins | sample 5400671 | NCBI WGS metagenome assembly WNGD01 (sample SAMN13153369, study PRJNA577476) | soil metagenome | isolation source: 40 cm soil or saprolite under grassland replicate 2 | place: USA:California | collected 2016-06-15
AATCAGAATCAGGCCGATGGTCGCTTCTGAAAAAGCCAGCACCGTAGTCGGGAAGTTATCGACCAGGGCAAAACCGAGTGTAAGCAAGGACGAGCCGCTGAGCTTGAAGGCGACGTACCAGGATTGCGCATCGATCGCCCAGTTCATTGCGATGTACCCCAGGTTAATAGAAAACAACCACACAACGAGTAGGGCAATGAGGGCAACCGGGGCATACAACTCCATCACCCTATCCCGCTCAAGATAGGTTTTCAGGCGCTTACTGCGCCACTCAAAAAGCTGGCGCATCACAATAAAAGTTGTGCGGTTAAACCTGTCCGGCGCTGAACGCGGCAGCACGAAGGTACGCAGCGCCGAAAGGCAAGCGCGATAGACAAGATAAGCGCCAAGCGCAAAGACCACGACACGCACCAGCAGCAACAGGATGATCATAAGTTTTCCAACTCGCGCTGATCTGTGGAACCTGTTACATGATATCACGCTGATGAGTCAACGACAATAACAAATCGCGGATGAACCTTTGTGTTTATATTCGCGCGAGTTTCTCCGGGTTGGCAATAATACGAATGGTCTGAATCCGTTGTGCCTCCACTTCAATGGCCAGCACGAGATAGGCTCGATCACCAGCGCGAAAGATCACCGCCAGTTGACCATTGACTTCAGCCAGCTCAACACGGGCGCCCTCGGGTAAAAAGCGCCTGGTTCCCAGACTGAAGCGTGCCACCGCATCACGCCCAAAAATTGGACGAGTCGCCGCTCCCTTGACTTTGCCGCCGCTATCGACCCATAGTGTCACATCTTCGGCGAGCAGGTTCATCAAGGCGGCCATCTCCCCAGCCTGAGCCGCCTGCAGAAACCCGGTGAGCAGCTGCCGCTGGGTGTCGGGAGACGTTTGGAAGCGGGGCCGATGCTCGGCCAGATGTTTCTTCGCCCGGCTGAACCACTGGCGACAGGCCACCTCACTTTTGCCGAGAAAGCTGGCAATTTCGGCATAGTCGTACTCGAAGACTTCGCGCAGCAGGAAGACCGCCCGCTCGATGGGTTGGAGTTGCTCCAAGAGCAGTAGGAACGCTAGTGAAATCGACTCCTCCCTGTCGACGCGCTCCTCCGGGCTCACGGCTTCGAGTGCCTCCGCTGTGAGGAGAGGCTCGGGCAACCAGGGACCCAGGTACTGTTCGCGGTTCCTGCGTGCGAGATGCAATTGATCCATGCACAGGCGCGTGATAATCGTGGTCAGAAATGCCTTGAGTGAGGTAATCGTTTCTGGCGGTGTGGCCCGATAACGCAGGTAGGTTTCCTGCACCATATCCTCCGCATCCATCGCACTGCCGAGCATGCGGTAGGCGATGGCAAACAGGTACGACCGGTAGGTTTCAAAGGATTCCGCCATGTTCATCCTCCTGCGTCACTCCTGGTTCGATCTCTTCGTCCCATCAGGTAGAGATCTCGATTGCGAAGCCAACGGTATGCTGATTCCCTCTACCACTGCTCTTCTTTATCATACTCGATGGAGGTGCATCGAATTTTGCTGTTCTTTCGCTTTTTGTTGCCGTTGTGCCGTCTCATAGCGTCGCTTCCCTGGCCACACAAACAATCCTGGCCAGCGTCGTTCCAACCGCGGTACTGCGGCAAGATAGCGCACAAAGCTCTCGCGAATTTGATATCCCAACCAGCCGGTGAAGTAGGGCGGCCTGGGCGTATCGTCAGGATAATTGTTGAAGCCAATCGCGTTGTGTCGCCCCAGAGCAATACCCTGACCAAGGTAGGCGAAGCTGAGCGGTTTGGGCGTCTTGCCGCGCAGGACGGCGCTCAAACAATCGGCGCCATGGGCGCCCAGGATCGTCGCAGTCGCAGCGCTCATGCGCACGCGAACTCCAGGGTCCTCGCGTGGAGAGGCCGCGTCACCAATGGCGTAGATCTCCGGGTGGGAGATCGAACGCAGAAAGGGATCGACGATCATCTGGTTGTGCTCATTGACGGCCAATCCGGCTTCCCTTGCCAGCGGCGGAGCCACAAAGCCTCCCGTCCAGATACACAGGTCGCAGGCGAGCTCGTTCACTTGATCGAGGACAACGCTCTGCGCGTGCACGGATGTCACACTGGTCTGATCGATGATCTCGACTCCCAGGCGCTGCAGTGAACGCCGGATCGAGCTGGCCACGCTCTTGCCCAGGAAGAGAGCCAAAGGCTCTCGCGTGACCAGGCGCACCTTGATATGAGGATAAGCGCTTGCCACTTCCGCCGCGGTTTCGATGCCGGTTGCTCCTCCGCCAGAGACAACAATCTGTCCGCCTCTTGCCTCGATGGATGGTAATGTTTCGCGCAGCGCTGCTGCGGACAAGGGTCCCCTTGCCGCCAGGGTGTAGGCGTATTGCGCCACTCCAGGGATCGTCTTTCGGTCCGTCTCGCTTCCCAGCGCATAGACCAGGTAGTCGTACTCCAGTTGGTGCGTGCGCTGCTGATCCTCGACCGTGATCTTGCGGTGTATAGGATCGAGACCAGTGACTCGTTCCTGAATAAACTGGACATTCGTTCGACGCAGCATCTGTGGAAGAGAGCGCCATAGGACTACCTGATTGGTGGCAAACTGATGTAAGCGCGGGCGCTCGGTGAAGGTGTCGGAGTCGTTCACCAGTGCTATCTGGACATGCTGCCGGGCCACTTTGCCAGCCAGGCGCATGGTAAACAACAATCCGGCATACCCCGCGCCAATCACTAGAACTCGTATTGACGCTGGTGTCTCCTGTACGGTACTTCGTTGGTCAGAAGCAGGAGCGTTTGATCTAAACAAGGGTATCCTCCAAACATTGAGAGAAACGTTGTGATGATCATCACCAGAATGATCTCCACAAAGGAAGAGGGTCGAGGGGTCACTTTTGTGACAGACAACCGGTAGGTGTGTCGGAACGCCGAGCGTCCTGGTATACCATCAGATCTCCATCCAACGCCCTCAGTCCCTTGCTCTATTGCTTGTTAGACGTTGCGTGCCACATGCGTTTGAGCGGGATCGCCAGTAGTCAGATTCCAGGAGATGATGCGCCCTGGCGTCAAGCGGATCAAGGCTGGACTAAAGGTTGGTGAAATGCTCTGCCCACCATCGGGAAAGGCGTCTGCGTGCCCACGAATCTCGATGCCACGTGGTTGAAATGGGGGCAAGACATCGTCTACGACGAAAGACACCAGGCCATTACGCTCAACATTACGAAACTTCTGCGTCTCACCCATATTCAATCCGCCGATATCAATGGTGTCCAATTCGGCATTGTAAAGGTAGGTCACAGGGGCGATCTGCGGCTCGCCGTGTTTATTAATGGTTGCCAGCCTACCAAGCCGTTGGGTCTTTAAGTACTCCAGTTCGATGTCCGTAAACTTACTCATAATTTTACTCCTGTAGTTGGCATCTCAGTTGCCAGATGGTAGTGACCTTACTTACCTGTCACAACGCTAGTATCCTTGCTGACAAGTTCACCAGCTTCGCACTTTCCTCTCATAATTGGCGCCGAAGCGATTCATCGTGCGATGGCTTTGCCGATGCCATAATTGGCCCCGGTGATCAGGCACACCTTTCCCTGCATACTTGTATTCAACAAAGGCATGGTAACACTCCTCCTTGAGAGGAAAGCTGGCGCTCCTTACGGACACCGGCTTTCCTCTCAAATCAAGGGAACAACCTGCTATCAGTGTGTCTTCCCCGCAGGTTCCCCAGTCGGTGCCTGGAACAGGCGTGCCAGACCCGTGAAGGGAGCCAGTGGGATCACATCAAAGTCGATCAGGTGTAACTGCGCGAATGGCAAGGTGGCGAGCGCCTCTTTGGCGGCTTCCACGCTTGCACTTTCGAACATCAATACCACTCTGCCTGGTTCGTTCGCACGGGTATAGAACTCGCGGCAGATTCCCTGTGCGTAGAGTTCCCACACGGCTTGAATTTCTTCCGCTGCATGTTGTAGCAGCTCCTCGCGTGAGACGCCTTCGATTGGTTTGGGCAATACTAAAATCTTCATAGAATGTAACCTCCAAATTCTTTGTTGGTAGAAACGTTGACGTGTTCCTCACCAGTGCAAAATCAAGAAACCTGTTAGGCATAGGGGGTCCTCCCCTGGCGGGGTCTGGGGTGTCCCCAGCGCTTTCCCCTTTCCCGAAAAGGTTCGTTGAATATGCACCAGAAAGATCATCACAAAGCAAGAGGGTCGAGAGGTCGTTTTTGTGACAGACGCATAGTTGTCACAAATGCACCCCCTCGACCCTCTCTCTGATTACAAGCTACCGTAAGTTCGTTTCAAGTGTGCGTTCCAGCTTCTCAACGGGAGAGGACTAGTGTAGTGATTGATCTGCCTGGATGGAGGAGGCTCGGAATACACACATCAAGTGGAAGCTCTTCCACGAGAAGAGCTTCCCTCGGCACTAAGCCACGCCGACGACGCCGCTTGATCGCGGCGCAAGCCTTTCAGGTCCGCTGAGTGCGGAGCACTAGACGCGCAGTGTCGTTGCGGACCTGCATAAGATATACCGCTTCGCGTCAGGCGGCGTGCAAGGAAAAGGAGGATTACAATGATCTGGAAAATCGATCCCACCCATTCACATGTGTCGTTTGCTATCCGTGTCCTGGGGGTCAGCACAACGAAAGGACGCTTCAACGCGCTTCGTGGTCATCTCCATATTGATGAGCAGCATCCTGCTAGCTCCTGGGTCAAGGCTGAAGTTGATGCAGCCAGTATCGATACCCACAATAGGCTGCGTGATGCCCACCTGCGTTCTGCGGCCTTCTTTGCCGTCAAGAAGTATCCCACGATTGTCTTCGAGAGTACGAATGTCGAACATGTCAGTGGCCAGGATTACAAAGTGACGGGGAACCTGACCCTGCATGGGGTGATGAAACCAGTCACCTTCGACGTCACCTATCGTGGTCAGAGCACTCTCATGGGTGTGCGCGCAGGCCTGACCGCGAAGGCGAAGATCAACCGCCACGATTTTGGCGTGGGCCAGGGCATGGCGGTACAGTTCGCGGCGAGTGAGATGGCCACTATCGAGATTGAGCTGGAGGCGGTTCAGCAGGCAGTGGAAGTGCGAGAGGCAGAGGTTATGGCTACAGCCCAATAGCAGGCCCGGCGTCTCGTTAACTGCTCTGAAGGGCAAGGGAGCTTCTCTCTGTTACGAAGAGCTCCTTCTGCTCCTTGTTTGAACCAATGCAATGAGTGAATGAGCATGCGGCAAGACCCATGCCAATTGGAAGGAGAAGAATCATGGTGATGACCGTCCCAACGAACACCCCATTACAGCAACAGATTGATGAATTTATCGCTGAAGGAGCAAGCTGGTTACCTGCTGGCCTGCTACAGAATTTGCTGCATCCTATCGGGCAGCTCATCAACTCCGGCGCTGCCGAGCAGGCCCTCAAGGAGGGAGCGCAGGCTCCGGATTTCACCTTGCCCGACGCACGCGGCAATGCAGTGACGCTCTCGCATCTGCTCACGCAGGGATCAGTCGTCATGACCTTCTATCGTGGTCAGTGGTGTCCGTACTGTCATCTGATGTTGCGCGCCTATCAGCAGGCCTTGCCGCACATACAGGCAAGGGGAGCCTCCCTGGTGGCGATTTCCCCGCAGACGCCGGACTACAGCAGAGCTTTGGCCGAAAAGCTGGAACTGACCTTTGCGCTCTTAAGCGATATGGGCAACCAGGTGGCGCGCCAGTTTGGACTCGTCTTCACCATTGATGAGGCGGTGCGCGGTGCGCACAAACAGGTATGCGCGGACCTGCCCGCATTCAACGGCACTGACTCATGGGAACTGCCGATGGCCGCGACCTTTCTGGTCGACCAGTCGGGGACCCTTCGCCTGGCCTGTGTCGATCCTGACTTCACGCGCCGGCTTGACCCGTCAGTCGTCATCGCGCGGCTCGAAGAACTCCAGGGCGAAAGGGAAAGGTCCACCGCATGATCCTCTTCCACCGAGAGACGTTTGCTCGGTGTGCTCAGCGGAACTGTTGTGAAGTTCCGCTTTGCAACCCATCAGGCACTGATTGGCTCAGTGCCTGATGACTTCACCTGCACAAACTCCTCCTGCCTGCCAAAGGTTCGAAAGATCAGCCTGAAAGGCGCAGGAAACGCTGGCAGAGCTGTTTCGGCATCAATCGGTTCCGGTTTGCCAACCGCAAAGAGCCTTCTATGCCAGAAGACCGTCCCGCCTCCAGCAGCCAGCATGTTACGATACCAATCCACCTCGGGCCCATAGGTTAACGCAATCACAAAACCCTCTCTCGTCGGCCACACCCAGATCACCGTCTCATAGGGCTTGCCGCTGTGACGGCCAACGTGACCAATGATCGCAAACGGGCCATGGGAACAGCTCGCAAACCTGCGTAAGAGCCGATTCGTGACGTGCTTATTAAAGGTACGTATTCGATTACGCAACATCATATCCTCCTTGAAAAGAGACCAAAGTCAACTGTTTACGGCGTCAATGCGCGCATGATGACCTCAACGACCGCATCGGCACGGTCGAGTGACGGAGGGTGCGCTTGTTCCCTCGCCAGCACAAGGCTCACCAGGACATAGGTTAACAGCCCGCCAAGCAACACATGCGTCACGACGTCAAAGTCAATGTCGGCGATGATCTGTTGCTCCCTGGCTGCTTGCAGCAGCGCGGTCATGATGGCGAGACCGCGCTGGGTGACGGTTGAAAAGAACAGGGTGCCGAGCTGCGGGAAGCGCGGCGCTTCGGCGATGATCATCCGCACCAGGGGCAAATAGCCGGGCTGACACATCATCGAGAGAATCTCACGGGAAAGCTGCGTGAGAGCCTCTTGCAGCGATGGCAAATCGTGGGGCGGGGGCAAGGCCGCAAGCTTCTCGGAAAAACCCGGCTGCTCCATCGTCAGATGGCTCAAGACATCGACAAAGAGGGCCTCCTTGTTGGCATAGTGGCGGTAGAGGGTCTCCTTCGAGGAAATATCTGCCTCTGCCAAAATGGCATCAATGCTCGTCGCCAGGTACCCCTGCCGGAGAAACAGCCGGTGGGCGGCGGCACGAAGCCGCTCGCGGGTCGGTTGGGCACGTGTATTCTGTCTTTGGTCCATTGGCACTCACCTCTTGATCGTAACGTACTGTACGTTACGTATATTATGACGCGGAGAACAATGATTGTCAAGGGCCAGAGCGACGCATGTCCTTGGAGCACGGTGAAAGAGGCTATCCGGCGGTGAGTACTGCCATTTGCAATTGGGGCCTTGACGATGTTGATAGATTGTGGATAAGTGGATAGCGCAATGAAGCGTTTTTCGTAACACAAACTCTCGAGAGACAAACACCAGAAAGGGTGCGCTCCCGAAATCAGGACCTTTGTCAAAGAGAATGGTATCACTCCACTTAGAAATGCTGCTCTGTCACCTCCAAAAGAAGGCTTTTCCATTTCCAGGAAGCAGGTATCCGTGATAGAATGAAATCTGGGGCGAGAGTGGTCTCACATTTATTTATATAAAGCCGCCTACGAGAGCACCATCGGGATTGTTCAATGCCCTAAAGGTACTGTTCACCTCCCCGAAAAAGTCAGTTACAAACTGACCTGACAACGATCTCATAAGTGCATAGATATTGCCTCATCATGTGACTCGATGTATAACGTGATTGAGATCCCCGCGCAGCAGTGAAAACACGTACCCTGTGAAAATTCTGAGGGCGGCAGGATACACGGCTGGTGAATGAATAACGATTTTGATAAGATGGTAGAGAGATAGAACGGAGGGAACACCGATGGCAAAAATCCACACTGGAGCGCAGATGAAAAGTCAGTTCAAGCCGCTCTCGGAAGCTGATCTTCAAGCGTATAGCGATGAAGCAAGTTTTCAAAAGGGCTACTACTACTATCTTCACCATACGATCGTCGAGCCAAATCTGAGTGAATCGGTACTCAGGGCGTTCTGCCATGGCTCAGGCTTGAGCCCTTACCACGTCGAAGCGACATTACTACCAGAAGGTGAAAAAAGTGCTCATAAGCTGATTTCCGCTAGCTGTAGTTGCCCATGTGGAGACTTCTGCAAGCACCTGGTGGCCTTGTTGCTCACCTGGATTCATCAGCCAGAACGATTTGTAGTACGTTCGGGACTCATGGGGCGGCTAGGCGAGAAGAGCCGCGAGGAGTTACTGGCCCTGATGGAACAACTGCTGCAGCTTGACGTAAAACCGCTAGTTGAGTTGCTGATGGAACTGCCGCTGGCAACCACAACGCAAGAGAGGAGCAGGCCGGGCAAGGGGCGAGAACGCACGCTTGATCCCTCCACCGTTCGGAGCCAGGTAGCCTCGGCTTTCTATAATGCGGGAGAAGGATGGGGTGCTGCCAGCCGTGTTGCTGCTGAGTTAGAGCAGTTGTACGATATAGGCAAGAACTTTGCCGAGTCAGGCGAATGGGCCAACGCGCAAGCAGCAAAGCCGTTGGGGAGTACTCGTTAGTATCTACCTGGATGAGGGAGAGGTCGGCCACGCACTGTCTGCTCTCGCGGAGATGGAACGTGGGTCAGGAAGATCACTCCCTGGATATGGACACAGCTATTATTCAGCCCCAGGTGATTTCTGGATTCAGGTAGCAAAAGCTGCCGAGGAAGATTATCCCGGGGAAGCGATTCGACTGTATAAGAGTGTGATACAAAAACTCAACGATGGGCGCGGACGTGAAAATTACCAGCAAGCGACTGGCTACCTGGCCCGGATCAGACAGCTGTACCAGAAACAAGGGCAGGAACCAGAGTGGCATGCATATATTTACCAATCTGCGAAATAGCAACAAGAGCCTGCGAGCCTTGAAAGAAGAACTGGACAAAGGAGCGATGTAGCAGGGTGCCGAAGCGTTGCTCGATCGTTACGGCATTAGAAGTGTAAAGTGAGGAGAATATGTCAAGAAAGTCAAAACAATCTAAACACAAGAAAAAGTTTACTGCCAGCTTGTCGCCAGTCGACAAATACCTCGACCTCATTGGACATCAAATCTTTCAAGGCAACTACGCTGAGGCAGTTGCTAACTGCGAACGCCTGTTGAACTACCTTCCAAAGCATGCGCAACAGCGTGTTGATGTGCTAAATCAACTGGGAACTGCGCAGGCTATGTTGCAAAACTTCCCTCAAAGCTATGCAGCCTACACAGAAGCACTTTCACTAGACCCGGATAATGCCGAGTTGTGGTTCAATCGAGGTATGGCTAGTCGATTCACCTCGCGCTTTGGGAGATCGCTTCGTGATTATGAACGTGCGAAAGAACTGACTATCAGACCTGAACTGGCAGAGAAGCTTGAGGAAGAGCTGAAGTTCGCCCGTGAGTTGGCTGGGAAAACACTGAAACTGCGCGGTCCAGACTTCACCCTGGACCAGCTAATTGAGCAGGAAGACCTCTTCCAGGACGGCTTACAATTGATGGAGGCTGGTGAGTGGGAGGAGGCCGAGCAAGCTTTCCGGACATCTATTGCGATGGGTGATTGCTTACCACAACCCTGGGGCAACCTGGGAATATCCTTGATGATGCAGGAGCGCTACGACGAGGCAGAGGCAGCATTGAAACGCGCACTGGTGATGGATCCGCGATACACGCTTGCTAAAAACAATCTGGCGGCGCTTCCTGAAATCCGCCGGACGGCCTTTCCGCCAATAGTTGATATAAGAGATCCATTCAAGAGCAGCAAACTCAAGCAATCCATTACATTTATCAAGGAGTAACGACGTAACCATGCCAAATCGGAAAAAGAAAACCACCACACAACTTGGAAAACAGCCCCCTCGTTACCGCTTCTTTCTCAATCCCTATGAGGACATGCGGTTTACGAGGTGCCCACAGTGCGACAACAAGATGCACCAGCGGAAGCTGCCATTGGTGATCCATGTCGATCCAATGCAGGTGCTCTCTCTCAACAAGACCTGCCGCTACTGCCCCCACTGTGATCTGCTCATTGCGCACCAGGACGACGTGGAACACTTTCTTGCCTCCTTTTTCACCGAGGAAAAGCCGGAAGTCGTGGGCAACGATTACCTGGTGCTTGGAACACTGGACAGGCCAGCATGGAAGCGCGGGACGCAGCAACAGATGACCTTGCAGGAGATGCTCGAGGCATTGCATGATTTCAAGGAAGTTGTTACGTTTAAGCTGACAGGAGGTTGGGTGAGAGATGAGAGGAAGCTTCCTGCAAAAAAGTGAGGGAGTAGACATCACCTTCCTGGACGAGACCTATGG
>WNGD01008175.1_pt1 | contig 10208 bp, 12 predicted proteins | sample 5400671 | NCBI WGS metagenome assembly WNGD01 (sample SAMN13153369, study PRJNA577476) | soil metagenome | isolation source: 40 cm soil or saprolite under grassland replicate 2 | place: USA:California | collected 2016-06-15
GAGGGTTTGGAGCGGGCTTGCTATGACGGCCGACTTCCCCTATCACGAATAAAACAGCCCCTGCAACCGCTATCACGAACCCAGTATCGCCCTCAGTACCAAAAACTGTTGTAGAGCTTACACATTGCAGGATGGAATAATAATAGTAGGAAAACGAGCAACCGGGAAGGATCACCAAGGTTCCGAACATGGCTAGAACACCCCCGAGTACTTCGAGATGCCCCCAGCGAAACCTCATTCTTCGATGTTTGCTTCTAAACTCGTCAACATAAAGTTCGTGCTCTTAGAAAGCTCAAGACTTGGCTTTCTCGGACATGGTCTTCACCGTAGAGCCGTCCGTGACCAGCAAGTTCGGCACCTGCAACCTAGAACGAGACGTTCTTATTACTTCGAAGGGTTACTTAGAACTCTCCAAGCCTCAAGATAGACTTATTCAGCTTGGCTAAATGAGAGAGTTGGGGACTCCGAAAAAGGCTGCTCATCGTACTGGTGCTCGGCACCATGCGGTTATGGCGAAGCTAATAGATTTCAGACTTTCATGCACACGAGGAGTTTGCGGATGACTCAAGAAGAGTTCGTGCAATTGGCACTCGATAAGAAGACCTCAATTCTCACAGGTACCGAAATACACGAGGCAATAAGATCCAGAGAGATAGTCATAGACCCCATTCTTGATCCAAGGAGCCAGATAGATCCAGTGTCAGTAGATCTTCGTCTCGACAACTACTTTGGCAGATTCAAGACAACAGAGGAACCGTATATTCATCCTACGAGTTCGAAGAAGGCGTATCTAGACTTTAACGAATTGGAGTTTTTCAGAGATAAGTTTGTCTTGCAGCAAAGCGACTTCGTACTTGCTCAGACATTTGAGTACATCGCGCTTCCCGACCATATTGTGGGGTTCCTCGAAGGAAGAAGTTCTGTTGGAAGAAGAGGGGTTATGGTCCACGTCACGGCAGGGGTGGTCGATCCGGGCTTCTCCGGCCATTTGGTTTTCGAGCTCGCGAACGTTGGAAAGATGCCGACAATATTATTCCCACTAATGAGAATCGCGCGAATGACATTTTTCAGGACCAATAGGACTCAGGCATACTCCGGTCAATATCGCTTTCAAGTGAAGATTAGGCCACCTCGCGCCGATTCTGACCTTGTCGCAATCCTGAAGAAGTTTCCGAAAGAAGCGGTTGACTAGGTGAAGGTTCGTGAGACTCCGTACAGTCTCACACAATCGGCTAATAGTTGCTGAACTAGTTCCTGAAGTACATCCGGTTCAATCCCCAATTCACGTGATGCATTAGTGAACAGGGTCGCCTCAGCTGCGCTAGGATGATCTGACTTCCCAAAGTCATGCATGTATATGAGAAATAGAATGGCGGGATGCAAGATTATCGGTCTTCCTCTTACCAAGTCAAGCTGTAATTGAGAAATCAATTGGTCAAAGTTAAGAGGTTGTTGCCCGAGCTTCCTAGTTAGCTCTGACCTGACGCGCTGAAGAGTAAGCTTATTGCGAGTCAATCGTCGGGCAGATCGGAGAATCGCAGGCAAGGCATCAATCGATGGTTCGACGGGGTTTCTCATTGTACCCATACGGTGGGATATTTCTCGCGTAATTGCATCCGACACGGTCCTTAGATGAAGATTGTTTCTCAGTTGAAGGGCAATACGGCGCAGTCTTCTACGCGGAGTTGGATGAGTCACTGGAGTTTCAAACTCGTCCTTCATTCGCAAGAATTCTTTCAAAAACCTCCACCCAAAAATGCCACCGAATGTTTGGGTTGCAAGGCAGTCTGCCAAGTACTCGCTAGCAAGTAATTTGACTTTGGCTGCACGAACGATCCAAGAAGGAAGCCTCAGCAGTCTGACGTCAGACTCCACAATCTTGAGAGCCTCTAAGTATGTTGGAGATGGAATATAGTTGTCGACGATTGAACGCTCCGTATCTATTACATGACCAACCTCATGGAGTACAAGGGACCAATCAAGCGTGCGGTCCGTTCGACTTATCTTCTTGGTAATTTGTATGAAATAGAATCGTGTGTCCTTCACGCGACTCCAAAATTCAGGATAAATAAGCTGAAACTTGTAAGTCTGAAGAAAGTCGGAAAAACTAGCAGTTTGTATCTCATCTGCAACGTGTATGACGTAACCGGGCTTGCTTCGATAATCGCGAAGAAACAGATCAACAAGTTCGTATAACTCACGTGGGACTTGAGAGCCCCTGAAAACGCTGTATAGGAAGTTGTAGAGAATGTTTATTCTATCTTTGATTTTCGCAAGCGCGTCCGAGGCGTCTTCGACGTCTGGAACAGAGCCGATGATCTTGAGACGAGGCCTGATTGTGGAGTCTAGACTGTCATGAATCAGCTCGACTAAAGCAACGAACCTTAGGAAATGAGGGGTCTTGTGAGGGTGCGCTCTGAGTTCATCGAGGAATGTTCCGAATCCGTCTACGTCATCGAGAACGTTCTCTCTTTCAAGTAATAGGCTCGATTGATATCTATAGGATGGCAGCTCGACCACGGATAATTTTCTCAGCAGTTCTTTCCTGATTAATCGTTCGAGCGACTATTTCTTTGTACAGGTGCTTGATCACGTTGAGCGAATCGGTGACAGCCCTTTCGGGAGGTTGTTTTCCATCAACGATCGTCGTAACTGTCCCTCTAGTCTTTTGGATTTGAGGGTAGAGCCGAACTCGCGATCCTTTGTCGAAGATAGAGAATACTGCAGTGAAGGTTCCGGGATCTCTCAGGATTCGCTTTTGTAATTCGTCAGCCAAGGCGACATTTTTTTCTTGGGCTGCTTTCTCGTAATCGACAGCTTCGATGAACTTATCACAGAATGTAATGAAGTTACCAAGCGCCCTTTTGACTTCCTTTGATTCCTCTTCATGCTTAGCTGCAAAGAGACGAAGGCCCAAGGTTCCCTGAGCAACCGGATCCCTAATCGAATTAACCCGCTCCATCTGGACCAGTGCGCTGATCAAGGATCCCTTTGGAGGGCCTGAACTAAATTCAGACAAGTTTCACACATTACCTTTGGCAAGTTACAAGCAATCCCGCGACTGATAAACGATAAACCAACAAAAGGAGTAGATCATACCTCAAGGGTTCTAGAGCTAGGTGAAACCCTAGAGTTTGGCTCCTTCAGAAGCGGTCCTAAGCATAGGATTATTAGATAATGTGTGTTGATATAGGGCCCATGATCATGGGCGCAAGCACCGAAAAGCTCGTTGTTCCCAAAGTACTCAGGAGAGAAGACTTTCTTCGACTGCCGCCTCATGAAAGGGAGCGATACGTTCGGCAAATCATTCGAGACACCTTAAACCTCAACACGCAAGGAGTCACGGTCACAGATCTGGCTAGATTTCTACCGTTCGGTCCTAGAACAATCGAGAAACATCTCTCCATACTTTCTTACACTAATGAAATTTACTCAGTGTTCATTGGCCCGACTGCTGTTTACCATCCAAACTCGAAAGTAATGCATCCGTTGATGGAGAAGAGTCTGAAAATCGCAGATCGTGAATTCACTCTCTTCACACTTGAGAATAGATTTGGAAGATTTGTACTCATCCAGGAGCACAAGGGACGACAACTCGGAATCGATGTAGGGGGAGGCATCTTGGTTCCAGCGGAAGGATTTCGAAGCTTCGTTGAGTATCTTTCCGGAGCGTTGCTTGAGATCTTGCCTAGCGCCAAGTGAAAATGAGTGCTTGGCACTGATCTAAAGACCGGTAAGAGCATTGTTTTTCCTGCTCTCTTCGTCAATCCTCAGCATTCGACCGAAGCACGACTGTTGCGGGAAGCCAACGAGCGATATCCGATTAGGACTGGGCTCGGAATCAAGCACATAGATGGAGTCGTCGTGTCCTTGAAGGATTGGGCTGACGTCAAGGCAGGTCTTCTCCTTTCGCAAAGAGTGATAGACGAAAATCTCCCTCGACGTGGCTATCCTCTTCGAGATCGGGTTTTGATAATAGACCCCAGTCTATTCGTGCTGTTCCAGGGCACTCGGACTGACAAGGAGAGGCTCTTCGAAACCGAATTGTTCCCGGACAAGCTCCGTGGTGCCATTTCGCAGGTATCGATTGGACAGAAGCCAATTGACAAGATAGATCGGGCGATGGAAATCGTCTATCCACAACTTGATTCCAGGTTAATCCTCAACCTGTTGCGATTTCAGATTCAAAATGGAACCGATGTGATAGTTTGTCCCTCAGTTCCACTCACATCGCAGCGAAGATTTGAGAAGCAACTTGAGAAAGCTAGAGAGATGCAGAGCACATCAAGAATCCTTCTCGATACAGTCCTCAGAGAGGAGTCTAAGAGAATAGATGTGATGAACCTACTGACACTAAATCTTTCTGTAATAGGTGTTGAGAGGTCTGAGGAGATTATTCATGCGTTGCTTGCTGATCATCCCGATCAGGTAGGTATCAGATTGATGAACCTTGATGCTACAAATACGTCTCAAGTATCAAGGTTCCTGGAATTTCTTAGCGAACTTCGTGGATATGCTAAGAGTGTGCCCATTCACTTGTTGAATCTCAACGAGTTTGGCTACGTCACGTTCTGCTATGGAGCAAACACTGCGACCTCGCCTATCGCCACGAATCCGTACTTCCAACGCGGTGAGGAGTTTGATCAGCCTCCTCGTCTGGGCTCGTACTATCATCCGATCGACATGTCGTATGATACGTATGAAGTATTGCTTGCTAAGACAAGAAAATTCGAATACGTGCTACCGTGTCATTGTGAAATCTGCTCATCGTTTGAAAATATTCCCCGCGTTCCAAATCCTGACTGGAATTCTTTTAGACGTATTCACTTTCTACTTGTCAAGAGTATGGAGGTTAAGGAAATTAGGGATAATGACTCTTCTCTGAAGCATGCTTTGAGAGATAAGTTTGGTCGCTCGCGTCAAACTGTTTGGGTACCATATCTAGACTGAATTTGGCTCTCTTTCGCAGATAATCGCGCACAAACGCCTCTATATTTGAGAGGCTCAGGAACGCTTCTAGGCGATTTGCAAGTTGCAACTTAGGACCGTCAGTTGAGATTCGGTGCCGCTTCGCGAGATCTACCAAAGCTCCATAAGTAACGAGAGTTAAGAAACGGCGCGTGTTTGGTTCAATCCTTTGTGCGTCACGGCGAGTGAGCACACCTTCTTCAGAGAATTCGAGGATTCCCACTCGCCTATCAAGTGTTAGTGACTTTACCGACTCACGCTTCTTTCTATCGATTGCAAGGTAAACCTTGTTGGCCCAATACAAGTATGATCGAGTCTGGTCATTTGCCCGAGGGATTGTGTCAGTTGCATTTTTGATCTCAACAGCTACTATGTCACGAGACAAAACGACAAGATCGCATATTCGCGGCCCTACAGCAACCTCTAACAATGAATCTCCGGGGCCCAGCATACTGCTCATTAGCCGAATTTTGTTCCATCTGTTTTCAATCAGCATTGCTGAAAGTTCACGAGGATGTTGGCACAAAAGGTAGGAGAGGAAAGACGCTCGAGCTTCAACGGCGCTGAGTTGCTTTCGAAGTACCGATGCAAGCTGTCGTTGGTCGGGATTGCCCTTGTAAATCAGACCCAGGTTGCTCGCCAATTCTCCTAGGAAATCAAGACTTAGATTCTCTAGGTCGCTTGTCATCGATATTCTGTTCTCCTGTAGACCTCGATCAGCAGTGGGCATTAAATTGTGCTCTTCTCTAATCAGGGTTTCCACTGCGGTCTTCCAGACTACTCGACGCCATTCTTGTTAAATATTGACGCCTTCCTGGCTTGCGTTGTGACAACCCTTAACGTAGACTAACCTGGAAATGTTCTGGATATAGGAATGACCACCGATTGACGAAGAAACAGAAGCAGAAACTCGATGAGAAGGAGTTCAAGATAAAACTGGCAGAAATCGACAAGAAACTCACGGAGCAACCTAGAGCATCAAAGTTTGCTCGAAAGATAGTGGAGTCGTATCGGGAGGAAGAATGATCGTGTTAATTCGTAGGAGCCACAACCTTGTCTCAGTCACAAGAACTTGAGCGACTCAAAACCCATGCCTATTCTTTGAGAAATGCCGTAAAACGTGAAGTTAATACTCTGAGGAAGCGATTTTGGCTAGAGGTCGCGTATATCGGCGTGACCTACAGTTTTTTTGTGGTAGGGGTCACGATGCCCAATCTACAAGCTGTAATTGTTGCGCTTGGCTTGGGTGGCACGAGTTCCATTCGCGTTGTTGATGTTGTCAAGAATGTGATAGTGCAATATTTTCATGATGTTGATAGTTGGGTAAAGCCACTCGAGTTAATCATTACATTGCTCGTTGCGACTGATCCAAATGACACCAAGGAAGTGAAAGAGATCAAGCTTCGATTAGACACGTTCAAACAAAGACTTTGGAATGCTGCTGGCAAGGCTGACACAGAAGCTCCCACAAGCTAGAGAGCGTGATCTTCCTCTTCTATCCTCGATATTGACCGATCTTCCCACTACCCGATAAGTGACGCCTGATGCCACAGAACTGAGGCCTTCGCTACAGAATTATTTCTTGTGAGCCGAACGAGGCACGAATTGAATATGTGGAAGTCGATTTCTGGACAGATTCGACTCGCGTTCAGAGTGTTTCTCCTGTGCCATCGTCGTGGCGTAGGCATTGGTCATTCGGGCAACCCAGTGATCGGAGTCAAGTCTCACAGTAACACGGTTCAAGGCGATCCCTGGCAGACCTACCAAGAGGCCGAGAGCAATAGTTGCTAGAATAATTGTGGGGGCACTTGCAACTCCCTCATGAACGGCCGCGTTCACCGAAAATGCGATCCATCCGAAGAAACTTAACACGGCCCAGCCTATGAAAACCGAACCAAGTCCTGAAAGTCCCCATTTCCTAAGAAGCAGACCTAGCTTCTCCTTTCTAGATCGCAATCGTGCTAGAATATACTTGCATGTTTCCTGAACCAGAAATGTGAGAATCCCCTTCACGATCGTCTCAACCCAGTTGATAGTTCTCGCGAATCTAGTCGACTTCGCTTCGAACATGATTCAGACTGTTGGATGATCCAACTTGAGCTATAAATTCTATTCGAGATGCTACGGCGCCCAATAAGGCCAATACCAGGTTCGATTACGCTCAGGAATATTGAAGCTTGATAACCCCTGCAAGTCGCTCTGGAACTGCCTTAGAATTGAGAACTTGCTCGTGATCATGTTCCTCTAAGGTCGTCGGATGATAAACTGACTGTCTCATACTTCTAGCAGTTTCGTTCTCGTGTCTGAGCGATAACCGAACAATGGCTCAATGTCAAAGATGTCGGGTCAGCGGAGCGACTGGCGCGAGCGACTACGGGCCAACCCTTCACGAATGGAACAAGAACTGGCAATCAAACTCCAAGACGATGGAATACGCTATCAGACACAGGTAGAGATACCCGTAACCACAGCGGACTTCTACTTCCCGCTAGAGACTCGACCGCTCATCGTGTTTGTGGACGGCCGAGTCCATCTTGGAACAGCTCAGATGGCAAAGGACGAAGAACTACGAACAATACTACGGAAAAGAGGATACAGAATCTTGGAGTTATGCTACGACGGCTACTCGGACAAGAAAAGAGACCGTCTTTACGAAGAAATCCGGAGCGGCCTCGCTCAGTTGGGCTTAGCTAACACCGGATTCTAAGACAAACAGAAAGACCAGAGACTCATCCTAGAAAAAGCGACATAGTTGCGCTACCGTATGTTCGTGTGTGCGTGGAGGAAAGCCCAGCTAGATGAGCATGTCAGTCACGCCACCTTTTCCCGTCTATCGGAATGTTCTCGAGACTAGTAGCAAGCCGATTCCCGAAGCCGTCATTGCCAATCCGGCGTAAAACTCATCCCAATACGGGGCATAGTAGGATGAAAATATTGAGGGGCATCCGTTGAGTGCACAGGGGATAGCAGCACTCTGAAGGCCAGTTATTCCGAGAGTGAGGAATAATATTCCCACCGCTACCAGTACGATGCCGGAGAACCGAAAGGCTTGTCGTCTGTTCGCGGTGCGATTAGCGGCAACAGCTACGACGGTCGTAGCAGTAAGCAACGGTGGAAGTATTACGAACGGTCGATATGGATCTATACAATCTACCCGCTGCCATCCCGTTAAGGGGGTTAACTTGTAACATCCTACTGGCGAGGCGCTATTTTCCCCAGCCAGAGCAACCAGAACTGAGACCTCCAGCGTAAAGCCAATAATTGCTACGCCAACGAACAGAAAAACCAATACTACCGTTCCCCGTTTCATCAAGACCATCTTACCGCCATCCTAGTTTGAGCCTTTCCATGACCGATACCAGCATCATGGCGAACATTGTTCCAACTGGGGGCGTTGGATGAATAAACGTCGTTCTAACCCTGATCCGGGACCAGAGGCCTGTCACGAATGCACGCGAGCTCTCGAACCGCGAATTGACCTATGACGATCCTCCGAGAGTGTTTGTTTCAAATAAATTCCCTCAAGAACATGACCGTCACTAGGTTTTGACCGCTCAAGTCCAATTCGATTATTATCGTCGAGCTGACGATGATAGGTTGAGTCTGTTTGAAGAGCCAGGTCCAAGCGTTTATTGTAATCGCGATCGCCGGATTTACATTGATCGCGGTGCTCTTCACATCTGCCCAGTTGGGGACCGTGTACTCGTGCGGCGGGAGTTGCCCCCACTGTTGCACGAAACCGTAGTCATGCAATCCTACATCCTCAACTCGCCGACCAACGCAACATTAACGCTCAAGAACACAGGATCGGTAGCCGTCTACCTTGCCGCCTACAAGGTCACCGGACCCAACGGACTCTATTTTGCAAATACAAACTGGACTGGACCAGCGATAGGTCCAAACTACATAGGGGCCGCGAACATTCTCATAGACGGGAAAGCGTTCACGTTTCAATCCTCTACAAGCTATACAATTTCAATAACGACAAGTCGCAACACCCAATTCCAGTTCATGATATAGGACTCTGGAAAGTACGAGTGCGGCTAGAATCCAGAGACTCGCCCTAGCTTAACGGAGTTCAAGGCATCAAATCCGCATTCCCTTCATCGTCTCCCTAATCCAGGACACCAGTTTCCGGCGCCCGTCTCCTGTCGATTTAACGAAACCATCAATCCGACCTAAGTTTGCGGCTTTTGCTTCGCGAGGAGACCGCGTCGTCTCTTGTGTTCCTTGTACCAAGCTGAATCTGCCTGATTCAGCATGTCCTCAATTTTATCTGGACGCCAATTCCATTCTTTTCTCAAGAAGAGATAGGCGTCCCAACGATTCCTGATTCTCTCCTTCGTCATGTCCCACCTGCCCTTCTCCTCGGATCTCACCGACCTGACCGCGTAGGCGTCCCCTATCCGGATTATGTCCCAGAGCCATTCGGACCTCTTGGCATCTGCTTCAGAGTCAGAGTATCTGAATGAGTCGGGCACTATGCGTGCTCGCCATGTGTCAACGAATCCATCTGATGTGAACTGCTCGACCAACTCTAAAATGGCCTCGTATTCGAAGGTGTCACCATCGATGATGACGTGCATCCCCTCGACAAGTTCGTCCCGTTCGTTTTTGTTCTCGTCAGGCCGTAGGAGGATTAGTCTTCCGTCGTCATCTACTCGCCTCGGATCGTTGAAATCATGAATTATCTTTAGCACTGCACATCTCCAACTCGTGCAGAACATTGGTTATTGCCACAAGAAAAAGCATTACCAGAAAAGGTACCTCACGAACCTATCTGTCCCACGGTTATGACAACCACTTCCGGTTTGTTGGCCAGTGTCAAACATATTTTCAGAAGGCGTAAGTAGGCGTCTGTACACACACATATGTGTGTAGCAATGGGCACGAGGAACATTTCCATCTCGGACGAGGCTTACTCGAAGTTGGCGGCATTGAAGGGGCCGAAGGAGAGCTTCACTGACGTGATAAACAGACTCGCGGGTAAGAAGTCGGTGCTCGACCTTGTCGGCCTTCTCACGCCTAAGGAAGGAGCCGAACTCCGCTCTAATATTCAGGACATCCGTGCCAGGAGCAGGAAGAGAGCCTCCGAGACGGGGCGAAGGATACGGGGCTCTTGATCGCTGACACGACCTTCATCATCGACCTCCTGATCAGGGACCAGAAGGCTGTCAAGAAGGCAGACGAGCTCGAGGAGAGCGGTGTAACCATCTCGGTAAGCTCGCCAACCATCTTCG
>WNGD01007582.1_pt1 | contig 10207 bp, 10 predicted proteins | sample 5400671 | NCBI WGS metagenome assembly WNGD01 (sample SAMN13153369, study PRJNA577476) | soil metagenome | isolation source: 40 cm soil or saprolite under grassland replicate 2 | place: USA:California | collected 2016-06-15
CTGTGCCGGAAATGGCGGCGATCACCGGTTTTGGCATGCTCTCGCACAACGCCATCGCCTTATCGAAGAATCCCCCATTGTAGGTCGCGTTCTCGGGCCACTCGCGACCGGAAGCACGCAGGGACTCCGCGAGGCCGATTAGCACACCGACGTCAAAATGACGATTAAAATAACCGGGCGCGCCTCCAGTAATGATGACAACGCGAACACTAGCGTCGCCCGCGAATTGGTCCAGCGCCTCGGTGAGCGCGTCGCCCATCTGCGCGTTGAAATAGATACGCCTTGCGCTGCCCAGTGTAATCACCGCAATTCCATCGGTTACTCTTGTCGTCAGAACATCGGCGTTCATCGGGTCTCCTGAAAATGATTAGCGGTCCTGAATCGCTCGATTTCGATTTTTTTTATCATCTCGAATTTGCCGTGGCTCCTTGAACGGCTTTTGCGGCGGCACGAATGACATTGATCACGACGTCGGGGTGGGAGAGCATGGGGACATGGCTGCTGCCGACCTCATGCGTGATGGCGCCCATGCGCTTCGCTAGGAAGCGCTGCAACTCGGGTTGGACCGTGCGATCGTTCGTGGCCACGATATACGAGGTAGGCTTCGACCTCCAGGCTACGCCATCGAGCTTTTGTGTGAACAGGTCCGCGGCCGGGGCAAAGTGAGTTGCCCAGACGAACTTCTTTTCCTGCTCAGACAGGTCGCCCGCGAAGCACTCGACACCGTCGGGGAGCATCCAGATACGGCCGTCTGCGACTTCGATGTGGGAGAAAACATCGGTGACGGGGAATTTCGACTGCTGGCTCTGCGATGTCTCGTCGGCGTCAGGGGCGAGTGCAGCAATGTAGATCAGGGCGGCGACGCGGTCGTCAGTTCCAGCCGCAGTGATGACGCTTCCGCCATAAGAGTGTCCGACAAGGATGGCCGGGCTGCTGATCCGCCCCAGCGTGCGTTTTACCGTGGCGACATCGCCTGCGAAAGTGTCAAGGCCGTACTGGGCGGCGATCACCTGGTGCCCATCCGCCTGAAGCGTGGGAATCACCTTGTTGAAGCATGAGCCGTCGGCCCAGATCCCGTGGCAGAACACGATACTAGGTTTGGTTTCCGTAGATTTCGATTTCATCTCGTTCTCCTTTGCTTTCGTTCGAATGAAGCCGCCACTCGTTACGCTTCAGGTCGCGTTTTCGGTCGACCTCGCTCCCTCACCATCCATTCCCTGATGTAAGGCGAACAGTGTAGAACCGAGATGCCCGTCGACTCACACGCGTTCAGAAAGCGAATGCACTCGAAATCCACAAGATGCACTTCATCCAAATCCAGCGCTACTCGCGGTCCGCCGCTTCTGAGTTCGGCCTTCACCTGATCAATGTGCTCAGTTCGAAATTCGCCACATAAGCGAATCCGGGTCCTGCGCCGCCCTGAAATACGTTCGATTCTCAGCGTCACTGGATGGCCTGGCTCCGAGGTACACACTTCGAAAATGCAATGGGGAGACCAAAGTGAACCATTGGTGACAGATGACTTACGGCTACTGCTAGTCCTGAGTTTTGAGGAATTCCTGTTGGATCAGGAAAACGCGGTGGGATCTCTGAAGCGGGATTTGTGGATTTTCAGCCGCTTGATTTTCGAATCGAGTGTCTGCGACGGGAGTCCGAGTTTAACGGCTGCACCCTCGGGTCCGGAGACGCGGCCCTGGCTTTGTGCAAGTGCTGCTTCAATCATTTCCTTTTCGTGATGGAGGAGTGCGCCGCTGAGTGCAACTGTCGACCTGGTGAACCGTGGGGCCTGCGCGCTGAGCCATGTTTCATCAACGCAGAAGGTATCGCCGTCGCTCAGGATGACGGCCCGCTCGATCACGTTCTGCAGTTCGCGAACGTTTCCCGGCCATTGGTAGGCCCGAAAGACCTTCATCGTCTTTTTATCGATTCGTCTGAACTTCTTTCCCAGTTTCTTCGCGAAACGATCGATAAAGTACTCCACCAGCAGAGGAATGTCATCCGCGCGATCGCGCAGCGACGGCACCTCGATGGGCACGACATTCAATCGATATAGAAGATCGGCGCGAAACTTTCCTTCGGCAACGAGGTCTTTCAAATCTCGATGAGTGGCAGCCACCACTCTCACATCCACCGGAATTGTCCCGTTACCCCCGACGCGCTCTATTTCCCGTTCCTGCAGGACTCGCAGTAAAGATATCTGGATCTCGGCGGGCAGATCGCCGATTTCATCCAGAAAAATTGTGCCGCCGTTCGCCGATTCAAAACGCCCGAGGCGCCGTTGCGTCGCGCCCGTGAAGGCGCCCTTTTCGTGCCCGAAGAGTTCGGAAGCAATGAGGGAAGTTGGGATCGCGGCGCAGTTCACAGCCATGAATGCACGTTCTGCGCGATTCGATCGCTTATGAATGGCCCGCGCGATCAGTTCTTTTCCCGTGCCGGTTTCGCCCAAAAGCAAAACGGTGGAATCGGCGGGTGCCACCTTGGTCACTTGTCGAAGCACTTTTCGAAGCGCTTCCGACGAACCGACGATGTCCTCGAACATCGAATCCCGATCTATCTGCTCGCGCAACGCAAGATTCTCGTTACGTGTTCTTTCTTCCATTCTGACGCGTTCATGAATATCGGTACCGGTGGCATACCAGCGAATCACCTGTCCTTGCTCATTGCGGAAAGGGTTGTACCGAATCAGGAACCAGCGGTATTGACCATCTTTTCCGAGTGCGCGCATTTCGGCTTCGAATGGAAATCCGCGTTCCACCGCCGCCTTTCGCTCGCCGCGCAATCGTTCCAGGTCGTCCGGATGGAAAATCCGTTCGCGAAAGTCAGGAGCGAGCACATCTTCGCTAGTGCGGCCTGCGTAATCCAGGGTCGCTTGGTTGGCGTATATCGGCGCGCCAGTCGCGTCCAGAACAACGATCGTTTGCGGTATCGCATCCGTGATGCGGCGAAGCTCGCGTTCATCTTCGCGGAGTTTTTCTTGAGTCTGCTTCAGTGCTTCGATGTCGGTGCTTGTTCCATACCATCGAATGAGCTTTCCGGTTTCGTCGCGGAATGGCTCAACGCGTATGAGGAACCAACGAAAGACTCCGTCGTGTCGGCGAAGCCGGCCTTCGATCTCTCCTGCTTCTCCTGAAGCCAATAGCTCTCGCCACCTCTCCATCAAAGGCGGCAGGTCATCGGGATGGAAGGCGGCCTGCCAGGCCCAATCATTCGACTCTTCAGGCGAGAGGCCAGTGTATTCGTGCCATCGTTTGTTGAGAAACTCGTTAGGACCGTGTGCGAGATTGCACCAGGCGAGAGTGGGAATCGTATCGATCACCTGCCGAAGTTTCGTCTCCGACTTTTGCAGCAGGGCCAGCGCATTTGTGAGGGATTCATGCGATCGTTGTCGCTCGATTGCGATTCGCGCGATGTGCCCTGCCGCCTCGATGAATTCGAGATCTTCATCGTTCGGAATTCGTGCCTGCGTATGAGAGATACAGAAGGTGCCAAGAACTTCTCCATCTTTCGAGATGAGCGGCTCGGACCAAGCCGCACAAACTCCATGAGCTATTGCCAGGCCACGCGCGTCGTCAGGCCAACGCGGATCGCCGGAGATATCCGGAATGACTACTCGTTGTTTCGTAAACGCCGCAGTTCCGCAAGAGCCTCTGTTGGGGCCGATGGGCCAAGGTGTGATAGCCCTCGCAAATGCGGATGGCAGGTGGGGACCCGCAATCGGCAGTAGCTGGTTGCCGGCTTGATCCATCAAACAAACAAACGACGTTCCAGAAGAGTGGGTATCAATGGCGCCACACAACTCGTTCAGGACGTCGGAAAGGTCCGCCCCATTCGCAATCATTTCCAACGTCCGCTTTTCGGCGGCGTGTAACGTCGCAGTCCGCTTTGCGCGATCATCCAAGTGGCTCATCTTTCGATACGGACTTAGATTCTCGCATGGGAATGAAGCGTATCCAACCGTCGGACGATTTTGACCAGCGAGTACAGTCAGGGCACGAACTGCATCACCTCCTCGCTCGCGCCTGAGGTGTAGACACCCGCGCCCTCGATCGCAGTCGGCAGGATCGAGTTGACGGTGACGCCGCGGATGCCGATCTCCTTCGCCAGCACCTCAACGAGGACGAAGAGCCGATCAATGTCGGCTACCTTGGCGATGTCGGCCTGCACGGCGATTGCCGTTCCGCCCAGCCGCTCGATCCCGATGACCTCCCGCCCTTGATGGAAAAGTGGCGAGAGCTGTTGGTTTCAGGAGAACCAACAATTCCGGCGACACTCATCACTTCGTCTTTGGTTCCAGGCAAAAACGCGAGTCTGCCCGCATTGAGCAAGTCGCCAGCACTACCGATATTGGGGGGACCTTCGCAGGTTGCGGAATCTGACGGGATCCCCTCTGAATGCCAACGCATCCAGCTGGCAGTCATCAAATGCAATGAACCATATTAATGAAGGAGTTGAGCGAACGCCGGAACTCGTCTACCCATCTATTACCCAGTTAACAGCTCAATTGAGGCGTGCTGAAGGTGGTGAAACTACCGTAAATTAATGAAAACAAAGAGCGGGAGACGGGGATCGAACCCGCGACGTCCAGCTTGGGAAATTGGCGTTCGATTGAAAACAAAGAACAACGGCGCCTATGGTCTTCATTTTGAGTCAATGAATTCTACGAATTCTTCGCGGTCTTCCATCCTACCGTCTCTTAATGATGTAGAAATGATGTAGAACTATTCCCGATGACGAAGCATTCCCCAGCGGCTATACCGAACGAACTGATTGAACAAAAAATCTATCTGATCCGGGGCCACAAGGTCATGCTCGACGCAGACTTGGCTGCCCTATACGGCGTCACCACGGGCAATCTGAATCTCGCGGTCCGGCGGAACCCCAAACGCTTTCCGGCAGACTTTATGTTCCAGCTCAACCCGGAGGAAGCCAGGTCTTTGCTATTGCAAAATGCAAGAGCAAAGGGACGCGGCGGACGACGCACCGCACCATATGCCCTTACCGAGCAGGGTGTTTCGATGCTCTCCAGCGTTCTCAACAGCGAACGCGCAATCGAAGTGAATATTGCGATTATGAGAGCGTTCGTTCGTCTCAGGGCAATGCTAGCAACGCATGCCGATCTAGCTCGCCGGCTCGATGAACTGGAACAAAAGTACGACGAACAATTCCGTGTGGTTTTCGAAGCAATCCGTGAACTTATGGCCCCCGCGCCAGTCCCGCCATCCAGACGGATCGGATTCTCACCTAAGCATAAACCTACGGAGTAAGCTGGATAAGGCAGAGAGGAGCGCTCCGCGGTTGCCGCTCGCGGCGCCGGCTGAAGCGCCGCCGGCGATCAACGCATGCCTCTGCGATACTAAGGACATGACGATCGATTGGACCACGTCAGCGTCGTCGTCGACGACCTTGCAGCCGCTATCGCTTTTTTCACCGCGCTCGGCATGACGCTCGAAGGCGAGATGCCGGTCGAGGGCCCCTGGGTGGACCGCGTCAACGGACTCGAAAGTGTCCAAGTCGACATCGTTATGATGCGGACCCCAGATGGGGACGGGCGGCTTGAGCTGACGAAGTTTCGCAATCCAAAACTGGTCGAGATCGAACCGGCGATCGCACCGCCGAACACGCTGGGCCTCCGGAGCGTCATGTTTACAGTCGAAAGCGTCGACGACACTGTCGCTCGCCTGCGGGCCAATGGCGGCGAACTCGTCGGCGAGGTGGCCCAGTACGAGGACAAGTACAGACTCTGCTACATGCGAGGCCCTGCGGGCATCATCGTCGCGCTGGCCGAGGAACTCTTCTAAAGCGTTCACCGCCTTCGGAGAAATTGGACGCGAAGGGGGCGTCTCGACGGTGACGTTCCCGCGCCCCGCGGCCAGCCAGCTTGTCATAAACCGGCGTTTTACGATGATCTCGTTCGGCCTTGGTAATCGTCGTCGCTGACCTTCTCCATCCATTCAACAACTTTCCCGTTTAGGGCCTCTTGAATCGCGATATGCGTCATCGCAACAGTTGGACTCGCGCCGTGCCAATGCTTCTCTTCCGGCGCAATCGAGACGACGTCGCCGGGCCGGATTTCTTCGACCACGCCTCCCCATCGTTGGACTCGGCCAATGCCAGATGTAACAATGAGGGTCTGACCGAGGGGATGTGTATGCCATGCGGTCCGCGCGCAGGGCTCAAACGTGACGCTCGCACCGCGGGCGCGTGCGGGATCGTTGGTCTCGAATAGCGGATCGATTCGAACGATTCCCGTGAAATATTCCTCCGGACCTTTTCCGGAGGGCTGTGAGCCGCATCTTTTAATTTCCATGATTAACCTCGATTGCTATGAAGCTGATTTGTTTGTCCACGGTCGAACAGTCGCTACTCAGATGCGCATTTGTCCTTTACTGCGGTGTCAATAGCGTCTTGATGGCACGGCGCTCGTCCATAGCGCGATAGCCTTCCGCCACATTCTCAAGAGACAGCGTCAAGTCGAAGACTTTGCCGGGATTGATTTTCCCGTTCAAAATGAGATCGATCAGCTTAGCCAGGAAGCGGCGTACGGGGGCCGGACCACCATGGAGGTGGATGTGTGTATAAAACAGTTTCTCGCCGGCGAGCTCGACTCCATGCGGGACTCCCACGTAGCCAACGGACCCTCCGGGTCGCGTGGAGCCGATTGCCTGCATCATCGACTCCCGTGTGCCCACACATTCCAGCACAGAGTCCGCACCGACGCCCTTGGTGAGTTCCTTGATCCGGGCTACCGCAGCGTCACCGCGGTCGGTCACGATATCGGTCGCGCCGAATTCGCGAGCGAGCTTCTGCCGTGCCGCATGACGACTCATGGCGATAATCCGGTCGGCTCCCATCTGCTTGGCCGAGAGCACGCCAAGAAGGCCGACCGCCCCATCGCCGACAACAACCACAGTGCCACCCGGCTTCACGTTGGCAGCCTCGGCCGCGAACCAGCCTGTCCCTAATACATCGGAAGCTGTGAGTAGACTCGGCACGAGGTCCTCGGACGGTACGCCTTCTGGCGTCGACACGAGCGTCCCGTCCGCGAGCGGCACACGTAGGAACGGTGCCTGCGCCCTCAACATCCATTCACGGTGAACGCACGAAGACGGGTAACCATACCGGCAATGAACACAGGTGTTGTCTGACGTCGCGAACGAGCCGACGACGAATTGTCCCGGTTTTACGGATTTGACCGCGGTACCGACCTCCTCGACGAAGCCGCAATACTCGTGCCCCATTGGAGTGGGCCCCTCAATCGGCTGCAAGCCCCGATACGGCCACAGATCCGAACCGCACACGCACGTCGCCGCGATACGGAGTACCGCATCAGTTGGTTCGATAATCTTCGGTGTCTCACGGTCTTCGAACCGAATGTCGCCCGGTCCGTAAAGAACTGTCCCTTTCATTGTTTTATCCTGCCTTTCATCTACTTCGTCAGAACTTCACATATCGTATCCGGGCTTCTTGTAGAGCTTGTCCCACTTCTGCTGAATGTCAGGCTCGTACACCTTATCTTTCCAATCGCTAGAACTAATTTCTTCGAACCCAACCGAAATAGACTCTTCGCCGTAATCGAAGACGTTCATGACGTCTTTGGTGATCTTCTCGGCGAGACGTGCCTTCTGCTGTTCCGATTTTCCAGGCCAAAGCTTCACGATGACGTGGGGCATATTCCTTTTCCTCCTCAGCGCGGCTTATGCCACGAAAATCTAACGTGCCGTATATCCACCATCGACAGTGAGCGCGTGTCCAATCACGAAACCCGCGCCGGGGCTGCAAAGCCACAGCACAGCCGAGGCGATCTCCTCAGGCCGGCCGAGTCGGCCAATCGGCTGATCTCTCAAAATTTCTTTCATCGCATCTGGTTCATTTGCCAGCATGTTCGCCACCATCGGTGTCTCGATCGTACCGGCGCATATGGCATTGATACGGATGCCCCTCGCGGCGTATTCAAGGGCAGCGCTCTTGGTTAGGCCAAGCACGCCGTGCTTCGTGGCATGGTAAATGGCCCTACCCGGGATGCCGATGAGACCTCCGATGGAAGAATTGTTCACGATGGCGCCATCCTCTTGCTTCCGCATCTGGAGCAATTCGTACTTCATGCAGAGCCACACACTCCGGAGGTTAATCGCATTGACGCGGTCGAACTCTTCGCTGGTCGTATCCGCGGTTTCAACGGCAAGACTCTGGATGCCGGCATTGTTAAACGCGGCGTCCAGGCGACCAAAAGCAGAGACAATCTGTTCGACCATCTTCTTTACCTCGACTTCGTCAGTGACGTCGCAGGCGATGGCGATTGCTTTATGGCCCGCAGCAATCAGTCGTTCCGCTACTTTGCGCACCGCCGGTTCGTTGATATCGACGAGCGCTACAGCGGCGCCCGCCGCAGCAAATGCCTCGGCCGTAGCGAGCCCCATGCCAGAGGCGGCGCCGGTGACTAGTGCGACTTTGTTTTCAAACGATAAGTTCATAACGTATCCTTTCGCGGTTTACGAACGGCAATCGAGTTGTTCCCGCTTTGCGTTTCGTATCTCCTGCCTTTCCATATCCTTCACGCATTTCGGCCTAATTCCAAGGTATGCCCATATGCCTTTTTTGAATAGTATGTATAAACTACAAGGGCTTGTGAGTATGATTCACAAATGATTCGGAACGATCTCAACATCCTTGCGGCTTTTCTTGCAATTGGGGAGGAGCGCAGTTTTACAAAAGCGGGCAAAAGGCTGGGTGTTTCTCCCTCTGCCATGAGTCACGCGGTTCGAGGACTGGAGGAAACGCTAGGTGTGCGGTTGCTCTCACGGACCACGCGCAGCGTCGCGCCGACCGAGGCGGGAGAACAACTCCTTGCACGGTTGCGTCCGGCTTTCACTGATGTTCAGAATGCGCTCGACCAACTCTCCGGTTTGCGCGACAAACCCGCTGGGCGCGTGCGACTTCTGGTGCCACGGCTGGCTAGAACTACGGTACTGGGGCCAAAGCTTGCGAACTTCACGCGCAGTTATCCAGATGTCGTCCTCGATATAACCGCCGACGACAGCCGCGTAGATATCGTTGCCGGAGGCTTCGATGCGGGCATCCACTACGGCGAGTACATTCAGAAAGACATGATTGCGGTTCGCGTGTCTAAGGACCACCGGGCGGCGATTGTGGGCTCACCCACATACTTCAAATCGCATCCCAAGCCGAAAAGTCCGCATGACTTGCTCGGCCACAAATGCATCAACTTCCGGCATGGCTCTGCGGGTGTGTACCGGTGGGAGTTTGAGAAGGGCAAAAAATCTCTGTCGGTTGCCGTAAACGGGCCTCTTGTAGTGGATGACGTGGAGACTTCGGTTCGTGCTGCGATTGATGGGATCGGCCTGGCCTTCGTCTCAGATGAACGCGTCGTAATGGAACTCAAGAGCCGCAAGCTCATCCGCGTCCTTGATGATTGGTGCCAACCGTTCCCAGGCTTCTTTCTTTATTACCCGAGCCGCCGGCAGCAGCCAGCAGCACTTTCTGCTCTGATCAATATACTTAGACTGTAGGATTGGCTCTCAAAGACTGAACAAGTTTGTAGTCTCTTTCATAGAGATCGCGTCAGGAGATGATTGTGCAAACTGTGGCGCTGAACAATGGCATCGCTATTCCAATCGTTGGCTATGGCGTCTTTCAGATTCAGGATAATCAAGAGTGTACGCGCTGCGTCATCGACGCCATCGACGTCGGGTATCGCCTGATTGATACCGCGGCTTCGTACATGAACGAGGCGGCTGTTGGGCAAGGAATCAAGGATTCCCGCATCCCACGCGAACAACTGTTCGTGACGACGAAACTGTGGGTGCAAGACGCTGGTTACGAGCGAACACATCAGGCGATCGACAGCTCCCTGACTCGTTTGCAGCTCGACTATCTCGACCTGTACTTGATTCACCAGCCGTACGGAGACGTCCATGGCTCGTCGCGCGCGATGCAGGAGGCTCATCGCGCAGGGAAAGTGCACGCCATCGGCGTAAGCAACTTTCAGCCAGACCGATTGATGGACATCACTGCCTTCAACGAGATCAAGCCTGCCGTCAATCAAATCGAAATCAATCCATTCCAGCAGCAAGGAGAGAGTGTGGCCTTCATGCGCGACCTTGGCGTGCAGGCCGAAGCGTGGGCACCGTTTGCAGAAGGGCGGAATAATCTCTTCCAGAATGAAGTGTTGAAGGCGATCGCTGCCAAG
>WNGD01007584.1_pt1 | contig 10207 bp, 7 predicted proteins | sample 5400671 | NCBI WGS metagenome assembly WNGD01 (sample SAMN13153369, study PRJNA577476) | soil metagenome | isolation source: 40 cm soil or saprolite under grassland replicate 2 | place: USA:California | collected 2016-06-15
TGCTTTGAGAAAATCGTCTGTATCGGCAGCTTTGGTGCGAACGTGAACAACAGTTGCTCCCGCCGGCGGTGTTGGTTTGGAGCGCGGAAACACCGTTAGCTGTATTGCTGGAGCCAGTGGTGTTAGAAAAGAGCGCACTTTCACCAGTGGCCGTGTTGTTCACGCCAGTGGTGTTGCTTAAAAGCGCCCCGGCGCCCGTGGCAGTATTGCTGTCTGCGGTATTGGCAAAAAGGGTCCCAGCGCCAATGGCCGTGTTGAAGTTGCCACCTGTTAAACTTTCCAGCGAAAACACACCAACTGCAGTGTTGTAGGTGCCGCTCGTAAGTCTGATGAGCGCATTCTGTCCCTCCGCTGTGTTGCCTCCAGCGTGGCCTCCATCCGGGGCGGACTTATCGCCTGCCTGTTTGGTAAGAGCCCAAAGCAGACGAGTGCAATTGTAATTAGAATTGTAATTAGAGTTGATGGAATGCTTGGTTTCCTATCCGAGGAATTTCGAAGAAATTTTGCCAGTTTGTTGAGCCGCTCAAATGGCGCAGGGACGCGGCTGCTTTTACTGACTATTCAAGGCCGTTTGTGTGCACTCTTGCCCATTTCAATTCTCTCACCGGACGGACTCGCTGCTACGGCGAACTGCGTGCTCACACCGGCCGAACGTCCCAACGCTGCATTGTTGTCGCCGCTGATGTTGAAAAACAGGGCGTCAGCACCGATGGCTCTGTTATCATCGCTTTCGGTATTGTTGGATAGCGCACCAACACCTGCGAATAAAAAACGGTTTGGGGATTCGAAATTTGCTCCAAGCTTCGGCCGGAGCGGCGACACGACGACATTGTACGAACATTTGGCATTGTGAGCCCGTCGGCGTATTTCGCCGAAAATCAATACGAGCAGCGATCGACGCTGATGCGAACCTCATGTGTTGAAGGGGTTAAAATTATGATCAGAAAGACAAGTTCGATAACAGGCAAACGCATGCAACGGCCGGGCTTTTTGAGAGCGGGTTCAATCATTTTCGCGAGTAGCGTTGCACTCGGACTCTCTGCGCTCGCCAGTAACATGAATTTGCTGGAGCAAAACACGGTTTCCAGCAACGCGCTGCAACCCGGTGGGACAACAGAACAAACGCAGACGGACTTGCGAACCGCGCCCCAGCCTGCAGACCCAAGTGAAGCTGCGGCGGGTATCGGTGACGACGTGCTGACAGAGACCTGGGCTACCCTGGGTGATTTTAACAGTGACGGTCACCCGGACTACGTGCTTCGAAACGGCAGCACCCTTCAAACAGCGATATGGTATCTCAACAATAATGTTTTTATCACCGGCGCTCTCGGGCCAAGCATTAGAGCCGGCTGGAGCCTGGATGGTGTCGCGGATTTCAATCGAAACGCGCATCCGGATTACGCACTGTTCAATCCCGGCACCGATCAAACAGCGATTTGGTATATGTCAGGGCCAACGCGCGTCTCAACCGCGTTTGGGTCAACCCTTCCTGATGGCTGGGAATTGAGGCAAACAGCCGACTTTAACGGCGACGGTTTTCCGGATTATGTACTGTTCAATTCGACCAGTAACCAAACGGCGATCTGGTATCTGAATAACAACCTTTATGTTCGTGGCGCCTTCGGGCCAACTCTTCCGGTCAACTGGAGCCTGGTGGGTGTAGCAGATTTTGATGGCAACGGCCATAGAGATTATGTGTTGTTCAATGTCAGTAATCACCAAACAGCGATTTGGTACCTATCAGGATCGACATTCATCAGAGGCGCGTTTGGTCCGACCATCCCCAGTGGGTGGGCGTTAGTGGCTACCGCCGACTTCAACGGGGACGGGCATCCGGACTATGTCGTTTATAATCCGGCCACTCGTCAGACAGCTATCTGGTATCTTTTTAACAACATTTTCGTTAGTGCGGCATTAGGCCCATCCCTTCCAGCCGGTTGGAGCTTGGTCGGACCGTGAAACCGGCTTTGCCTGCTTGATGTAATGAAGTTAGAGCTGAACAACCAAAGCGCAGCGACCTAGCTGCTTTAGTGTTGTTTAGAACCGTTTGCGGTGCGGGCTTCGTTGTTCAAGCTCTGCGCTCAATTTCTGCAGGCCCGCAGTAAGTGCTTTAATCTGCTTTTGCTGATGCGCGGCCGTCGCTTGCAACTCCTGCTTTAGGTGGTCGATGGTCGCTTCCTGTTCCTCCATTTTGCTGTGCGCTTTGAGGCATTCATTGAGCAACATCGCGTTCACCTGGTCGTAGCGCACGCTGTAGGGTTTTCTTTCCGCGTCGCGCACTACCAGGTCGGGATGCACCTTTTCTACCTGTTCGGCCACAAGTCCGAACTGCGTAGTGCCTGTCGGATCAATTTCTTCCTTGTAACGGAAGGTGACTGGCTTTAGCGCCAGGAGTGAGTCGCTCGCTTTGTCCATCGGTCTGATCTCTTTCTTAAAGCGCTTTGAGGACATGGTGGTTCCCAACTTGTTGTTTGAGTTAATGAGGACCGGGATTCCGGTGGCAGAAGTCTGGCCAAAGATGCTCTTGACGTAACAGGCGTCGCTTTCGCCAGCCACACCCTGCATCCCTGCGCCAACATAGACGTTATTTGAACCGGTTGTCGCACTGGCGCCGGCGCCGCTGCCCAATGCAACATTGTTGCTGCCGGTAGTGTTGTTAGAGAGTGCACCAATACCGATGGCCGTGTTGTCGCCACCTTGTAAGTTGTTAAAAAGCGCAAATGCTCCATTGGCCGTATTGTTGCCGCCGATAAAAGTGTTGAAGAGCGCACCAGCGCCAGTGGCTGTATTTTGGTTTGCAGTGTTACCGATGAGAGTGCCTGCGCCAATCGCCGTGTTGAATTTGCCGCTGTCGAGGGTGTTGAGCGAAAGCCAACCGACCACTGTGTTCGCAACGCCGGTGGTGAGGCTAAAAAGGGCGGCCTGCCCTTCTGCCGTGTTGCCATCGGGATAGCCTCCATCCGGTGGCAGATTTAACGCCTGTGTGTTTTGGATAAGAGCAAAGCAGACAAGTGAAAATGAAATTAGAACTGGTGGAACGCTTGTTTTCATATCCGGAGAGTTCCGGAAAAATCTCGCGAGCTTGTCGAGGCAATTCGCCGCAAGCTTACTACTCTTTGCCCCGACCTTTTTACTCGGGCATCTCAATCAAATTGTCAGCCGCGTCATAAACGCGAATCACATCGCAATGTGAACGGGTAGAGAATTTGACGTAGCCCCATTTGCGGCCCCACGTCGTGCGTTGCATACTCGGACACTACGTATGCGAGGGGATTTAGATGAGCTCCTTCTTCCGTGAGTTGAAACAACGGAAGGTCTATCGCGTCGCGGTAGGCTATGCAGTAGTTGCCTGGCTCGTCGTCCAGATTAGCGCGACGGTCATCCCGGCTTACCACGCGCCGGAGTGCATTTTGCCGCTTCTCATCACTGCACTTGCGCTCGGTTTCCCAGTGGCGCTCGTGCTCGCGTGGGCTTTTGACATAAAAGGAGGCGCGATTAAGAAGGCTCCGGAGTCCACTATCGCGACCATTTCCGGTGCGAACAAGCGTCGAGTCTGGCTGCTCGCTGCTTTGGGTTTAATCATCAGTGCGCTTGCAATCGGCGCTTACTGGCTGCGGCATCCGTGGTCCAAAGCTGTGACCGCTTCACAATCAGCGCCTGCGACAATGCCAGAAATCCTCGAAAAAAGCGTTGCCGTGCTGCCGTTTGAGAATCTGAGCAGCGATCCAGATAACGCCTATTTTGCAGATGGTATTGAAGAGGAAATCCGGACGCGCCTCGCCAGGATTGCTGATTTGAAAGTCATTTCGCGCAATTCCACACAACGGTATCAAAGCAAACGCGGCAATCTTGCGGAGATCGCGAAGCAGCTCCGTGTGGCGCACATTCTTGAGGGTAGCGTCCAGAAAGCGGCGGATCAGGTTCGAGTCAATGTTCAGTTAGTTAATGTCCAAACGGACTCTCAGCTCTGGGCCGAGACCTATGATCGAAAGTTGAATGACATCTTTAGCGTCGAGAGCGAGATCGCCAAAAGAATCGCAGAATCGTTGCAAGCGAAGCTGACCGGTCGTGAGGAGCAAGCCTTGGCTGCCAAGCCCACAAACAATCCCGAAGCTTACGATGCCTATTTGCGCGGGTTAGTTTTTGAAGCACGTAGCAACTACTCGAGCGATGCCTTGCTGAAAGCCATCGGTCTTTATGAACGGGCGGTGCAGCTTGACCCGAAGTTTGCCATCGCTTGGGCGCGGCTTTCTGGTGCGAATGCGCTTCTTTACTTTAACCGTAACGACACGACTGCCGCTCGCCGCGATGCAGCCAAAATAGCCTTAGAAAATGCGCAGAAATTGCAGCCGAACTCGCCCGAAACCTTGCTCTTCGTGGGTTATTATCAATATTGGGTGCAGCGCGATTACGATCTGGCCAAGACCACCTTCGAGCACGTCAGCAAAATGTTGCCAGATAACGGCGAGGTCTCATACGCCCTTGGCGCAGTTGCCCGACGCGAGGGACTTTGGGATGAAAGTGTTGTCTACTGGGAACGGGGCCTCGCTCTCGATCCGCTGAACACGGCGTTACTCACTGAAGTGGCATGGACTTACGACGCGCTCCGGCAATTCCCCACAGCTCTCAAGCTCTACGATCGGGCACTGGATATCCTTCCTAATGAGTTATCTTTAATGGCGTTAAAAGCCAGTATCTACCAGGCCGAAGGTAACCTGCCAGAAGCCGCTAAATTACTGGCCCAGGTAAACGCACAAACGAATTCGGACGTGGCTGTTCGGATCAAGCTGGCCCAATTGAGACTTGAACGAAATCAAATCGAGGCCATCCGCTTTGTGCAACTCCGACAAGCTCGACTCCATTTTTCTTCCGGGATGGACAAGGGCATCAAGCAAGGCGGGCTAGCGTTGCTCAATCGCGTAGCCGGCGACACCGCATCAGCAAAAGCTGCCGCTGAACAGGCGCGCAACACGCTTGAGCCGTTGAGCAAGGATCAACCAGACAACGCCTTCGTTGCGGCAGCACTGGCCGTGGTTTATGCCATACTCGACGAGAAGGGCTCAGCCCTCAACGAAGCGCAGCGTGCAATCACGCTGGTGCCGAGTAGCAAAGATCGACTGTCCGGACCCGGGTTCGAAGAGAACCTGGCGCTAGTCGAGATGATCATTGGCGAGAATAGCCGTGCGATCTCAGCTCTCACGCGCTTGTTACACACGCCCTATGGTGGTTGGATTTATAGCCCCGCGCCGATCACGCCGGCTATTCTTAATCTCGCTCCGCTCTGGGACCCCTTGCGCGCCGATCCTGCTTTCCAAAAATTGTGCGAGGAAAAGCAGCCGTGATGATAGAGTCATTATCTTGCTTAACCAAGCGCAAACTGGGCTAGCATTTCGCCAATCGGATCCGAAGCAGACGAAGCTTTAGGGAATGAGTTCCCAAGCATCATTGAAATATCCGTTGTTGTCTTGTCCGCCGAAGAGAATCACCCGGTGCAAGAGAGCGTCATAGGTCGCACGCACTAGGTATTCCATAAACACTTATCATCCCCTCGTGTTTCCTGACGCGCGGCCTCTTTGCAACCGCGCGGGAAGGAAACACGCCTTCCAAGCTCCTATCTCGTTTCTACGGTAATGACGGAACCAAGTTTCCGAAATACTGATCTGGCCCTTTGCTGCAACGACGCGGGTAGATGCCAATACCTGGCAGTTAGGTCCCGGAAGGAGGGCGCAAGTCAGGTGAAGCCTTACATAAAAATCAGGTGACACTTAGCTGGCCGATTTCGCGCGGTCGTTGCAAATATATCTAAATTAAAAACCTCTGCATCAGTCGAAGGATTTTTCTCCGCTAGGTTCTTTGCCTCTTTCGGATCCCAATAGAGTCAACTTAGTGGGAACAAGAAGGCAAAGTAGGGCCAAAGGCTGCTAGCAGGCTACGCTGGCAACGAGAACTTCGGCGCGACCAGGTCTGCGCGGAAATGGCGAGCGCACGCCATTGTTACGGCACGAGTCCTCCTCGGTGCCGGACTCATGATGCGCGCGCTCGTTGACCTATTGTTATCGTCGATTCTAGTCCTCAGTAATGATGCCAAAGAGACCGTGTTCTTCGTCTGCGATTCCAGCGGTGAAAAAGACTCCGTCTCCCAGAGGTAGAAGAGCCCAGAGGCCATCGATTTGGAGCGGCGTTCCATCGGCGCGCATCAGCGTTTCGATAAACGCGCCGGTCACCGGATCGTAATTGTTGATGAGGCCGTCCCCGAAATTGCCAACCCAGAGTTTGCCTTCCACCAGAGCAAGGCCCCATGGGGAATTGAGCTTGCCGCGTGAGATTAGCCGCCTGAGCAAATTGCCGCTGGTATCGAACACATTGACGAAACCATGGTGAGGACCAGCAACATCATCCTCCTTTGCATCATCCTGCTTGGCATAGGTGACAAAAATTTCGCCATTGATATTCCCAATGCCGAACGGCGCGTAACCTGCCGGAAGATTTGGATCGACAAAGCCGCTCATGGCTACCCTGTGGAAATTTTCGTCAAATACGTCCACTCGGCCGCGATGAAAGTTGGTGGCGTAAAGAAAATTATGGCCATTGGCCATGCCTATAGTCAGACCCTTATAGATATTATCCTCACTGCCTCCAACAGCTACAATGGCGTTGGTCTGGTCCAGAGTCGGGTTCCAGCCGGAGACTGTTCCATCTTCACTGACGAAAATGAAAAAGGCGGGCGCCGAGTTTCCATTTTTCGTTACCTGGAAGAAGGGAGTACTATTAAATACAATACCCGTGGGATTGGCTCCTTGGCGGGGATGTTTCGCTGGAATCGCTACGACCAGCGAAACCGCTGTGCCATCCTGATGGTAAAGGGTGGAAACACCGGTGCCGTTGTCGCTCACCCAAATCGTGCCAGATGACGAGGCCGCCATGCCCCAGGGATTGACAAGATTTGGATCGGTGTGCGGCGCAACACCGGGTATATCAGACTGGAAGTTTGTATTTGAATAGGTATCCGCGCGCGCAGGCACGGCCGTTAGGACTGCTACTGCAAACAGGAACAGAGCAGTTTTGATATAAAGATAAGTTGTTTTCATAGGTTTGGTGATTGTTTTAGTGTAAGGAGAATCGCACCGATCCATGTTGAGTAGCCGCATCGGAAAAGTAACGCCGTTGTTACTTTTCCCGGAAGCCATCTCATTACGTTGTAGCCGCCTCGCTCTGTCGAGGCGCTCCGGCGTTGTTACCCGTGGGAGCACGGCGGCACCCGCCTGCGTCCGGCTTCGTCGTCGCAGGTAGCATCGTGGCTACAGAGACGCGGTGTAAGGAGAGTGTTCGCGATCTCTCAACGGCGGTCGCGCGAATCGATGGTATAGCCCACGTGCCGAACGGTGTGAATCAGCGGAGGATCGCTGATTTTTCTTCTCAGGCGTCCGATGAAAACCTCCACCAGCTTGGTGTCATATTCGTGCGGGTGTTCCCATACCCGTTCGCATAACTCAGTACGCGTGAACACACGACCCGGTTCCCGCATAAGTACCTTTAAGAGCATTAGCTCGCGCGCCGACAAATGAATATGGCGCAAGCCGCGATGCACCTCATGGCTTGCCAGATCGAGCGTCAAATCAGCAACACGAAGCTTAAGTACAGGTTCTTCCGGGTAGCGTCGTCCCAGAGCATTTACGCGTGCCACCAATTCCCCCATTGCAAATGGCTTTGGCAAGTAATCATCCGCGCCGAGTCGTAGCCCGGTAACACGATCTTTCACTTCGCCGCGCGCCGTCAACATCAGCACACGACTGACGAGACGTTGCGCACGCAGATGCCGGAGGACTTCAAAGCCGTCCATTCCGGGCAGAATAATATCCAGCACAATCAAATCGAACGGCGCGGCCTTTATTTTATCCAGAGCTTTTTCACCGTCGTGGACGACGACTGGGTCGTGCCCGGCTTCCGTCAGTGCTGATGCAATTTGCCGTGCTAATGCAACGTCGTCTTCAACTACCACGATATGCATGGATTCTTAAAGCTGAGTGGATGATTAGAAACGCACCGTAAATTGCGCAGCCAGCAGATGATTGTCATCACCAGGTGCCGTCGTCTCATGTTGGTAATCATACTGCAATTTCAACTGCGTGTGTGATGTGAAACGATAGGCTACAGCGATATCGATTCGGGCAAGGTCTGGACTCCAGCGAGTGCTTTGTCCGTAGCCATTACTAACGTCGCCGAAGAGTTGCTGATTCCAGCGAATCGCACCAAAGAACTGCGGCGTAAACTTGTATTTCGCTTCAATGTAGTAAGCAAAGGTGTCAGCGTCTCCCACTCGGGGCACTTGAAAGCGCGCTTCATAAAACTCAACCCACACTTGTAGATGTCGCCAGGCAAAGCTGGCGTCCTGCCCGAGAACGAATTCCTTGTAATCGCCGATATCGCGCCCCGGCGGCAGCGTAGACTGAGCCTCGCGCCGAAAGTATGGACCCTCGCTCGCTGAGAAACCAAAATTCCACGCCTCGTTAGGCCGGAAACCGACGCGCGTGCTGAAAGTCGGAGGCTCAAATCCGCTCTCTGTAACCCTCCACGATTCCGGACGCGACGACAGCGACGCATTCTTCATTTCCACCGCGTAATCAAATCGATCCAGCCGGCCGGACAGAGAGATGCCACTAGCATAACTGGGTCCCCAGATCACCGGGTTGAACGCGTACTTTTCGTAGTAGTAGGGTCCGTAGATGAAATCGAACACTGAAACCGGGGCGGATTTGTCCCTAATTGACGTGACGTTTTCATAAACTAGCGGCGCGTTGATGAATGGATTTTCCCAGGAGAGATGCCGCGGAACCCAATTGCCGACGACCGTGGCGAACTTACCGATTTGCGCCGTGAAACGACCATCATCCCAAGGCGTGGCACGCAGCGCGTATTCGTCGAGCCGAATTTGAGCGCCGTTATCGCTAGGATCAAAGCCGCGATCGAGCCGCGATTGTGCAAAGAAATAAATCTGCGATCCGATTTGGGCGTCGAGAAAAAGCGTAAGTCGCGGATTAAAGAGATTATCAACATCGCTAATGATGAGGCCGGCCGGCGGCTGTTCGAAATTGTAAAATTCCAAATCGAGAGTGCCGCTCAATCGAGCGCGCAGATTATCATGAAATGCCGAGATCGTAAGCGCGGTGTCGAGTCGGTCGAAAAAATCATCGATATCGAATGCGCACGCCGTGCAGGCAAAGGCGCACAGGCTAAGGACGCGCAGCTTCATGCAACTGCATTAACCCCGTCCGAAGCAGGAAAGCGCACTTCAAATTCAGTCCAATCGTTTTCCGAGCGAATCAGGCATAAATCGCCACCGTGCAGTCTGGCGAGCTCGCGCGCCAAATTTAAACCGATCCCGTGACCCGACGCGGGGGAGGGAGTCGAGCGATGATGAAAGCGCTCGAAGATGTTTTCACCGGGCGGAATGGTGCGGCCTGTGTTCCCAATCTTCAGCACAACGTTCCTGCTCCCGCAGCCGCGGGACGCGCTGACTCGAATCAGCCCACCGGGCCGATTGTACTTGCGTGCGTTCTCAAGGAGATTCTGCACAATGAGGGAGGTGTACCGTTCTTCTCCGGCCACAAATAAGCCGGCGGTAAATTCCTTCTCGATTTTCACATCAGGCGAATCTGGAAGCGCGCTAAGATCGTCAAGCCACTCATCAACCAGCTGACTCAGATTTACCGGTGTGGACGCAATTTGAAGATGTCCAGCATCCATGCGCGACAAAAGAAGCAAATCGTCGATCACGCCAGTCAAACGATGCGTTTGATGGAGAAGGGCGGATAGCTCCTCATAAACTTCCGGCTTAAAACCTTCGCGCGTCAGCAATGTTTCCAAGCCGATGCGAAGAACCGTGACCGGGCTCTTTAACTGATGGGAGGCATCGGCAGAATATCGGGCCGACCTTTCCAACTCCTGCGTCGTTGAAGCAAGCGCGGCTTCAGCGCGTTTTCGTTGCGCACGATTTTGCTCTGAATCCAGCGCAAGTTTCTTTACTGGGGCCGAGAACCTGAGCGCAACTGCGTGGCTTGCGACGAAACCGCCTAACAAGAGCAACGCGCCTGCGCCGCCAATCTGCCAGCGGAGGCGATGCAACTGAGCCATCGAATGGGCCAGCGGATAAACGCAAATCTCGTAAGCTGCTGGAAAGAGCGATCCAGAATTAAGCCGCTTGTAAAAT
>WNGD01019837.1_pt1 | contig 10207 bp, 7 predicted proteins | sample 5400671 | NCBI WGS metagenome assembly WNGD01 (sample SAMN13153369, study PRJNA577476) | soil metagenome | isolation source: 40 cm soil or saprolite under grassland replicate 2 | place: USA:California | collected 2016-06-15
TGGCACAACGCGATACACAGATCCAGCAAGCCAATGCCTCCCGTGAAGCAGCCGTCGCGAAATCTGCTGCTGATCAACAGCGCGTGAAAGCCGAGACAGAATCGCTTGCACTGCAGGCTGAGTCGCAGCGAAACCTGTCGCTCAAAAAAGCCTCCTTTGATGCCGAAGTGAAAACGCAGCAGGCCTCTGCTGATAAAGCCTACGATATTCAGGCCAATATGATGCAGCAGCAGGTGGTCACCGAAGCCGTCAAAGTAACCGAGGTGGAGAAAAGCGCGCAGATTAAAGTGCAACAGGCGGAAATCCAGCGCCGCGAGCTGGAGCTGCAAGCTACGATCCAGAAAGCCGCTGAGGCTGAGCGCCGCCGTATTGAAACCGTTGCTGATGCCGAGCGCCAGCGCCTGATCCTTGAAGCTCAAGGGCAAGCAGATGCGGCAAAGGCACGAGGCCTTGGTGATGCCGAAGCAAACCGGGCTCGCGGCATGTCGGAAGCAGAGGTGATCCGTGCTAAAGGCCTGGCAGAGGCAGAAGTGATCCGTGCCAAAGGCGAGGCCGAAGCCGACGCCATGAAGGTCAAAGCCGCAGCATTCCATGAATACAACCAGGCGGCTGTCCTGGACAAGCTGCTGACAGGTTTACCTGAGATCGTCCGCGCCATCTCAGAACCGCTCAGCAAGGTGGACAAAGTGACGATCGTCTCGACTGGCGCCAGCAATGGCAATAACGGAATTGGCGCCAGCCGCCTGACGGGTGATATCGTGAACATGGTGGCACAGGTACCTGCACTCTTCGAACTACTTAGTGGAACGCGCATCGGTGATCTGATGAACCGCGTTCCAGCTCTGGCTAACCAGGACGAGCAGCGGAGCGGAACAAATAATACCAGCCCCAATGGTACGGGCTCTGGTTCTGCCGTTGATGCAACATCTAGCTCGAGTGAGAAGCCGCTTGAGTAGAGGTGGAGGTGGTGTGGATGCAGGTGGGTTTTTCAGAAGAGAAGAGGGGCCAAAGAGATGTAGGGACAGGGGTGGCTGGGAGGTGGCGGGTGGCCCCTTGCGGGTGTCCTCCTCGCCCGCCTTCCCGCCGTCACAACACAGTGTCGGGGAGAAAGGGATAAGGGGTGGTGAAGCGGACAGGACAGGCACAAGGCCCCCACCACCCTTCCCCTCCACCCCCTGTCCCTACAGATCAGAAAGGCAGAAGAGGCTTTTTAATCCGAGAAGGATTGCGAGTGCCGGGTAAAATATTTTTTATTTTGACAATGAATAGCGACAACGTTGGGGGAGAATATCCATGAATTTGTTGGAACGTGTGCTTACTTTGCTAGGGGCGAATCTCAACACAGTGGTTGAGAAGGCGGATGACCCGGAGAAGGTGTTACGACAACTGCAGCTTGACATGCGCAATCAGTTGGTGCAGGTTAAGACGCAAGTCGCCACAGCCATTGCCGAGGGTCGTAAGCTGCAAAGCCGCGCTAAGGAGAAGAAGGTGGAAGCGGAATTGTGGCAGAGAAAGGCGGAGCAGGCAATCCTGCAAGATAATGATGCTGCAGCACGCGATGCACTTACCCGCTACAACGAGATTATCAAGCAGGCTCAACGTTACCAGCAACAGCAGAAGGACCAAGAACAGTTAATCTCAACCATGAGAAGGGTCCTAACCCAGCTTGAAGCGAAGATCTCTGAGGTTGAGACCACGATTGAACTGCTTGCTGCACGCAAGCGGAATGCATTGCTGCAACAACGTGTCTTCGATGCGCTCAACAAAACAGGCGGGCTGAAAGAGCAGGAGCGGGCAAATCGAGCACAGGATGCTATAATGGAAGCTGAAGCACGTGCCCGCGCGATGGCAGATTTGCATGATCGCGATCTGGATGTTCAGCTTGAGCAATTGTCCCAGGAACAGCTTGTTGAACAGCAGTTGAACGATCTCAAAGAAAAGAAACGCCCCACCAGCAATCCTCGTCTATTGCACGAGGGTAAGCCTCACCTTTCGCCGCTCATGCCAACTCAGCCGCAACAAGGCACACCAGCGAAGAAACGCGCAGCTACAAAGTCGGAGAGGTCTGAACTGCTCGATACGCAACCCGAAACGAAGGAGTTGGACATTGCACAACTTAAGAAGTTAATGGAAGAGTAGCACAAAGAAACTTGCCTACAGAGCAGATACGATTGCAGCCTCGACATTTGCTATTATTTTCAAGCTTTCCACTGGATCTGACTCATGAGTGGTAATGAGTACCTGAAAAGTCTCTCTATCGCTGCCGAGAAAACGGAGCAGGATATGATGAGTATGGCTTGTAATAATCGTATCCTCGAAGTTGCCCCAGGAGCCTTGATCGAGCGAGAGGAGCACACCCTGCAAAATACTGGTGAAGTGCCCACACATCAGCGAAATGTCGAGGTCATCCACAGCTACCTGAGCAATAGGTTGCCCATCCATACTTACCACTGCCGTTGCAACGAAGCCCGCAATAGAGTAGCCCAGGCTTTGCAAAGCCCCTACAAGAGCGGAGTAATTGCGTTTCCCTGCGCGCTGGGGGTGAACACCTGCGCCAGGTTTAGTCTGTTCCAGGGATGATGAACGGGCCACATCAGTCTCTACAGCGAGATTTTCGGCTAACAAGTCGCTGCTACTTAATGCAAAAGCCGGACCATTAGTAGAGAGAGGCCCACTCACCTGCCTTACAGCAGGTGGAAAGAGATCATCCGTCTTTTTAGCTGAGGTCAGACTTTGTAATTTGAGATTTTGTGAATCGGCTGATTGTGGCTTGCTCACACTAGTATTCTCTGGTGCTTGCCATTCAGGAGAACTTTGCTGGCGCAATGAAATACTGGAGTCTGGTTGCGGCACCTGGCCCACGGCAGGTAGGTCTGGGGAGGAGGCGCTTTGTTTATTCGATGATTGCTCAGTCGTTCTAGCTGCTGATGGTGGAGGTTGCCATTCTGCAGGCGATACTTTGCCGGTTGGCGCCGCTGAAAACTTATCCGTACCACTAAGCGATGATGGGCGCATTGCGGGCATTTCAGTTTGAGTCGGGTGATCCATCAACCAGGATGGTAGATCGACGCGCTGGCCCGCGGGTGTTTTACGCACAGTCGATACGCTGATATTGCCAGTGGTGCCACCAACATCGCGGGCACCATCCGAGCTGTTAGCAATCTGCTGATCGTTAGAGACTGAAGGTATCATGGCCTGATTCGACCCGCCCTCTGCAGGCTGCACAGCACTTGTTTTATTCGAACGTGCTTGTGCAACTGGTTCTTGCCACCACTCTACAGGTTGGCTTATCTCCTCTGGTATGGGCGTAGACGCTTCGGGTGTATAGTTCAAGGTTGTTTGTGGTCGCGCATCCGCAAGGGCTGGCTCTACAAACAAAAAGGGCCTATCGTCGTCATCGGACGTTTGAATTGGAGCAGGCGTTGCTGCTGGAGCAAGCGCGGCCTGCTCGCCAGTCTGTTGCTGGAGGGCTGCATACTTTGAACGGTACTGGAGAGCCTGGAAAATGATGCGCGAAAGAGGCTGGGTGACGTTTGGCTTAATTTGTGCATTCCAGGGTTGATGAGTGACGGTCCCGTTTTTATGTGCCGCGAGAGCGTAAAATGCTTCTTCACCACGCAGGACGCCATACTCTGCCCAAACCAGCTCTCCAGCCTGAAAACCCAATAAGCCCTGTTCTTCCAGTCCGGTATTGACCACCATAGCGATAGTTTTGTGGCTCATGTTGACAATTTGAACCAGGTCCAATAAATCGAATGAGTCCAGGCTAGCGGAAAAGCCCGTTTGCTGGAGGCGACGCAATTCCTCTTTGAGAATATGCAGATCAAGCGGTTTCTCCAGGTAACTGATGACGCCGCTTTCAAGAGCCTGAGCGCGTCTGAAAGGCGAGCCAGGCTCAGCTACCATAATCATGCGCGTGTTCGGACGATTGTTACGTATCCATTGAAGTAATTCAAAACCATCTGTATTGGGTATTTTCTGATCGCTGAGGACGACCTCATATTCCCCGGACCAGAGCAGGCGTATTGCTTCCGCACCACTGCTCACCCCTTGAACAATATAACCATCTTTTTGAAGTGAATTTACGATGTTCCGTTTGAGATGGTCTTCGTCCTGAACTACGAGAATGCGCCACTGTTTAGACATTGCTATCACCAGAAAAGATAAAAAGGTCGGTTTTCGATGTTACCAGGAGAGTTTATCACGATGGTGCCAGGATGACAAGTATATTTTAACCATTACAAATGATGTCACATCCCGCATTAGAGCAACAATAAAGCAGGTACAGCAGGCTATGCGATAAAATAAGTATGATGATGAAGATATTAGAGGAGACAAGCTATGGCAAACGATACTCAACGCGATACATGGAAGCGCCTGGCGGGAGAGGCAGCGGCAAACTTAATCGAGGATGGGATGTTACTTGGCCTCGGTAGCGGTTCGACTGCAAAACAAATGATCATCGCATTAGGCCGTCGCATCCAGCAGGGATTGAGAATTGCCGGCGCTGTTCCCACTTCGCAAGCGACTGAAGAACTCGCCCGCAATCTCGGTATTCCTCTCACTGACCTGGAAACTCACCCGGTGCTTGATCTTGCTATCGATGGTGCTGACGAAATAGATGGACAGTTGCGCCTGATTAAGGGCGGTGGCGGCGCTCTGCTGCGCGAGAAGATCGTTGCATCAGTCGCGCAGCGTTTCATTGTTATCGGGGATGCCACGAAGCAAGTAGCACAACTGGGGCAGGCTGCTCCCTTACCTGTCGAAACAGTTCCTTTAGCTCTAACACCTGTAAGCAGGCGTCTGGAGGCCCTCGGTGCAGCAGTGCGATTACGCCAGTCAGGAAATACAGTGTTTGTCACCGAGAACTGCAACGTCATTCTAGATTGTTTCTTTGCTGGGGGTATCGCAGACCCGATAGATCTGCAGGCTCATATTCGCAGTATGGTGGGAGTAGTTGAGACGGGCCTGTTTTTGAATATGGCAAAACAGGCGATTATTGGTGGCCCAGATGGCGTAAAACTACTTCCTTGAAGTCAGCTTGTTCATGCCGGGCAAAGCAAGGCCGAGCCATACATCTCAATTGCAGACATCCATTGCCGATGGTATACTTTGGGAAACAATGGAAGGCTATGCTGGCATGCCTTGCCAGTTCAGCCTCACCCCTTCCCCCTCCACGGAGCCTGTCCTGAGCGACAGCGAAGGATGGAGAGGAAGCAGAGGAAGAGGCAGGAGCAGAGGAAGATGCAAGTAATCACCACGGTCCAGGAGATGGTTGATGAGCGCTCAAAGTACGCTGACTCCCAAGGGGTTGGGTTTGTCGCGACGATGGGGTATCTCCATGAAGGACATCTCTCGCTCGTGCGCCAGGCACGCAAAGAGAATGACATATTGATGGTGAGTATCTTCGTTAACCCGGCACAGTTTGGCCCGCAAGAAGACCTGGCAAGCTACCCGCGTGATCTGTCAGGCGATCTGCAGATGCTCGAGGCTCTTGACGTGGACATTGTATTCACTCCAACTCCTGAGGAAATTTACCCGCCTGGTTTTGTGACCTATGTTGAACCGACAGGACCGCTAGCCACGGAAGCTGAAGGGGCCAGCCGTCCGGGCCATTTTCGTGGCGTGGCGACAGTGGTGTTAAAACTATTTCAGATTATGCAGCCACAGCAGGCATATTTTGGTCAGAAGGACGCGCAGCAGGTTGCCGTCATCTCGCGCATGGTGAAAGACCTCAACCTCCCCGTGAAGTTACGCATCCTATCAACGATACGCGAAGCCGATGGTCTCGCCATGAGCACGTGCACATCTGGATTATGCACAGATCCGGAATCCCGACAGTTTTATATCATTAGAGGAACTGCGTGCCCCGGCACTGCTGCTCATTGCGGCAAAGGTCGGCCCGTCACGATTGATTGATAATTTCTTGTTGCGTGCGGATGGCAGTTGGGATACTGGCATCCACGTTGCTGAGCATTGAGTAAAAGGGAACAAAGTTATGCGGGACAAAGTTACTGTACCTGCGATACTGGCTCGCAAGGGCGGGCCTAAGATTAAGATGGTGACCGCTTATGATACTCCATTGGCACATATTGCGGATAGCGCTGGAGCGGATATTATCCTGGTAGGTGACACGCTGGCCCATGTAGTGCTTGGGTTCGAAGACACGCTCCCCGCCACGATAGATATAATGATTCATCATACGGCTGCCGTTGCACGCGCCAGGCCTACGGCTCTGGTACTGGGCGATATGCCCTGGCTAAGCTTTCACTTATCTGTGGAAGAGACTGTGCGCAATGCAGGGCGCTTGATGCGTGAGGGTAGGGCGGAAGCAGTGAAATTAGAGGGAGGGCGCAAGCGGATACCGATGATTGAAGCTCTACTGTCTGCAGAGATTCCAGTGATGGGACACCTTGGACTGACCCCACAATCGATCCATGCAATGGGTGGCTACCGCGTGCAGGGGAAGAGAGCCGAGGCTGCACGAGAGCTTGTGGAAGATGCTCGAGCGCTGGCGGGTGCTGGCGTCTTCGCTATAGTTTTAGAAGGTGTGCCCGATGTACTTGCGCAAATCGTTACGGAGGAAGTGCCTGTCCCTACTATCGGCATCGGCGCAGGGCCTCATTGTGATGGACAGGTACTTGTGTTTCACGATGTGCTGGGCTTGCATCAGGACCGGCTGCCGAAGTTTGTCCGCCAATATGCCCACCTGGCAGATACAGCCATTGAAGGCCTTGAGCGCTTCTTTGCCGATATCGAGTCGGGGGCGTTTCCCTCGGATGCTGAAAGTTATCACATGGACGAGGAGTCCATACGAGCATTGCACGAGCTCGTGAGAAAAAGGGAATAACCATGAGCACAAACGCACCTTCTTTCACTCGCTACCGGGTTGCAGCTATTCAATATGAGCCAACACTAGGCGAGAAAGAGAAGAATGTAAGCGGCCTTCTCCACCTCGTCGAAGAGGCCGCACAGCATGAAGCGCGTTTGATCGTGTTACCAGAAATGGCCACAACGGGTTATTGCTGGGAGTCTCGCGCTGAAATTACTCCTTATGTTGAACCCGTCCCCGGCCCGACTAGCGACCGTTTTCAGCAACTCGCTACATATTATGGCTGCTATATCGCTATCAGTCTGCCTGAAGTTGACTCGGCTACAGATGTGTACTATAACTGCATGGCTTTGATCGGCCCCCGGGGCCTGATTGGCAAGTACCGTAAAATTCATTCGTACTTCTCTGAACCACGCTGGGCGCGTGATGGTGACCTTGGTATGCCCGTGTGGGAAACGCCTATAGGTCGCCTGGCTGGACTCATTTGCATGGACGCCGCGTACTTTGAGGCGGCACGCATCCCCGCGCTGCACAAAGCAGACGTATTGCTTTTTCCCACGAACTGGCTGGACGAAAAATGCCCGAGTAGCTGGTGGATGGCACGCGCATTTGAGAATGGAGTATATCTAATTGCCGCCGACCGTTACGGTCTCGAACGTGGCGTACAATTCAGCGGTGGAAGCTGCGTGATTGATCCCGACGGAGCTATCCAGAACTATCTCGACAGTGGCGAGGGGATTGTCTACGGCGAGGTTGATCTGACGCGCAGCCGCGACAAAAGCTGGGGAGCAAGTAAGGAAGAAATCGTTGGGGACCGGCTGGCTGATCGCCAACCTGCAGAGTATATAACCCTGGTCAACAATACTTACCTGTGGGAGCCATTGCGCTATCACAGTCTTTATGGATTGGGAGAGCTTCCTGCAGGCCAACTTTCATGTGTTGGTATTATGCAAGCCGATCTGCAAACATTTTTAGGCGACCGCGAGGTAGGCTGGCGGCAGAACGGTGAAAGCCCATCTCTACAATTGATAGCTAGCACGCTTAGAACGTTATTGAACGATCATGCGCCGGCCTGTCCCGATATACTCGTGCTTCCTGAGCTCATGCTTCCAGGTCCTACAGGGATGCAAGAGGCGACACCTGAAGCAATAGCTCGCATCCAGGCTGGAGCTATTGAGATTCCGGGGCTGGAAACTGAGGCGCTGGTTGCCCTGGCTAAGGAATACCAGGTAAGCCTTGTCCTGGGAGTTGCGGAGAGAGTTGTGGATGCACAGGCGGGCGCGATAAATCGGGCCCCTACCTATTATAATACTGTCTTGCTCATCGACCCCGAAGGCATTTATGGGAAGTATCGCAAGATACACCTGACGCGTAGCGACCGGCTCTGGGCCAGCCCTGGCAACCTGGGACTGCCAACGTTCGATATCCCAGCCGGTCGTCTTGGCCTGGCGACCGGCTACGATGTACTCTTTCCAGAAACCTTGCGCGTCCTTGCCGGGACAGGTGTAGACCTGGTGTGTGCTCCAACGTTCCTGAATTTCCCCGACCCTATTGGCCTGGGTCCATCGAGCATCAAATATGACCGGCCCGTTACACCTGAAGGATATGATCCGACCCATTCGTTGATCTGGCGGGTGCGGGCCGCTGAACACGATCTCTACCTGGCCGTAGCAAACTGGAGTGGTAGGTTGGATGAGATACGCGCCAATGGGTACAGTGGTATCTACTCACCATTCTTCCCTACGTATCCATGGCCAGAGGTAATCGCTGACGAAGAAGAGCTCACGCTGACAATGATGACTATTGATACACGCGAACAGCGCACCGGGCGGCGTTCGTCGACAACACCGCTGCAGTATGCCCCAGGCGAAATGGCAGGATCGCTGACCGGAGAGCTGGCTTATGATATTCGTGATAGTATCCCCGGCAACATCGTACGCAGCAAACCGCTGCTGCGCAAACGTATGCCGTTCTGGTATCTTGACATCGTAAGACAATTTTAAAGAAGAATGGCAACAAACGACCTTTTTGTACATTTTCAGCAGCGACTCGCCGCCGTTGGTGGTGAGGCACAAGCTGTTTCTGACATAGCACAAGCGGCGGAGATTATCGCTGCTCATCCAGCATTGGCAGATAGGGAGGTCGCTGTTGCGCCAAATTTTGCTGCATCTCAACCCTGGGGAGCAATTATCCCTCTTCTGAGAGACCGGGGTATTCAAATACGTGAGGCGGGAAGCCCGGCGAGTGTTGCCGACGCCCCGGCAGGTCTTTCTGGTGCGGAACTGGCTATCGCGGAGACAGGTAGTGTAATGCTGGCAGAGAACGCGCTTGGAGCGCGAGTGGTTGGCATGCTGACGCTCACCCATTTCGTACTCGTACGTACAGAGACACTCTATCCGATGCTAGAAGATGCCGGGAAACGACTACAGGAACTCACCAAAGGGGGTCCTAAGCAGCGCCACTACATTTCGCTAGTGACCGGTCCCAGCCGCACAGCCGATATTGAGCGTACATTGACTATAGGAGTACAGGGGCCAAAGGCTTTATGTGTCATTGTTGTTGGGTAGGAGTAGGGATAAGGTCTCGTGATTATACAGGGGTGAATGAAGTGTCAATTCAACAAAGGGAATCAGTTAAAAACAGCGTTGAAGCAAATCATATCAATGAATACCAGGACTTTGAGGCACGCCTGGAGCATGCGCTGGCAGACGAACAGATGCATGCTGCGCTGGAACGCTTTGCCCCCTCCTGGCGCACATCGCGTAAAAGCGTCTTCGACTTCGAGGAAAACGAATACGGCCCAGACTATAGCTTTGAACACATGCGTTCCCTGCTGCGGCAGGCCAAAGATTATGCCATTGAACACCAGCCAGAGCTGCTGGCCCAATTTAAGGCTCATGCGCAGGCGGCAGGAGCGATTGTCTACGAGGCACGTACGGCAGAGGACGCGAACCGCTATATTTATGAGCTGTGCCGTCGCAAAGGCATCGATCTCGTTGTGAAATCTAAAACGATGGTAAGCGAAGAGACAGAGCTAAATCACTACCTGGAAGCCCGCAATATTCAGGCCATCGAAACTGATCTCGGTGAATGGGTCGCGCAACTTGCTCACGAACGCCCATCGCATATGGTGATGCCGATCATCCACAAAACACGCCAGCAGGTTGGGACGCTGCTGACCGGGGCAGCGGGACGCGAGATTTCTCGTGAGAATATTGCGGAGCAGGTGGCAGTGATTCGGGTTGAGCATCGCAAATCATTCCTGAATGCTGGTATGGGCATTAGCGGTGCAAATGCGCTGATCGCCGAAAGCGGCACAGTAATGATGCTAACCAATGAGGGGAATGGACGCCTGGTAACATCCCTGCCCCCCGT
>WNGD01007587.1_pt1 | contig 10205 bp, 8 predicted proteins | sample 5400671 | NCBI WGS metagenome assembly WNGD01 (sample SAMN13153369, study PRJNA577476) | soil metagenome | isolation source: 40 cm soil or saprolite under grassland replicate 2 | place: USA:California | collected 2016-06-15
CTATTTACACGAATTGATGAAGTAGAAGCCGCCTGGACTTTTTTACAGGGTATTCTGGATGAGTGGCAGGAACAGCCTCCTGAAACCGTCTTGACCTATGATTCTGGCTCATGGGGACCTCAAGCCGCTGATGAGTTCATCTGGCGCGATGGTCGCAGGTGGCGTCGTCCATAGAGTGTAATGTCACTCTTTATGTGTCAGGTTAGTGGGGGTATTCGCTGTGCAAGAACAATGCCGTTCTATTAAAGATCAGAGGAAACGCGAATGACGAATGATACCGCCTATGACCCAGGCATACATTTACCCTGGGCAGGAAAAACAGTACACATGCAGGAAATTGAGGACGTACTTGCCTCGTTATGGAAAAGGTCTGCAGACAACGTACGCGTCGGCGCTAATGCACGTGTACGCACGAGTGTCCTAAATCTTGTAATCTGTACTCCTGATATTGAAACTGCTCAGCGAGCCAGCAAAATATTACGTGAGTTATCAAGCATCCATCTAGCCCGCGTTACTATTTTGATTCTTGATAGTAGGGAAGATGCACCGCCGGCTATCAATGCATGGGTCACACTGCGCTGCTTTTCCATGATCTCAGATCTGATGCGCCACTGCTTTGAACAAACCACCATCTTAGCCTCAGGATCTGCAGTTCGGTCGATCGCGAATATAGTACAGCCTTTACTCAAACCAGACCTTCCAGTTTACCTGTGGTGGCTTGGGGACCCTCCTGACCGAGATGATCTTACTTTCATCGGCCTAGTTGATCTAAGTAGCAGAATGATCGTTGATTCAACCAGTTTTTTCAATCCAGAACAGGATATCGGTATCCTATCGACTCTCTTTGATACAACACCTGAATGTGCTTTGAGCGATCTGAATTGGGGACGAATCACACCCTGGCGGCAGTTAATCAGCCAGTTTTTCGACGTTCCAGAATACAGGTCATACCTAGCGGGGGTAACCTCAATCGAAATCGAACATGCCGTTGCACCTCTCGCCACACAAATGCGCACCGAATTGGGTGATGTTTCACCAAACCCTGCACGAGCACTGCTACTAGCTGGTTGGCTCAAAGAGCGTCTTGGCTGGTCACTGGCGGAAGATATTTCGAACAATGATTGTGATACTGACAGCGGTACATATTACTGGAGCATGGTACGCTTAGCCCATGCACGTTCAACTCGTTCACTCACTCCAACCCGTGTTAAAACGACACCCGGCAATATAGCAAGCATTTCAATTAGACCGCGAGTGAACGCCGAAATGCGTCCCGGCTCAATTTGCTTTGTACGTCTGATGAGTAACCTGGAAAATAAACAAGCCACTTTCACTATTAGCCTTGACGATGAAATGAAGCTCTTCAAGACCTCGATCGAACTATCGCATGAAACACTTTCCAGGCACTCTGTCAGTCTCGCAGCGGTACACAATGAAAGCGAATTACTCCACGATGAGCTAGAGATTCTAGGACACGATTACCATTTTGAGCAAACACTGAAAGAGGTGACGGAAATGTTAGCAGCGGAAAAATAAGGGGAATATGGAGCACAGGAGAAACGAATCAATGCGTATTGCAATTTATGATGATAAACATACCCTCAGCCAGCATGCGGCTGAATATATTATGCGAATAGCGAAGGAATCTATTGCTCTCCACGGCCGCTTCACATTCGCATTAACAGGCGGAACGACACCTGGAGAGGTATATAGACTTCTTGCTAGTGAGCCAATCCAAAGCCAGATTGATTGGCAACTGGTACACATATTTTGGGGAGATGAGCGATGTGTTCCTCATAATAACCCGGAAAGTAACTTTTACCTTGCGCAGGAAGCGCTGTTAGATAACACTGCTATTCCGAAGTCACAGATACATCCAATGCCTGCTGACCAGTTCGACCGAGATGCAGCTTCACAAGCCTATACCATTGAAATGCAACAGGCCTTTGGCACGAATGGAATACCCAGTTTTGACCTCATTCATCTTGGCATGGGACCAGAGGGTCACACGGCATCGCTCTTTCCTCACCAGGCTTCTTTACACGAAAAGCATCGCCTGGTCATGCCCGTCTCAGTACCTAAACCACCGCCTGATCGTCTGACATTTACGCCACCATTGTTGAATGCAGCTAGAAATGTGCTCTTTTTAGTTACTGGTAGCGAAAAGGCGGATGCTTTGCATGCTGTTCTTGAGGGTGAGTATCAGCCTGATGAGTACCCAGCACAGATTGTACACCCACCAAACGGCGATGTCGTATGGATGTTGGACAAGGCAGCTGCGCAGAATTTACATATTAACAATCCAATGTAAAAGAGGAAATTTTTATAATGGCAATTGGAATTGTACCTTCAATTCTCTCTGCCGACTTTACTCGCCTGGGTGACCAGGTACGCGAAGCGGAAGAAGCTGGCGCTCAACGCATACAGGTCGACATCATGGATGGCCACTTTGTACCAAACATCACTATGGGACCGTTGGTTGTCGAAGCAGTACGCCGCTGTACCACTCTCCCTCTTGAAGCCCACCTGATGATTTCCAACCCTGAACAATATATAGAGGATTTCGCTAAGGCCGGGTCCGATGTCATCATCGTGCACCAGGAGGCAAGCCCCCACCTGCACCGTCTGATCCAGCAAATCAAAGTGGTTGGCAAAATGGTAGGCGTCGCGCTCACACCTTCAACGCCCATCATCCTGCTGGAAGATATCCTCTCACTGCTCGACATGGTGCTTATCATGACTGTCAACCCCGGCTTTGGCGGACAGGATTTCATTCCCGAGACCCTGCCCAAAATTTCACGGTTGCGAGAGATGATTGTTCAGCGACGACTCCACTGCGACATTGAAGTAGATGGTGGCATACACGAGTCAACTGTTCCATTGGTCGTACAGGCAGGTGCTAACCTGCTGGTTGCCGGTTCAGCGGTCTATAATGAACGCGAGAGCGTTGCAGAGGCGATAGCCAGGCTGCGTAACGCGATTTAAGCTAAAGAAACGAGAAAGATCTGACCCTCATGCATGACGACATTACCGACATTCCTGCTATTCGTGTAGGTCACGACACAAATCTAGAAGCAGCTACAGGTTGCACTGTTATCTTATGCGATACCCCCGCAGTTGGTGGCGTTGATGTGCGTGGAGGAGCGCCAGCAACTCGCGAAACAGACCTGCTACACTCAGTCAACCTGGTAGATGAGGTCAACGCTGTCGTACTCACAGGAGGAAGCTCGTATGGCCTTGATTCAGCCGGTGGCGTCATGCGTTACCTGGAAGAACATGGTCTTGGTTATGACACCGGAGTAGCACGTGTTCCAATTGTCCCGGCTGCAGCTATCTTTGATCTCGCTTTTGGCTCTGCTAGCATTCGACCGGACGCAGCAGCAGGCTATCGAGCGTGCGAACAAGCCATTGCCGACCCAGTTATGCAAGGCAATGTAGGCGCAGGGACAGGAGCCACTGTGGGCAAGATGGCAGGGCCCTCTTTTATGATGAAAGGAGGGCTAGGCTCAGCCAGCACATTACTTAGCGATGGCACAGTGGTCGGCGCTCTGGTCGTTGTAAACGCACTTGGTGATGTGATTGATCCGCAGACACAAGAGGTAGTCGCAGGCGCACGCAATCCGATGGGTCAGGGATACCTGGCCACCAATCCTTTCGGCAACACCACAATAGCAGTGGTGGCCACCACCGCCTCCCTTACCAAAGTGCAGATCAACAAGATCGCGCAAATGGCGCACAATGGCATTGCGCAGGCCATTCGCCCTGCACATACAATGTTTGACGGTGATACTATCTTTGGGCTAGCTTTGGGACCGGCATCACAAATCATGACGCATTCAACAATAGTAGCGTCGCAAGTGAGCACCATCGGAGCAGCAGCAGCAACTACACTCGCGCGAGCTATCATCAAAGCTGTTCGATATGCAACAGATCTACACGGGGTACCATCAGCCAGCTAGTGAGCATTTACTGCTCAAGGTTGTAACATCATATAGAGCACGATTCCCCCACTAATCAGCATGATTACAATACAAGCCAGAATAACTAGAGGGAACGCGTAGCTTCGAGGAGTCGCAGGTGTACCAGACAACTGTTTGCTGGTACGCCGCTCCAGCCGAGGAGGCAGTTCTCTCTTCGCAGTCAGGGTTTTTAAACCCCCAGTAGCCAGGTCCCAAGAGTGAGTCGCAAAATTAGTGGCACGCTCATAAGCAACCTTTGCAGAGGCTTCCGTCTCAGAAGCAGATGGATTTAGAGAAGTAGGTGGATGAGAAGAAGGCATAAGAGTTGCAGGTATCGAGTGGTTAGTGGGGATCGAGTGGATTGAGTGAGTTAAGGGTGTTTGTTGCGACGGAAATCTCGGAGACTGAGCATCAGGTTTTGGCAAAGTCACAGCTTTTCTCCACTAGGGGACCACAAGGCCAAACATATCTCAAAGAAACAATGTACATAATACGCACTACAACATTCATCAGGAACCCTATTTAACCTATATCTTCTATTGTAGTCAACGAACAGGAAGAATCAAGGTAACTATGACTTATGGGCTTCCTGCAACAATTCCAACAAAGTATTGAGCATACGAGCAGTTACACCCCAAATACGATATGAAACATATTCAAAAAAGTAAACTGTATGCGGCACCTCATCCCGCACCCATTGCTCAGTATGATAGATCGCAGGATCGGCAAGCCCTTGTAACGGCAGGAAAATGACTTCTGCAACCTCGCTCGTTTGCAATTGCAATGTCCCAGGACCCTCTGGCAAGTACGCCACAACCGGAGTTATTAAAAAATTGCTTACAACAGTAAACACCGGCGGCATAATACCTAAAACCTCTACTCTGGACGGGTCTAACCCAATCTCTTCTTGAGCTTCGCGCAAAGCCGTTACGATTGGCGAAAGGTCGTTCACATCAGTAGCACCCCCAGGAAAGGCAATTTCTCCACTATGCGCTCTGAGCGTACTGGCCCGGCGAATAAATGTCAGATAAGTTTCGTTATTCTGCGCGAAAAGCCCCAGCAACACTGACGCTTTTCGCGCGGTAGGACGATAGCTCTCCAGCGTATCCTTAAGCAAATCGGCATGTTCTATTGGCTCCAGCCGCTGACGCAGAGCCACTATAACCTCTGTACTCTTGCTTAAATCCATATATATATCTTAGCATAAATCAACTCTTGCTTCTTTGTGTTACAATGTGGCTGACAAAAAACATCGGAGCAAGCTGTTAAATAGGTGATGGATTGTCTTGCATTCAGGGACTGCTTTTGGTATAATTAGAGCATCGAGTGGGGGTATTCTGTGCTCAGGCTCTATTATGTCCGTAACACGGCTTACCTGTCTGCGAGCGTTGTTTCGTATGACCGTTCTGTAGGGCAAATTTTGTTGTCCATCTTATCTTATGTCTTGGTGAAATAATAAGACACTAAGACAGAAAAACGCGGAAGCGATTCCAGCCTAAGCAGCCTCCTCCGATAAATCCATGTCCTAATGACATATCCCCAGGATCCCAATAATATACGTCTTTTCGTCACCTTGCGGCAGCTTAAAACCTGAACGCAAGCACAGGTAGATGGCGCACATCTAGAGAGATCAAAGGTATTCACCAGGACAGGAAAAAACCGTGTATCGAAGGGGGCATTTTTCCCATGCAAGTACAAAAGCACGGCGACCTTTCGACAATGCCAGCGGCAAATCTTAAAAGTGGACGGGTACAGACGATGTTCGAAGAAAATGATCAGGAAGGCCAGAGCAACAACAACCCCGAGGAGTTGGGCGACTACAACGAGATGGAAGCGTTGCTGGCGGCATCAACCACTCCGATCAGTATTAAGCGCGGCGATGTAGTCGATGGCGTGATCGTGCGTATCGACCAGGATGAGATTCTGGTCGATATTGGTCTCAAATCCGAAGGCGTTCTTTCCACGAAAGAGCTTCCGGCAACCGGCGATTGGTCCTTTGACCAACTCCACCTCAATGACAAGGTATTGGTGTATGTCATTCAACCAGAAACGCAGGACGGACATGCCCTGCTTTCTCTCAAACGAGCAAATGCAGAGCGGCAATGGCGCATTGCAGAAGAGCAGTATAAGAATAACGAGCTGCTCAAGGCTAGAGTCATCGATTACAATAAAGGTGGCTTGATTGTCGATGTGGCCGGTATTCGTGGATTCGTGCCAATCTCGCAGATCCTCAACCTCAAACGTGAAGAGGTCGCCTCTGGTGGCGATAATCAGGAAACCGCGGCCAAGCTCCAGGGGATGAAAGACAAAGAGTTGCAACTCAAGATTATCGAGATTAATCGTGCGCGTAATCGGCTGATTCTTTCAGAGCGGCTGGCCGCTCAAGAATGGCGACAGCGGCGGCGTGAGGAACTCCTCGATGAGCTGAAACCTGGCGAAGTACGCCGTGGTGTGGTCAGTAACCTCGCTAATTTTGGCGCTTTTGTTGACCTGGGAGGAGCAGATGGGCTGGTGCATATCAGTCAGCTTGCCTGGAGCCGCGTCAATCATCCGAGCGAAGTACTTAAGGTCGGCCAGGAGGTGGAAGTCCAGGTGCTCAGTGTCGATAAAGAGAAGAAGAAAATCGCTTTATCGATCAAACGGGCCGAAGTTGATCCCTGGACAACCGTTGAGCAACGCTATACACCAGGTCAGGTAGTCACAGGCACCATCACCAAAATAGCTCCATTTGGGGCCTTCGCTCGCATTGAGGATGGCATTGAGGGGCTTATCCATCTTTCTGAGCTGATACCCGGAATGGATCCCAAGACCAGTCTGCACGAGGGGCAGCAACTGCAGTTGCGCATTTTACGCATTGATGCTGAGCGGCGCCGCCTTGGCTTGAGTCTCCGTCAGGCCGAGGAAATGGACAAAGTACCAGCGGCAGAAACTACAGCTGGAACTGGCGCAAACCATATGCCCGATGATATGATGTCTCTATCTTTAGAGACGTCTTCACCGCAAACGGAAGAAACTCTTGCGCAGTCGGAGAAGGAAAGCGGTGCAACGCGTCGTGATACCAAAGGCGAACGTCGTGAACGCCCGGAGCGTGCTAATGAAAATCCGCTCTTGAACAATCTTCCTATGAGTGAAGAGGGAGAGACGACAGCTATGGCTGAAGCGTTCCGCGCTGCAGCTCGTCAGCGTTCTAAAGAAGAATCGGAGGAATCTCAAGAGTAGCTGTTACTCATGTGCAGTCATTAGTACTTGAACAGATGATAAGACGACCTCCTGGTTGCGTATATTGTAATATATAGAGTAACCAGGAGGTCGATTGTTTCAGTATAAGTCTGCGGTTAAGTAAATTGTAATCAGATGGAAGGATTAGGGGTTGTCATTCTTGACGCTATATGATCGGTGTTGTATGATGAACTACGCGGTTTACCTGAACATCACAGAGGGATCGGTTCCACCCTCTGCCACTGAAAGGGGGGTGACAAACAGGTGAACGATAGAGATAGGTTTGATAAGTTCACAGAGCGAGCAAGAAAAGTCTTAAGCCTCGCTCAAGAAGAAGCCCAGCGCTTCCAACACAATTACATCGGGACAGAACATCTTCTGCTCGGTCTTGTGCGCGAAGGTGAGGGCGTTGCCGCTAAAGTTTTGAGTAACCTCGGCGTTGAACTGAACAAAGTTCGGAGCGCCGTTGAATTTATTATTGGCCGGGGAGATCGCATTGTCCTTGGCGAAATTGGTCTGACTCCGCGTGCCAAGAAGGTGATTGAACTTGCTGTTGATGAAGCTCGTCGCTTGAATCATCATTACATTGGTACTGAACATCTCCTGCTTGGCCTGGTGCGCGAAGGTGAAGGCATCGCTGCAGGCGTCCTGGAGAGCCTGGGAGTTAACCTGGAGAAGGTTCGCACACAAACTATCCAGGTGCTCAGTCAATCCGGCGCTCCACATGAGCGTGATGCAAAGCACTCTAAAACTCCCACCATTGACCAGATGGGTATCGATCTTACTGCCGCCGCGCGTGCCGGGACGCTAGACCCGGTTATCGGTCGGCATCAAGAGATCGAGCGAGTCATTCAGATTCTTTCTCGACGTAATAAGAACAACCCGGCGCTCATCGGTGAACCAGGCGTTGGCAAAACTGCCATTGTTGAAGGCCTCGCGCAGCGTCTCATCGCTGGTGAGGTACCAGAAACTTTGGCGGGCAAACGTTTGCTGACACTCGATGTCGGATCACTCGTGGCAGGCACGAAGTATCGTGGTGAGTTTGAAGAGCGTCTGAAAAAGATTATTGAAGAAATTCGCAGCAGCAGGGATTGCATCATTTTCATTGATGAGGTTCATACCCTTGTTGGCGCTGGGGCTGCTGAGGGCGCGGTCGATGCTGCGAATATCCTCAAGCCCGCGCTTGCTCGTGGCGAACTACAGTGCATCGGAGCTACTACGCTCGACGAGTACCGCAAGTACATCGAACGCGATGCTGCACTGCAACGCCGTTTCCAGGAAGTCATCGTCCGTGAACCTACTATTGAGGAAACGCTTGAGATTCTCAAGGGCATTCGCGAACGCTATGAGTCTCACCATCGCCTGATCATAACAGATGAAGCTCTCAAGGCTGCTACCGATATGGCAAGCAGATATATCACAGATCGCTTTATGCCCGACAAAGCGATTGACCTGATCGATGAGGCGGCCAGCCGTGTGCGTATGCAGAATTCACTCGCTCCCCTTAACCTTAAAGAGGCGATGAAGGGATTGGAGTCGGTGCTGCGCGAAAAAGAACAGGCCATTCAACAGCAAGAGTACGAGTTGGCGGCTGAACTGCGTGACCGCGAGGTCAAGTTACGCGACCGTATTTCCAAGTTGGAGTCTGGTTGGCATCGCGAACGCGGTAGCGAAAAGCCTTCAGTAGGCGAAGAGGAAATCGCCCAGATCGTCTCAATGTGGACGGGTATCCCCGTTATGCGTATCGCGCAAGAGGAATCACAGCGCCTGCTCCAGATGGAGGAAGCATTGCACGCTCGCGTCATCGCGCAGAATGAGGCGATCGAGAAAATCTCTCGTGCTGTACGCCGTGCCCGCGCTGGTCTCAAAGACCCCAAACGACCCATTGGATCATTCATCTTCATGGGCCCAACGGGTGTCGGAAAGACCGAGTTGGCTCGCGCACTTGCCGAGTTTATGTTCGGCAGTGAAGAAGCTCTTATCAAAATTGACATGTCTGAATTCATGGAGCGCCACGCGGCTGCGCGCCTGGTTGGCGCACCTCCCGGATATGTTGGCTATGAAGAGGGCGGTCAGCTCACCGAGGCGGTACGCCGCAAGTCCTATAGCGTGATCCTGCTCGACGAAATCGAGAAGGCTCATCCAGACGTCTTCAACATGCTGCTCCAAATTCTGGAGGACGGTAAATTGACCGACGCCAAGGGCCGCACTGTGGACTTCCGTAATACCATTGTGATCATGACCTCAAACGTCGGCGCGGCCTTGTTGAACAAGGAGGCCTCCATTGGCTTCAAACAATCTAAAGATAAGGACAAAGCCAATCAGTCTGAGTACGAGTCTATGAAGGGTAAGGTACTTGGCGAATTGAAGAATACCTTCAAGCCCGAGTTCCTGAACCGTATCGATGAAGTTATCGTCTTCCATTCACTGCGCATAGAAGAGATGTACTCTATCGTCGAGCTACTTCTGAATCGTGTTCGTGTGCAGTTGACCGAGCAGCAACTGGAACTGCTCATTCCCCCTTCTTCCAAGGACTTCTTGATAGAAAAAGGGTTCGACGCTCAGTATGGCGCTCGCCCATTGCGCCGCACAATCCAGCGTATGGTCGAAGACCCGCTGGCCGAAGGCCTGCTGGAAGGCAAATTCCACCCTGGAGATCTGGTGGAAGGGGTTGTCATCGACGGCGACCTTGTCTTGCAAGTACGTAATCGCATCGAGCAGTTGCCCGCTCCAGCCTCACCCGAAGCAGCCCTCTCGGCCGGTGGTGAAAGCGGCGTAGGCGATGCATAGACATGTATAACCCATAGGCTCAGAGTGGGGCCCATCCTGTTCTGAGCCTATTTGTAGGGGCCAGATGTATTGCACCCCACGGGAGAGAATGGCAAGCGTGTATACGTTCGAATGTTCATCCCATCTTCCCCCAACGGGTGCAATACATCTGGCCCCTACGCCCTGAATCTCCCTTAATATGTAGATACTGGATTTCAAATGGCAAAACTACGCACAAAATTTCTCTGCCAGCAATGT
>WNGD01007589.1_pt1 | contig 10205 bp, 10 predicted proteins | sample 5400671 | NCBI WGS metagenome assembly WNGD01 (sample SAMN13153369, study PRJNA577476) | soil metagenome | isolation source: 40 cm soil or saprolite under grassland replicate 2 | place: USA:California | collected 2016-06-15
GGGCGGAACCGGATCGACCGCGGGCCGCACGGCAGCAGCAAGATCTTCTCCTGCTCCCGCAGGATCGCCAGGAGTGCGTCGCGCTCCGCGGTGCCTGGCAGGTCAAAGGCGCACATCAGTCCGCGCCCCCGCACGTTCGAGACCAGCCCGGCGAAGCGGCCGCCCACTTCCTGCAGCTCCGCGAGGAGCCAGGCACCGGTGGACTTTACCTGGTCGAACAGCCGGTCGCGCTCGATGACCTCCAGCAGCCTGCGGGAGCGGACCATGTCGGCCAGGCCGCCGCCCCACGTCGAGTTGATCCGGCTGCTGACCGTGAACACGTTGTCGGGAACCTCGTCGACGCGGCGCCCGGCCATGATGCCGCCGAGCTGCACCTTCTTCCCGAACGCGACGACGTCGGGCTCGAGGCCGAGCTGCTGGTAGGCCCACGCCGTCCCGGTCAGGCCGACCCCGGTCTGCACCTCGTCGAGGACGAGCAGCGCATCGTTGTCCCGGCACAGCCGCTGCATCGCCTGGAGGAACTCGGGGCGCATGTGGTTGTCGCCGCCCTCGGCCTGGATCGGCTCCGCGATGAAGCAGGCGATGTCGTCCGGGTGCTCCCGGAAGGCCGCCTCGGCCTGGCGCACCGCGTGCTGCTCGGCGGAGACCACATCGTCGAGGTGCTCGGCGAGCGGGAAGGTGATCGCCGGCACGTCGATCCGCGGCCACCCGAACACCGGGTAACGATCGGTCTTCACTGGATCGGTGTTGGTAAGTGAGAGCGTGTAGCCGCTGCGGCCGTGGAACGCGCTGGTCAGGTGGATGACCTTTGTTCCCAGCCGCGGGGACTTGCCATGCATCTCGTTATGGCGGCTCTTCCAGTCGAACGCGCACTTGAGCGCGTTCTCCACGGCCAGGGCCCCGCCCTCGATGAAGAACAGGTGCGGCAGTGCCGGGTCGCCAAGCACCCGGGCAAAGACATCGACGAAATCGGCGTAGTGCGAGGTGTAGATGTCGGGGTTCGTGGGCTTGTTCGCGGCCGCCTCGGCGAGCAGCGCCATGAACTCGGGATCGCCGGTGACATCTGGCGGGTTGATGCCCAGCGGCGACGAGGCGAAGAACGAGTACAAGTCCAGGTAGCGCTCGCCGGTTTCAGCATCGACGATCCAGGAACCGGCGCTGAGATGCAGGTCCAGAATGATATGGAAGCCGTCCGTCAGAACGTGACGCGCCAGACGGCCCCGGACGTCGTCGTCGCGGGACATGGTTCCCTTTCGGCCTGGGCCGGTCACGTCGGGCGGACCAGCAGAGAGTCCTGTGCCCTCTGAGGCTACGACGCGTCGCAGGCTCCGCAAACCCCCGGGTTCGCGGCCGGCCCGCGGTCGGCCGCCGAAGCGGCTAACCCGGCTTGCGCCCCCAGGCGGTGAAGTACAGCATCGGGAGCATCACGGTCCGCGGGTCCTCGATATGGGCGCGGGCGGCCCGGTCCAGCTCGTCGAGCTGGCGCTCGGTGAGCAGCTCCCGCTCCAGGATCTTTGGCCGCAGGCTGCGGACCAGGTCGGGCACGATCATCCGCCGCCGGTGACCGGCGGGATGGGCATCGGCGAACGCCCGGACGCCGACGTCCTCCAGCCCAGCGGCGCGGTACAGCTCGGTCATCCGCCGCCCCATGGTGATGTCCGCCTCCGCCAGGCGCCACGCCTGCCGGAGGATCCCGGCCAGCCGGTCCCAGGCTTTGTAAGCCGGGAGGTTCCGCCCCTCGGACATGCCGCCCGCCCCTCAGGAACTCGCCCGAGCGCGCGCCACGGCGCCCGGGCGCGCGCTCGCCCGTTCCGGCTGGGATCTGCCGGCGCGGCCGGTCCAGATCAGCCACAGCGGCACCAGCACGACGCCGTCGGCGAACAGCATCAGGTTCGAGAGGCCGCCGTCGCCCGCGGCGTACGCCGCGGCGGTGACGAGCATCGCCAGCGCGATGACGATCGTGCAGCCGGCCCATGCGCGATGCCTGGGGCGCTGCTGGAGCGCGGCCCTGGCGAAAGCGAGCATTCCTGCGCCGATCAGTACGAACGCGGCGAGCGCGAACGCGTCGCCGATCGTGTCGATGGTGAACGCGATCGAGTTCGTGGTCTGGATGGGGTTGGCGTGCGTGGCCATCAGGCCGACGGCGCGGTGGCCGCCGAGCTCCAGCACGGCCCCGGATATCCACGCGGCGGCACCGGCACCGACAAGCAGCGCGCCGATCCTGGAGGGCGCGCGGTCACGGCCCAGCAGGTCCCGGAGGTAGACCGCGGCCACGGCCAGGCACAGGAAGCCGGCGATCGCGATTGATGTGTAGAGGCGCTCCTGCAGCAGGGTCGTGACCTGCCATCGGTAGTAGCCGCGCATCACCTGCAGCGGGGTCGCGTCCGGCCCGGCCTCCGGCGCGGGGGCCACCGTCACGCCCCTCGTGGCGAGCCCGAACCAGGCCGCGGCGATGACGAAGGCGGCCGCTCCGAGATACCCAACGATCCGGGGCGCGCCCGCCGTATCCTTCGCGGGGATCCGTTCGGCGGTCTGCGTTTGCATCTCGTCCTCCCTGTGGGTCGATGGCTCGACCGTAGGGACGGGGCGGCGCGGAGCGCTTCGGGGCTATCTCTGGCATCTGGCTCAGGGCTAGCCCCGATGTGCCCGGCGCGGGAGAATGCGACCATCTGAGCGGTGCCGTGCAGCGTGCTCACCGTCGACGATCAACCGGGGTGCGTGTGGCCAGGGACCTCTCACCCGAGGCGCCGCTTCCCGGCCCGCCCGGGGTAAGCCACCGATGACCCGGCGACGATGGGCGCTGCTCGCGCTTGCCGTCGCTGGGGTCGGCTGGATACTCGGCGGCGAGTGGGTGAGCATCCACCACGGCGTCCCGGAGAACCACTTCATCGACGCGCTGAGCGGCCTCGCCTTCCTGGCCGGGGGGATCATCGCGCTCGACCGCCGCCCGGGGAACGCGATCGGCCCCCTCATGATCGCCTACGTGTTCGTGAGCTACCTCGGCAACTGGGGAAACCTCGAGGTACCCGTGCTGCCGCTGCTCGGCGTCGGCGTCGGCCAGTGGGCGGCTCCGCCGATCCTCGCGCAGATCGCGCTGTCCTACCCGACCGGCCGGCTGCGGACGACATTCGACCGGGTCGTGATCGGCCTGATATGGGCCGGCGCCGCCGTACTGAATGTCGTGATCTTGCTGGTGTTCGGTCTCCGCTCGTCCGGCTGTACCGCCTGCGCGTGGGAGCCGGCTCCCTTCCCCCGGCCTGCGCGGGCTGGAGGACCGCGTCTCCGCCGTGCGCGGCAGCTTCCGGGTGGAGACCCGGGCGGCGGGGGGAACCCGTGTCCTAGCCGAGATCCCCTGCGACACCTGAACCGGCCGGCAGACGGTGACCCGGCAGCCACACCCGGTGCCGCAGCGCCTGATAGTTGACGGCGCGCTCCCGGACACCGGGAATTGGCGTCACTTTCCGTAAGGGGGGGAGTAGCCGACTGGCGGCATGGGTCCGTACTGTGGGTGCCGGTGGGGTTGGCGCTTTGGGGGCGACGTTTCGGGGGACACGTGCAGCAAGAACCTTCGGTGGGGCAGCTGGATATCGGGGGTGCGATCGTTGACGAAGGACAGGGAGTTAGAACCTGGCTGGAAGAACCCACGGTGACGGCGGCAGACTCCGGCGAGGTGGCTGGGTGCCCTGTTCGGGTGGGCGAGAGCCAGGCGGCGGACCAAGCAGCGGACGGGGCGGCCGACCAGGCGGCGGACCGGGCAGCCGACCAGGACGCGGTCCGGGGTACGGCCGCGCTTTATGCCGCGCATTACCAGTCGTTGGTGGGGCTTGCGGTGCTGTTGCTGCGCGATGTGGCTACCGCGGAGGAAGTGGTTCAGGACTCGTTTGTGGCGATGCATGCCAACTGGCGCCGCCTCCGCGACAGCAGCAAGGCGTTGCCGTATCTTCGGCAGTGTGTGGTCAACAAGTCCCGTTCTGTGGTGCGGCATCGCATCATCGTTGACCGCCATGCGCTGCAACTGCTGCCCGACATGCCGAGCGCGGAGCAGGGCGCGATGGCGCTTCTGGAGCGTTCTGCCGTGGTAGCCGCCCTGCACGAACTCTCGGACCGGCAGCGCGAAGCGGTCGTGCTGCGGTATTACGCGGAATTTTCGGAGGCCCAGATCGCATCGGCGATGGGAATCAGCCGCGGCGCCGTCAAAAGCCATACCGCCCGGGCCATTTCGGCGCTGCGCGACGTGCTGGAACATTTCGTATGAGCCAGCACCATCGTGACCACGAGGATGTTCTGCGCCGCGCGTTGCATTCTGCGGTGGACTCGATGGAAGTCTCCGGCGATGGCCTGGAGCGGATCCAGGCCCGGCTGACCACGCCGCGGCCGGCACCTTTGGCCTGGGTGATGGCCGCCCCGTCGGAGGTGGCGAGGCGCGCTCTGATCGGGCTGTCGGCGGTCTGGGCCTGGCTGCAGCCGCTTGTCGCCTGGATGGTGTCCGCGCGCGCGGGGGTGGCCAGGCGGGCACGGACCGGGCTGTCCGCGGCATCGGCGCTGCTGGCCCCGGTCACGGCGTCGCTGCGGACGGGGTGGCGGCGGCTGGTGCCCGGGCCGCCGGGCCGCACCCGTGAGAGTGGCGGGGCGGCGCGGCCCGGCACGCCATCGGGGCGGGCGCGCCTGGTCGCCGCCGTGGCCGCGGTCACGTTCGTCCTTGCGTTGAGCGTTTCCGCGCTGACCCCGTTCGGCCGGCAGATGTTCGCGGACGCAGCCTCGCTCATCAATTCGATCGGTGGTGGGGGGTCGGCCGGGTCGGCCGGGTCGGCGGCGGGCGGTTCCGGCAACGGCGCCCCTGGCATAACCGGGACCGTGGGCAATAGCAATGGGACTCCGAATCCCGGGCAGCCCCCGGCCAGCTGCGCATCGCAGACGTCGGCGGTGGCCGCCCCTCCGCCGAGCCCGGGTGCGACCGGCACCGGCCCGTCCGCGAACCCGAGCGCGTCCGGCACCAGCCCGGCCGCGAACCCGAGCGCATCCGGCACCAGCCCGTCCGCGAGCGCGAGCCCGTCCGGCACCAGCCCGAGCCCGTCCGGCACCAGCCCGTCCGCCAGCCCGAGCCGGACCGGCGCGAGCCGGGCCACCAGCCCAAGCCAGGGCGCCGCCAGCGGGGCCAGCGCGAGCGGGGCCAGCGTCGGCCCGACCGACTGCGGAAGCCCGGCCAGCAGCCCGGAACGGACGACCCCGAAACCGGCGAGCCCTAGCCCGCCCGCCCCCACCTCCAGCGCTCCCAGCTCCAGTACGCCGAGCCCAGGCCCGGAAACCTCAAGCCCGAGCCCGAGCCCGACCACCCCCAGCCCCAGCACGTCCAGCCCGGGCCAGGCCAGCACGGCTCCGTCCAGCTCTAGTACGTCGAGCGCCGGCCAGACCAGCACGCCCCCGTCCAGCTCCAGCACGTCCAGCCCGGACACGTCCAGCCCCAGCACGTCCAGCCCGGGCCATGCCACCAACCCGGCACCCCCCGGGCCGAGCGCGAACTTCCCGGCAAGCCCGGGCGTGCCGGGGAGTGGATGATCACCAGATCCCGAGCGCATCTGCTAGCCCGGCCTGGCGGCCCTGCGCGGCGGCTGACGATCTGTGAGGTGAGGCGCGATGAGCGATCGGTACGAGGTGATGCCGGTCGGGTGTGTCGAGTCGCCGCTGCTCGAGCGCGCACAAGCGCCCAGGCAGGGTGACGAGGGTGCGCCGTCGGCCTGGCTCGTGTTCGAGCCCAGCGTGGCCGAGGCCGTTCGCGACCTGCGCGCTGGCGAGCACATCATCGTGGTCAGCTGGCTTGACCGCGCCAGCCGTGACGTTCTCGCCACCCACCCACGGGACGACCCGGACAGTCCGCTGCTGGGCGTCTTCAGCACCCGCTCGCCCGACCGGCCCAACCCGATCGGTCTTCACCGTGTCCAGATCCTCGCCGTCGAGGGCCTGCGGATTCTTGTGAGCGACCTCGAAGCGCTCGACGGCACGCCGGTCCTCGACGTCAAACCGGTCCTCGACAGAGCCGCAGAACGATAGCCCCGGCCGGCGCCGTCCGGCCGGGGGCGCCGCCACCCGTGACCCGAGTCACTGACTGCGCCCCCGGTGCGGTGTCGCCCGGGCTCACCGCGCCGGTGGGCTGTTCTCAGGGCTGAGCCGCGCGGGCGGCCTGGCGCGTCCGGTAGGCGGCGACGTTGGTGCGGTTCGCGCACAGCGTGCTGCAAAACCGCCGGGACCGGTTCTTGGACAGGTCGACGTGAACGCTGTCGCAGTCGTCCGCGGCGCACACCCGCAACCGGTCCAGTTGCTGGGTCCGGATGACGTCGGCAAACGCCATCGCCGCCTCGACCGCCATCCGGTCGGCGAGCGGTGCGTCGGGGGAAGTGGCGTGCAGGTGGTAGTCCCAGCTGTCGTGCTTCACCAGCTGCGGAAGGGCATGAGCGTCGCGCAGCAGGGTGTTGACGAGCTCCGCGGCGGCATCGGCGTTCATGTCCCACAGCTGCGCCAGCCGGGGGCGCAGCTGGCGGACGGCGTCGAGTTCGGCCTGGTCGTGGGTGCGCTCGCCGGTCCACCCCCATGCCGTAGCGAAGCGGTCGAGTGCGGCCGCGTCGGGCAGCTGCTCGGTACCGGCGCGGCCGGTGTTGACCAGGGCGGCAGCGGCGTTGAGCGCCACTTCGGTGTCATGGGCAAAAATCACCTTGACTCCTTTCACACGCCTCGGCTACCGTCGCAAGTGTAATCCTCTAACACTACCTTTACCACTTACAGGAGCGGATGGTGACCACAGCGGGAAGCCGGGCCGGCCTGACTCTCGCCGTGCTGTCGGCGGCGACCTTCGGGACCTCGGGGGCTTTTGCCTCGTCGCTGATCGGCGCCGGGTGGAGCCCGGCCGCCGCGGTGATCACCCGGATCGCCGTGGCGGCGCTCGTGCTCACCGTCCCCGCCGTGCTCCAGCTGCGCGGCCGGTGGTCCCTGCTGCGCCAGGGAGCGGGCAGGGCGGCCGCGTACGGGTTGGTCGCGGTCGCGGGCTGTCAGCTGTTCTACTTCAACGCCATCGAGCGGATGCCGGTCGGCGTCGCCCTGCTGCTGGAGTACCTGGCCGCGGTCATCGTGGTCGGCTGGCTGTGGCTGCGTCACGGTCAGCGCCCGCGACGGCTTACGGTCGTCGGCGCGGCCGCGGCGGTCGCCGGGCTGGCGATGGTACTCGACCTCGGCGGATCGGCGCAGATCGACCCGATCGGAGTGATGTGGGGACTACTGGCCGCCGTGGGCCTCGCGATCTACTTTCTGCTCGGCGCGGGCGTGGATGAGGAGCCACTGCCACCGGTCGTCATGGCGTGGGCCGGGATGTGCGTCGGCGCCGCCGCCCTCGCCGCGCTTGGCTGGGCCGGTGTGCTGCCCGTGACCGCCGCCACCGGCAAGGTCGACTTCATCGGCCACCGGGTCAGCTGGGTCGTGCCGGTCCTGGGGTTGTCTCTGGTGGCGGCGGCGCTGGCCTACGTCGCGGGCATCGGCGCCGCCCGACGGCTCGGCGCCAAGCTCGCCTCGTTCGTCGGCATGAGCGAAGTGCTGTTCGCGATTTTGTTCGCGTGGCTGCTGCTCGGTCAGCTGCCGTCCGCCGTGCAGTTCCTGGGCGGCGCCTTCATCCTCGCTGGCGTCACGCTGGTGCGCGCCGACGAGATGGGCAACACCCGGGCCGGGGCCGAGCGTGCGGAGTCCCCGGTCCCGCCACGCGACGGGCGGGGGCTGGTTCCTACCGCCGCCGGCGGTGACCGGCGGCACTGACCGCGCGGATTGCCGACTCCACGATGACCTCGAGCCGCGTGCTGTGCGCACCGCGCCAGTACACCCGGCCACAGGCCGCGCAGCGTGAGAACGTCTGGTACGTACGCCGGGTGCCAGGCAGCAGCAACTGCTCGACGTCGGCCTTGCGCGCCGGTGACAGCAGCCCGTTGCACGCGGTGCACCGGGTCCACGGCGCCAGCGCCGGCGCGAACCTGTCGAGCACATCGCGGAACTGCTCGTCCGGCCGCGCCCCGCGCACATAGGCGCCAAGCCATAGCTTCCTGCGGCACAGCAACCCACGGTCTTGGGTCAGCAGGACCCGCCGCCCATGGTTTGCCTGCTCGACGAGGGTGTCATCGTCGATGTCGTTGGCGTAGGCGGCATCGACACCAGCCAGCCGCAGCCGCCGCGTCACCGTCCCGAGGTGGACGTCGAGGATGAACCGCTCCGACGGCAGCCGCTGAGGCCGGCGCATGGCGCCCACCTCGACGACATCCCCACCTCCGGGACGGTATCCGGGCGCGGCTGACCGTCCGTTGACAACCAGGCTGCCCACCTCGGGCAGCGGCACCCCGAGCGACTCCACCACGTGGCCAAGCGATGATGTCCCGTCACAGGCGGCACGCACCTGCCCGCGCCGGTGACCGGGAGCGAGGAACAGCAGCAACTCGTCAGCGAACCGGACTTCTGCCTCCGGCCTGTCCATGCCTCCAGGTAACCATGAGCAGGCCGCAGTGACGGGGTCCCTCATCGCCGCCCGCCCCCTCCCCGCCGCGGTGCCCCGGACGCCAGCTCGGCCGCGGGACGGGTGTTGATCACCCGGTCGGGCTGGATGCCGAACATCTCGGCCCTCTGGCAGCCGCTGTCGAGCCAGTCGAGCTGGCCCGGCGCGTGCGCGTCGGTGTCGATGGCGAACGCGCAGCCGGCCTCGGTGGCCAGGCGCAGCAGCCCGTCGGGTGGGTCCTGCCGTTCTGGCCGGCAGTTGATCTCGACAGCGACGCCATTGTCGCGGCAGGCTGCGAACACCGTTTCGGCGTCGAAGGCCGATTCGAGCCTGCCACGCCCGGTTCGGGGCCCGTCCCGGCCGGGCAGCAGACGCCCGGTGCAGTGGCCGAGCACGTCAACGTGTGGGCTCGACACCGCAGCCACCATGCGCTCGGTCATCGGCCCGGCTGGCATCCGCAGGTTGGAGTGGACGCTGGCGACCACGACATCGAGCCGGCCGAGCAGGTCGTCCCGCTGGTCGAGCGTGCCGTCGTCGAGTATGTCGACCTCGATGCCGGTCAGGATGCGAAACGGCGCCAGCTGGGCGTTCAGCTGGCCGACGAGCTCAAGTTGCGCGGTAAGGCGCTCGGCGGACAGCCCGGATGCCACGGTCAGCCGCGGCGAGTGGTCGGTCAGAGCGATCCATTCGTGTCCGATATCGCGGGCCGACTCGGCCATCTCCTGAGGCGGGCTGCCGCCGTCGGACCAGTCCGAGTGCGTGTGGCAGTCCCCGCGCAGCACGGCCCGCAGGCCGGTGGGCTCGGCGGGCTGCGCCTCCTCAAGCAACCTGGCCAGGTAGGCCGGCCGCTGGCCGTTCGCGGCCTGCGTGATGGCCTCCGCGGTGACCGGGCCTATCCCTGGCAGCGTCGCCAGCGTGCCCTCGCGAAGGCGCTGATCCAGTTCGGCGGCCGGGAGATCGCGCACTACCTGCGCAGCCCGGCGGAAGGCCCGTACCCGGTAGGTCGGTGCGCCGGCCCGTTCGAGCTGGAATGCGATCTGCCGCAGCGCCTGTACTGGGTCCACCTGTCCTCCCATACCTCGGGCATCCCCGCCGGGTCAGCTGCCGGGGCTGGTCGCAATCCAGGCCAGGCCGACGGCGGCGAGAAGGCTCGCCGCTGCCACGCTCAGCGGGACCTGGAGCGCGGCGCCGGCACCGGCCGCTGCCAGCAGCGACCCGAGCAGCGCGACACCCAGTGCCCCGCCGGCCTGGCGGGCGGTGTTGAGCACGCCGCTGGCCACGCCCGCGTGCTGGCGCCCGGCCGCGCCAACGACCACGGCGGTCATGGCCGGCATGGCCAGCGAGCACATGCCGAGGACCACTGAACCCGCCAGCAGCACGGCCAGGGGGGTGGTCGCATTCACCGTGCCGATCAGCGCGGCTCCGGCCGCCGCCAGGGCGAGCCCGGCGATCATCGGCGGCCGCGGGCCGAAGCGGGCGGTCAGCCGGCCGCTCGCGAGCGAGCCGGCTCCCACCACCACGCTCATCGGCAGAATGAGCAGCCCCGTCGCGGCGGCGGACTCGTGCCGCGACTGCTGCAGGAACAGCGAGATGCAGAGCAGGGACCCGTAGAGGGAAAGGTTGAACAGGAGGCCCACGGCCGTGCCGGCGCTGAGCGCCCGGGACCGGAAGAGGCCCAGGGGCAGCA
>WNGD01016544.1_pt1 | contig 10203 bp, 14 predicted proteins | sample 5400671 | NCBI WGS metagenome assembly WNGD01 (sample SAMN13153369, study PRJNA577476) | soil metagenome | isolation source: 40 cm soil or saprolite under grassland replicate 2 | place: USA:California | collected 2016-06-15
CCCTCGCAGCTCGCGGCGTCGGTGACGTCGAGCTCGAGCGCAACCTCCGTCTCGAGCCGCTCCACCCGCCGAGCGCCTCCCGCGACGCGCACGCCCGCGGCTGCGAGCGCGGCGGCGGTCGCCCGGCCGATGCCGGACGACGCTCCAGTCACGATCGCGCGCTTGCCGGCCAGGTCGAGAGGAGTCACGCGCGTGACTCTAAGCGTGCCTCCGGTGTCCCGGAGCCACCACCGGCTGCCCTGCCGCGCGCTGCGCCTCGTACTCCGCGAGCGTCAGCGACACTGCCTCGCGGCAGTCGGGCGCACCGCACTCGCAAGTGAACTCCCAGTGGTCCGGCTCGGGCTCGACGCCCTGGAATCGCCGGGCTGCTGCGTGCACGTGCGCGTTGACCTCCGACAGGAGGTCCCACTCGGCAGGCTTCGGCTTCTCGTCACGACCGGTCACAGCATCACCACGCGGCTCCCTCAAACCGCGTCCTGACAGCGTAGACCTCGGCGCCAGGTCAGGCAACTACCGACGGATGCGCCGCGCTCCAGGCCCGACCGAGCGCGAGTCGCTCCGGCGGCGTCGGATGGCTGAACAGAAGAAGGTAGACGGGACGAGGCGGCTCGAGGTCCGAGAGGTTGCGGCGCGCCAGCTCCAGGTGCGCCCGGGCGAAGGCCGCAGGTTGCTCGGTCAGCTCGAGCGAGCAGCGGTCCGCGGCGCGCTCGAAGCGCCGCGAGAGCCAGGCACCCGGAGCCAGGGCCGCCAGCTCGAGCGCGAGGAGGAGCAGCAACGCCTCGGGCAGCGTGCGCGGGTCGGCCACCCGAGTCCCCAGCACGGCCCAGAGGACGAGGACCCCGGCGGCGGCGCCGACCATGGCGAGCAGTGTCAGCTTCGCCACGTGCCCGTCGCGCCGATGTCCGAGCTCGTGCGCGACCACGACTTCCACCGCTGCCGGATCGTCCCCAGCGGCGCCTTCGGCGCCGCTGTCTTCCGGCCGGGCGTCGCCGGCTTCGCCGGCGGCGCTTCCAGCCATAGCCAGCAAGGTGTCGAAGACGACGACGCGGCGCGTGCGGCCGATGCCGGAGACGTACGCGTTCACCTTCGTCGTGCGGCGGCTGGCATCGGCGACGAGCACCTCTCGCACCGGGACGCCCGCGCGCTCCGAGAGCCGGCGGAGGCTCGCCGCGAGCGTCTCGTCGTCTAGCGGCCGGAAGCGGTTGAAGAGAGGCTCGAGGACGACCGGGGCGACGAACGAAAGCAGGAGCACGGCCAACGCCAGCGCCGCCCCGGCCGGCAACGCCCACCAGCCCGGCAGCGCCCGCGCGAGCGCCACGGCCGCCGCCCACGCCCCCGCTCCGAGCACGACCGACACGGCAAGGCCCTTGGCGCGATCGGCCAGCCAGCCGCCGGCCCCTTGCGTGGAGAATCCCCACTTGCGCTCGCGCCACCAGCCGCCCCAGCACGCGAGGGGTGTCCGGACGAGGCTCGAGAACACCGTGACCAGCGCGGCGTAGGCGGCTGCCGCGGCCACCGGCGAGAGCGACGACAGTGGGGAAAAGAGCCAGTCCCCGAGCGAGCTCCACGCCAGCGCCGCGAGCAGGCCCGCGGCGAGCGCGACGTCCACGAGCAGGGCGAGATAGAGCGGCCGGTGGTAGGTCCGGGCTCGCGCGCGCTCCTCCGGTGAGAACTCGTCGTTCATCCGCGGTGAGGGTACGTGCGTAACCGCTCCGCGCCCTTCGCCGTTTTCAGTGCCGAACCCGCAAACAAGCCCTTCATTTCGGGCTGAAAGGGAGGGGTGGAGATGCTTCTGCTCATTGTGTTGGCGATTCTGGCGATCGTCCTGTTCGGCGTCGGTTTCACCGTGCACTGGCTGTTCATCATCGCCGCGATCGTCGCGCTCATCTGGCTGATCGCGCTGTTCACCGGCGGCTTCGGCGGTGCCGGCGCTCGACGCTGGTAGGCCTCAAGCACTTCGAGTATGAGTCGGGCGGCCCATTGCGGGCCGCCCGTTCCTGTGCGACCTTGCGGGCGTGTCCCGCACCGTGGTCCTCCTCTGGATCCTCGCCCTTCTGGCGCTCGAGATCCAGCATCTGAAATGGATCTGGTGGGAGTACTGGGACTGCCGCAGTTGCTCCGTGAAACACAAGGACTGCGCGTGCGGCGCGACCCGCCGCTGGGTCATGTTCCTCTAGGGATTAACTCGGTCTAAGGCTCCATGCGACGGCCGACCGGCGACCCGCTGTGCGGGAAAACGTCAAGATTCTCGCCGTACCTCCTCCCGCTTCACCCGCCGTTCAGCTGAGAGTCGCGCTGCTCCTGCTTGCGCTGGCCGCGCTGGCCGGTTGCGGCTACGGCTCGGCGGTGCCAGGGCGCCAATTCCCGTACCAGGGGCCTCACGGCATTCACCTGATTCAGCACGTGGTCGTGATCATGGAGGAGAACCGCTCCTTCGACTCCTTCTTCGGCACCTATCCGCACGCCGACGGGATCCCGATGCGGCACGGCGTGCCGACGGTGTGCGTGCCGAACGGCGTCGGCCAGTGCGTGAAGCCGTTCCTCGAGCCGAACGGCGCCGACGACTCGGGCGGCGCGCACGGCCCGCTCGCCGCCAAGGAGGACGTGGACGGCGGTCGCATGGACGGCTTCGTTCGCATCACCGACCGCGCGCTCATCCGCGAGTGCCGCCGCCATCGGCACGGCTCGGCCTGCGCCCACCTGCGCCACCCGAACGTCATGAGCTACCACGACGAGGGACAGATCCCGAACTACTGGGCCTACGCGCGCAGGTTCGTACTCCAGGACCACATGTTCGAGCCGAACTGGGGCTGGAGCCTGCCGGCTCACCTCTGGCTCGTCTCGGGCTGGTCGGCAAGGTGCCGCGACCCGTACAGGGCGAGCACGTGCACGTCGAGCCTCGCATTCTCGCCTGGACCGAGCGCGCCGCTTCGCCGCCATCCGCACGGGCCCCTCTACGGCTGGACCGACCTCACCTATCTCCTCCACAGGTACCACGTCACCTGGGCGTCCTACGTGGAGAGAGGCGCGGCGCCCGACTGCCTCGCGGGCCCGGTCCGCTGCTACACGCGACTCAGGGGAGCGAGCACGCCGGGGATGTGGAATCCGCTCGCGGACTTCACCGATGTCCAGCAGGACCACGAGCACGCCGCCTCGCAGGAGCCGCTGAAACGCTTCTACTCCGCGGCGGCGCAGGGCACCCTGCCGAGCGTGTCGTGGGTCACGCCCGACTGGGCCGACAGCAACCATCCGGGCGCGCCCATCGCCCAGGGGCAGGCGTGGGTGACAAGGCTCGTCAACGCCGTGATGAAGGGGCCCGACTGGAAGAGCACGGCGATCTTCCTCGCCTGGGACGACTGGGGCGGCTTCTACGACCACGTCAAGCCGCCGGTCGTCGACTCCAGCGGATACGGGTTGCGCGTGCCGAGCCTCGTGATCAGCCCGTACGCGAAGCGCGGCTTCGTCGATCACCAGACCCTCAGCTTCGACGCCTACCTCAAGTTCATCGAGGACGACTTTCTCGGCGGCCGGCGTCTCAACCCCAGGACCGACGGGCGCCCCGACCGCCGCCCCGACGTCCGCGAGGACGAGCGGATCCTCGGCGACCTCCGCAAGGACTTCGACTTCCGGCAGCAGCCGCGGCGTCCGCTGCTGCTCCCGGCGCATCCGGCGTAGCTTCGGCCCAGGGCGAGGGCGAAGGAAACCCTCGTGCATTTGACTTCGCCAGGCGGAGCCAAGACACTCCTGTTACAAGCCGTAGGTCTTCGCTCGATGCGTGGCCGACACAATGGGGAGGGGAACATGAAACGGTTTGTCGTTGCAGGTGCCGTCCTCGCGCTGGCTGCTGCGTTTCCAGCCGGCGCGCCGGCGCCGGAGCGTCAACGAAGTGGATGTGTGATGTACCCGGCGTCGGGACCGTGACGTTCGTGACTGCCGCCGACGCCGCGCGCCACGGGATCGAGACGGCTAACTCGAAGGCGGGTGTGGTTTTCAACCTGCAGTTCGGCGAGGTCTGCCACGTCGAGTGATGCCGTTGCGGGAGGCGCGCAACACTAGGTACGTTCGAGCAACGCGTTCCACCGTTGCTCGTACCGGCGGGTCTTCCAGAGCGTGAGCGAGCAGAGCCAGGTGGCGGCGAAGAGCCCCACGACGACGTAACCGAGCCGGCCGAGGTCGAGACCGGCGAGCAGCGTCCAGAAGGGGCCGCGCAGCTCGAGCTTCACCGCGAGGACCTGCAGGAGCTCGATCGCGCCGACGAGCCAGGCGACGGCGACCGACAGGCTCGTGACGCTGATGTTGTAGTAGACCTTGCGCACGGGGCTCGAGAACGCCCAGCCGTAGGCGTGGCTCATGAAGGCCCCGTCGGCCGTGTCCATCAGGCTCATGCCGGCGGCGAAGATCAGCGGGAGCGAGATCACTGCGAGGAACGGGACGTGGTGCGTCGCGACGCCGGCGGCGAGGGCGAGCAGCCCGATCTCGGTCGCCGTGTCGAAGCCGAGCCCGAACAGGACGCCGAGCGGATACATCTTCCAGCTCGCGTCGATCCGGCTGCCGACCCGCTTGAGCAGGAAGCGGGCGAGGAAGCCCTGGTTGAGCAGCGCCCGCTCGAGATCCTGCTCGTCGTAGTGCCCGCGCTTCATGCGGCGGAAGACGCCCACCACGTCGAGCAGCACCAAGAGGTTGAGCGCCCCGATCAAGAGGAGGAACATGCCCGAGACCGAAGCGCCGATCGTCGAGCCGTAGGTCTGCAGGGTCGGGATCGACGAGTGCATCGTCTCGAAGGCGACCGCGAGCCCGGCCGTGAGCCCAAAGACGATCGTCGAGTGGCCGAGCGAGAAGAAGAAGCCGGTTCCGAGCGGCCGCTCCCCGTCCTGCAGCAGCTTCCGTGTCGTGTTGTCGATCGCCGCGATGTGGTCGGCGTCGAAGGCATGCCGCAGCCCGAAGGTGTACGCGAGCGTGGCGAGGCCCGTCAGCGCCGGGTTGCGCGGCAGGTAGTAGAGGAAGAGCCCGAAGCCGAGCAGGTGCAGGAGTACGACACCGGCCGAGAAGCCGCCGAGCCGGGTCCACTCGGCACGCATCATGCCTGCGCCCCGGCGACGGACACCTTCGCAGCGCGACGCTCCGCGAACACCGCGAGCCAGATCGAGCCCTCGAACAGCGCCCACATCGGCAGCAGCTCGAGCAGCGTCGTCACGGGATCGGGCCCCGGCAGCGCCAGCGCCACCACCGCAACGATGAAGTAGCCCTTGCGCCGGTTCCGGCGCAGCCCGGCGGACGAGAGCACGCCGAGGTTGACGAGCGTGAGCACCACCAGCGGCGTCTCGAACACGCAGACGACGCCGAGCAGCACGGTGACTACGAACGAGTAGTAGCTGCTCGCCCGGATCAGGAGCCGGAAGTGCGTCGGGTCGTAGCTCGTGAGCCAGTGCACGGCACGCGGGAGGAGAATCCCGTAGCCGAAGGCGAGCCCCGCCACCCCCAGCACGAGACCGAATGCCGCGAGCAGGAGAATCCGGCGCTCGGCCGCAGGGTCGAGCGCCGGAACCAGGAACGACCACAGCTGCGAGAGGATCACCGGCAACGCGAAGAGGAGCCCGGCGTACAGGCTCACCATGACCGACACCGAGAACGGCTCGGTCACCCCGAACGCCGCCAGGTGCCGGTGCTCGGGCGGCAACGGACGCGCGAGCCACTCGAGGATGCGGTTGTGGAAGACGAACGCGACTGCGGTCGCCACTGCCACTGCCGCGAGCGCGACGAGGATCCGCCCCCGCAGCTCCTCGAGATGCTCGACGAGCGTCGCCTCTTCTTCGCGTGGGAACCGGCGCGGCCGCATCAGTCGGTCGTGTCGCTCTTCTCAGTCGCTTCGGGCAGGGCCGCCTGATGCGTCACGGAGTCCTTGAACTCACGCATGCCGGACCCGAGCGAGCGTCCGATCTCGGGGAGCCGCTTGGCGCCGAAGAGGCAGAGCGCGATCAGAAGCAGAAGCGCGAGGTGCGTGGGGCTGGTCAAGCCGATCATGCGTGTTCCTCCTTGATCGAGAGATCGGTGACGGCCGCGCCGGCCACCGCGACATCGCGCTGCAGCGGCTGGTCGTCGAGCCAGAGCGTGTACTCGCCGGCGGGCAGCGAGTCGAAGACGGCTCCGTAGAGCGGCCGGCCGGCGACCGGCCGCTCGTGGACCTGCTTGTGGGAGCGCTCCTCGTCCCGGCCGGCAGGGCTGATCTCGATCTCCGCGCCGTGCAGGTCTGCACCGGTGCGGAGGACGAGTGCCCCGACGCCCGGCCCGAGATCGAGCAGCACGTGCTCGGGCCGGGGGTCCGTGGAGTGGTGCGGGTTGGTGCTCACGACGAAGGCGTGTGGTATCCGTCGTGCGGCGTCCCGAGGTACGGGAACGTCGACTGGTAGCGGTTCGGCCCCGGTCCGGTGCCGTCGGTGACCAACGCGGCCGCACCGTCCGGCGTGTAGCCCGGGTCGACGAGGGGGATCGTCGCGCCGGCCACGGCCTTCAGCTCGATCGCGACCACGTCGTCGAACACGCGGCGGCCGTTCGGGAAGCCGGCAGGGTCGCCGGCCACCAGGCCGATGGGATTCGGGTTGTTCACGGTCGGCGGGATCGCGACGTTGAGCCGCAGCATGTCCGCAGGCCTCGGGCCGGTGAAGTTCTGGAACCCTGGGACGACTCCGCCCGGAATGCCCGTGAGCAGGATCGCGTGGAGGTCCGCCCGGTTCTTGGTGTACCCCGCCAGGTTCGGGAACACGCCGGGGTAGAGCACGGGCAGGAGCCTCGCGAGCTCCGGCTGGTTGACGTACTCCTCGAACTCGTCGTCCTCGATCGGATCGACGGCGTTCCAGCGGTCCTTGTCCCCGATATGGACGATCACCTCGTTGAAGAGCGGGTTGCCGAGGCGCGAGACCTGCACCCACGGCCCGCTCCCCTTGGTCCCGTTCCCGTGGTCGCCGCGCACCTGCACCTTGCGCCGGCTCGCGCCGCTCCAGACGCCGAGCACGGAGACCGCGCTCATCGGGTCGCTCGGCGAGGAGCCGTCCCTGGTCAGCATCGAGATCGGCACCTTGATGGCGATCGTGTGGATGTTCAGGTCCTTCAGCGGGTCGATGCCCGGCGCGTCGGGCGTCGAGATCAGGTGAAGGCTCTGGAACGGCCGGAGGGCGGCGAGATCGAAGACCGAGCCCAGGTCGACGAAGAAGCCGTCGTTGCGCTGGCCCGCGAAGACCGTCTCGCCGGTCGACAGCTGATGTACGGCCGCGGCCGCGAGGGTGTCGTAGCTCGGCGTCGACCGGGGGCCGATGTTGCAGGGCGGGCACGCGAGGTTGGCGCCGATGACCTTGCCCTTGCCGTCCTGCTCGTGGTGCTGCCTCTTGCCGTTGTTCCCGTGCCCCTTCTCGCGGACGACGGAGACGTCGTACAGCTGCCGCTTGTTCCAGTTCGGGCTGGTGAGCGAGTCGATCGGCCCGGTGTTGTAGAGGAAGGTCTCCTCGTTCTGCAGCGTGGTCCGGAACTGGAACTGGTACGTGATGTCCGGCAGTGCGTCCCCGTCGTTGTCGATGAAGATCGAGTAGAGGACGTCGTCGCCGAACTCGAAGAAGTTCGGCCCGCCGGCCGGCCCCTGGAGGGGCACGAAGTTGCTGAGGATCGTGACGGTGCTCGGGTCGTCCGGGCTGACGAACGCGTAGACGTCGGCGTTGTCGGCAACCGGGTCCTGACTGATGGCCGGAGCTTCGCGGTGGGAGGACATCTAGCTCACTCCCTTCCAGCCGGCGCCGTCACGGCCGGCAGCGCGCAGCAGGCGCTGCACGAGGGCGCGGTCGCGGTACGTGTGCTCGGTCGTGCCGGAGGTGACGGTCACCTCGCCGCGCTCGGCGTCGCGGACGTACGCGACGAGCGGCTCCTCGGGCACGGCGCTCTTCGGGTCGATCTTCTGGGCGCCCTCCTCACCCATCGCGGCTCGCGCGATCGGCGGCGCCGAGGCGAGCGCCGCTGCGCCGGTGGCCGCGCCGGCGATCTTCATGAACGAGCGCCTACTCAGGCGTTCCATTTGCCCTCTCCCTTCCCGGCGGTTTCCGGCCGCCGTGTGGACTGCGGTCGGCGCTGATTCGTCCGAGACACCGGACCGGTTCGATTCCCTTGAACCGACCGTGCTCGACGCGCGAATATCGGAAGCTGTGAACCGGCAGCTCGCCCACCTTTCCGACGAAGCGCTCGTCGCTCTCGCCGCTCGCTCGGAGCAATCGGCGCTCGCCGAGCTCTACGACCGCTATGGCCGCACCGCGTACGGGCTCGCGCTGCGCGTCCTGCGCGACCAGGCGCTGGCCGAGGATGCGGTGCAGGAGGCGTTCCTCGCCGTCTGGCGCACGGCCTCCCGCTTCATGCCCGAACGCGGCAAGGCGAGCTCCTGGATCCTCACGCTCGTGCACCGGCGGGCCGTCGACGCCGTACGGCGCGAACAGCGACGGCGCGCCGACTCGCTGGAGCTGGCTGCCGAGCCGTCGGTCGCGGGCGTGGACGAGGACGCCTTTCTGCGGCTGCAGCGCGAACGCGTGCAGGCCGCGCTGCGCCACCTACCCGACGCCCAGCGGGAGGCGCTCGAGCTCGCGTACTACGGAGGCTTCACCCAGTCGGAGCTCGCCGAGAGGCTCGGCCAGCCGCTCGGTACCATCAAAAGCCGGATGTTCGGGGGGTTGGCGCGCATGCGCGAGCTGCTCGGAGAACCGGGGACGGAGACGTCATGGATGCCCACGACCTGACCGCCGCGTACGCGCTCGACGCGCTCGCCCCGGACGAGGCCGAGGCCTACGAGCGTCACCTGAGCCAGTGCGAGGAGTGCCGCGAGCAGCTCGCCGAGCTCAACGAGGCGTCGGCCGCTCTGGCTTTCGGCGCGGTCGCACCCGCCCCGCCCGCACGGCTACGAGCGTCGATCCTCGACGCGGCGGCGGCGGAGCGATCGAACGTCGTCCCGCTCCTGCGCCGGCGCTGGGTCGCGCGCGGGCTCGGAGTCGCCGCGGCGGCGGCGGCCTGCATCGCCGTCGGCCTCGCCGTCTCCCTGAACCAGTCGAGCAACACGCATTCCTTCACGCTCATGATCAGCCCGAACAGGACGGCGACGCTTCACGTCACGGGCCTCTCGGCGGCGCCGAGCGGGAAGACGTACGAGGCCTGGGTGATCCCGGCAGGAGGCTCGCCCAGGCCCGCGGGCCTCTTCCCGAGCGGAGAGGACACCACGGTGCGTCTCCGCGGCACCGTGCCGAAGCGCGCTGTCGTCGCCGTGACGGAGGAGCGTGCCGGCGGCGTGAGCGCGCCCCAGCACACGCCGATCTTCAGCACGCCGACCTAGCTGGGCGCTAGCGCGTAGGGAGGCCGCACCGGCGCCAGAAGTCGGCCAGCCACTGCGGCGAAAGGTCGCGCTTGTCCTCGACCCTCAGCCACTGGTCGGCCACGTGCGCCCGCCTGGCCGCCGTGAGCAGGAGAACCACCACGTCGGGGTAACGCCGCCGCATGTCGAGCGCGGTCGCGAGACCGTCGACCTCCGGCATGTACAGGTCGAGCAGCACGAGGTGCGGGTCGAGCACCTCGATGAGCGCAAGAGCTTCGCGGCCCGACGACGCGTCGCCGACGACCTCGAAGCCCGGGGCCGCAGCCACCACGGCGCACATCACGTTCCGGAACACCTCGCTGTCGTCGACGACGAGCACGCGCACGAATGTCTGGTCCGGGTAGGCCACGAGGCAACGGTGCCGCCGGCGCCGTGCGCATGGTTGGGCACAGTTGGACCCAGTTGCGTAGTGCCTACACAGCGTCCACTAGCGACGCCGACCGCCCGGTAGCGGGGTATAGGGATCGACCAAACCCGGACAAACTCTGGTCGGGGACAAGAGCCTCGGCTGGATCGATTCTGCTCCGACGAGCGAGCAGGTGCAGAACTGCGGCCGGCGGACTCAGCTCGCCCAGCGCGTGGTTCTGCCGATCTTGCTCACGAGCACGGCGACGACGGTTACCAGGTAGAGCTGTCCTAGCAACGCCTCGCTGATCGCAAGGATGTGACCGAGGTTGGTCGCGGCGGGTAATCGGCGTAGCCGACGGTCGTGAGAATGGTTTGGGCGAGTGTTCAGGAGTGATCACGAGCCGTGTACAGCGAGCTCGATCGCCGTCGGCTAGGTGAGCCCTGAGATGCCGTTCCGGAGGAGA
>WNGD01008875.1_pt1 | contig 10202 bp, 8 predicted proteins | sample 5400671 | NCBI WGS metagenome assembly WNGD01 (sample SAMN13153369, study PRJNA577476) | soil metagenome | isolation source: 40 cm soil or saprolite under grassland replicate 2 | place: USA:California | collected 2016-06-15
CCTTGTCCACCTTCTGCTCTTTTGCCGTTACCCGTCGGCGATGTTTGGCGAGTGTAGAGACATGCTCCAAGGCCTGTAAAGACGGTTCACTCCGCCGAAATGGCTGGCAATCGAGGGCCTGGTACAAAAGCAGCAACGTGGCCCGGTGTCACGTAAGCTGTCATGGAGCGCAAAGTGGAAATATGAAGAACGGGAGAGAAGAGCAGAAGGTGCATTACTTCACCTCTCCAAGAGCCTTCTCTCAGAAAATCCCTCTTTTTTGACAAGAAACACGAATCTCACCTGGGGAAAGAGCCCCATTGTTCCTTGCTAGAGCTGTATTTCTTTCAGAAAGGGTATTTCCTGCTTTCTACTTTGCGCTCCATGACAGCTTACGTGACACCAGGCCGAAAAGCGGCTCACTACCGCTTTTGACACTGTTGAGCGCGCCCTGATATCCTGGCGAAAATGGGCAGGAAGCAAAACCAGGCTCATGGCACCTGCTCAGTTGGGGTAGTGGGTCCGAGTATGATCCGACCGGAAAACAACGAGAAGGATTATGGGAGTGATGAGCACTTCTGAGAAGGGAACTGAGCAAACATCACCGGCTCCAAAGGCTTCATTTCTGTCTGCTATTCCTGTCACAAACGTTAAAAACACCTGTCTGCTAAAAGGTTTCCGCCTTTCTCGTTGTTTTCCGGTCGGATCATACTCAGACCCCTGCTGCTACTCTAGCAGATCAGCCCGACTTTCCGCAATTGCCCAACCCATCTGAATAGTTACGATTTTTACAGTGATCTTAACGATACCTCTGTTTTGTGTAAATCCCAAGATTCTGCGGCTCTTACGCAGGTTCGCTGATTGGGAGAGCAGGGGAAAAATGCTCATCATGTCATCTGACTTGCTAAGTCAATCGTTGGGTACTTGATCACCTCATCAGTTCCCAATACCAATGAAGCTGCGCAAGAGCCGCAGAATCTTGGGATTTACAGTTTTGCGACGATACTACACTTTTTCTACGCTTACGTTAGACAATTTCATCTGGCTCCAAGTACTTTTTCTACACTTACGCTGGACGATTGAGTTTTTCTCGACTTATGTTGGATTCCACAGGACGTTTTCAACCCCTTTTAAGGACGTTTTCTAAAGTTAGTGCGGATTTTTGGTTTTTCTAAAGTTATCGCGGACGGCACAGTGCGCCAGTGGGGCATTCTCCGGCAGAGGCGTATGGGAGTCGAACCCACCAGGGACCGCGCCGAGCGACCCCCCAGCCGTTTTGAAGACGGTGAGACCCACCGGGGCCCCTACACCTCCATATCTGTCGCTGTATTGTGCCATCTCTACTACTTGCCTGTCAAGCCAGCGAACGCACCAGCGCCATGTCCACCTCCGTTAAGGACTTTACCATCAACTCGGCCTCCCGTAAGCCAGGGAGATCACGATTCCCCGCTACCGCGATACAGCGCATGCCGGCCGCGTGTGCCGCTTGCACCCCTGCCACCGCATCCTCTATAACCAGGCATTGCCCAGGACTGGTGCCTAATTCTTTGGCAGCCTTGAGAAAGATATCGGGCGCTGGTTTTCCATGGGCTACCGTCTCGCCTGAGACAAGCGCTGTGAAATATTGTCTTAACCCCAATACCTCGCTGATGAGCTGGATGTTTTCAATGGGGGCCGAGGACGCCAGCGCTTGCAAAAAACCTGCCTCGTGCAGACCCCGCAGTAACTCAATAGAACCAGGCAGAGCAGCCCCTGTCTTGCGGATGAGTTCGCGAAAATAAGCTTCTTTCCGATTTGCCAATGCTTGCACACGTTGGAGAGGCTGCGGACCCCAGATGACGGGAATAATATCATCGTTGCGCTTGCCGAAGGTTGCCCAAAAATCAGCATCGGAGAGCTGGATGCCCTCTTCCTGAGCTAAACGTTGCCAGGCCTGGCGATGTTCCTCTGCACTATCGATAATCACACCGTCCAAATCCCAGATCACAGCATGTAATGAGTTGGGCATACAACCATAGCTCCTATCTATTTTAGCTTCATCATATCATATGCACTTTATCTCAGGGCGATTTAAACCGTGGGGGCAATACTCACGTACGGTCAGAGGTGATAGAATCGAGGGAATCGTTGGACCCGTTGGAACGAGTGGAAAGAGCAGGCGAGCCCATGAGAAAAAGCAAGGTGCATGCGCGGGCAGTCAAACGCATCATGCGTCCAGAGGTGAGCTATTGCTTAGAATGCCAGAGGCGATTACCACGCTGTGTGACCATTTCCCAACGCACAGTGGTTACGCTTTCGCACGTGATCGAGCTGGTCCACTGTGGGTATCGTTGTCCAGCGCCTGATTGTCCAGGGCGCAAGCACCTCTATCGGTGTGCTCAAGCGGATGCGCTGGCCTTACCCGGCTTCACGTTTGGGCTGGATATCGTCATCCTGGTCGGCCAGCTGCGACTCCGAGAGCACAAAACCGTGGATGAGATCCATCGCCTGCTCACCGAGCGGTTGGCTCCTCTGGGACAAACGCTCTCACGGCGAGAAATCCTCTTTCTGTTTGAGGCCTACAGCGCCTTGTTGCGCGCAGGAACAGAGGTGCGAGAGAACAAGGGCCTGTTACTTTCCATCGATGGTATTCAGCCCGACAGGGGCAATGAAACGATCTATCTAGTGCGTGATGTGTTCACCGGACGCATCGTGACAGCGGAAAATGTGACTGAGAGTACGAAAGAGCGTCTCAAAGAGGTCTTGGCTCCTGTGGTAGCACTGGGTCTGCCAGTGGTCGGGGTGATCAGCGATGGGCAAAGCACACAATTGCAAGCTGTCGCCGAGTTGTGGCCAGGCATCGCCCATCAAATCTGTCAATTTCATGCACAGCTTCGCAGGGCGGTTGATTTTTGTCCTGGACCAGCGCACCAAGACCGAGATGCGCGTCAGATTACCGCAAAAAACCCACGAATATCGTCAAAATATCCACAAACGCATGAAAGAAGCCAGAGCCACGAAGCAAGCCAGAGAGGAAGAACTGGCTCAATTGGCAGTGCTGGAGGAATATGCGGCGATGGTCGAAGCAAGTTTAAACGTCGAGAGTCTCGCCCCTTTCGACTATGGAGGACTGGCTATGCAAGAGGCCTTGACCCACATTCAAACGAGCTTAGAGCGGCTCGAAAAAAAGGGGCAGCAGTGAACCAAACGTGCGAGAAGCGACGCGTGTCGGCTCAAGACCATGGTGCGTTTATATGAGGAGAAGCAAGAAGTGCTTTCGCACATCAGAGCTCTGCGTGACTGGGTCATCGAGGTCGAACATATCTTTGATGGGTCCTGGGCCAGTCAAGCAGAAGAGATCAGCAATGCCGAAGTGGGGCAGCGGTTGGACGCTTGGCTCAGTCGTCTTGCCACGTTGGTGGAAGCGGATGGGCGAACAGAAGACGAGCACCTTCGTTTAGGCCACCTGCTCCAAGTCCTGACCCATTTGAGGCCAGGCTTAGTCCAATGCTACGATGTGGAGGGATTTCCCCGCACCAACAATGACCTGGAACGGCCCATACGTGCCATCAAAATGCACCTATCGCCGCATCAGTGGACGCAAGAACTGGAACCGCTATTTACTCCGCTATGGCAGGGGTGTAGCGTACCAAGAATGGTGGCAGCAGCAACCGGATGGTGCCGCCTGCTTGCAGGCTCGCTTAAGACGAGTGGCTCCTGCCTCCTGGCGGCAGGTTCGGCAAGAAACCCGTGATCGCCATCAAGAACAGCTCAACCGCTATCGCTTCCGCCATCGCCCACTCGCCTATCTTCAGGCGCTCGAAGCTCGTTGGGAGCAAGCCTCATGCACGTGAGTATTGCCCCCACGGTTTAAATAGCCCTGATCAGATTTTAGCAACGGTTGACAAACCCCACCAAATGGTGTATCCTCAATAGCAATGAAGGAATAGAACATCCTGGCAAAGCCGCCATTGTAACCTCCATGTAGCTCACCTGCAAGAGCACCACTTAATCCACGTGATTACCTTGTAAAAAACCGTATTTTTGGAGAAGCACATGTGGGCCACGTATCGCGCAACAATGCAGCCAGCAACGTTCGCTGGCCAGGACCGCGCGCAGCGTATGCCTTTTTCCATGCACTCCATGTGTATGAGTGCTGCTCCCCGCGTGATTTTCGTAGAAACCGGCGTGTTGGCGTCGGTTTCTTTATTTGTGCTGCTGCATAGCGTCATTGCCCTGCTACTTGTAAGCCTTGTGCTCATTAGCCTCACCCTTAGCGGCCTTACCGGGCTTCGTGGCCTGGTAGGGCTTATCGTAGGGGTAGAGACAAACGCGGCACGGGGAGATTAAAGGGGGCAACGAAGCAACCCAATCCAGAGCAGGTAACCTGACGAGGACCTCCCAGGCCGGTGGTCCTCTTTTTTATTATCTTTTTTATCGCCATCATCATTCTGGTCATCTAGCGAAAGGAGAAATTATGCAGGTAGTTGCAACAACTACTCAACAGCCGGGAGGAGCAGTTTCTCTGCCTCATCATCACGCAGAGCCATCCTGGCAAGATGAAGACGCGGCCGAACTTCCGGGTAGTCATATTCTCTGCGAGGCGTTGGTGCGCGAAGGCGTCGAACTCATGTATGGCTATCCTGGCGGCGCGATCATGCCCTTTTATGACGCGCTAACTTCCTACCCGGCCTTGCGCCATATCCTGGTGCGACACGAGCAGGCAGCCGCTCACGCCGCCGATGGTTATGCCCGCGCCACGGGTAAGGTCGGTGTATGCGTTGCCACCAGTGGCCCTGGCGCCACCAACCTCGTCACCGGCCTTGCCACGGCCTATATGGACTCGACGCCCATCGTGGCGATCACCGGGCAGGTAGCGCGGCACTTCATTGGTCGCGATGCGTTCCAGGAGACCGATGTACTCGGCGTAACGCAGCCGATCACGAAGCACAACTTTCTCGTGCAGCGCGTTGAAGACATAGCCGGAATCGTGCATGAAGCCTTCCGTATTGCGCGCGGCGGGCGTCCTGGCCCAGTGCTGATCGACGTCCCCAAGGACGTGCAGTTAAGCAAAACGCTGTATCGTCCATCGGCCTCGGTCACTTCCATCGAGTACTTCCGTGCCACGCGCGTACCCGAACCTGCAGCAGCAGCCATTGCCCGTGCCGCGCAGTTAATTGCTGAGGCCGAACGTCCACTCATTATGTCTGGTCATGGGATCATCCTATCAGAAGCGTATGATGAACTGCGCGCGTTTGCCGAAAAGGCCCATATCCCGGTCATCACCACCCTGCTGGGCCTGAGCGCTTTTCCAGAAACACATCCGCTGGCGCTTGGCATGCCGGGCATGCATGGGCCCGCGCACGTCAATCGCGCTATAGGCACGGCGGACCTGATCGTTGGCGTTGGACTGCGCTTCGACGACCGCGTATCCGGCAAGGCAAGCGAGTTTGCTGCACGTGCTCGCCTCATCCATATCGATATCGACGCGTCAGAGATGCACAAGGTCAAACCCGCCACTGTGCCCATTGTATCCGACGCGAAGGCAGCCCTGGCCGCGCTCACTGAAGCCATTGAGCCGGGGGACCATAGCGCCTGGCTGGGAGAGTTACGCTCCTGGGAAGCCCAGGATAACGAGCGTATTGCAAACATCAAACGCGACCAGGAGTATCCCGACCCCACTGGCATCCTGGACGCCATCCGCGCAGAAACGGGCGGAGAGGCGATTGTCGTCACCGATGTTGGTCAGCACCAGATGTGGACTGCCCGCCACTATCTCTGGACACGCCCCAACAGCCACATCACCTCTGGCGGCCTGGGCACAATGGGCTTCTCCCTGCCCGCTGCCATGGGCGTCAAGATGGGTTTGCCCGAGGCCACCGTCTGGGTCGTTGCTGGTGATGGCGGCATCCAGATGAACATCCAGGAACTGGCTACCCTGCAGCAATACGGCGTCACCGTCAAAGTAGCTATTATGAACAATGGCTACCTGGGCATGGTACGCCAGTGGCAGCAGTTCTTCCATTCCCGTAACTACTCGGAGACGCCCATCACCGGTCCCGACTATACCCTGCTGGCTGCCGCTTATGGGTTAACCGGCATGCGTATCACAAAGCGCGAAGACGTGGCTGCGGCGGTCCATCAGGCTATGGAGACCGAGGGAACTGTGATCATCGATTTCGTCATCGAGCCGGAATCGAACGTCTACCCCATGGTCGCTCCCGGCTCTGCCATCACCAGTATGATCGAAGAGACAGGGGAGGAGAACACGGGTCATGACTAGCCAAGGATCGGACGCGAAAGACCTGGCCCGGTTTCCGCAGGGGACTCCCGCGAGATCAGGCCAGTCCAATGCCCGCCAGGGAGAGGAGCGTTCATACATTCTCACTGTGCTCGTCAATGATCGACCTGGCGCGGTCGACCGGGTGGTCGGCCTGCTGCGTCGCCGCCGCGCCAGTATGCAGACGCTGGTCATAGGGCCCGCTGAACTGCCAGGCGTCGTACGTATTACCTTCAACGTGAACGACTCCGAGGTCGAGTTTGACCACTTGCTGGAGCAATTGCGCAAGATAGTCGATGTCCGGCATATCGTCAACCTTTTATCCGAACAGGCTGTAGCTCGCGAACTGGCGTTGGTGAAGGTCAATAGCACGGCGGAGAATCATGCTGAAATCATCGAACTTGGTCACCTCTTCGGAGCCCACGCTGTCGACGTGACCAGCGGAACGATCACATTGGAGGTGACCGGAAGCGAGGAGAAGGTAGAAAAACTGGTCAGCGAGTTGCAAAAGTATGGCATTCGTGAAGTCGCTCGTACCGGGCCCGTAGCCATCACGCGCGGAGCCGGGGACTCGTAATAAATCTCGTTCCCCCTTCCCGTAGGGGCGAGGGCGGTGAGGAGCGGCGGGGAGGGCCTTTATGGGACCCTGTCTGGGGGACAGGTATGCCCGTTCGTCTCCCCTAATGGAAGTAGACCCTAATAAAGACAAGGAGCAATGCATGGCAACTATCTACTATGACGCAGATGCCAACCTGGAACTTATCCAGTCAAAAAAGGTGGCGGTGATCGGCTACGGCAGCCAGGGCCATGCCCACGCGCTCAACATGCGCGATAACGGCTGCACTGTAGTAGTCGGCCTGCCCACCGGCAGCAAGAGCCGCGCGAAGGCGGAAGCCGAAGGCCTGCAGGTCATGACACCCGCGGATGCCGCTGAACAGGCCGATGTCATCATGATCCTGATCCCAGACCAGCATCATCGCGAGGTATTCGAGCGCGATATCAAGCCTGGCCTGGCTGCTGGCAAGATGTTGATGACCGCGCACGGCTTTAGCCTGCACTACTCGCAGGTTGTCCCGCCGCCCGATATCGACGTGGCGATGGTCGCCCCGAAAAGCCCGGGCCACATGATGCGACGCCTCTTCGTCGAAGGTGTGGGCGTCCCTGCCCTCTGGGCCGTGCACCAGGACGCAACGGGCTCCGCCGAAGCGCTGACGCTGGCGTATGCCCGCGCCGTCGGCTCCACGCGCGCCGGGGTACTGCGCACCACCATCGCCGAGGAGACCGAGACCGACCTCTTCGGTGAGCAAGCCGTGCTCTGCGGCGGCGTTACCTCGTTGATCCGCACGGCCTTCGAGACGCTCGTAGAGGCGGGCTACCAGCCAGAACTGGCCTACTTCGAGTGCATGCACGAGATGAAGCTTATTGTTGACCTGATGTACCAGGGCGGCATGAGCTATATGCGCTACTCTGTCAGCGATACCGCCGAGTTCGGCGATTACGTCTCCGGCCCGCGCATCATCGATGAGCGCGTACGCGAAGAGATGAGGAAGGTGCTGCAGGAGATCCAGAACGGCACCTTTGCCACACGCTGGATCCTCGAGAACCAGGCCGGTCGCCCCAGCTTCCAGGCCATGCGCAAGGCCAACGCCCAGCACCAGATCGAACACGTCGGCCGCGAATTGCGTGCGATGATGCCGTGGTTGAACGCGCCAAACAAAAAACCTGAGATTGCAGAAACCAAAAACTAAAAATGTAGAGGCGACCCTTGCGGTCGCCCTGTCGTGCGGGTGACCTTAAGGGTCGCTCTGTGGTAGGGCTGCCGGAGTCTGGCAGTACCCACATGATCACAAGGAGGTAATTAAAAAACCATGGGAGATCCTGCTGTAATTCGGATTTTCGACACAACGTTGCGTGATGGCGAGCAGTCACCGGGAGCCACGATGACCACCGAGGAGAAGCTGCAAGTTGCCGAGCAGCTTGTACGCCTCAATGTCGACATCATCGAGGCGGGTTTTCCCGCCGCTTCTCCCGGTGACCTCGAAGCGGTCAAAGAGATCGCACGCAGGAACCGGGGCGCCGCTATCGCCGGGCTTGCGCGCGCCAATAAGGGCGATATCGATGCTGCCTGGGAAGGCGTGCGCGAGGCTGAGCAGCCGGTTATCCACGTCTTTCTCGCAGCCTCTGATATTCACCTTAAGTACAAGTTGAAGCTCAGTCCCGAGGAGGCGCTCCAGCAGGTCAAGACCATGGTTGCCTATGCCCGCAATCTCTGCCCGACCATCGAGTTTTCGGCAGAAGATGCCACTCGCAGCGACTGGGACTACCTGTGCCGCGTCTTCGAGGCGGCAATCAAATCTGGTGCAACCACCATCAACGTACCTGATACCGTTGGCTACACCATGCCGCATGAATATGAAATGCTCTTCCGTTACCTGCGCGAGCGCGTCCCTGGCATGGAAGAAGTGGTCATGAGCGCCCACTGCCACAACGACCTTGGCATGGCGACGGCCAACACGCTGGCGGCCATCAAGGCTGGTGCGCGGCAGGTCGAGGTAACCGTCAATGGCATTGGCGAGCGCGCGGGCAATACCGCCATGGAAGAAGTGGTCATGGCGCTGCGCACGCGGCCGGAAACCTTTGGGCGAATCGATACGCGCATCAAAGCCGAGGAATTATTGGCGACAAGCCAGCTCGTCAGCCGGCTCACCAGCATCCCTGTACAGCCCAACAAGGCCGTTGTAGGAGCCAACGCCTTCGCTCACGAGGCCGGTATTCACCAGGATGGCATGCTGAAAAACCGCCTGACCTACGAGATCATGACACCACAATCGGTGGGGTGGACAGATACAAAGTTGGTGCTCGGCAAGCACTCTGGACGCCATGGCCTGGATGCCCGCCTGCGGCAACTAGGACACAGGCTGAGCGCCGAGCAACTGCAGGTAGCCTATCGCCGTTTCGTCGCCCTGGCCGACCACAAGAAACATATCACCGATGCAGACCTTATCTACATCGTAGAGACCGGCGTGGAGACCCCGGCAGCGATCTAATGATGGCGAGCATGGCAGGGGCAGCGGCATGGCAGGGGCAAGCCCTGCCACTACTATAGATGCCCAGAGGCACTCTCAGCGTAGTATAGTAGTGGCACCCCTTGCGGGTGCCATGCCCCGATTGGGCGCCATGCCAAAATGCAATGCAACCGATCTAAGGAGCTTATTAGTGACTCAAACCGAACCCTCAACATCCTGGCAAAACGGCCAGCACGCGAAAGCCGAGGCGCCGAAAATACCGGTGCTGGGCCTCGAAGAAGGGTATGCCTACTTCGAGGGACGTATCGTGCCTATGAGCGAAGCTAAAGTGAGCATCGCCACTCATGCTTTGCAATATGGCACGGCCTGCTTCGAAGGCATCCGCGGCTACTGGAATGGGCAGCAGCAGCAATTGTACCTGCTGAAGCTGCGCGAACACTACCAGCGCATGGCCCATTCCTGCAATGTCCTGCGCATACAGCCCAGAGAATCAATTGACGATTTGTGCCGCATCACCGTTGAACTGGTACGCAAGCATGGCTATCAGCAGGATGTCTACGTGCGCCCGCTGGCCTACAAGGCGACGCGCACCATTAAACTGACACTGACCTCGTTGGAAGATGCAACAGCTATCTACACCTTTCCCATGGGCAACTATGTCGATATCAGCGCGGGCCTCAACGTCTGCACCTCGAGCTGGCGGCGTGCCAATAGCAACGCCATGCCTGTGCGCGCCAAGGTCACCGGAGCCTATATCAACAGCTCACTGGCCGTGGATGATGCCGCAGCGGCCGGTTTTGACGAAGCCATCATGCTCACGCATGATGGCACGGTTTCAGAGGGCAGTTCGTGCAACCTCTTTATCCTGCGCAACGGCAAACTCGCCACGCCCGCGCTCTCCGAAGATATTCTGGAAGGTGTGACGCGCAATGCGCTGA
>WNGD01007592.1_pt1 | contig 10200 bp, 6 predicted proteins | sample 5400671 | NCBI WGS metagenome assembly WNGD01 (sample SAMN13153369, study PRJNA577476) | soil metagenome | isolation source: 40 cm soil or saprolite under grassland replicate 2 | place: USA:California | collected 2016-06-15
CCGGACCACGCCGCGCCGCCAAGTCGGACGTCAGGGTGGAGAGATTCCGGCATCAGGTCCGCGAGCCTCGGCGTGTAGCGGACGAGCACCATGTCGAGCTCGCCACGTTCGTAGGCAGGCAGCGCATCGGCGACGTCGGTGCGGAGAAGCTCGACCTCGGCGACGTTGCCGGGCCGCTTGGCACGGCGGCGTAGCGCGATCCGCTCGTCCCTCCGCTCTGCCACCTCGAACGCCCCGCTTACGACACGAGCCTCCGAGACCCCATCCAACGCGTGCCGCGGCTGCGGCCCGCTGTCGGGCCGGTTCATGACGCTCATGAAGTACGGCGCCGGCGCACTGAGCCGCAACTCGACCGTGCGATCGTCGAGCGCCCGGACGCCGACGGCCTCCCAGTCCGTATTGCGACCGAGGTACGTGTCCTCTCCGTTCTCGAGCACGAAGTAGATGGCGACCGAGGAGCCAGGGCTCTCCGGATCGAGCACGCGCTTGATACCGAACTCGACGTCGTGGGCGGTCAGCGGCGTGCCGTCCGACCACGTCAGCCCGTCACGGAGATGGAAGACGTAGCGGAGGCCGTCGTCGGAGATCTCCCAGCGCTCGGCGAGCGCAGGGACGATCGTCCGCTCCGGCCAGGCCTCGACGAGCCGGTCGAAGAGCTGCATGCATGCCTGGATGTTCGGCCACGCGATCGCGCTCTTCGGATCGAGGTCGTTCGGGAGAAAGCTCGTCGCGACGCGCAGCCGCTCGGTGGCGGCGCTCGGCTCCGGCGGCGTCCAGTGCGCGAACGCGCGCTGGTACGTCTCGTTCGCCTCGGCGAAGCGGAGCGAGGTGTGGAGCGCGAGCGCGAGCTTGAAGAGGACGAGCGCGATCTCCTGCCGCTCGCCCCGCCGCTCGAGCAGCGGCAGCAGGTCGCGGTAGTGCTCGATCGCCTCGTCGAGCGCGTACTCGAGCCGCGCCTTGTCGCCGGCGCGCAGGAGATAATCGGCGGCCTTCTCCTCGTCCTCGGCCCGCAGCCAGTGATACGCGAGCAGGCCGAGCACCTCGGCCTCACGCTCCGAGTACCGGTCCTCGAGCCACTCGGCGGCGCGCCGGTGCAGGCGCGTCCGCTGCTCGGAGAGGAGTGTCCGGTACGCCGTCTCCTGGATGAGCGTGTGGCGGAAGCGGTACTCCGGCTGCGGCCAGCGCCGGCTCTGGCGCAACAGGCCGAGCCGCTGCAGCTCGTGGAGGGAATCGGAGGCTGCAAGCGTCGCCGGCAAAGCCGGCGCCGCGCGGCCGGTAGACCCCGACGCCTGCGGCGTCGGCGGGCCCTCCCCCAGCACGCCTTCGAGCAGCGGCAGCGCGAAGGTGCGCCCGAGCGCGGAAGCGGCGGTGACGAGGTCGCGGGCCGGCTCCGAGAGCCGGTCGAGACGCGCGAGAATCGCCTTCTCCACGGTCGGCGGCACCTCGACTTCGACGGCGTGGTCGAAACGCCAGCCGTCGTCCGTGCGGACGAGCGCGCCGACGTCCGCGAGCGAGCGGACGAGCTCCTCGAGGAAGAACGGATTCCCGTCAGCCGCCTCGAGGACGCGACGCTCGAGCTCGGCCGGCAGCGTCGCGGGCGCGACGAGAGCGGCGAGCAGCTCGCCGTCAGCGTCCCCCAGCGGCCCGAGGTCGATCTCGCGCAGCAGGTGTGGGAACTCGCGAGCCGCGTGCTCGCGCAGGCTCCAGGCCGGGTGATCCCGCTCGGGTCGAAGCGACAGGACGAGCAGCACTGGCGCCTCCTCGGCGAGCGAGAGCAGCTGCTCGAGGAGCAGTACCGAAGTCGGGTCGGCCCAGTGGAGATCCTCGAGCGCAAGTACGAGCGGCGCCGACTCCGCCAGCCGCGCGAAGAGCTGGCCCACCACCTCGAACGTGCGCCATTGCAGCGCCTCCGGCGAAAGCTGCGACGTGCGCGCCTCCGCCTCGTGCTCGAGCGCGACCTCGAGCAGACCGCCGAGATACGGATAGAGCTCGTCCGCGTTGCCGCCGAAGAGCTGTTCCAGACGGCGGCGCAGGCCGACGCGAACCCGCAGCTCCGGCTCCTCCGCTCCCGCGCCGATCCACTCCCCGCGCAGGAGATCGCGGAACGGCCAGTAGGGGAGCGACTCGCCGTACGAGACGCAGCGGCCCTCGAGCCAGCTGCTCCCCTCCCGTTCCGCGAGCGCGCGTAACTCGTTGAGGAGGCGGGTCTTGCCGATTCCGGCGTCGCCGGCCACGACGAGGACACCGCCGCGGCCGGCGCGCAAGGCTTCGAGCGCCTCGCGGCCCAGGCCGAGCTCGCGCGAGCGACCGACGAGCCGCGTCTCCACGCCCGGTAGGCCGCGTTGCGTCCGGCTCGCGGCCGCGACACCCGCGACGGGCCAGGCGGCGACGGGCTCGCTTTTCCCCTTCACATCGAGCTCACGGGCGTCACCCCACTCGAAGAGACGCTCGACCGCGCGATGGGTGGCTTCGTCGACGAGTACCGATCCGGGCTCGGCCGCGGACTGCAGCCGCGCCGCGATGTTCACCGTGTCACCGAACGCGGCGTACTCGACCCGAGAGCCGGCGCCGACCTCCCCGACGACGACTGCGCCGGTCGCCGCGCCGACCCGGACGCCGAAGCCCTCGGCGCCCCACCCGCGCCGCACCTCGCGGGCATACTCCTCCATCTCGGCGACGATGCGCAGCGCGCAGAGAACGGCTCGTTCGGCGTCGTCCTCCCGCGTGGTCGGCGCGCCGAAGAAGGCGAGAACTCCGTCGCCCGCGAGATCCTTGACGTGGCCGCCGAGCGACTCGACCTCGCCGACGATCCGCGCCACCGCCTCGCCGACGACGAGCTTCACGTCCTCGGGGTCGAGCCGCTCTGCGAGCGCGGTCGAGCCGACGACGTCGGCGAAGACGGCCGTCAGCACCTTCCGCTCCTCCCTCACGGCGGTGGTCATACCGAGAGGTAAGCGAACCTGCGGGCGCGGATCAAGCCGCGCGGCGTGCTGCGTGAGCCGCGAGCGCCGTGTCGACCGCTTCGTCGCCGGCCGCCGAGCGCGCCGCAGCCTCGAGCGGCTGCGCATCGGCATGGAGCCGGAGCGCGGTTCGCGCGTCGTCGAGCGCGCCGCGGCCGAGCAGCGCCGCGGTCGCCGCCCAGAGCGGCCCGTCCCCGTCGCTCTCCTCCGCCCGTACCTGGCTGCAGAGCGAGATCAGCTCCGAGAGGTCGGCGACGGCTGCGACGTCGCGGAGGGCCGAGATGCGGGCGACGCCGTGCGCGTACAGGTAGTCCCCGAGCAGCAGGGCCGTGTCGTCGTCCGGCGGCGCGAACAGGCGCGGCCGGCCGTAGTGGACGAGATAGCCCTCGTAGATGGTCTCAAGCCCCAGTGCGTAGCGCGCCCCGCCGAGCGGCGAGAAGACCGGGCTTCGGTCACGCTCTTGCTCAGGGAGCAGGCAGTCGGCCCAGAGCGTGCTCTCGGCGGCCGCGCCGCCGGCCATCGTCTCCCAGACGTCAGCGAGCAAAGCTCGCCACCGCAGCGATGGTGCGCTCTATCTCCTCGTTCCCGTGCGCGGTCGAGGGGAAGAGCGCCTCGAACTGGGACGGCGGGAGGTAGACGCCCTGCTCGAGCAGGTGCCGGAAGAGCGCGGCGTAGCGCTCCGTGTCGCAGGCCTGGGCGTCCTCGAAGTTGCGCACCAGGCCGTCGGTCATGAAGAGCGTGAGGAGCGCGCCGACGCGCTGGACGCAGCCGAACGGCGCGAGACCCTCCTCGAGGGACGCCGCGCGCGCCGCGAGCTCGTCGTAGACGGCACGGTCGCGCAGCCGGCGCAGCACCGAGAGACCCGCAGCCGTCGCGAGCGGGTTCCCGGCCAGAGTCCCGGCCTGGTAGACGGGGCCGGCCGGTGCGAGGAGATCCATGATCTCCGCGCGACCGCCGAAGGCCGCGAGCGGCAGGCCGCCGCCGACGATCTTGCCGAGCACCGTCAGGTCCGGGAGAACGCCGTAGCGCTCCTGTGCGCCGCCGCGCGCGACCCGGAAGCCGCTGATCACCTCGTCGAAGATCAGCAGGGCGCCCGAGACGTCGCAGAGCCGGCGCAGCATCTCGAGGTAGCCGGGCTCGGGCGGGACGACGCCCATGTTCGCGGCGACCGGCTCGACGATGATCGCCGCGAGCCCTTCGCCGTAGCGCATGACGGCGTCGGCCGCCGCGTCGAGGTCGTTGTGCGGCACGACGATCGTGTCCGCGGCGGCTCCGGTCGGAACGCCGGGCGAGGCCGGGATCCCGAGCGTCGCCAAGCCGGAGCCCCCGCTCGCGAGCAGCGCGTCGGCGTGGCCGTGGTAACCGCCGGCCGTCTTGAGGATCCGGTCGCGCTTCGTGAACGCGCGTGCGAGCCGGAGCGCGCTCATCCCGGCCTCGGTCCCGGACGAGACGAGCCGCACCTTCTCCACCGAGGGCACCGCGTCGACGATCTCGGCAGCCAGCTCGATCTCTGCCTCGGTCGCCGCGCCAAAGCTCGTGCCGCGGAGCGCCGCCTCGCGCACCGCCTCGACCGTCTCGGGATCGGCGTGGCCGAACAGGAGAGGTCCCCAAGACATGACCCAGTCGAGCAGCCGGCGACGGTCCTCGGTCTCGACGTACGCACCCTCGCCGCTCTTGACGAACAGCGGCTCGTCGAGGCCTACGGCGCGCATCGCCCGCACGGGCGAGTTCACGCCGCCGGGGATCAGCTCGAGCGCGCGGCGATAGAGAGCCGAACGCTCGCTCAGAGCCACGCCGCGAGGTCGCGCGTCCAATAGCTGACGATCAGATCGGCGCCGGCGCGCTTGATCGCGGTCAGCGACTCGAGCGCCGCCCCCCGCTCGTCGAGCCAGCCGGCGCGCGCGGCCGCCTTGACCATCGCGTACTCGCCCGAGACGTTGTACGCGGCAAGCGGCACCTGGAACGCCTCCCGCGCCGCGCGGATCACGTCGAGGTACGGCAGCGCAGGCTTGATCATGATCGCGTCGGCCCCCTCGGCGAGGTCGATCTTGCACTCCCGGATGGCCTCACGGACGTTGGCTGGATCCATCTGGTAGCCGCGCCGGTCGCCGAACGCGGGCGCGCTGTCCGCCGCCTCGCGGAACGGGCCATAGAACGCCGAGGCGTACTTGGCCGAGTAGGCGAGGATCGGCGTCGTCTCGAAGCCGTGGTCGTCGAGCGCCTCGCGGATTGCGCCGACGCGGCCGTCCATCATGTCGCTCGGCGCCACGATGTCGGCCCCGGCCTCGGCGTGGCTGACCGCGGTGCGCGCGAGCAGCTCGAGGCTCCGGTCGTTGTCGACGTCGCCGTCGACCACCACGCCGCAGTGGCCGTGCGACGTGTACTCGCAGAGGCAGACGTCGGTGAGGAGGACGAGCGCCGGGAAGCGCGGCCGCAGCGCGCGCAGGGCAAGCTGCACGATGCCGTCGTCCTCCCAGGCGCCTGTGGCCTCCTCGTCCTTCACCTCCGGGACGCCGAAGAGCATCACCGCTCGGACGCCGCTCCCGGCAAGTCGCTCGACCTCGTGCAACAGCCCGGTGATGTCGAAGCGGGCCATGCCGGGCAGCTCTTCGTTCGCGAGCGGCTCGGGCGCGACGAAGAGCGGCAGGACGAACTGGTCGAGCGAGAGCCTGGTCTCGCGCACGAGCCCGCGCAGGGGAGCCGTACGGCGGAAGCGCCGCAGCCGGGTGACCGGGAACGAGCTCACGACCGAAGAGTACGCCGCCGGTCGATCAGGCCGCAGGTGCGGGCGGTGTCTCGGGCGGCGGCTTGCCTCCGCCCGAAGGCTCGAGGCCGATCTCGACGAGCGGCGCGACGACGGGCCACTTCTCCAGGCTGATCCGCTCGGCGAAGAACTCCCACGCGGCGCGCCCGGCGGCAAGCAGCGGCAGGGCGACGAGGATCCCGGCGAAGCCGTAGATCTCGCCGCCGGCGAGCAGGCCGAAGATCACGAGCAGCGGATGGAGGCGAAGCGTGCGCCCCATCACCTTCGGCACGATGATGTGGCCCTCGAGCTGCTGGATGCCGAGGAAGAGGAGCGCGACCCAGAGCGCCGAGAGCGGGTGCTGGACGAGCGCGTACAGCACCGGCGGGATCGCTCCGAGCCACGGCCCGATGTACGGGATGAGCTCGGTGAAGGCCGCCCACGCGCCGAATGCCGCCGCGTACTTGCCGCCGTTCGGCACGAGGCCCACCATGCCAAGGATCCACAGACCGACCCCGACGCTCACGCCGATGATCAGCGAGAGCAGGAACTGGCCCTTGACGTAGCTCGCGACCGCCTGCTCCATCCGCACGATCAGCCCGCCGCGACCGTGTGGCGGGAAGCGCCGGTCGACGGCCTCCGTGAGCCGCTGCATGTCGAGCAGCATGTAGATCGAGACGACAACGAGCAGGATCGCTTCGAAGAGGAGGGTGACGACCGTGAGCCCGGCGCCCTCCGCCCAGTGCAGGGCCTTGGTCGTGTACTTCTGGACGTCCTTCGTCCCGACCTGATCGAGGAACTTCCGGCCGTCTTTCTCGACGTGGACGCTGCCCAGGTGATGGTGGTCGAGCCAGCCCTGGAGTCGCCCGAGGTCCTGCTCGGCGCCCGTCTGCGGTGGGTGTCCGGAATCGGTCGTAAAGTACTTATCGACCCGGTGGGCTGCGGTGCGCGTCTGCTGCACGACCACCGTCGCGAGAGCGAGGATCGCCAATGCGACGACTGCTGCGAAGGCGAGATAGACGAGCGCTACGGCCCCACCACGTGGGATCCGGGCCCGGCTCAGTCCTCGGACCAGCGGGTTGAGGAGCAGCGCGATGAGCAAGGCCACCAGAAAGAGGAAGAGGACGTGACGCACGGCACCCGCCACCGTCCAGACGAGCAGGAGCACTATCGGCAGCAGCACGAGCTGCGTCCAGCGCGGGATCTGGATCGGTACCGGCGCGAGCGGCGGCATTGGAGCGATGGTAGAGAGGGCGTCGGAGGCGGTATCCACGGGAATCTGGCCCTGGACTCGTGGGAAAAGCCGCGGCGGTTCGATAGGGTGGCGCGCGACATGCCGTCCTCGCGCCCCACTCGGAGGCGGCGGGTCGAACGCCGACAGGCGCGCGTTGCGCGCCGGGCGCGTTTGGTCGCCCTCCTCGTCGTCCTTTCCGCGGTCTTTTTCGTGGCCATCGCCCTCACCGCATTCGGCGGGACGACGACCCCGACGGCGGCCATCGTCCCCCGCCAGAGCCAGGCCACCGTCGCGCAGACGCGGCCGGCCACGGAGATCGTCGCCCAGCGCGGGCAGGTGCGCCTTCAGCTCCCGATCTCGCAGAGCCGCCTGACCGCGATCGGCTATCACTCCGCCGGCGCCGGCGCGCTCTCACTCCAACCGGTCGGGCACCAGGCGAACGAGGGCCTCGTGCAGCGGGTCGTGCACGGCATCTTCGGCGGCGGCGGCGGCTCGCCCAAGTGGTACCAGCTGGCCGGCGGCGGCACGTCGGCGCTCGACGTCGGCGCGCCGATCGGCAGCGACGTCTACTCCCCGGTCGACGGAACGGTCGTCGCGATCCGGCCGTTCGTCGTGGAAGGGAAGGCGTACGGCTCCGAGATCGACATCCAGCCCCAGAATGCTCCCTCGGTCATCGTGGGAGTGACGCAACTCGTCGCCGACCCGGCGCTCGCGGTCGGTACCCCGGTCGTCAGCGGCGCGACGAAGCTCGGACGGGTGGCCGATCTCGCCGTCGTCGAGCGGCAGGCGCTCGCGCGGTACACGAACGACGCCGGGAACCACGTGACCGTCGAGCTGCGCGCGGCCCCGGTCCTCGCGACCGGCTAGAGGACCCTGCACCGTTGAAGATCCTCTTCCTCGCGGACGTCTTCGGCGTCCCAGGACGCCGCGCCGTGGAGGAGCAGCTGCCCGCGCTGCGCGAGCGCTACGACGCCGACCTCGCGATCGTCAACGGCGAGAACGCGGCCGACGGGGCCGGCATCACCGCGAAGCTCGCCGACAAGCTGCTCGCTGCGGGAGCCGACGTGGTCACACTCGGCAACCACACCTACCGCCGCGGCGGGATCGCCTCCTACCTCGCCACGAGCGAGCGCGTGATCCGGCCCGCGAACTCCGGCTCGGAGGCGCCCGGCCACGGCCTCGCGGTGGTCGAGGCGCGGAACGGCGTCGCCGTCGCGGTCCTCAACCTGCTCGGCCAGCTCTTCCTGCCAACGCCGGTGTCGCCGTGGGAGATGGTCGACAAGCTGGTGGAGGAGGCGCGGGCAGCGGCGCCGGTCGTGTTCCTCGACTTCCATGCGGAGGCGACGAGCGAGAAGGTCGCGATGGCGACCTGGCTGGACGGACGCGTCACCGCCGTGATCGGCACGCACACGCACATCCAGACGAACGACGCCCGCATCCTCCCCGGCGGCACGGCGGCCCTCAGCGACGCGGGGATGACGGGGCCGCACGACTCGGTGATCGGCGTCCGCTCCGAGCTCGCGATCGCCCGGATGCGAACCCGCCTACCCGTCCGGTTCGAGCCGGCCGAAGGCGACGTGCGGCTGGAGGGCGTCCTCGTCCGGTGCACCGACGAGGGGCGGGCCGAGACGATCGAGCTCGTCCGCGTCCCGGCCTGACTGTGTGACGAGCCGGCGGAGCGGCACCGCCGGCGCGAGGAGGGCGATCACGGCGAAGGGATAGAACCACGGGATGTACGTGTAGAGCCAGTAGGTCAGCACCAGCTCGAAACCGGCGAGGAGCACTCCCGTGAACGCGGCGAGCTGGAGCGGCGACTTGTGGCGGGGGAAGAAGGCCAGAGCAACCGCTCCCGCGAGGAGCATCCCCTGCAGCACGTGTTGAGCGATGTGGAGATCGGGGAGCCCGCGCGCGTGGTACTGGCCCCAGTCCCAGAGCGACCACGGCGCCGCGCGCCCGATCTGGAAGCCGACCGTCCGTGTCCAGAAGACGTGCGCTTCGTGGAACGGGTCGGACGCGAGCAGCAGGATGGAGAAGACCGCAAGCGTGGCGGCCGCGAAGCCCAGCGCGAAGCGCCAGCTGGGCCTCCGGCCCGGATACGTGAGCCAGAGCGGCACGACGAGCAGCGACGCGAACTTCGTCCAGCCCGCGAGCGCCGCGAGGACGCCGCGGGCCGCGGGTCTCGAGACGAGCCAGAAGCCCCAGACGAGAAAGCACGGCATGAGCGCGTCGTTCGTGTTCGAGTTCGAGACGTACTGGGTGAACGGGTACGCCGCCCAGGCGAACGCGAGCACCGCCCCGAGTCGCTGGCCGCCGAAGCGCAGACCGACGAGGAAGAGGCCCAGCAGCGTGAGCAGGTCGAACGCGATCGAGGTGAAGTGCGCCGCGGGCAAGTCGTCCCACTTCCCGGTCCAGCCCAGGATCGCGTAGCCGGGGATGTACGACTCGTAGGCGACCGGCCCGTACGTGTCCCCTTCGGGGTTCGCGCTCTCGCAGCGCCCGTTCGTCTGGATCCAGTTGCGGATCTCGCCGGAGGAGTCCGCGGGACCGCAAGACTTCTTCGTGTGCTCCACGGGGAAGTTGGCCCACGGCGCCGTTCCGTGGACGATCCGCTCGGCCCCGATCACGCCCGAGTAGCCGACGTCGATCACGTTCGAGCGCTCGACGTTGAGCCCGACCCGGAAGCCGGCCAGGAAGATCGTGGCGCCGAGGAGCGCCCACACCGGCCAGCGAGGCGCCCCCGGGGTGCCGCGGTTGCGGACGCCGATCCACGTCCCCCGCAGCACGACCCAGATGAGCAGCGGGTAGAAGAGCGGCACCGCCGTGAACACGTCGCCGTGGTTGAAGTACCAGAGCGAGGCGGTCGGCGAGAGGAGGAAGAGCAGGTCGAGGTTGCGGAGCGAGAACGGCCGCCGCCAGTCGCCGAGCCCGACGAGAAAGACGAGGCAGAACGCTCCCCAGACCCACGGGTTGTTGATGGCGGTGCCGCCGAACGCGCCCGGCGAGCCGCGTGCCATCCCCCACGCCACCTGCGGTCCCGTCCACGCCTCCGTCACGACGCCGCTCGCGTCCACCACCGTGCCCTGGGCTATCTCGCCGGCGTCCCCCCACCAGATCTTGACCGTCCACTCGTTGGTCTTCGCGTCGTACGTCGCCTCGTGGCTGCGGCCGGTGTGCGGATAGCGCGAGAGCCACGACGCGACCTTCGGATACCGCTCGAAATCCTCGAACGCCTGCTTCTGCGTGAGCGACGCGCGCGGCTGCGG